>Ga0255131_1000051_pt1 | contig 34752 bp, 39 predicted proteins | sample Law_Yuk_RepC_8d_FD_188554 | JGI IMG/M metagenome (GOLD analysis project Ga0255131, IMG submission 188554) | Freshwater microbial communities from St. Lawrence River, New York, United States - Law_Yuk_RepC_8d | ecosystem: Environmental > Aquatic > Freshwater > River | place: USA: New York... | reverse complement strand
TTTCATATCCTGTAGGTTCTTATGTTTTTGGTACAATCCAACCTGATAATACAACTGTTATTCTTTATAAAGACCCAGAATGTAACTTTGTTATTTAATAAAATAAAATGGAAAGCAATAATAAAATGAGATATATTTCCGCTATGGACGTATCTTATAAAGACGGTATTGAAAGACCATTTATTGAAATTGGACAAATTGTTTGGGTAGCAGATAATTCTGGTGTAAAAAAAGTCAAAATTTCAAAATGGTTAACACAATCCGTATATCTTGTAAAAGTAGTTTCTGTTCGTTTAGGGTACGAAAAAAAGATCCCAATTGGAACTGAACTATGTGGTGTATTGGTTAGATTTACAGATTTTGGTTACTATAGTAGTAATCAAGTCTGTTTATTTAAAACACATCATTTACTGCCAAATTATATTGGAGGTGATAAAATGTTTACGCATATTTATGGAGGTACAGTTGCCCCTAGAAATGATTTAGAACATTATACAACAATTTTGAACTCATGTTGTTTACAACCGAATGATTATGTGAGAGTTGATTTGGAAACATATGCAAACATCAGAAAAATCAAGAAGTTAGAAAAAGGTTTAGACGGGTCTGAGTTCGAAGTTGTTTTGACTTCAGGTAATCGTTTTTTTAGCGAAACTGGTTTTAAAAGATGGCAGTTAGTGAATGGCATTTTACGACGCAGACCTTTTCGTACAAATGTAACAACTTCTAGTCTTTTAGCATATTCTTTTGATGTATACCAACTCGATATTTTTCCTATGGAAGGGAAACAAAAGTTCGAGATTTTGACGAAATAGAAATAATCACAATAATTTATAATTCATAATTTTATAGAGTTTACGTATTAAAAAAGAAAGAGAAACATGTGGTACACAAATGTTGTTCGGAGAACTCTTGTAGAAATGATTCCCACATCATCTTTTTTTTTAGATCTTCCTAAAATGGAAAAGATTGTGTGTCATATTGGCGTTGGATCAAGCACTGAAAAAAGAAGTCACGTTTTAAGACCAATGGTATTATTGACTTTATTAACAGGACAAAAATCTATTCCTTGTTTGTCTAAAAAAGCTGTAGCTGGATTTCATTTGAGAGAAAATACTCCGATTGGTGCAAAAGTCACATTGCGAAAAAGTCGTATGAATGACTTTTTTTCTACGTTTCTTTTTGTAGTTTTACCTGGTTTACGCGACTTTCATGGAATTTCGTACAAATCTGTTGATAAAGTAGGTAATCTAACTGTAGGTTTACAAGATGTTAGTGTGTTTCCATCGTTAGCACCTTACACAGAAATGATGAAAGGAAAAACAGGAATTCAAATTACATTTTGTTGCAATGCAAACAATAAAGAAAGAGGGATTCTTTTCTGGAAAACAATGGGTGTTCCTTTTATTACAAAAGAATAATCATATATGAAAACAAGAATGGAAAGAGATGCAAAACGACGCCGAATGTTTGCAAATCAAGAAGAAAAGAGAAAACAATTAAAGGCTTTGCAAAGATCAGCCACTACTTTGGAAGAACAAATGATGGCGATGTTTGATCTTGATCAATTGTCCCCACAAGGCTCTATTACTCGAATCCGAAATCGATGTACCTTAACAGGAAGACCTCGTGGTGTATATCGTTTCATTGGTTTATCACGAATTGCATTCAGAGAAGCAGCACGAAATGGAGAGTTACCTGGGATTAAACCAGCAAGCTGGTAGTATGTAGACGTTATAAACGGCAAAAAAAGTACATGCTAATAGAAGAAGAATAAAAAAAGTATACCTTTATACGTGCCTATCAGAATGTAGCAGAAAAAGAAAGGAGGAGGAAATATATGCTTTATGGTGTTTTAGTAGGAATTGGTTTGTACGCAGCCGGAATTTCGATTACGGCGGTGACTTTTCAATATTTTCCAGATTGGTGGGTAGGTGCATCTCCAGGATTAACGCCACAAGAACAATCAAATCACAGTTGGAATCTTATTGTAACGTACTGCACGATTATGAATAAATCTGCACACGTGTTACTATTGGCAGCACCTACTTTGTATTGTGGAGGTAAACTATATGAGCTGTATTTCTCTAAAAAAGTATTAAATGGGGTTATTTCTCCAATGAAAGATATGAGTACGGAAAGTACAAACACAACGAATACATATATTAATTCTATCATTGAAAACGTAGATGTATCTTCAATGGAATTGGCCAGTTTTATTGGCCAATTTCCTTTCTAACCCCCCATAAAAATAACTAGTAAACAAGGGTGATTAGCTCAGTTGGTTAGAGCACCGCGCTTACATCGCGGGTGTCAGCGGTTCGAATCCGTTATTACCTACTTCCATGAATCGAATTGGAAAAAATAATAAAAAAATAAGAAAATTGTACATATAATGTACAAAATCTAAAACAGACGAGTTTGATCCTGGCTCAGGATGAACGCTAGTTAGAGGCTTAATACATGCAAGTCGAATGGACTGGAAACAGTTACATGGCGCACGGGTGAATTTACGTAGGAATCTAGCCAAATGACCTTGATAAAAACAAGGATAATAAATAAATTTCGAAAGAAGCATTTGGATGAGCTTACGCGGGATCAGGTAGTTGGTGTGGTAAAAGCGCACCAAGCCTAAGACCCCAAGCTACCCTGAGAGGGGGAATAGCCACATCAGGGATGAGAGAAGGCCTGAACTTCGATAGAAGGCAGCAGTAGGGAATATTGGACAATGGGCGAAAGCCTGATCCAGCTATCTAACATGGGGGAAGAGGACATATCGTTCATAAACTCCTTTCGACGAAGAGTATAATGAAGCTATTCGTAGAAGAAGTCCCGGCAAATTTCGTGCCAGCAGCCGCGGTAATACGAAAGGGGCAAGCGTTATCCGGAATTATTGGGCGTAAAGGGTTTGTAGGTGGTCCAAGAAGAATGCAATGAAAGTACTTTAAAAAGGAGTAAGTGTTGCAGAGCCCTGAGGACTTGAGGTCAAAAGACGAGAATCGAATTTCGGGTGGAGCGATAAAATGCAAAGATATCCGAAGGAAGACCGAAAGCGAAGGCAGTTCTCGAGGTTGAACCTGACATTGAAAAACGAAAGCGTGGGGAGCAAACGGGATTAGAGACCCCGGTAGTCCACGCCCTAAACGATGTATGACTTTCTGGGACCTGTACATAGAGTATAGAGCGAATCAGAAAAAACTAACGTGATCATACCGCCTGGGGAGTACGGCCGCAAGGCTGAAACTCAAAGGAATTGACGGGAGCTTACACAAACAGTGGAGCATGTGGTTTAATTCGACATAACGCGCAGAACCTTACCTCCCCTTGACATTTTTTGAATATAAAGCAGAAATGTTTTATAATAAAATCCTAAAACAGGTGCTGCATGGCTGTCGTCAGCTCGTGTCGTGAGATGTTAGATTAAGTTCGTTAACGAGCGCAACCCTTGTATTATGTCATTCACGGTGCATAATAGACAGTCTACTAAAGGTAGAAGGAAGGTGAGGATGACGTCAAGTCCGCATGGCCCTTATGGGGAGGGCTACACATGTGCTACAATGATGCGCACAAAAAGATGCAAAAGAGTAATCTGGAGCAAAACTATAAATCGCATCCCAGTACGGATTGAGCTCTGCAACTCGAGCTCATGAAGCAGGAATTGTTAGTAATCGAAGATCAGAACGCTTCGGTGAATATGTACCTAAGCTTTGTACATACCGCCCGTCACACTTTAAGAGAGGGGATTTTCTGAAGAACCCAGAAGTAAACAAGTAATGAATTCCTCTGAATCACGAAGAAATGAATGTTTATGGAAGGATCGAAGTTGGTCAACTTGATCGAAGTGAAGTCGTAACAAGGTAATGGTAGCGGAAGCTGCTGTTGGAAAATATTCTTTAATGATAAAACAAATAAATAAACCAATTCGGTTCATGGGACATTTGCGCTGCGAAAAATGATTTTAGTAACATTTCGAACCTAAAAATGAAGCATCGTATGCAACTAAATACTGTGAAAATAGGAATCAAGTATGCAATGTACCAAATGTAACACACACAAACACACACAAACACATAATTAACTCATAACATATAAAAGAAATGAAAGGGCTTCTCATGGATGCCTAGGTCGAACACGAAAGGACGCGAAAAGCGAAAACTGTACGGAGGGAACGGAGAAGTACAGGTATCCAAAAGGGGAAACCCTCATAGAAAAGAACCAAGTGAACTGAAACATCTTAGTAACTTGAGGAAAATAAATCAAAAGAGATTTCGTAAGTAGTGGCGAGCGAAAGCGAAAAAGGAGAATTGTTTCTTTTAAAATGATTTGAAATCTGATGAAACAGAGGCCAAAGAAGGTGTTAGTCCTGTAAAATCAAAAAAAGAATTGAACAAAAAATCAGTAGGTGAAGTAATAATTCATCGAACATCGGGGTACCATCCTCGAATCTCCAAATACGTAGTTCGGACCGATAGTGAACAAGTACCGCGAGGGAAAGGTGAAAAGAACCCTGAGAAAGGGAGTGAAATAGAACCTGAAATGAGAAGCTTACAAGCAGTTGGAGTCTTCTGAAAAGAGGATGACAGCGTACCTTTTGCATCATGAGTCAGCGAGTAAATGTAGAAATAGCGAGCTTAAGCTGTAAAGTGAAGGCATAGGGAAACCGAAACTTCTGAAATAGGAGAAAGTTATATACATTTGACCCGAAACCAAGTGATCTAATTTTGAGCAGATTGAAGTCGGAAGATGGAGGATCGAACCGACCAGTGTAGAAAAACTGGCGGATGACTTGAGATTAGGGGTGAAAGGCTAATCAAACTTGGAGATAGCTGGTACTCCGCGAAAGCTATGTAGGTAGCGCGCACATGTAAAACTGGGAGTAAAGCACTGTATCGAGAAGGGTTACCGACTCGAAGCAAACTCAGAACACCAGTAGTTTCAGAATGTGTAGACAGTCCATGAGGGAGAAGCTTCATGGACAAGAGGGAAACAGCCCAGAACATAAAATAAGGTTCCAAAGATTTTGCTAAGTGGAAAGGAAGTGAACAAACGAAAACAGCAAGAAGGTAGGCTTGGAAGCAGCCATCCTTGAAAGAAAGCGTACCAGCTCACTTGTATACTGTTTGTTTGCGCCGAAGATGAAAGGGAACTCAAGCAAAACACCGAAGTTATGTACTTGATTTAATTCAAGTGGTAGCGGAGCATTCTGTAGACCGTTGAAATCTTTTTGGGAAAAGAGATGGAGGAATCAGAAGAGAGAATGCTGACATAAGTAACGATAAATATTGTGAGAAACAATATCGCCGAAAACGAAAGGTTTTCTACGTAAAGATAATCTGCGTAGAGTTAGACCGGGCCCTAAGGTTGATCTGAAAAGAATACACCGATGGGAATTTTATTGGGGACACTTTTTTGAGACACTGTAGAAGAGAAAGGCGGAAACAGAGTTAAGAAGGAGGCCAGAAAGACCTAATAATATAAAGCCGTACTATAAACCGACACAGGTTCGTAAGTCGCGTAGACTAAGGCGCTAGGGATAACCATTGATAAGGAACTCGGCAAAATGACCTCGTAACATAGGAGAAGAGGGGCTCTAGCAATAGAGTGGCACATAATCGGGGAGGGCAACTGTTTAATAAAAACACATGTCTCTGCAAAATCGTAAGATGAAGTAAAGGGACTGACGTCTGCCCGGTGCCAGAAAGATAAAAGGAGGAGTGCAAGCTCTGAATTGAAGGACTGGTAAACGGCGGTCGTAACTCTAACGATCCTAAGGTAGCGTAACCCACTGACAGATAATTACTGTCCCGCATGAATGACGTAATGACTTTCCTGCTGTCTCATCAATGGACCCTGTGAAATTGGAATATGCGTGAAGATACGCATTAACTGTAGCTAGACGGAAAGACCCTATGCACCTTGACGACAGCTTTTTATTGTTGAATGAAAAAAGATAGACGTAGGAGGTGAAAGCCGAAATATGGAAAACTACGTATCGTTTTTTGTAAAACTAACCCTTACAACCGGGGAAAGTGAATGGTGGGTCGTTTGGCTGGGGCGGCGGCCTTCGAAAGAGTAACGAAGGCGCACGAAGGTAAACTCATTGCTGTCGGAAATAGCAAGTAGAGCGTAAGAGTATATGTTTGCCTGACTGTAAGACGTACATGTCGAGCAGGGACGCAAGTCGGTTCTAGTGATCCGGTGGTTCTTTATGGAAAGGCCATCGCTCAACGGATAAAAGGTACGCTAGGGATAACAGGCTGATACTTCCCAAGAGTTCATATCGACGGAAGTGTTTGGCACCTCGATGTCGGCTCTAGATAGCGAGCGGCTGGAGCAGGTCGCAATCGTTGGACTGTTCGTCCATTAAAATCTAACGTGAGCTGGGTTTAGAACGTCGTGAGACAGTTCGGTCCCTATCTACTATAGTCGCAGAATTTTGAGAAGAGCTTTCCCTAGTACGAGAGGACCGGGACGGAGCAATCCATAGTGAACCAGCTGTTTACTTAAAAGCATCGCTGGGTAGCCACATTGCGAACGGATAACTACTGAAAGCATATAAGTAGGAAGCCGCCTTCAAGATAAGAATTCAAAGCCCCGATCTAGACTAGGTCGTTGATAGGCTAGGCATGTAAATGCAGTAATGCAAAAACCGTAACAGGAGTGTACTAGTACTAATGGGCGTCCATTTCTTTTTTTTATTAATATATGATATCACCTAAACAAATGAGTCAATACTTTGCAGACATATATGTCAGCGACGGAAGGGAAGTAAGTCACTCATTTCTTTAGGTGATCTAATATTAATTTTTGTATTGGTGGTTTAGTTGGTAATACTAATTTATTAGTAGATATGTCATTTTTGCCGACATAGCACAAAGGTGGTGCAGTTGATTTGTAATCATCAGGTTATCAGTTCAAGTCTGATTGTCGGCTGTATATACAAAATAATTGTATACTAACGTACAGGGTAGTGTAGTTAAAAAGAATAACAAACCCCCCTTCCAGAGCTAAAGTTACTGTAGCTTTCTCCTAGTAGAAAAGTGTTTGTTTACTTATTTTAGGCTTTAACGATTAGTACATCAAACACTATATTATTTACTCTTATTATCGTAAAGAGTCGTAGTTCAAATGGTGGAATAGCGGTTTCCAAAACCGTCGGCTAAGGGTTCGAGTCCCTTCGACTCTGGCAATAAATAAAAATAATTATATTATGGAATACGTAGTTACTCAAGTAGACAAGCTAGTTAATTGGGGTCGTAATAGTTCTATGTGGCCTATGACTTTTGGTTTAGCTTGTTGTGCTGTTGAAATGATGCATGTTGCAGTTAGCCGTTATGATTTAGATCGTTTTGGTATTATTTTCCGAGCTAGTCCTCGTCAATCCGATTTAATGATTGTAGCGGGAACATTAACAAACAAAATGGCACCGGCTCTTCGTAAAGTTTACGATCAGATGCCTGAACCTCGTTGGGTTCTATCTATGGGTAGTTGTGCTAATGGTGGTGGTTACTACCACTATTCATATAGCGTTGTTCGTGGTTGTGATCGTATCGTTCCTGTTGATATTTATGTTCCAGGATGTCCTCCTACCGCAGAAGCTCTCCTTTACGGTATCTTTCAATTACAAAAAAAAATTAACCGTTCTCGTACATTATTATCTTGGTATCGTAAATAGTTTTTATCACCGCTATGTATTCGTTTTTAGTAATTTTAAAAAACTAAGTTATATATGAAAAAGTATGTAAGTCCTATTCCCTTTTTAAAAACGATTCAAGAAATGCTGCCTTCTGTTATTCTATCTGCTTCTGTTCAGGATGTAGGTCCTCGTGAAGGTGATACTCGTTCTTGGATCACTGTAGCTCCTGATAATGTAGAAAAAACATTATTGTTTTTACGCGATTATCATGCAGCTCAGTTTGCCACTTTAGTTGATATTTATGCTGTCGATTATCCTGATCGAGAAGCTCGTTCTGAAGTTATTTACGAATTATTAAGTTATCGCTGGAATGCAAGATTATCAGTTAAAACACACGTTTCTGAAACACAGGGTATTCCTTCTGTCACTACAGTCTTCCCAAATGCTAATTGGGCAGAACGAGAAGTCTGGGATATGAACGGTGTATTTTTTTATAATCATCCAGATTTACGTCGTATCTTAACAGATTACGGTTTCCAAGGTCATCCTTTACGTAAAGATTTTCCTTTAAGCGGTTATACTGAAGTTCGTTACGATGAACAGTTAAAACGTGTTGTCCAAGAACCGTTAGAATTGGCTCAAGAGTTCCGTGCTTTTGACTTTGCAAGTCCTTGGGAATTACCTATTCAACGTCCAACTAAAAATGTTTAAATAAACTATGTTTAAAAAAGAACTAGAGCTTGTTGGAGTTGGTTACACTGTATCATTAACAAATAATGTATTAACTTTCCAACTGGGCCGAAGTCATCCAGATTATTTCCTTGTTCCTTCTGATGTATCATTATTTGTTGAAAAAACAAAAGTAGTTGTATCGGGTTCTGATAAACAACGTGTTCATCTCATTTCTGCACAAATTCGCGATCTGAAAAAGCCTGAGCCTTACAAAGGAAAAGGCATTCTCTATGTTGGCGAAACTTTGCGTAGAAAAAAAGGTAAAAAGAAATAAACAAAATGGCATTATTTTACGAAGTAGAGATTCCACAAGATAAACCAGTTGTTTATGCAATTCAGAAATTGTATGGAATTGGTTCTTCTGAAGCTTTTCAATTCTGTAACGAGCTAGGGATTGGTCGCGATGTGACTGTTGCTAGTTTAGCTAAAGATGAATGGCAGGATTTAATTCAAGCGATTGAAAAACATGGTGTATTTGAAATTCATCGTCGACGACAAGTTCGAAAAGCAATTGAGAATTTGCTTGAAATTAAATGTCATCAATCTAAAAAACATATCGTTATTAAACCGTAATAACATATATATATATATATGTTTTATATTTAATTGTACGCATCTATCCATTTTAATACGTCTGTTATGCCTATGGACGCAGGGGCAGAACCTGCCATCTCCATCTAATAAACTACACCCTTAATGTAATTGAGGGTGTTGGTTATGTTAGGGGATGAGTTAGCTTTGACATAGGCATGTATATCAATACATGAGGGGGTATGGCTCAATTGGCTAGAGCATGTGTTTTGCATACACAAGGTTATCGGTTCGATCCCGATTACCTCCAGCTTATTCTTTATTAAGGAGAGGTGACTGAGTGGTTTATAGTGCTGATTTGCTAAATCAGTGTTTCGTAAGAAACCATGGGTTCAAATCCCATTCTTTCCGTTTCCTTATTATGTTATTTAAAAAAAGAATTGACTATGAAAGAATTACAAAATGTAAATGAGGTCAAAAATCTAACGATGAACTTTGGGCCTCAACATCCTGCAGCACATGGAGTATTACGTCTTGTGCTTGAAATGGATGGAGAAGTTGTTCAAAGAGCGGATCCACATATTGGTTTATTACATCGTGGTACTGAAAAACTACTAGAATATAAAACATATGTACAAGGTCTTCCATATATGGATAGATTAGATTACTGTTCTATGATGAATAATGAACATGCTTATTCATTAGCAGTTGAAAAATTATTAGGTGTACAAGTTCCAAGACGTGCACAATTTATTCGTGTTATGTATAGTGAAATTACACGTATCATGAACCATTTACTAGCGTTAACATGTCACGCAGGTGATGTAGGCGCTCTTACACCAATGTTATGGGGGTTCGAAGAACGTGAAAAATTAATTGAATTTTATGAACGTGTTTCTGGTTCTAGAATGCATGCAGCATATATTCGACCAGGAGGTGTTGCTTTAGACTTACCTATCGGGTTATGTGATGATATTCATGCTTTCTGTGAGCAATACTCTTCTCGAATTGATGAAATCGAGGAGTTATTAACACATAACCGCATTTGGAAACAACGTTTAGTTGATGTTGGTGTTGTTACAGCAGAGCAAGCTAAAGCTTGGGGATTTAGTGGAGTAATGCTAAGAGGTTCTGGGGTAGATTGGGATTTGCGAAAATCTCAACCTTACGAAATCTATGATGAATTAGAATTCGATGTACCAGTAGGTACGAAAGGTGATTGTTATGATCGTTATAACTGTCGTATTGAGGAAATGCGTCAAAGTTTACGAATCATTCAACAATGCTTAAATAAAATGCCTTCTGGCCCTGTTCGTGTTGACGATCATAAATGTACACCCCCTTCACGTGCTCAGATGAAAGAATCTATGGAAGCCTTAATTCATCATTTTAAACTTTACACAGAAGGATATCACGTTCCTGTAGGTGAAGTTTATGCTGCGGTTGAAGCACCTAAAGGAGAATTTGGTGTATTTATTTCCTCTGACGGTTCAAATCGACCTTACAGAGTAAAATTACGAGCTCCAGGATACTATCATTTACAAGGATTAGATTTTATTGCTAAAGGTCATCTATTAGCTGATGTAGTAACTATTATTGGAACACTCGATATTGTGTTCGGTGAAGTGGATCGCTAAAAATTTTTATATCATATTGAATGCGGAGAAAGAAAACCATTATTATAATAAGTTATTGTTTGTTAACATGGTATCATTTGGATTAGCCGGTGGGTTACTTTTAGGATTTTTTCTCTTTTCAAAAGAAATTATTGTAGTTAATGAAAAAACATTAGTTGCGTTTTCTTTTGTAACTTTCATGTATTTTGTAATGTCACGCTATAGCAATGATTTTGCTGCGGGTCTCGATGAAAAAGGGAACACATTACAAGAAGAATATGATCGTTCTAAAACTTTAGAAAAAGAATACGTACAAAAATTAATTTCTTTCCACGAAACACAAGGTCAAATTGCTTCAGAAATGTCAGCATTTGCTTCTAGCTTTGACGCTTCATTTCAAGAATTATTAGCAACTCGTGAAGCTGCTTATACGCAAATGCTTAATGATGCAGTAGAACAGAAATTATCACGTTTACACGAAGTAGAAAAAAGATCGTTATCTATTTTCCAAGAGTTACTTGTTGAAGGGATGACTGAGACATTACATAATATGGCAGAAGAAGAAGATTCAGAAGAATCAGATTTAGATCAATTAGAAATGATTTTAGATTCTCCTTCTGAAATGACAGATTATGAAATTGTTGAAAACGCAGGGGGTTACGAAGGTTCTGATGCTGTATGGAATGCAGAATATGATTCTGCTGAAGATATTGAGTACGAATTATTAGGTGATGCAACTTCTGTTCCAGCTGAAGTATTCGAAGATTCAAATACTGTGGTTGAATTATATCGTGAAAATGATTTCTTACAATAAAAAGTGGATAAGTATATATATCTAAATTATCCATTTTTATTATGAACTAGTTTTAATTATTCTATGTATAAACATAGAATAATTAAAACTAGCAATTGTTTTCAATTTAAAAGTTTCGATTCGAATCAGACAAGGCGATTGTAACTCAGTTGGTTAGAGTGTCAGATTGTGATTCTGAAAGTCGTGGGTTCAAACCCCACCAACCGCCCTTATAAAAATTTATATTTATATTAGCAGAAGGAAATCCAATGATTTTAAGAAAGAATACAGAAACCTTTTTTTTAATGGAAATGTTTCGCGGAATGTTTGTAGCGTTACAATACTTTTTCCGACCAAAGATTACGTTAAATTATCCATTTGAAAAAGGACCGTTAAGCCCTCGTTTTAGAGGAGAACATGCTTTACGTCGTTATCCTACAGGAGAAGAACGTTGTATCGCATGTAAACTATGCGAAGCAATTTGCCCTGCACAAGCGATTACTATTGAAGCAGAACCAAGGGAAGATGGTAGTCGACGTACAACTCGTTATGACATCGATATGACAAAATGTATCTTTTGTGGTTTTTGTCAAGAAGCTTGTCCTGTTGATGCCATTGTAGAAGGTCCTAATTTTGAGTATGCAACAGAAACGCATGAAGAGTTGCTTTACAATAAAGAGAAACTATTACAAAATGGTGATCGTTGGGAAACAGAGATTGCATTAAATATCCAAACGGAATCTCTTTATCGATAATTATACAACTTAACAATTATAGATATAAAAAATATGTTACACGAGATTTTATTTTACGCTTTTGGGATCTTTGCGTTAACGACTGGTTTTTTTGTAGTAGTTGAAAAAAACCCCATTCATGCTGTATTCTTTCTTGTGCTTTGTTTTGTTAATGCAGCAGGAATGTTATTAATGGTTGGTGCTGAGTTTTTAGCATTTATGTTTCTAGTAGTATATGTAGGTGCTATTGCTGTACTTTTCTTATTCGTTGTAATGATGTTAAATATTGCTGTAGAGGAAGCTAAAGCTGAATATTTTAGCATGTTCTTTGTGATCGGCATCATTTTATTATGCGAATTCGTGTTCTTAGTACCACATACACATCCAATTCCACACTCTCTCGAACTTCCATCTTACGTTGATTGGTCAATTGTAATGCAACCTGTTACAAATATGGAAATGTTTGGTAACTTTTTATTCACACACGGATTTCCATATTTCATTTTATCTGGTTTTATTCTTTTTGTATCTATGATTGGTGCGATTGTATTAACACTACATCGTCAAGAATATACAAAACGACAGGACATTTATACACAAGTATCTCGTTCTGTAATGATTCGTGCTCGAACGATTTAAAAAACCGTCCCTAATTCTTATACTAGCAATTACTCGTATGCAAACTAGTTACCTACTATTACTAACTAGTTTGCTTACTACTTGTTCCTTAATAGCTCAGGGGTAGAGCGGTTGACTGTTAATCAATAGGTCGTTGGTTCAAATCCAACTTGGGGAGAAATAAAGAGGAAACAATATGAAAATCTATTGCGATTATCCGACGCCGTGGCAAGCGACGTTTCAAGACCCGGCAACGCCGTACATGGAAGGATTAATTAACCTTCATCATGATATTATGTTTGTACTTTTCATTTTATCAGGATTAGTATTCTGGATGTTAGGTAAAACTGTTTATGCTTTTGATCATCAAAAAAATCCAGTTCCATCAAAAGTAGTGCATGCATCTACTTTAGAAATTGTATGGACTATTTTACCTTCATTAGTACTTATTGTTATTGCTTTACCTTCATTTACATTATTATATTCATTAGAAGAGACTGCTGACCCAGCAATTACTTTAAAAGCAATTGGTCGTCAATGGTATTGGACATACGAATATACTGACTATGAGAATGCAGCTGGAGAACCTATTGCATTCGATAGCTATATGGTACCACAAGATGAGTTAGAACCAGGACAATTACGTCTTTTAGAAACAGATAACCATGTTGTATTACCAGCAAATACACATATTCGTGTATTAGTAACAGGAGCAGACGTTATTCACAACTGGGCAATTCCTTCATTAGCGATGAAAATTGATTGTGTACCTGGTAAATTAAATCAAGTATCATTATTTATCAACCGCGAAGGAACATTCTATGGACAATGTAGCGAATTATGTGGAGTAAATCACGGATTTATGCCGATTGTAGTAGAAGCTGTTTCTTTAGATAAATATTTAGCTTGGGTAGCTGAAAAATTAGCTTAAATATAACAAAGAATAACAATGCAGATTGGTTGGTTACAAATCGTTGTGATCGGTTTAGTAGTCTTAATTTTATTTGGTAAATTGCCTAATATTATTCAAGATGTAAAATCGGCCTATCTCGAACTTTCTAAAAAAAATGAAGAAAAGAATAAGTAAAATGTCAGGAAAATACATTGCGCGACATCCATATCATTTAGTGGATGCAAGTCCATGGCCATTTTATGCTTCTATTTGTGCATTCGGTGCAACTTTTGGGGGTGTATGCTATATGCATGATTATGCAAATGGTGGTGTTTTATTAACATTATCAGGACTTTTATTAGTAACTGTAGCTTACAAATGGTGGACTGATGTAGTTCGTGAAGGAACATATCAAGGATTACATACAAATGCAGTACAAACTGGTTTACGTTATGGAATGTTATTATTTATCGTTTCTGAAGTAATGTTCTTCTTAGCATTCTTCTGGGCGTTTTTCCATTCTAGTGTGTTACCTTCAATTGAGATTGGAGGAGTATGGCCACCTGCTGGAATTGATGTATTAAACGCTTTTGATGTTCCGTTAGTTAACACAATTGTGCTATTAACATCTGGAGCTACATGTACTTGGGCACATCATTCTATTGTTGCTGGAGACAAAAATGGTGCAGTTAATGGATTGTTATTAACTGTTGCGTTAGGTGTCTTCTTTACTGCTTTACAAGGTATGGAATATGTAGATGCTGGATTCACAATTGCAGACGGAGTTTACGGATCAACATTCTTCTTGGCTACTGGATTCCATGGATTCCATGTATTAATCGGAACAACATTCTTATTAGTATGTTTATTCCGTCAATTAAAAAATCACTTCTCTACAAGCCATCATTTTGGTTTTGAAGCAGCTGCATGGTATTGGCATTTTGTAGATGTTGTATGGTTATTTTTATTTGTATCTATTTATTGGTGGGGGGGTAACTAAATCTTCTTACATCATATACTAGATTACTAGTTATATGCTAGTTTTGATTATATTTTATATACTAAAAATATAATTAAAACTAGTTGTACTGGTATAGATTTTATTGGCTAAAACCCAATATATCTGTAATATTATTCTCAAAGGTGTCAATATATTTTACAGATAAAATATACACAGATCTATAGAACTTAATAAAAGATATTAAGCTCTGTTCTACTAGGGGAGTCGCTATATTTTGAAAAAAATGTACAGACTCCGGAAGGGTGTTTTAGGGGGGTTCAAAGGTTTTAATAACTAGCAATCAACTACTAAAAATCGTTACATTAGTATTATATTTTCTATATAAAATAAGAAATAAGATTAACATAAATGCAAGTATTTGTAAATGGACAAGGTCATACAGTACCTAAAGGTTCAACAGTTTTACAAGCCTGTGAACTCGCTGGTGTATTAGTCCCACGTTTTTGTTATCATGAACGTTTATCAATTGCTGGTAATTGTCGTATGTGTTTAGTAGAGATTGAGAAAGACAGAAAATTACAGCCGTCATGTGCATACCCTGCTAGCGATGGAATGCGTGTTTGGACTGAAACTCCTGCTGTTAAAAAAGGACGTGAGGGGGTTTTAGAACATTTACTTATTCATCATCCATTAGATTGTCCTATTTGTGACCAAGGTGGTGAGTGTGATTTACAAGATCAAACAATGGTGTACGGTGGCGACCGTGGTCGTTATAAAGAATATAAACGTGCAGTTGAGGATAAAAATAGTGGTCCACTTATTAGTATGATTATGACACGTTGTATTCATTGTACACGTTGTGTACGCTTTGGGTCAGAAATTGCGGGTACTGGTGAATTAGGTACTACTGGGCGTGGATCAAACTTAGAAATTGGATTCTATGTTAGAGAAAAATTATTTGCCTCAGAATTGTCTGGAAATGTAATTGATTTATGTCCTGTAGGTGCGTTAACATCTAAACCTTATGCTTTTATGGCGCGACCTTGGGAGTTAGAAAGTACAGAAACTATTGATCTTACAGATGGTATCGGTTCTAATGTAAAAATGGATTCACGTTTCGGAGTTCCTATGAGAATCACACCGAAATTGAACGAAGAAATCAATGAAGAATGGATTTCAGATAAAGCGCGTTATTCTTATGAGGGTATTACGAATAAACGTACGTTTATGCCCCCAGAAGAAACTGCATCACTCGTTCATTCTACACATAAATCTTTTGCTCTTGATAGTAAAGCTGCTGTTTTATCAGGTACAGTATCCCAAGAAACTGTCGGTGTTGTCACAGATTACTTTGAGAATGTTGCATTAGAAGGTCCAAACCCAACAGAGCGTAATTGGAACAATGTTTTATTCCCTATTGACTTCCGTAGTACATTTAAATGTAATACGCCTATCGAACAATGGGAATCTACAAACGTTGATTTCATTTTACTTGTTGGTGTAAACCCACGTTATGAGGGTACATTATTAAATGCACGAATTCGTAAACGATTGAAAAAAGGAAACTGTCATGTAGTTTCGTTTGGAGCACCTATTTCAACAACTTATCCTGTGGTCTCAGGAGGTACTTCTGCACATTCTTTTATGCAATTTGTAGAGGGTCGTTCATCTTTATGTAAGACGTACCAAAATGCAAAACATCCAATTGTATTAGTAGGTCCATCCTTATTTTTACGTGCAGATAGTAATGCTTGGTTTTCTATGTTACAAACATTGATTTCCGTTGTTCCTAACTTAGTAACATCGACTTGGAATGGTTTAAATTATTTACAACCACAAGCTAATAGTTTTGGTGCTATGGATCAAGGTGTACATCAAATTGGTAATGTAGAGGGAGTACAATTTAAAACAATGGTACAAACATTAAGCGGTAAGTCAGATGTCCCTGCAATCTATATTGCTTCGCATACGTCAAATGATGTTTCAGAAAGCACATTTGTAGTTCCTTGTGCGTTAGCTGCGGAAGTAGGAGGTACTTATGCCAACACGGAAGGTAGATCTCAATACGCGCGAAAAGCTGTAACAAACCAACGTCGTGTTTTTCATGATAAAACAATTTTATCTTCATTCATTGAATTGAATGGTGTTAAAGTTTTCCCTAAAAATTATTCTTTAGGAGTTGTTTCTCACTCTAATGTAGATATTCAATTAAAAAATCATTGGTATCCTAAATACAATAAAACATACGTTGAGAATACTCCTTTACGTACGTGGGTGGATAATTATTATACAACAGATTCAGTAACTAAAAATTCCCCTTCGTTAGTAAAAGTATCGAAAGAATATAAAAAAGGAATTTTTGGTTCTAAAAAATAAGAAAACATAGTATGCTTTTTCAAATTGCTGCTTGGCTAGCACAATATTTGGCATTAGTATTGCCTTTATTAATTGCAGTAGCTTATTTAACTCTATTAGAGCGTAAAGCAATGGCTAGTATGCATCAACGTCGTGGACCCAACACGGTAGGTCCATTCGGATTGTTGCAACCATTGGCTGATGGATTTAAATTATTAGTAAAAGAAAATATTTATCCATCTAGCGCTAACACCTTTTTATTCTTTATTGCACCTATCCTTACATTTTTCTTTGCTTTAGGTTCATGGGCAGTCATTCCGTTTGGTGAAGGTATGGTTTTTGCTGACTTAAATATTGGTATTCTTTATTTATTTGCATTATCATCGTTAGGTGTTTACGGTATCATTACAGCAGGGTGGTCTAGTAATTCCCAATATGCTTTCTTAGGCGCATTACGTTCTGCTGCACAAATGGTATCTTACGAAGTTTCGTTAGGGCTTGTTTTATTAGGTGTATTAGTTTGCACAGGTACACTTAATTTAACAACAATCGTATTACAACAAAAAGCTGTTTGGTTTGTTTTCCCTTTATTTCCATTATTTTTAATGTTCTTCATTTCTGCTTTAGCAGAAACAAATCGAGCTCCATTCGATTTGCCAGAAGCTGAAGCGGAACTCGTATCTGGTTATAATACTGAATATGCTGCTATGGGGTTTGCGTTATTCTTCTTAGGGGAATATGCGAATATGATTTTAATGTGTGCATCTGCTACCATCTTATTTTTAGGTGGTTGGCTGCCTTTGTTTGATTTCGCACCTTTTACATGGATTCCAGGTGTAATTTGGTTTGGTCTTAAAGTAAGTTTCTTACTATTCGTTTTCATTTGGGTACGTGCCTCATTTCCAAGATATCGTTATGATCAATTGATGCGATTAGGATGGAAAGTATTCTTGCCACTTTCTTTTGCATTTGTATTATGGATTGCAGGGCTTTTATTAGCGACAAATGGATTAATTTATTAATAAAGAAAAATGAGAAAAGAATTATCACCTCATTTAACAATCTACACTACGCAAATTAGTTCAGGTCTTTCTATTTTTCATAGAATGACTGGAACTATTTTAGCGGGTTGTATCTTGTTAATGATTCCAGCAATTTTAGGATATACTTTTTTTGCAAATGGTATCACTATTGCTCCGGAGTTTTTTTATCCTATTCTTTTTGTAATTATGGGAGCTGTAAGCTATCATGCAGCAAACGGTATTCGTCACTTTATTTGGGATACAGGCGCATATGTGTCTACCGAAGGTGTGAAAACAACAGCTATTTTATTAGCTATGTTAGCTCTTATTTTTTTTGTAGCATTATTATTTGTAATTTTATAAGTATAAAAAAAGGTAATAACATGTCGCATTGGATTATTCAGAGGGCATCTTCAGTTTGTCTATTATTTCTTCTACCTTTTACAATTTTTGTTGATTTTCGCTTTTACATTTTACTAGCTGCATGTATCGTGGTACACGTACATCATGGATTTGATAGTATTTTTTTAGATTATGTTCATAATCCACTAGTAAAAAATGCTCTTTCCAAATTAGTAATGTTTGCTTTATTAGCTTCATTTGTTTTCGTTGGTGTTATTTTAATGTAGAAAAGAAGAAATATATACACATGAACATGCATGAATGGTTACTAATTTCAGCACCTTTATTTGGTTTTGGATTAGTAGGTATTGGTTTAAATCGTAAAAACGTAGTTGTATTACTATTAAGTATTGAACTAATGCTTTTAGCGTTAAACCTCAATTGGATTGGTTTTTCTATCGCAATGGATGATAGTTACGGTCAATTATTTGCATTATTTGTTATTACAGTAGCAGCAGCAGAGTCAGCTATTGGTTTAGGTCTTTTAGTTGTATACTATCGCGTACGTGGGACAATTGCAATGGATTGGGTAAATGTATTAAAAGGATAAGACAAAAGATGTACTTAAGCATTGTAGCACTTCCTTTAATGGGTGCAATCACAGCTGGACTTTTTGGTCGTTTTGTCGGACCTAAAGGAGCTGGTTTTATTACCACTGGATGTGTGGGATTAGCTGCGTTGTTTTCTATCACTACAGTTTATGAAGTAGGGTTATCAGGAAGTCCTGTTTATGTAACTGTAGCACCTTGGATTCATTCTGAGTGGCTAGACGCATCTTGGGGCTTTTTATTTGATAGTTTAACAACAAGTATGTTGGTTATTGTAACAGGAATTTCTGCGTTGGTACATTGTTACGCAACAGGATATATGTCACATGATCCTCATATTCCACGTTTTATGGCATATTTATCGTTATTCACATTTTTTATGCTTATGCTTATTACTGCTGAGAACTTTGTACAAATGTTCCTTGGTTGGGAAGGTGTAGGTTTATGTTCTTATTTATTGATTAATTTTTGGTATACACGAATTCAAGCAAATAAAGCTGCTATGAAAGCAATGATTGTGAATCGTGTCGGTGATTTTGGATTTGCATTAGGAATTTTTGGTTTTTATGCAACATTTCACACAGTTGATTTTGCAACATTATTTGCACAAATTCCAGCATACGTTGCTGTTCATGGTGATGCTTGGATTACAGTTCTTTGTTTATTTTTATTCGTAGGTGCAGTAGGTAAATCAGCACAATTAGGATTACATACTTGGTTACCAGATGCAATGGAAGGTCCTACACCGGTATCAGCATTAATTCATGCAGCTACAATGGTAACTGCTGGAATTTTTATGATGATTCGTTGTTCACCTTTATTTGAATATGCCCCAACAGCACTTATTGTTGTAACAATCTTTGGTGCAATGACTGCTTTTATGGCTGCAACAACAGGTATGCTACAGAATGACTTGAAAAAAGTTATTGCATATTCAACATGTTCTCAACTAGGTTACATGGCTTTTGCAGTAGGGTTATCACAATACTCTGTAAGTATGTTTCATTTAATGAATCATGCTTATTTTAAAGCTTTATTGTTCTTAAGTGCTGGTTCTGTTATTCATGCAGTTGCAGATGAACAAGATATGCGACGAATGGGAGGTTTATTACGCTTATTGCCTTATACTTATGTCATGATGCTCATTGGATCTATGGCATTAATGGGATTCCCTTTCTTAACTGGTTTCTATTCAAAAGATGTAATCTTAGAAGTTGCATATGCTCATTATTCAGTTGCAGGAACATTTGCACATTGGTTAGGTGTTATCTCTGCATTCTTTACAGCATTTTATTCATTTCGTTTGATCTATTTCACATTCTTTCGTGATACGAATGCTTATCGAACGACAATTGAACATGCACATGATGCACCATTTGCAATGGGATTCCCTTTATTTGTATTATCCCTAGGAGCTTTATTTGGCGGATACTTAACACGTGATGCTATTATTGGGCCTGGTTCAAACTATTGGGGAAATGCAATTGTGACTTTGCCAGAGCACGCAATTTTATTAGATGCAGAGTGGATCCCATTATCTATTAAATGGATTCCTCTAGTTTTTTCTTTAGGTGGGGCTACATTAGCTGTGATTTTATATCATGGGTTTGCTCCAGTGGTCCATGCAATTCAGTTATCACCTTTAGGTCGAGAATTAACATTATTTTTCACAAAAAAATGGTTATTTGACCGTGTCTATAATGAATGTATTGTTCCTGTAGCATTACGTTTTGGTTATACAACAACGTATAAAGCATTAGATAAAGGTCTTATTGAACATTTTGGTCCGTTTGGAGTCTCAAATGCAGTTGAGAAATTAGTTGAAAATGTAAGACAATTACATAGTGGTTACATTTATCATGCTGCTTTCTGGATGATTACTGCACTATTTATTGGGCTTTTATTTATTACTCCTGGCTTTGATCTCAGACTTTTATGGATCTTGATGATCTCAATTTTGTTTGTAGTAGAAAGAGAGAAGACAAATGCTTAGTAATTTAATTTTATTACCCTGGTTAGGTATCTTAGTATTAGCATTTGTGCCTTCACGAAATACAGACCTTATTCGTAAAATTGGTGCAGGAACTGCAGCATTATGTTTTGTATTATCGTTATGGTTATGGGTGTTATTTGATAACCAAGCAGTAGGGTTTCAGTTCGTAGAAGTCAAAACATGGGTATTTCCAGTTTATTTTGGAATCGACGGGATTTCTCTGTTTTTTGTTCTATTAACGACGTTCCTAATTTTTCTTTGTATTGTAGCTACATGGGAATCTATTCAAACACATGTAAAAGCATACATGATTGCTTTTCTAATGATGGGTTCATTTTTAGTGTGTGTATTTACTGTACTCGATTTGTTATTCTTTTACATTTTCTTTGAAAGCGTACTTATCCCAATGTTCTTAATGATTGGAATTTGGGGATCTCGCGCAAGAAAAGGTCGTGCCGCTTACTTGTTCTTCTTTTATACGTTGTTAGGTTCACTTTTTATGTTACTTGCGATTTTAACAATCGCATTCGAGACAGGTACAACAGACTATCAAGTGTTATTAACAACTACATGGTCAGAGTCTCGTCAAATTTTCTTGTGGTTAGCTTTTTTTGCATCGTTTGCAGTAAAAGTACCTATGGTACCGTTTCATATTTGGTTACCTGAAGCACATGTTGAGGCACCAACTGCAGGTTCTGTTATGTTAGCAGGTGTGCTCTTAAAATTGGGGACTTATGGGTTTATTCGTTTCTCGATCCCATTATTCCCAGAAGCATCTGCTTATTTTACTCCATTTATGTTTACTATGAGTATTGTTGCTATTGTATATACATCATTAACAACATTACGACAAGGAGATTTAAAGAAAATCATTGCTTATTCTTCTGTTGCACATATGGGTTTTGTAACTCTAGGTTTATTTACTGGTAATGTTGTAGGTTTAGAAGGTGCTATGATGATTATGTTGAGCCATGGTTGGGTCAGCAGTGCACTTTTCCTTTGTGTAGGTGTATTATATGATCGTTATCATACACGATTGGTAAAATATTACCAAGGATTAACACAAGCAATGCCTTTATTTGCTATTGTGTTTACTTTCTTCTCTATGGCAAACTTAGGATTTCCTGGTACAAGTAGTTTTGCTGGAGAATTCATGTCATTAGCAGGAGCTTTTGAAGCAAATGTTACGGTTGCGATTTTAGCAGCAATTGGAACAGTTTTAGGAGCTGCTTACTCTGTTTGGTTATGTAATCGTGTGTTATTTGGACCATTACAAACAGAAGTTCTTTCTGGTTATTCAGATCTTGTGCGTCGTGAAGCGGCCGTATTTGCACCCCTTATCTTTATGACTCTATGGATGGGTATTTATCCAGAAGTATTTCTACAACCTATTCATCTATCCATTTTATATCTTTGTGCTTAGTTTTTATTCTAGTTTTATTATTTTGGATCATATTAAGAAAAAAAGAATCTAGCTGTGTTTATTAACGACTGGAAAGTAGTAGGTCCTGAGTTATTTCTGGGAATTGCGGTTCAACTTTTGGTTGTACTTGGCGTTTGGTACGGATCTAGACCGCCATACTCAGTACTCGTACGACCTATCAAAGCGTTAAGCATGTTAACTGCAGGCTTAACGTTGTGGTTAATTTTAAGAGGAGACATTTATGGTGGGGTATGGAATGAAAGTTTTTCATTTAATGAAAGTTCTCGTCTTATTCATGCTTGGATCCTTATTGGATGTTTAGTATCATTAGCTTTGGCTAATAACAAAACTGTATATGAAAACAGTCTTTTCATTCTTTTTTCTGCATTAGGGATGATTGGGCTTGCTGCGTCACAAGATTTTCTTGCGTTTTATTTAACATTAGAACTACAAAGCTTTTGTTTTTATATTTTAGCAGCTACACGTAGAACATCGCAATATTCTACAGAATCTGGATTAAAATATTTTATTTTAGGAGCAATTGCTTCCGGATTCTTGTTATTTGGAGGTTCCTTACTTTATGGGGCAACAGGAAGTTTATGCTTTTCTGATTGGATGTTGTTAAGTACAGTTCAACAACCAATGTTCTTTGTATTAGGAATGGTTTTCTTATTTGTTGGATTACTGTTTAAATTATCCGCTTTCCCTTTCCATGTGTGGACACCAGATGTGTATGAAGGGGCACCTACTTTTGTGACTGCCTTTTTTGCGTTAGTACCAAAGATTGGTGTATTAGCTTTATTATTTAAATTGTTATCAACGTCCTTTTACAGTTCAATTGAACAATGGCAGCCATTATTAGTAACAGCTGCAGTAGGTAGTATGTTAATTGGAGCATTAGGTGCATTAGGTCAACAAAGACTAAAACGTCTTTTCGCGTATAGTACTATTGCACATGTTGGATTTATCTTATTAGGATTAGCTACATGTACATGGGATGTTTCATTCTTTTACCTTACACTTTATTTTGTTATGACAATTGCAACGTTTTCGTTTTTATTAAGCTTTGGTTATCGTAATGTAAACGAACTTGCAGGTATTGGTAGATCAAATCCTGTATTGGGGATTTCATTTGCGTTGTTGTTATTCTCAATGGCGGGAGTTCCACCACTAGCAGGATTCTTTGGTAAATATGTAGTATTTCAATCTGCTGTAGCTTCCCAAATGTATTCAGTAGCTTTAGTAGCTGTCGTTACTAGTGTTATGGGTGGTGTTTACTATTTACGAATCATTAAAACAATGTTTTTCGCAAAAACAGATGAGATTGTAATGCCAGTAACGATTTCACCAATTGCAACTTATTTATTTGCAGCGTCGTTAGGGTTTTTAGTTTTCTTCTGGTTGTACCCAACACCAGTATATGTTTTTGCTGAAACACTTGTGCACGTATAATATTAGTTACATACTAGTTATCTACTAGTTTTAATTCTATTTTGTTTATAAAATAGAATTAAAACTAGTTATCTACTAGTTTTAATTAGTCGCTTAGGCGAAATAGTTCAGTGGTTAGAACATTGGAATCATAATCCAAATGTCGAGGGTTCAAATCCCCCTTTCGCTAATTAATTGGTTTTCGCTACAACAAAAAAAATAAATATGAAACAATTTTTAGAAGTTTTTGAAGAAAGCGCAACTAGTCGAATTTTTGACAAAGAAAATACTATTCTTTTATTTGAATCAAAAAATCAGAAAGATGATGTTATTGAGTTACAAAGTGGCTGGAAAAGAACTTTGCATTTAAAAACTAGACCTCAACAGTTAGGGCTAGATTGGTTGGCTGGTAAAAAATTTACAAATCAAGTGCCAGTAAACATTACGGTAGAAAGAACGCCAGATAGTGAGACTCTTTTTAATCTTTCCTATTACGAGTTATACAAAGAATATTTATTACTACTTGCAAAAAAGCGAGGATTTGCAACAGGACGTGTTTTATCAAATGTAAATGGAGGCTTTACTGTGGGTGCGGCGGGGCACACAATGTTTTTACCAAACAAACAGTCTAGTAAGAAATTATTACACAAAAAAGCGTTATTTTCATTTCTTTCTTATGATCCTACTTATAGTTCTTTTGTTGTTTCACAAAAAACTGCTTATCGCAAGATTTACAAGATTTGGACAAAACGTTTAAAAAGAATTAAGAAGTAATGAAGGCGTATAATGTACATGCCTATGTATCTTATGGAAACACTTTGTTAACAATTACATCTGAAAGTGGGAAAACATTAAAAACAATTTCCGCAGGAACTGTAGGTTTTAATAAAGCAAGAAGATCGAGTCCTTTTGCTGCTTTACAAGTAGCACAAAGCGCAGGATCATGGATTCAAGATGATACAAAAGGAGAAAAATCAAATATTCATTTATTTTTCAAAGGGTTAGGGCAGAATAGAGCATCTGTATTAAAAGGATTTCATGCTTCTCGGTGCACTTTAAAAGATATTTATGAAACAACTTTAATGCCCCATAATGGATGTCGGCCTGCCAAAAGAAGACGTGTATAATTCATTATCTACTAGTATACGCCCTTAATGTAATTGAGGGTTACTACTAGTTTTAATTCTATTTTGTTTATCAAATATAGAATTAAAACTAGTTATCTACTAGTACAGACGAATGTGGCGAATGTGGCGAAATGGTAGACGCGCTATCTTGAGGTGGTAGTAAGGTAACTTATGTGGGTTCAAGTCCCACCTTTCGTAAAATTTATTACCTACGCATATTATAGAAGGTTGGTTCGTATAATGGCAATGCATGAGATTGCAAATCTTAGGATGGTGGTTCGATTCCACCACTAACCTATGTGAAAACCCATTATAATTTTGAGGGAATGAGAGGAGAGGAGAAAGAAACAAATAAAAAATAAAAATAGAAAACAAAAAATGACAATGATTCATTCACCTTTAGAACAATTTGAAGTTACACCTGTCTGGTCACTCGGTTTTGGTGAAACTTTAGCAATTACGAATACGGCTTTTTTTGGATTTATCGTAATGTTTGCAATTTTTGCAGTCTTATCATTCGGTACTAAAAATGCTACTGTTGTGCCAAATCGTTGGCAAACGTTAGTAGAAGGAGTCTTTGAATTCGTATTATCTATGGCACGAGATACTATTACTGGTGGAAAAGGGGAAAAATATTTCCCTTATTTATTCGTTACATTTATGCTCGTTGCAATGTCAAACTTAATCGGAATGATTCCTTATTCATTTACAATTACGAGTCAATTAGCTGTAACATTCACATTTGGTGCAGTTACATTCTTAGGGGTAAACATTGTTGCTGCTCGTGAACATGGATTACACTTCTTAAGTTTCTTCTTACCAAAAGATAGCCCAGTTGCCTTATGGCCTATGCTCGTAGGTATTGAGTTAGTTTCTTATGGTTTCCGTGTTATTTCATTATCAGTTCGATTATTCGTAAACATGATGGCTGGACACGCTTTATTAAAAATTTTAGCTGGATTCTCTTGGACGATGATCGGATTAGGTGGAATTTTCTATCTTTTATCTGCATTCCCATTACTTGTAGTTATTGCTTTAACAGGTATGGAGTTAGGTATTGCTGTATTACAAGCGTACGTGTGGACTGTACTCGTTTGTATCTATTTAAATGATGCAATTAATTTACATTAATCAAAATTTTAATGTAGTTATCTACTAGTTTTAATTATATTTTGTATACTAAAAATATAATTAAAACTAGTTCTTTAGGGGAAGTAACTTAATGGTGAAAGTGCTAGCCTGTCGCGCTAGAAATTGCGGGTTCGAATCCCGTTTTCCCCGCTTATATTCTATTCATATAATATATATTTTTTGTAGGTATGATGGAATGGCAGACATGTCAGGCTTAGGATCTGATGGGTAAAACTGTGTGAGTTCAAGTCTCACTACCTATAGTTTGCGAAATAGAGTAGAGGTTAACTCACTAGGCTCATAATCTAGTATATGTAGGTTCGATTCCTGCTTTCGCATGTAGATAACTAGTTTTTGTTCTATCCTTGATCAACAAAATAGAATAAAAACTAGTAGACTAAGATGGAGAAATGGCAGAGTGGTCGATTGCATCGGTTTTGAAAACCGACATACGTAAAGTATCAAGGGTTCGAATCCCTTTTTCTCCTGTGATTTTATCTTGTGATTTAAATCCCTTTTTCTCCTGTTACGATTAAAACTAGTAGAATGCAATGGGAAGTAAAGTTCGAATAGCTCAGTTGGTTAGAGCGTGTGATTGAAAATCACGAGGTCGGCAGTTCAAGTCTGCCTTCGAACATCCTTGAGCAATTATAGCTTAATGGATAGAGCGTCAGGCTTCGAACCTGAAGGTTGTAGGTTCAATCCCTACTAATTGTAACTAAAAAAGAGTTTAAAAAAATGTCAGCAGCTGAATTAACAAATGTACTTGAAGAGCGTCTCGTTCATTACGAAACTGGATATGACGTTGACGAAGTCGGGAAAGTATTATCCGTAGGAGACGGTATTGCCCGCGTTTACGGATTACGTAACGTACAAGCAGGGGAAATGGTTGAATTCACAGCATCTGGATTACGCGGAATGACACTTAACTTAGAAAATGACAATGTTGGTATTGTAATTTTCGGTGATGACCGTAACGTAAATGAAGGTGATGTTGTAAAACGAACTAATTTCATTGTAGACGTACCTGTAGGGAAAGGTTTATTAGGACGTGTAGTGGATCCATTAGGAGACCCAATTGACGGATTAGGACCCTTAACTACTACGGAACGTCGTCGTGTTGAGCTTAAAGCACCTGGTATTATGCCACGACAAAGTGTGAGCGAACCAATGCAAACAGGTATTAAAGCATTAGATGCATTAATTCCAGTAGGGCGTGGACAACGTGAGTTAGTAATTGGTGATCGACAAACAGGGAAAACAGCTGTATTAATCGACACAATTTTAAACCAAAAACCGTTACACGCAGGTTCAGACGATACTAAAAAATTATACTGTATTTATGTTGCAGTAGGTCAAAAACGATCAACAGTAGCACAAGTTCGTCGTCTTTTAGAAGTACACGGAGCTCTTCCATATACTATTATTGTAGCTGCGACTGCATCAGATCCAGCACCTTTACAATTCTTAGCGCCATTCTCAGGAGCGTCTATGGGAGAATTCTTCCGAGATAACGGAATGCACGCATTAATTATGTATGACGATTTATCGAAACAAGCAGTAGCTTATCGACAAATGTCATTATTATTACGTCGACCACCAGGACGTGAAGCATACCCAGGGGATGTATTCTATTTACATTCACGTCTCTTAGAACGTGCAGCCAAAATGTCAAAAGCAATGGGTGCTGGATCACTTACAGCGTTACCTGTAATTGAAACACAAGCTGGAGATGTATCTGCGTATATTCCTACTAATGTAATTTCTATTACAGATGGTCAGTTATTCGTGGAAGCTGAGTTATTCTATAAAGGAGTACGACCTGCAATTAACGTAGGTATTTCAGTAAGTCGTGTTGGATCTGCTGCGCAAGTGAAAGCTTGTAAACAAGTAGCTGGTACGTTAAAACTCGAATTAGCTCAATATCGTGAAGTAGCTGCTTTCGCGCAATTTGGGTCTGATTTAGATGCTTCAACACAACATCAATTAAATCGAGGAGCACGATTAGTAGAATTGTTAAAACAAAAACAATTTGAACCATTACCAATTGAAGAACAAATCGTATTGTTATTCGCTGGAGTAAAAGGATTCTTAGACGGATTACCTGTAAATCAAGTAGGTCCTTTTGAGTTATTAATCCTTAAAGAAATCAGAGGAACTAACAAAGCGTTAAAAGAACATATCGCAAAAGAAGGTCAAATTTCTAAAGAATTCGACACAACATTACGAAACTTCTTTAAAACTTTAGTTGCTAACTTCAAAAAAGATAACAACCTCTAATTTTTTGTAGATAACTAGTTTTTATTTAACTATCGTTACGCGATAGTTAAGTAAAAACTAGAACGGAGCGTAGCGTAGCCTGGTAGCGTATCTGATTTGGGTTCAGGAGGTCGCGTGTTCGAATCACGCCGCTCCGATTTTTTAACTAGTTTTAATTCTATGTTTGATAAACAAAACAGAATTAAAACTAGTTTATACTGTTTTTTAGCTAGTTTAGTTGATTGCCTAGTCACTAGTTACTAGTCTTGTGGAATGTAGCCAAGCGGTAAGGCATTTGTTTTTGATACGAATATGCGTTGGTTCGAATCCAGCCATTCCAACTTTATCTATGTAGGGGGCATATAACTCAGTGGTAGAGTGCACGCCTGATAAGCGTGTTGTCGTAAGTTCGATTCTTTCTATGCTCAATGGTATTATATACATGAACAGAAAACTAAGATAAAACAAAATAATGGAAACAAATCTACAACAACATAATAACGAACTTATCGTTCGTATTTTTTGGTATTTGATTTCTTTCCTTTCCATTTTTTTCATTAGTTATTTACATCAAGATGAAGTAGGTTGCTTATGGGTATCCGGACTAGAAGATTCTATTTGGGAATTACAAAAGAAGCTTCCTAAAATGCAATACTTGAGCATTGCAGAGGGTTTTCAAACCTGGATTGAAATGCATATTTACTGGAGTCTTCTATGGTCATTTCCTATTTTATTTTACCAAACAACACAGTTTTTAAAACCTGGACTTAAGAAAGATGAATGGGAAAATATTATTTTACTAGGATTTGGCGGGACAAGTTGTGTACTCGTAATTAGTGGTTTTCTTTTTACACAATATTTATGGCCACACGTCGTAGAAGTCTTGTTTGGTTTCGGAATTAAACAAGTAGATTTCGTCCCTAACATGCAAACACTTATGTCTTTTTACAGAAAAACAACAATTGGATTTGCAATTGCTGCAACATTACCGTGGTTTTCAGTATTGTTCGTAAAATGGAATTGGCTTTCTTATAAGCAAACAGTGTTATTTCGAAGATGGTGGGTCTTACTCATTTTCTTAATGGCGACAATTATGTCACCACCAGATGTATTATCACAAATGATGATTGCGCTACCACTTTGGTTGTTTCTAGAGGTAGCTTGGCTATTTTTAGCATTTTTGGAAGCACATAAAAAAATTATATAACAAAGAGTAAAAAATATGTACGGAGGAGAATACGGTGGGATTTTGTTAGGTTTAGGATTATGCTTAGTATTAGCAGTTGTTTTTGCAGGATTATCATATGTGGTTAGCGCAAAACAGGCAGACGTAGAAAAAGTATCTGCATACGAATGTGGATTCGATCCGTTTGATGACACGCGAAAAACGTTTGATGTTCGTTTTTATTTAGTAGCAATTTTATTCTTAATCTTCGATTTAGAAGTATCATTTTTATTCCCGTGGGTAGTCTCATTAGGGACATTACCTTTATTAGGATTTTGGTCAATGATTTTATTTTTAGTTATTTTAACAGTTGGTTTTATTTACGAATGGAGAAAAGGAGCTCTCGATTGGTAATAATAACCCAACAACACAAAATAGATAACAATGAGTAACTAATAAATTATCGACTAGTTTTGACATAATGCGGAGAAAGACAACAAAGAATATTTTGTAGTAAGAACAAAACAATGCCTCAGTTAGATTTTAGTTCGTGGTTTGCACAATATGCCTGGTTTACAGTAACATTCCTTATTTTATTTTTTAAAGTGGTAGGAGACTATTTACCGAAAATTTACGCAGGATTACGTATCCGAAAAGAACTTTTAGCAACGGATTCTGATAAAACAGCACCGTATAAACTTGAAGAAGACAAACTTCAAAAAGATATCGATGCACGAGTTGCTGCAGCATATACAGCTGGACGATTAGCATTTCAAGGAGCATTAGCTGAGACAGCAGAATGGTCAAATAATGCAGTAGCAGATGCAGAAGCAACAGAGTTTGAAGAAGCAAATGCAGTATATGTAGATATGCTAGTTCAAACAATGAGCGAAACTGATGTTTTAGTAGACGTAGTAACGGAAGAAGAGTATTCTGACGAAGAATTAGATGCAATCGAAGATAGCCAATCAAGAGACTATGACGAGTTTGGGTATTTAGATGAACCTGAACATAATGAAACTTTTGAAATCGAAGAATAACAAGTCAATATTTGATTTAAAATATTGAGTTGGCCAGCCTTGGTCGAAAAAAAAACAAAACTTTTATAAAAAAAAGAAAATTAACATGAACAATCAAATGTTACAATCTGCCAAATTAATTGGTGCCGGAATCGCTACTGTTGGATTAACAGGTGTAGGAGCGGGAGTAGGTCTCGTATTTGCTGCTTTCATTCAAGGAGTATCACGAAATCCATCTTTACAACAAAAACTTTTCGGAATTACTATTTTAGGGTTCGCTTTAGTAGAAGCTGCTGGACTCTTCGCTTTAATGATGGCGTTCTTAATTCTTTACGCTTAATTTAAAGGTTCATATGTAACGACAATTTGTCGTTACATACGAATATAGGCCTTTTCGTCTATCGGTTAGGACAGTGCCTTTTCATGGCATAAAGATGGGTTCAACTCCCATAAAGGTCAATTGACATAGGGGGTAGTTTGCTGAGCGGCTAAAGGCAACAGATTGTAAATCTGTCGAGGAAACTCTTCGTTGGTTCGAATCCAACATTACCCATAAACGATTATACTACAAGTAATAATTTTCCTTTGCTAAGATATTCATTTATTAATGAACTAGATAAAAATAATAATATAACATGGCTACGTTATGGAAAGGAGGATGTTCTCCATTTAAAGATCAAGCCGGCAGAAACAATCAAGGTCGAATTACTGTTCGACGTAGAGGTGCTGGAGTCAAAAAACATTTTAGAAACGTTAGCTGGGATTTACCTAATGCTGATCAATTTAAAATTCAAGGATTCGAATACGATCCACACCGAACTGCTAAAGTTGCTTTCATTAAAAATGAAAATGAGCAGAAATATTTTGTGATTGCAACAGAAAAAATGAAAGTTGGAGAAGCGTATCAAGGTTTTAAGGCATTAAAAGATTTTCCTTTAGGAGCTGAAGTTTCCAATATTGATATGAAATTCGTTCGTGCTGGTGGAACTGCCGCTGTAATTTTAGAAAAAGGGAAAAACGGCGTACTAATTCGACTACCTTCTGGAGAAACTAGAATGATCGACGAAAACGCAAAAGCGACAGAAGGTCGATTAACATTACATGAAAAAGTAGGAAAACGCATCAAAAATGCGGGGACAAATCGTAGATTAGGTGTAAGACCACATGTGCGAGGAGTTGCTATGAATCCAGTAGATCACCCTCATGGAGGAGGCGAAGGTAAAGCTTCTGGAGGAAGACCTTCTGTAACGCCTTGGGGAATCATTACAAAAGGAAAACCTACACGATTAAAACCTTGGCCGAAATGTGTAATTACACCAAGAAAACGTGCTTATGAAAGAAAATAAATAAAGATGAGATCTGTTTGGAAAGGACCTTATGTAGCACGGCCAGTGTTATTAGGGAAAGAAAAAATTTGGTCAAGAGGATCAACTATTTTGCCTAATCTTGTTGGTAAAACGATTAGTGTACATAACGGTAGAAAATTTATTCCAGTGCAAATTACTGAAAATATGATGTATCATAAATTAGGGGAATTTGCTCCTACTAAGATGCCGGTAAAACATAAGAAAAAGTCTAAATAACTATGGGACAAAAAAATAACGCCAACGGATTTAGAAAAACAGGACTTGATTTGCAACCAGTTGCAAATTATAAAGCCTTGTTTCAACAAAGATATAAAACAGAGCAATATCTAAAAGGTGCTTATAGGAATTATACGTTAGGAAACGTAATTGAAAAAGACCCAAAAACGTGGATCGTTGAAGTTGCAAAGGAGCCTAAGAAAACACCCGTAGTGAATAAGGAAAAACTTGCAGGTTTGTGCAATGTAAAAGTCGTTGAAAAGGTAATTCATCAACATGAAAATGCAACTGTTATTGCAAATGGACTAAAAAAAGAATTTGCAGTTAATTTAAAAAAAACATTGCAAAAAAATGCGTTACCCGAAAGAGACTGCCATTTAATTTCAAAAGGGCGCCATAATGGTGCAGAAATGGCAAATCAAGAAGAATATGGAGTTAGATTGCCATTACAGACAATTAAAGCTCCTATTGGATACGCATATTCAACTGCGTTAACAAAATACGGACTCATTTCTTTAAAAGTAACTGCGAAACCTAAAAACAGTAAGTAAACATGAAACAAAGCAAAGGCCGTATCAAAAATATTGAAACGAACACTGTAAATCTAGATTTCGGAACCTACGGATTGACTGTACTTGAATCGTCTAGAATTTCAGCTGCTCAACTAGAAGCAGTACGTCGTGTGCTATCTAGAAAAATGAAAAGAATGGGAAAGATTTTCTTTAGAGTAACTGCAGATCGTGGAGTGAGCGGAAAGCCAGCAGAAGTACGCATGGGAAAAGGCAAGGGTAGCGTAGATTATTATGCATGCTACGTACCAGCTGGTCGCATTCTTCTTGAGATTGATGGGATTAGTAACGACATCGCTATGGAAGCTTTAAGATCATGTAGTTTTAAGCTGCCTTGTAAAACAAGAATTATTCAATTACCACAAATTGTGACTTAAAAAGATAATCACCTATAATAAGAAAACCATATACTATAAAATTCGTTCTTTTAATCCCGCCAGTATTCGCAAAAGAAAAAATTCTTGGAAATGAATATATTGCGGGATTATCGGACAATTATGTATACATTTAAGTAATAATAAGATGCTAGCAAACTAAGAGAAATAGTCTACCATTTTTGGGGAATAAGAATCGATAGAATCGAATGCATAAAAATGGTTATTCAACAAGGAGACGCAAAATAAGTAGCTCAGGAAGGGGCAAAGGAGGAGAAGGAGAGGCAAAAGGGAGAAGAAAAGGAAACAAAGCCCCAAAAACCGGAAAAGCCCCGAAAACCGAAAAGCCGCGAAAAATAGAATAAAAACGAGTAGACAAAAGACGAAGAAGATAGAAGAACAGGAAAAAGAGTCGTTGGCGCGTTGGCGAGGGCGGGTAGTGAAGTAACAAAAGCATTTACCCAATAGTATTCGATTTCGTTTCTCAAAAATAGAATAAAAATAGAGAACTACCCACATTACCGCAATATGAATCACAATATCAATCTCAATAGTAATCCCCCTAATATGTGTATACAAATTCATTTCCGCCCCCTTCCGTTGTTGATAAAAAACAACACCCCTAGTTGAATGAATTGAATACATTTGAATTACAGGTTGGTGCAATAGGTAGTGAATTAATAAAAAGTTTTTATGACCTACTCTCGTAAGCACTACAAAAAAGTACATGCCAATAGAAGAAGAAATCGGCACCAATTGTAATTAAATCCTTAGTTGTTATTATATGCTTTTTATTATTGATACGTAAAATGGAATGTAAACAATTAGGTAGATTACAAGGAAAACGAATGAAAACGAATCCAAAAGAGAAGCAAGATATAAGAACATGGAGAATCAACAAAAAAAAGTGCAGGAAGTGCAGGTGCAGAAAGAGAAAGAAACAGTCAATCTTTTACAGATGTTTGCTGGGTTATATTCTGCAGGTGCTTTATTTTCTGTTGAGGGTACCTCTATTAGGGACTTACAGTATGGACTCAATCGAAAGAAAAACGGAGTTTATTCGTTTGACACGCTTGAAACAAAAAAAGTATTTGTATTAGCTTTTAACGGATTCGTTAAGGGTCCAAATACTACAAAATTTATTGAGTATTGTCAAGAAGTAAAGGTTTCTTTCACACCTATGAAAAATGAAATCCCACATGATGATTGGATGTATGGATTTATGGAAGATAGGATTCGTGTTTATAGAAATGAAAAAACAGGCAAACTAGATTTATCTATGCATTACATTGATAAATACGTATTGGACTGGTTTACTACGCGCTTTGGGGGGTCTGTAACACAAAGAAAGATGGTATATAGATGGAAAACGTCCCATAAAGATGATGTCATCAAAACCCTTTCTTTTTTACTGAAAGAAGAAAGTATTGATCAGATCCGAAAACGCCATATGGAAGAAAAAATTCTTTCACAAATGAAGGGGATTACGTATAAGAAGCAGAACGAGGTGAAGAAGTAAAACGTAATTATATGAAACTAATGGGGCACAACGTGCCCGATTGGGGCACAACGTGCCCCATTGGGGCACAACGTGCCCCATTGGGGCACAACGTGCCCCATTGGGGCACAACGTGCCCCATTGGGGCACAACGTGCCCCATTATCTCAAGTTGGTACAAGGGTAATGAAGTAACAAAAAATTTTTATGACCTACTCTCCTAAACAAGAAAAAAAGTACATGGTAATAGAAGAAGAAAAGAGGAACGGCCAAAGGAAGAGAACAAGGAAGGCGCGGGCGATAGACGAATTCTTCTTCCATCTTGAACCATAATCGCGGCC
>Ga0255131_1000041_pt1 | contig 36129 bp, 26 predicted proteins | sample Law_Yuk_RepC_8d_FD_188554 | JGI IMG/M metagenome (GOLD analysis project Ga0255131, IMG submission 188554) | Freshwater microbial communities from St. Lawrence River, New York, United States - Law_Yuk_RepC_8d | ecosystem: Environmental > Aquatic > Freshwater > River | place: USA: New York... | reverse complement strand
CCGCGAAATGCAATGGTACACCGCCGCATTCCCAGCCTGCCCCTTGATCCGCGCCAACCTCATACCCCCAACCTAAGCAGAAGCTCCAAGCTGTCAATTACTTTGAACCTGTCACTTTATATTTATAAATTTGGCTTGGTCTTGCTGTGGCGTCTGGGGTTTTGCAGTGTTTGAGGAGTGAACAAGGCGGCGAGACCAGAGATTCCACGAAAGACGGTTTACCGTCTGTCGCAGTATTTACGGTGCCTGCAGCGCTTGAAGGGGAATGGTATTCAAACCGTGAGCAGCGAGGCGCTAGCAAAGGCGGCGGGGGTGAAATCGACGCAGTTGCGGAAGGACCTGACCTACTTGGGGCAGTTCGGCACTCGAGGGCTCGGTTACGATGCCGTGCAGTTGGCGGAAATGATTACGTCGCACCTAGGCACCAACCGACTGCAACCCGTTATCCTCGTGGGTGTAGGAAATCTGGGAAGCGCCCTGCTCCAGTACAGAGGCTTCGAGCCTGAGGGGTTTGAAATCGTTGCCGCCTTCGATATGGATCCGGATCGCACCCGCGAAACACCACTGCGAGTCCCACTACTGGGGATGGATCGCCTCGAGACGACCCTTTCTGAACACCATGTTCGAATGGCAATCCTGTCGGTTCCCGCCGCAGCCGCTCAAGAGGTGACCAATCGTTTGGTGGAAGCCGGTGTTCTCGGGATCCTGAATTTCGCCCCGATTGTCCCCGTGGTTCCAGAACACGTGGTGGTGAACCACGTGAACCTCGCTATCGAATTAGAGAATTTAAGCTACTTCTTGAATGACTGAGGAAACAGAGACGCATTTTTCCGCAGCCCGATCCGTGTTACGCATTGTCATGACTTCCCCCAACCCGGAAACCAATCCGGAAACAACAACACTCCCGGCACCAAGTTTGCCGGATATCCGCAACGAGACCCGGTCGACGCTGGCCCACCAATTCTCGCTGTGGAACCAACCGGGCTACCGATTGGAGCAACTCCTGGATTGGCTCTACTGCCGACGCGTCGAGACCTGGGATGCCATGACGAATCTGCCCAAGTCGCTTCGTTCCCAGTTGGCCTCGGTCTGGTCTTTAGGCGCTTTGAGCCTGCTGCGTAAACAAGGCTCCAAGGACAGTACTCAGAAATTCCTGTGGCGACTGAAGGATGGCTCTCTCATCGAAAGTGTCCTCATTCCAGCCAATCCTGCTCTCTATGGGGATTCTGCCGACCGCCACACCCTCTGCGTCTCAACTCAGGTGGGCTGCGCCTATGGATGCCGTTTCTGCGCCAGCGGTTTGGATGGCTGGAAGCGGAACCTGGCTCCATGGGAAATTGTCGGTCAAATCCTCGGGGTGGAACGCTGGCACGCCGAGCAAAACCCGTCCGAAAAACCCACCGCGGCAGACAAGATTTCCAACCACCGATTGATCAACAATCTGGTCATCATGGGAATGGGGGAACCCATGGCCAATTATGACAATCTGATGATGGCTCTGCGATCGCTGAACGCCCCGTGGGGCGGTGGAATCGGAGCTCGAAAAATCACCATTTCCACCAGCGGGCTCGCCCCAAAAATCCGCCAACTGGCCGACGAACCGGAACAATTCCGTCTGGCGATCTCCCTGCACGGGGCGACGGATGCGGTCCGCAATCAGATCATGCCGGTCAATCGCAAGTACCCGCTGAGCGAATTGTCCCAAGCCTGCAGCTATTACCTCGAGCGAAAGGGAAAGATGATCACGCTGGAGTACATCCTGATCGACGGGGTGAATGATGCCATAGCAGAAGTAAAACCGCTGTCTGATCTGGCCAGGCGTCTGCACGCCAAGGTGAACCTGATCCCGTACAATACGGTGGAAGGACTCCCCTGGAAACGCCCCGATGAGGCCCGCTGTCAAAAATTCGCCGAGACCCTCACCCGCAGCGGTGTCACCTGCACACTGCGCTTGGAGAAGGGCCACGACATCGACGCCGCGTGTGGTCAACTACGCCTGAAGACCGAACGCGAATTGGCGGCTACCAGCGCAATTACCGGGTCCAGCATAGACCAACCGGAACCAGAGTCGTAGTGTCACCGCCGGTGATCGCACTCCTCGATTACGATTCCGGAAATATCCGCAGCGTGGAAAAGGCCCTCCGCAAGGCCGGTGCGGAGGTCGTGCGGGCACGCACTCCGGAAGCCATGGTCGGTGCCGCAGGGATTGTTCTGCCCGGCGTGGGCGCCTTCGATGACTGCATCCACGCCATGGAGAGGCAAGGCCTCTTGGATGCGGTTCGGGCCTGGATCGCGGCTGATCGTCCGTTCCTGGGGATATGCGTCGGATACCAAGCTCTCTTCGAGAGAAGTGAAGAGTTCCATTCACACGCCCGCGGCCTCGGTGTCTTTCCTGGATCGGTCGTCCGCTTCCAACCCACGGTCGAGATGCCGAACCTGAAAATCCCTCAGATCGGTTGGAACCAGATCCATCTGAGCCAACCAAAATGCCCTCTCTACCGAGGCATTCCCGAAGGCAGTTGGTTCTACTTCGTCCACAGTTTCTACCCACGCCCCACGCAAGCGGACATCGTGGCGACCGAAACCACCTACGGGCCCACCTTCGCGTCTTCAGTCTGGCGCGGAAACACCTTCGCCACCCAATTCCATCCCGAGAAGAGCCAGGAAAATGGTCTCCGATTGCTGACCAACTTCGTGGAGCTGGCCGAGTCACACGCATCCCAGGGTCGTTGACCCAGACGAGATCACCCAGCCTTCAAACCCAGAGCCCACGGTTCGAGCGAATCCAGGACCGACTCGACCGAAACCGAGGACATGATGCGAATCAACTCGTCCGAAGTGCCTGCGATGGGTCGCCCATCGTAGCGATAGTACTCCAAGTGACGACCTCCGATGGAGGGGTTGGGGATCAACATCCAAGCCTCTCTTCGGGGGTGAACCGGTGGGTTCAAGGTCGGCGTCTCGATCACCCACTGCTTGGGCACTTTCATGGCGGCAGCGATGTGCATGAACACCGTATCCACGCTCAAGAATCCTCGAGCGTGCCCAACCAACGCCATGGCCTCTCGCAATCCTGGAGTCTCAGCCTCGATGAATTTAACGCCCGCATTGCGCAACTGGTCGTGGAGAACCCGTTCTTCCTGCGCTCCGAACAGAACCACTGGGATGGCAGGGTGCCGACAGTTCCATTTCTCAAGGAATTCAGCGTAGCGGATGATGGGCCATCGGCGCAGGGCCAGATTCTTGGTACCTCCCGATCCCGTGTGGATCCCCAACCACGGACGACCCGCAAGGCCCTGCCGTTCCAACCAGCCAAGAGCCCATTGCTGTTCGACCTCGGACAAGAAAAGCTCATATCCGGGACGCGGCAACCGCGGCTCCAAACCCAACAAACCAATCAGCCGGGCATTGTTCTCCATGACGTGCAACGAATAGTCCTGCGGCATCGAATGCGTCACGAGAAGACGATCCATCCAAGACTGATTCTCATACTCGTGACTGAGCCGAACCCGAGCGCCAATCAGCCTCGCGATCAGGCGATACCCGCGTCGCCCCTGAGTGTGGGTGTTGATGGACAAGTCGTATCCGCGTCGGCGCAACTCCAGACACCGGGCCACTGATGATGACCCATCCGCCTTCAAAAAATCATGCCGGATCACTTCGTGGACGTTCGGATTGCCCCGAAGCACTTCAGCCGCCCCCGCCCACAGCACCAGCACATCCATCAGCGCCGATGGGTACTGAAGCCGAAGCTCATGCAGCAACGGAGTCGCCATCAGCGTGTCGCCAATTCCGGAGAGAGAAAGGACAAGGATGCGATTCACCGTTCCGTGACGGTATGGAGCCACCGCGACCACCACAAGGCAGGGAAGCTTGGGCGGAACGATTCAGATGGCTCGGTCGTGCTGGCCGCTTCTTCTTCCGCAAGAGCTTCGTTTTTCGCCCGGTCCGGGTCTCAACCATAGACCTCCCATCGACCCTCGCCTCGCTCTTGCCTCGTCTTGTGAAAGAATCCGCTACGCCATCCCTTTCCTCCCAACGAAATCGTTCCAACTTGGCAGGGAATCGCCAGAACACATTCCACCATCCTCCGCTTCCCAATTCCGACATTTTGTTGCCGCAAATGACTTGCGGTGACCCAATTTCAGAACAATCTTAGCGATCCGCAGGCGGCAACAAAGTCCTCGAAGTTGCCCAATTTCCCCCCGGTATTATCCCCGCTCGGAACTGCGTTAGCGCCTGAGAGGGTGCTCCCGAGGCAAATTCATTCGATTCATACCCATTTTCCAAATGCCCCGCGCACCGAAAGACCCGTCCGCGCCCAAGAAGGCCCGGACGCCCCGCAAGAAGGCTGAAGCCCCTCCTGAAATCCTCGATGAGGCAGCCCATGCCCACGAAGCCACCGAGACTCACGAGACCACTCCGGCCGGATTGGCTACAAACGACAGTTCACTGACCGTTCAACCACCCGCACCCGAAGCGGTTCGCACCCGAGAGTCTGACGACGAACCCCTGGTGGCAAAGGCTTCCCCCTTGCCTCCTCGCGCCCGGATGGCTCCGCCGAACGAGGACACTCCGGTTCCGGATGCCCCGGAGAAGCCCAAGGTGGTGGTCGAGCCCAAGACCCTCAACTTGCACGAGCTGCAGCCGATGCCCATTGGCTCGCTGGCCGACGTGGCAAAGCATTTCGGTATCGAGAATTACGGCACTCTCAAGCGTCAGGAGATCATTTTCCAGATCGTCCAACGCAATCTGGCTGCAGGCGGCATCATCAATACACGCGGCGTCTTGGAGGTCATGCCGGAAGGCTTCGGCTTCCTGCGTTCCCCGGCCTTTAATTACCTGCCCTGCCCTGAGGATATCTACGTTTCCCCGTCGCAAATCCGTCGTTTCGATCTCGCCACCGGCGACGATGTCGAAGGACAGGTTCGCCCTCCGAAGGACAAGGAGAAGTTCTACGCCCTGCTCAAGGTCGAGCGGGTGGCCGGTATCGATCCGGACAAGGCCAAGGAGAAGACCCATTTCGAGAATCTCACGCCGCTGTTCCCCAACCGCCGCTTCCTCCTGGAGACGGCACCTGACGAATACAGCACCCGTGTGGTTGACATTGTCTGCCCCGTCGGCAAAGGCACCCGCGGTCTGATTGTCGCACCGCCGCGCACCGGCAAAACGGTGCTGATGCAGAAACTGGCCAACGCGATCCTGAAGAACAACAAGGACTGCCATCTCATCATCTTGTTGATCGACGAACGCCCCGAGGAAGTCACCGACATGGAGCGCTCCTGCCGCGGCGCTGAAGTGGTCAGCTCCACCTTCGATGAACCGCCCGAGCGGCACGTGCAGGTCGCGGAAATGGTCATCGAAAAGGCCCGCCGCATGGTCGAGCACAAGAAGGATGTGGTCATCCTGCTCGACTCCATCACCCGTTTGGCGCGCGCCTACAACACGGTCCAACCGCACTCCGGCAAAATCCTTTCCGGCGGTGTCGATGCCAACGCTCTCCACAAGCCCAAGCGCTTCTTCGGAGCGGCCCGGAACATCGAAGAAGGCGGTTCCCTGACCATCATGGCGACGGCCCTCGTGGACACCGGCAGCCGGATGGACGAAGTCATCTTCGAAGAGTTCAAGGGCACCGGAAACATGGAAATCCACCTCGATCGCTCCTTGGTGGATCGCCGCATCTTCCCTTCGATCAACATCGAAAAATCCGGCACTCGCAAAGAGGAATTGCTCTACCATCCCGACGAGTACCAACGCATCTCCGTCCTCCGACGCGCGCTGGTGGGTGTACCTCCGGTGGAGTCGATGGAACTGTTGCTCGGCAAGCTCAAGAAGACCCCGAACAACATCATGTTCCTGCTCTCGATGGGGCAATCCTCACGCTGAACAGCCTCAACAGTCTGAACACAGCTCCCGTTCTCTGGCCTCAGGCCAGGTGAACGGGTCTCGGGGTTTGAATTTTAAATCACCCAATCCCGAGTCTCGATCGGGCGGGAGGATTCACTGGCAATCTTTGTTGGTCTAAGCAGGAACGATTCAGTCAGGAGGAAAGGGATCGCTGGGCGGATTCTTTCGCAAGACGAGGCAAGACGAGGCGCGGAACGATGGAAAGCCCATGGTTGAGACCCGAATCGAGCAAACAACGAATATCTTGCGGAAGAAAACGCAGCCAGCGATACCGATCCCATTGAATCGTTCCGGCTCAGTCGCCAAGCACGAAGCGCTTCTCGCCAACCCAAATCAGCAATCGAAGCAGGTCGGGTGTTCAACCCCGCCCTGCGACGATTCCAGCCGTTTCACCCCGCAACTGATTGAGTAACTGCCTCAAGCTCTCCAAGCTGCCCACCCGGATTGCTCCCACGGCATCAAGCTCGGCCTGATAGGCGGCACTGGCCCGCCCCCCCACCAGGATGGGGGTCGATGGCGGGAGGAGGCGTCGCAGGAGTTGCAATTCCAGCGAAAGAGCCGGGTCGTCCGTCGGATGTACCACGCTCAGACCTACAGCACGGGCACGCTGCTCAATGGCCATGCTGGCAATTTCTTCTGCTGGCAGACACGCGCCTCCATAAACCACTCGCCACCCGATGCCCGTGGCCGCTGCCGCAACAATGATGGCCCCCAGTTCATGGTGCTGACCGGATGGCGTGGTCACCACCAACACCGGGGCTCGAGGGTGCAACGCTATTGGACGAGCAATGTGACCCAGGAAAGTCCTCAAAACCGCCGTGGCCACGTGCTCTTGAGCCACCTTGACCTGCCCCTTGATCCAACCTTCTCCGATCCTCTCCACCAGCGGCACGACCAGATCACTGAGCAGACGCATTTGACCCAAGGAAACCGATGCACGCTCCAGCAATCCCTCCAATCTCTCGGCATCCATGCGTAGGACGGCCTCGAAGGCTCCGTCAAGAAATCCCCCAATTTCCTCCATCCCAGGATCCACGAAGCTGAGCGGCAACCCAATCTTGATCAAATCTGTTCGCCCCGTCTCTGCCAAGTCCACCACCCGCTGCGTCCCCACCGCCTTCGCCCCAGAACCGCCAGACGGCGACAAGCCGCCCACCGATTTCGCCAGAAGGGCCTGAACGGACTCGGTCGGAAGAGATGCGATCGTTCCAATGGAGAACCCCGCTTCCGTCGCCTGACGCAACACGGTTAACCGTTCAATATCAGCAGTGGAGTAAAGGCGCTGCTTACCCTCAGAACGAGTCGGCTGAACCGTTTGATACCGTTTTTCCCAAGCCCGAATGACATGCGGGCTCAGCCCCGTCTGCCACGCAACGGTCTTGATTGGATGTTTGACCACGGTTTCGCTCACTGGAGACAACAGTTCACTGCAATTTTGCCAAAATCAAGACACCGCGACGTTTCTTGCAAATAAACCTTCGTCCCATGAGTTACGACTCACAAAAGAAACCACACCAATCAACAAACCGCACTATTAGTTAGACAATAGTGAACCAAACTCTTGACGATCACGGCAATGAGCGCCAACTTCTCGGTGTCGGTTCTCGAATCCATCTGCAGTTCAAATCCGACCTGACTCAAATCTCTCGCTCGATGAAGTCATCCAAGAAATCCAAGAAACAGGCCTCCTCCGCCTCCAAGAGCTCTGGAACACCGAAAAACCCGGCATCGATTCGTGCAGCAGCCAAAACCCGGGTTCCATCGACGAATCGCTCCAAAGCCCTGTCCAAGAAGTCTGTGGTGAAGCCCGCCGTGGCCGCTACGACCGAGGCGAAGAAAATCACCAAGACCAAGAGCCGGGCAACCAGCGCTGCCGCTGTCTCTCGGGCCGGAATTCAAATCGTCGACGGCATTCCGGTGATGCCGCACGCGCCCGAACCCGTGCGAGAGATCTACGAATCCAAGAGCGCCCTGAACTTGTACATGCGGGAGGCGATCGAGGTTCCACTGCTCACGGTGGCCGAGGAAAACGCACTCGCTGCCCGGATCAAACGCGGTGACGCCGTGGCCCGGGAGCACATGATCCGAGCCAATCTCCGGTTGGTGGTGAAAATCGCCAAGGACTACGACGGACTGGGCCTCCCCCTTCTGGACCTGATCAACGAGGGCAACATGGGCCTGATGAAGGGTGTCGAACGCTTCGACCCCTCCAAGGGCGGCAAGCTCTCCACCTACAGCTCCTGGTGGATCAAGCAATCCATCAAGCGTGCCTTGGCCAACCAGTCCAAGACCATCCGGCTCCCAGTTCATCTGGTGGACAAGATCTCGAAGATGCGCCGCGCGGCGATGGAGCTTCAGGAACTCTTCGGCCGTGAAGCGACCGATGAAGAACTCGCTGAGGAAATGGATGCCCCACTGCGCAAGGTGCGCCTCTGGCGTCGAGCTTCCCTGCGGACCAGTTCACTCGATGAATCGTTGGGCGACGAAGATTCCAGCAAGTTGGGCGATGTGGTGGCCGACGAAACCTGCCAGACCCCTTACGAGAACCTGGAAAGCCGGACAACCCACAAACTATTGCAGAGCACTCTGCACATCTTGGACTCGCGCGAGATGACGATCTTGCGCGAACGCTTTGCTCTGGATGGAGGTCGGGAAAAGACCCTCGATGAAATCGGCCAGAAATTCGGGGTCACTCGGGAACGCATCCGTCAGTTGCAGAATATCGCTCTGGCCAAGCTGCGCAAAAAGATCGAGGACATCGAGGCCGTGAGGATTCCCGATGAGGTTGCCGACGGTGTGAGCTGACCCTACGACCGTATCCATTCCACTGAGGTCTGCGGGTAACCCGCTTCAGGTGGTCGGGAGACGTCCGCAGACATCCCATCAGCTTTCGAGAATGGCGACTGCCGATGCGTATTGGGCGGTGTGGGTGAGGTTCAGGTGCACAATTCGCGCGGATCGGCGCTGAAACAACAGCGCTCCAGGTCCGTGGAGTTGGACTTGGTTGCTGCCGTTGTCCAACCGGACCACCTCGATATCCAACCAACCGATTTCCGTCCCGATTCCCGTTCCAAAGGCCTTGCTCACGGCCTCTTTGGCGGCAAAGCGGGCAGCGACGTGGGTGGACGGATCCTTGTGGTCGAAACAATAGTCGTATTCGGCGGGACACAAGATGCGGCGGGCAAAACGCTCACCCAAACGCTCCAGCGAATCCCGGATACGCCCTACTTCCACCAAATCGATTCCCACACCCAAGATCATGGCGTCGACCCAGGCGGTACAGCCCCACCGTACCCTTCCATGACTTGAAGGATTTCCCGTACGGCGTTTTCCAGCCCAATGAAGACCGCACGACTGATGATGGAATGACCGATGTTCAACTCTTCGAGATGCGGAACCACATGCAGGAGCGGGAGATTCTCGCGATTCAGCCCATGCCCGGCATTGACTCGAAGCCCCACCTGATGCGCCCGCTCAGACGCTGAAACCAGACGCTCCAATTCCCGGTTTCGCTCGGCCTTTTGGTGAAACACCTCTGCATAGGCTCCGGTGTGCAATTCAATGAACTGAGCCCCCACACGGGCGGACACCTCCACCTGGATTGGGTCGGGATCGACAAACAGGCTCACCTCGATGCCAGCATCCTTCATCCGGCGGATGGTCTCCCGCAGCGCGGCTTCGTGACCCACGACATCCAACCCGCCTTCGGTGGAGATTTCCTCCCGCTTCTCCGGAACCAAACAAACGATGTCCGGACGGATCGCCAGTGCGATGTCGACGATCTCCGGGGCATTGGCCATCTCGAAATTCAGGCGGGTCCGGATGGCTTTCCGCAACGCGACCATGTCTCGATCGATGATGTGCCGACGATCCTCCCGCAGGTGCGCCGTGATGCCATGTGCGCCCACCTGCTCACACAGGAGCGCGGCCGCAATGGGATCAGGCTCCCCCCGTTCCATGCCCCGATAACGGGCCTGACGGAGAGTGGCGACGTGGTCGATATTGACACCCAGTTTCAACATGTCGTGTTCAGTGTTTCGGAGCGGTCTTCGGAACGTTGGATGATTTGGGCGCCGGAGCATCCGGGAACCCCATCGGCGGAGGAACACCGCGGCTCATCTTGGGATTTCGCGTCGTCGCCGGATCCAACCAACGACCCAAGAGCACCCATTCCATCGCGGTCAAACCCACCGGCGCTTTCCGAGTCAGGGTGAAGGTCCCGGGGCCCGACTGACGAATCTGAGTCACGGTGTTGTCCACCTTCCCAAGGCCGTCGGTCAGCCAGAGATTGGCCAAGCCGTCGCCCGGTGCGGGGTTGAGACCCAAAGAAATGTCGCGGGCCTGAAGATTGGCCCACCAGTGCATAAAGTTCTCAGACGTGATCTCCCAATCGTAGACCACCAACCCAGGTTGCTGAAGTTGCTGCAGCAACTCCTTGGGAATGGGTTGAACGGATCGCTCGCGCCGGAACATGCTGAAACCGAGGAAGCCGGGTTTGTGGTTCTCGGTGCCGGTCAGCATCGGCACCACGCCCGGAGCGCTGTTCAAACCCAGGATTTGCTTCGCTGGATCATACATGACCAGGGCTTCAATCTTGCCCGGTTCGCCATTGGTGGAATAGCGCCGGCTCAACTCGGCATTGGCAGCCTTGAGCACCGGAGCGGAATCGTCCACGTGAACCACGACATAGCTCTGGAAAGGCGATTCTGCCTGAGCCCATTGATACATCTGACCCATTTCCTGCCCCTGAAAATACCCATCAAGGCCGAGTATTTTCATCACTTGAGGGGTCACCCCGCGAATGGCAGTCAGCGAGACCAACGGATCGTAAATCAAATTGGTTGGGTACTGCCAGTCGCGCAGAGGCAGTTCGCTCAGTCCAGGCTGCTTCAACGTACCGGACCACAGCACAGACCCATTGGTTGCGATTGCAGTGGCCTGTATTCCGGGCCACACACCCGGCGCTTTTTGGAAATCCAGCAACCGTGAGGCATTGGATGCCGTCGCAAGAACCTGAGAACGAAACGCCTTGGCCCGCGGTGAATCCGAGGGGCTGACAGCAAAGAGCCACCCCTTTTCCGCGCTCACCCAGGCTCCGGATGATTTGGAGGCGAGCGGCTTCACCACGGCGGGGTAGCGGTCATTCCAGATGGGAGCCCGCTCAGCGGTGATCCGGACGGCTAGAAAAACCTCCTTCGATCCATCGTTGCGCAACCACACCTCGCCGGCCGACTCATGGGCCAGCAAGTCGGCCACCAAGGGTTGAGCCTGAGTCACAGCTGCATCCGCCGCTGGGGCTCCGGACAACCATTCCAACGCGGCCCGCGTGGCGCGTGGGCGCAACCGCTCAGCCAATGCGGGCGCATTGCTGTGCGAAAGGAAAGCCCGCAGGGCCAAGGAGCCGGTTTGGCTGCGGAGGCCATCGGCTCCAACGAAATGCCAACGGGTGGCCAATTCGGGAGTCTCCTCCTTGCATCCGGAGAGGAGCGCCAACAGCGCAACGGCCAGCAGCGCAGAAATCGAGCGTCGCATCATAGTCAGAACGACTCGGATGCCAGAGATCCAGAACCGAAGCAATGCGCCTTTGCGGTTACGACTTCTCCAGAGCACCTTTGCCACCGGAATGCGCGAGGAATGGTACTGGCTGAATTCATCGATTGGAGACGCCCCTGGCAACATGGCCTGGGACGAAACGCTGCTGGAAGCGGCCGCTGATCTCGGCGCCCCCGTCTTGCGCAGTTATGCCTGGGCGACACCGGCAGCCACCTTTGGATACTTCCAACGCTACGCCGACATCGCCGCGTGGACTCCCCTGCGCCCCCTCATCCGCCGACCCACTGGAGGCGGTCTGGTGTCCCATGCAGCCGATTGGACCTATGCGATTGTGGTCCCCCCACAACACGCCTGGTATTCGATCTCTGCGGTCGAAAGCTACCGCCGCGCCCACACCTGGCTTCAACGCGCCTTCGCCCACAGCGGCATCGAAACCGTTTTGGCTCCCTGCTGCGATCCGGCCGGTCCGGGACAGTGCTTTGTGGGTGCAGAGCGGGAGGATTTGCTGCTGAAAGGGCGGAAGATCGCCGGAGCCGCTCAACGACGGAACAAGTTGGGCCTGTTGATCCAAGGGAGCATCCAACCTACTCCATTAGATCTACCCAGAAACCGCTGGGAGGAGTCCATGCTTCGGACTGCCGAAGAGGACTGGGGGGCCCGTTGGAATCTCACGCTGCCCGCCTCCTGGAACCCATGGATCCCACGGATCGAAGCACTCCGGTCGCGCTATTCATCGAGCGACCACAACGAACGGCGGTGATGGACGGATGGGCCGATGCCACGGCGGAATCGGATGAAGACCGGCCGTGCGTGCGGAAGCTTCAGGCTTGGCCGAAATGATTCAGACCTCTTGCCGACGGCTTTGACGAAATTGAGTGGGCGTCATGCCGGTGGCGGCCCGGAATGCCCGGGTGAAGGCACTGTGATCATAAAAACCACAGGCATGCGCGATCTCGGCCACGGGTTTCTGACTCTCCTCCAACCATCGGGAGGCGGCCGCCAGCCGGGTGTGGGAAATCAACTGGCTCGGAGTGGTCCGGAAGAGTCGCTTGATGAGACGGGCAAAGCGGACGGGCGGTATGCCCGCCCGGGCTGCGAGGGAGGTCGGGCTCAACTCCTCGTCATAGTGGGACTCGAGGTGATCCAGGGCTGAGGCCAGTCCGGCCGGAATCCGCCCGGCCCCGGCGGGCACCTGAAGATCCCGGGAGATGCCCACCAGACCGATGATCTGTCCGTGGTCATCCCGGATTGCAAACTTGGTGGTGAAGCACCATCCAGTCTTTCGCCGCGGGTACCAGTGCAGTTCCAGCTTCTCGATGATCGGTCGGCCGGTTCGGAGGACCGCCTCATCCTGCCGGGCGAACCGCGTCGCCAAATCGACCGGATAAACCTCCCGCACCGTCTTGCCCACGAGATCCTCGGAGCGCTGGAACCCCACCCGCTCGGCCAGAGATCGGTTGACCGCGGTATACCGCCCGGCGGTGTCCTTGACGAAGAACGCAGCGTCGGGCACATGCTCAAAAATCTCGGCATACAGGCTCACAGGAAGGTGCGTCACCTGAAGCACCTTCTCGGCCCCGCCTGTGCGAACTTTGGCGGACATGGTCGGAGGGTGCTGCAAGACCCGCCTGAGGGCGATGTCAGACTGAGGGGGATGAGTCTCATTTCGTTTCGACGGCACCAGATGATCCGAAGATTCCTGGCAGCCTGGCGCACGGGTGAGTCCTGCTGGGTCATGCTGTCTTTGATGTGTTGGACTGCCTTGGCCCAAGGATCACGTCAGGATTACCAACGAGCCTTGGGGTTGGCGCAGAAAACCGAAAACACGGTTTTCAGAGCCTCGGTCCAACCTCAATGGATCGCTGGCGGCGGAGGCCGTTTCTGGTACCGGGTGACAACGAGCCCAGATCAGAAGGAGTTTGTCTTCGTGGATCCAGAGCGCGGAGTCCGGGAACCACTCTTTGATGCCACGGTGCTCGCCCAACGCCTCACGAAGGCATCAGGCAACCCGGTGCGCCCAGAATCCTTGAACCTCGAATCCCTGACCGTGGAGCTGGAAGGCGAACATCGGGTGCTGCGTTTCAAACAGGCCGGGAAGCGGTGGAAAGCCCAAGTTCCGAAACTGACGCTCGAAGCGGATCCCAAGCCCGAGACCTCGCTGAACCCGGCTCCATCCCAACGCATCCCGAAACGGTCACGCAATACGGGAGAAGAAACGGAGATCACCTTCATCAACCGGACCAGCGAGGATGTCGAATTGTACTGGCTGGATGATCAGGGAGCGCGGCGACCTTACGGCCGGTTGCGCCCCGGAGCCGAACGGCGACAACACACCTTCGCTGGCCACGTCTGGCTCGGAACCGATCGGAACGGAACCGTCCTCGGAGCATTCACCGCCCAAGAAGGGGACGGTCGGGCCGAGTTTGTGAATCCGATTCCCGGAGCAAAAGATTCACAACACACCGCGGAAGAAACCCCGGCCGCCAAAGCCAATCCCCTAGATTCGCCGAACGGAAAATGGACCGTCGAAGTGAACGAGGGAGAGCTGTTCCTCCGGCCCAAGGCGGGTGAAGAAGCCGTGCGCGTCAGCCGGGATGCGACTCGGGATGATGCCTACGACACTCAGGTCCACTGGTCTCAGGATTCGACCCACTTCGTCGCTCGACGGGTGCGTCAGACCTCTCCCCGAAATGTCTCTTGGATCGAGGCTGCTCCCAAGGATCAGCTCCAACCCAAGTTGCATTCCCACACCTACCCCAAACCGGGCGACGCCCTGCCCCGCCCGCTTCTCCGGGTCTTTGCGGTGGACGGTTTCCGTCAGTACGATGTGGATCCCGCCCTCTATGCCAACCCCTTCACCGAGAGCGGGACTCTGGATGTCCAATGGGCACCAGACGGTCAGGAATTCTACGTCGACTACAACCAGCGGGGGCATCAGGTGTACCGGATCCTCGCCGTCAACCGCACTGGCCAGGTGCGCACTGTGGTCGAGGAGGCCCCGAAAACCATGGTGGACTGGACCGCCAAGACCTGGCGTCACTGGCTGCACCCGCGCGGCGAACTCCTGTGGATGTCCGAACGCAGCGGTTGGTGCCACCTGTGGCGCATCGACATCGCCACCGGCACCGTGAAGAACCCGATCACGCAGGGCAACTGGGTGGTGCGCTCGGTCGAACACGTCGATGAAGAACGCCAGCAAGTCTGGTTCTTTGCAGGCGGGATTCGACCCGGGCAGGACCCCTACTACTTGCACCTCGCGCGGGTGAATCTGGATGGCACTGGGTTGACGGTACTCACCGAGGGCGACGGTACCCACAAGGTCCAGTTTTCGCCGGACCGTCGTTGGTTCCTCGACACTTGGTCCCGGGTTGACCAAGCGCCCATCACGGAACTGCGCAGCGCGATCGACGGCCACAAGGTGCTGGAACTGGAACGCGCCGACATCACCCGACTCTTGGCCACCGGTTGGACCGTGCCGGAACGTTTCACCGCCAAGGGTCGCGATGGAACCACCGACATCCACGGCATCGTCATCCGTCCGTCGCACCTCAATCCGAAGACCCGCTACCCGGTGATCGAGGAAATTTACGCCGGACCTCAGGGAGCTTTCGTGCCGAAGGAATTCGGCCGATTGACCCGACAGCACGCCCTGACCGAACTGGGATTCGTGGTCGTGCAAATCGACGGCATGGGCACCAGCCAACGCTCCAAGGCTTTCCATGACGTCGCCTGGAAAAACCTCGCCGATGCCGGATTCCCGGACCGCAAACTCTGGATCCGGGCCGCCGCCCAATCACGTCCCTGGATGGACCTTGGCCGCATTGGTCTCTACGGCGGCAGCGCCGGCGGACAAAACGCTCTGCGAGGTTTGCTGGACCACGGGGACTTCTACCAGGTGGCCGTCGCCGACTGCGGGTGCCACGACAACCGCATGGACAAGATCTGGTGGAACGAGCAGTGGCTGGGTTGGCCCGTAGACGAATCCTACCGCCGCAGTTCCAATGTCGAGGACGCCCACAAGCTCACGGGCAAACTCCTCCTGATAGTGGGCGAGGTGGACACCAACGTGGACCCGGCCAGCACCCTTCAAGTCAGTGCCGCTCTGGTCCGCGCCGACAAGGACTTCGAATTGCTCGTCATGCCTTCGACCAACCACGGCGCCGCGGAGACTCCGTACGCCAGCCGACGCCGCATGGATTTCTTTGTGCGGCACCTGCTGGGTCGAGAGCCCCGCTGGCACTGACCCCCAGACGGGCGAAAGGCGTTGTTCAGGCCAGCAACGCCGGGATGGGGTGGGATTCTTCGACGCCGGTCAAACGTTGGTCGAGTCCCTGACTCTTGAAGGTGAACCGTCGGTGATCCACACCCATGCATTTCAGGATGGTGGCGTTCAGGTCGTTGATGTGCACCGGGTTCTCCACGACGTTGTAGCTGAAGTCGTCGGTTTCGCCGTAGGAGATACCGCCCTTGATGCCGCCGCCCGCCATCCACATACAGAAATTCCGCGGATGGTGGTCGCGACCGTAGTCGGTCCGGGTGAGCCGACCTTGGGAATATACGGTCCGACCAAACTCACCGCCCCAGATGACCAGTGTGTCTTCGAGCAGGCCACGGGCCTTGAGATCATGGATGAGTGCCGCGGAGGCTTGGTCGATGTCCTTGCACTGGGCACGGATCTCGGAGGGCAAGTTGCCGTGCTGGTCCCAGCCACGATGCAGAATCTGCACACAGCGCACACCACGCTCGACCAACCGCCGGGCCAGCAAGGTGCTCGCTGCGAAGGTTCCCGGCTTTTTCACATCGTCGCCGTACAAGTCGATGGTGGCCTTGGACTCGCTGGAGAAATCCACCAGGTCCGGAACGCTGCTCTGCATGCGAAAAGCCATCTCGTACTGGGCGATGCGAGTCAGCGTCTCAGGATCACCCCAGCGTTCATGGGTTTGGGCGTTGAGTCGATTGAGGGCATCGAGCACCACACGCCTGTCCTCGCGGCTCACTCCCGGCGGGTTGTCGATGTACAGCACCGGGTCACCAATGGACCGCAAGGCCACACCGGTGTAGCGGGTCGGCAAGTATCCACTGCTCCACATGCGGGTGAAGAGGGCCTGGGCATCCGCCTTGGAAGACCAATTCGGGGTCAGCACCACGAAGGCAGGCAACTCATTGTTCTCACTGCCCAAACCGTAGGCCAGCCAGGAACCCAGACTCGCCTTGCCCGGCACCTCGCTGCCGGTCATGACGAAGGTGCAGGCCGGATCATGGTTGATGGCATTGGTTTGAACCGACTTGAGCACCGCCAATTCGTCCACCACCCGGGCCGTGTGCGGGAGCAGTTCACTGATCCAGCGCCCACTCTGGCCGGCTTGATTGAATTTGAACATGGTCGGTGCCACCGGAAAGCGGGCCTGGCCCGAGGTCATGGTGGTGATGCGTTGACCGTTGCGGACCGAATCCGGCAAATCCTTGTCGAAATACTCCTGCAGCTTCGGCTTGTGGTCCCAGAGATCGAGTTGGGACGGAGCCCCGTTCATGTGCAGGTAAATGAGCCGCTTGGCCTTCGGCGCAAAGTGCGGGAATCCGGGCAGCGGGGGATGAACGCGGGGAACAGCCGGGGCCGCCGCTCCGAACAACTTGCCGGCCCCGAGTGTCGCCAATGCCAGACCGCCCAGGCGGATGCCCGTATTGCCGAAGAATTGACGCCGGGTCTGATTCAGTTGGAATTCTAACAGAGGATTCATGGTCAGTTGCGGGTCACGGTTTCGTCGAGGTTGAGCAGCAGGTTGGCCGTCAGGGTGTAGGCGGCCAGTTCGGTCTCGGGCAATCCGGAGCGCGGAGCCGATTCACCGACATGGATCGCCTTGCGGGCGGATTCGGGGTCGGCCTGGTACCGTTCTAGAAAACGGCCGAAGGTCGAACGCACGACCTCCAGCTCCGTCGCGCTGGGCGGACGAGAGAGGACGGTTTTGAAGGCAAAGCGGATGCGATCCTCGGGACGAGCCCCCCCTTCCGTCATCATCCGGCTGGCCAAACCGCGGGCGGCCTCGAAGTGCTGGACGTCGTTGAGGAGTTGCAAGGCCTGCAAGGGCGTGTTGCTCCGCTCGCGACGGGAACAAAACTGCTCCCGGTTCGGCGCATCGAAGGTGGCCATGAACGGTGGAGGCGCCGTGCGTTTGAAGAAGACATACAAGCTGCGACGGTAAAGAGCGGAACCGGCGTCTTGACGGTAATTGCGGGTGTTGGAACCGCTGTAGGCCACCGGTTCCCAGATGTTCGGCGGTTGGTACGGGCGAACCCCCTTGCCACCCAAAGTGCCATCGAGGAGTCCGGAAACGAACAGTGCATTGTCACGCAATTGCTCGGCATCCAATCGGAAGCGCGGGCCGCGGGCCAACCAGCGGTTCTCGGGATCCCGTTGCAGAAGGGCCGGAGGAACGGCCGCCGACTGCCGGTAGGCCGCCGAGGTCACCAGGGTGCGAACGAGCGCCTTCACATCCCAACCGGATTCCTGGAACGACACTGCCAACCAATCGAGCAACTCCGGATGACTCGGCGGTTCACCTTGTGAACCAAAATCATCAGCCGTCTTCACGAGGCCCACTCCGAAGAACTGCTGCCAGAGACGGTTCACCGTGACCCGGGCGGTCAGCGGGTGTTCCGAAGACACTAGCCATCGGGCCAGATCGAGCCGGTTGGGAACCTGCCCGGCTTGCTTCATCACTGGGAAAACCGCAGGTACGGCACGGCTCACTTTTTCGCCGGGTGCATCGTACTGACCGCGCACCATGACAAAGCTGTCGCGGGGCTTGTCCATGTCCCGCCAGATGAAGGTCTGCGGGATTTGATCTTGGAATTTGTCCCGCTGCTGACGCAGGTCGATCACCGCTGTGTTGAGCGGATCCATGGTAGCCCGGGTCTCCGTGCAAACCTTGTTCAAGTAGTATTCCCGGAGCATCCGCGTCTGCTCTGGCGTCCGCTTGTCCGCCGGCACGTCCTTGAAAATCTTCCGAAGATTCTCCGGCAATTCCTTGGGCTCCTTGCCTTGGTTCTGAGCGATCCAAACAGACAAAGAAGTAAGGGGGTCCCGGGCTGGATCAACGCGACCCATGATTCCGGCATGGTCCCAATGGACGAGTCCGCCATGCTGGGTGTAGGCAATTCCGCTGACCGGCTGCCCCGCCTTGAGGCCCACGGCATCGGCATCGAACTCCAGTCGAACCCACTCCCCCGCCTTGGGTAGAGGTCCGGCATGCATCCGACTGGGCTTGCCCTGGGTACCCCAATCGGTGGCTCCCGCATCTCCCCAAACCACACGATGCTCCCAATCGCCCTGAAAGAACTGGAGCATGACCATCTTGGGCAAGGAGGCCGGATCCAGCCGAACCCAAGCAAAGACCTTGGCCGACGCAGGAACCGCGAAAGATAGGCCCTCATAGACCGATTGAATCATCCCATCACTCCGCTGCTGGAGTGACGATTGACCAAACTTCACCGGCCCATCGGAAGACTTCACCCAAGAGGGAGATCCCTGAAGCCGGGCTCCGGTCGGGGTGCCGTCTTCGAGCCATACCGTCTCCACATCGCGGGCCGACGGCGGTGGATTGAGGGTGGCCGGATCGGTGTAGGACAAACTCTGGACTCGGGTAGCCACCCCCTTCTCTGCCTCCAAAATGCGGGAGTCGAACTCGGTCAGTTTCCAGATATCCTTCTCGGATTTCACGGGCGCCACGGGCGGGGTGCGCAACGCGTTACCATCCATCGCAGGGTCGGCCGCGCTGTGGAAGAAAGCGTAGAGCGAGTAAAATTCCTTCTGCGAGATGGGGTCGAACTTGTGATCGTGGCAGACGGCACATCCGGCCGTCAGACCCATCCAAGCCTGCGCCGTGGTGGAGGTGCGCTCGACGGCATAACGGAAGACGAATTCAGCATCAATGGCGCCCCCCTCACCGGTGGTGACGTTGTTGCGGTTGAAACCGGTGGCAATCAACTGGTCTTGGGAAGGGCTGGGCAGGAGATCTCCGGCCAACTGGTCGACGGTGAATTGATCGAACGGCAGGTTGCGGTTGAAGGCTCGGACAACCCAGTCGCGGTAGGGCCAGATTTGGCGCTCATTGTCGAGGTGCAGACCGTGTGTGTCTGCGTATCGGGCCACATCGAGCCAGTGGCGGCCCATTTGTTCACCGTACTGAGGACTGTCCATGAGGCGATCCACGCAACGCTCGTAGGCCCCCGGAAGCGAATCCGCCAAAAAGGCGTCCACCTCGGCCGGTGTGGGAGGCAAGCCCCGAAGGTCCATGCTGAGGCGGCGCAACAAGGTCGAACGATCGGCTTCGGGCCCCGCGGATACGCCCTCTTTCTGCCAGCGGTCCGCCAGAAATGCATCAATGGGCCCTGATTCCTTGTTTGACGCGGATGGGGGTTGAACCTTGCGAGGGGCCTCGAAAGCCCAGTGCTTCTGGTAGGGAGCCCCCTGTTCAATCCATTGGCGGAGAATCTTCTTCTGGGCTGCAGTGATCGTCTTGTGGGATTCCGGAGGCGGCATGATGGAATCCGGATCCTGCGTCTCCAGCCGCTTCCACAGTTCGCTCGATTTCAAGTCACCCGGTCGAATGGCTACGCGACCTTCTTTGTTGGCTGTGAAGGCTCCGTCGGCGGTGTCGAGACGAAGCCCGGCTTTGCGCTTCTTCGCGTCCAATCCATGACAGGAAAAACAGTTGTCAGACAGGATGGGGCGAATGTCCCGATTGAAGGTCAGGTCGGCCGCCAGGGCAGAAGCAGCCGAAACCGTCGCCATCGCCGGAATCCACCGGAATACGCTTTGAACCACGCGATCGGGAAGCATGACCCCAGTGTGTCTGGAGACGACAGAGATTCAATCCCGCAACCGCACGATTTACTGTTGATATTCTAGAGGCTTGCGATCGCCCTGCGGGATGGACACCAAACCGCTGGACGCGACGTATCCAACGCTCGGACGAAACCCTAAGAAAGAGCCAGATTCTTTGGGGATCGGGGGATTGGAAGGGTCCACCCTGGCGAACGCAGGCAACAAAAAACCCAGAGCTTTAGCTCTGGGTTTTCTATGAATGGTATCGAAGCGCTGGAAACAACGCTTACTTATCGATCGCCTTAGTTACCGCCACCGTTTGAACCACCGGTGGTCACCGGAGAAGCAACGGGCTGCGGGCGGGTCGGAACCACGGCCGGAGCCTTCACGTTGATGTTAGCGGACTGCTGGATGCTGGAGGGCATTCCGGCGGGCATCGGGAGAGTGTTGGCGACCACAGAAGCGGCAGAGGGGTCGAACATTTGACCACCGCAAACCTCGTAGGAGGCACCGCGGTAGGAAACAGTCACGCAACCGGACCAGACAGCCACGGTGCCATTGTCGGTGACCTGGTACTCAGAAGTACGGATCACAGCAGTGACGGTGGAACCCTTGACGATGTAGGAGGACTGAGAAGAGGTCTTCTTTACGTAACCGGCCACAGTACCACCCTTGAGGTTGATCTTGGTGATGATCACGGGCTCGGCTCCGGACTTGTCCACGGAGAGCTCATCGAAAGAGATCGAGGAATCCGGGAGAACCACGACGGTCGGACCGTTGTCAGCCAAATAGAGATTAGCCTGAGCGCCAGCTCCGGTCTCAACCTTCTGACCCGGCTTCACTGCCTCGCCCACAAATGCGGCCTGACCATCAACCTTGACGCTGCCCTTGACTCCGGTGAGTTCGGCCTTGCCGGTTTCAGCTGCGGAGAGGGAGGAACCTGCCAAAGCCGCGGTGATCGCGAGGAGGCTGGCGAAGCGGGGAGAAATCCCGATCATTTTCATGGTAACTCGTGTGAAAGGTTAAGTGTTGTTTCTTGCGGAGGTTAGGAACCGAGCGTGGGAAGTCAACCGGGATTTCCGAGGATTCCATCCACAATATTCGGCCCAATCTTGTTAATCTGCAGCAGAGGTTGAATGGATTGTTTGGCGGAATCAAGACTATGCCGCAACGATTTCAGCCGCCTCGGCCGACCACGCTTCCCACCCGGCTAGCAAATCCTGAGTCTGAACCTGGTTGGGAGCGCGCAACGGGAGCCGGACTGATCCCACCTGGATCCCTTCCTGTTCAAGAACAGCCTTGAGTGATCCCAAATAGCCACCGCCACCCAAGATCTCGATCAAGCGGATCGAGTGCCGTTGCGCTCGGCGAGCCAACCCCCAATCCCCCTGAGCAGCCGCAGTCTGCATGACACGGTACAAAGGAGCGGCCAAGTTGTAGGTCGAACCCACAGCGCCAGTGGCCCCCAAAGCAACCGCCGGCAATAGCAAGTCGTCACAACCGAACAACAACTCCTGCCCCGCTCCAAGGGCCGCCACGCAACGCTGGAGCAGGACCAAGTCAGGATTGCTGAACTTGAGACCCACCAGTGTGGGAATGCGTTCTGCGGCCAGAGTGAGGAAGCGATCTGACGCAAGATGGATCCCCGTCATGCTGGGCAAGTCATAGGCGTGGAACGGCAACCGGGGCGCTCCGGACGCGATGAACGCGCTGGAGTCCACCCAGGCTTCCACATCGGCCGGCTTGAAGTAACTGGGGGCCAAGGCCGCGATACCCGATGCGCCGGACGCTTGAGCATGAACCGCCAACTCGCGGGCCTCCTGAAGGCAGTTGGAACCCACATGGATGATGCACCGAAGGGAAGTTCCCCGCAGGACGGAAACCCACCGTTCGGCCAACAACCGTCGCTCGCCAGCGTCGAGTGAATGGCTCTCACCAGTGGTTCCATTGACAAAGACACCGTCCACACCCTGCCGGACCAACCGCTCGGCCAAGGCCTCCACTGAGCCCGACGCCACGGAGCCGTCTCTGGCAAACGGAGTCACTGGCGCGGCGATCAGCGGGACACGGATCGGAAGTGATGCAGAGAGAGACATGGGATCTTCAAGGAGTCTCTGACCCTCTCGATCTGGAATGCAACGCGGGAAACACCTTGCCCTGACCGTTTGACATTCCCTCACGCACGCACCACCCCCGAATACTCACGCACGCACCACCCCCGAATACGGGACAGGCTCCTCGGGCTAGGGACAGGCTCCTCGGACTAGGGACAGGCTCCTCGGACTAGGGACAGGCTCCTCGGGCTAGGGACAGGCTCCTCGGACTAGGGACAGGCTCTTCGGACTGGGGACAGGCTCCTCGGACTAGGGACAGGCTCTTTGGACTGGGAACAGGCTCTTCGGACTAGGGACAGGCTCTTCGGACTAGGGACAGGCTCTTCGGACTGGGGACAGGCTCCTTTCCTCGGGCAGTCGGATCACTTTCCGGGTTTAAAAAGTACGGATGCGTACTATTCTTACCGCAACCGAGATAACTTATGCCCATTCCCACTGTTTCTCCTGAAGCCGTCGCCGCCGCCAAGGCCCAACTCGACCAGCACCTGCTGGAGATCATCGAGTGGCACTTCAACCCTGCCACTGGCTGCCAGTTCTGGCTCGATTGGGCCCGCAAGAACTGGGACCCCCGCAAGGAGATCACGCGCTTCGAAGACATGCTGAAGTTCCCGCACTTCCAGGATGAATCATTGCGTGACCTGCAACCCGAGGTCTGGGTACCGGCCGAGTTCAAGGGCAAACCCTTCAACATCTTCGAGACCGGCGGCACCACCGGCATGCCCAAGCAGCGCATCGGATGGAACGACTACAAGGTCGATTACTCCGAATTCAGCGACAAGATCGACGACGCCCACTTCCCGCGCGGCGGCGCTTGGCTGATGATGGGACCCACCGGTCCGCGCCGGCTGCGTTTGGCCATCGAGCATTTGGCCAATGTCCGGGGCAGCTCCTGCTACTTCATCGACCTGGACCCGCGCTTCGTGAAGAAGCTCCTGTCGAACAAGCAGTACGACGTGGCCAAGCAGTACATGGCCCACGTGGTCGATCAGGCCGCGACCATCCTGAAGCACCGCAAGGTCAGCGGACTTTTCACGACTCCGAAACTGCTCGAAGCCCTGGCCGAACAGGTGAACCTCTGGGAAGCGGGCATCCGCGGAGTGTTCTGCGGTGGCACCTCCATGAAACCGCAGGAAGTGCGCTTCATCGTCGAAGAATTGCTCGAGGGACGCATCGGGTTCTACCCCACCTACGGCAACACCCTGATGGGCCTGGCCGCGAGCGTGCCGTTGCAGCCGGAAGACAACTTCAGCGTGACCTACTACGCGCCGCAGCCCCGGGCGGTCCTGCGCGTGGTCAAACCCAACGCTACGGAAGAGGTGGTCAACTACGGTGAATTCGGCCGCGTGGAACTCACCACACTCACCCGCGAGTTCTTCATGCCTCGGTTCCTCGAGCGCGACGAGGCCATCCGCCGCGCTCCGCGCCCGCCCTACGCATGGGACGGCGTGGGCGATGTGCGTCCGTTCGGTGCGATGGAGAAGACCATCGTCGAAGGCGTGTACTAAGGTGCTGGGTGTTTTCAGCCCAAAATCTCGACAACAACAACGCCGACTTGGGGAAGCCCCAGTCGGCGTTTTGACGTTATGGGCTCTTGCCGGCTTGGAGAGCCCAAGGCTCAGGGAGCCTGAGCCGGCTTGGCGACCGAGTTGGTCTGGGTGGGGACAGCATCCTTTCCGACCTTCTCGGATTCCGACGGGAAGACATGGGAGTAGCGCATCCGCTTTGGCAGATTCGAATCCAACCGCCCGGCACTCCACTGCCAACCCATATACGCGGTGAGCGCCAGAACCAGATACAAGCGCCACGGCCGGCGGGTCTCCTCGAAGGGATCGACCAAGTCGCGGGTGGAACCCGGCGGCAACTCCGCGATGGCCGTCAGGCGGGTGCCGAAGGGCACATTGATCCGGGCCTTGGCGTTCACGGCCCAACCGTTGGCATCGAGGATGGGACCGAGGTTGCGCTTGCGCAGCTTGATGTAAGTCATCACCAGCGACGGTCCCGAGATGAGGAGCATGATGCCCAAGATGGCTCCGACCATGGCGAAGACACCCTGCGCCCACAGGTCCTTGCCCAAAGTGGCGACCGCCGCGAAGAAGCCCCCGATGGCCCCGAATGCCACCCCCAGGGCGGCAACCGTGCCGACGTCAACCTTCTGGGGAGCGTTGGTCGCCGGTGCCACCGCCGACGCCGCTCCCTGGGCCACCACCGCCGTCGCTGCGGCCGTGAGCTTCTGGCTGGCAGCCGCATCGGCCTCGGCCGCCCGCTTGGCGATTTGCTCTTCGACCCAGCGAACGAAGCGCTTGTAAGGCTGCCAGAAGGCCTGACGGAGGCTGATGGGGTTGGCCACGATCTTGGTGATGGTGGCGTCGTAATCGAGCCCCTTGCGGTCGTAGAACACACCATTGCGACCCACCATGAGGTTCTCGTCGTCCCCCTGCGAAAAGACGGCCACCACGGTCAGTTTCTGTCCGGTCGCCTTCCGCACGCAATCCACGTAGGCCAGATAGGCCCCCGCCAGGCTGGCCATCACCGCGTGCTTGGCTGGATCCACTACCGTGATGCAGAGATTGCAGGACCGCTGATCGAGGTAAAGGACACCCGCCTGGAAAATCGCCGGTGACCCGCCGTCGTAGAGGTCGCGGAAGTTCACGAAGTTCGTGGCGAGCATGATCAGGTCGCGGTGGAAGCGGACGAGTTTTTCGACCGAGGCGACCCCAGACGCCTCCGCCTCCAACTCGCGGTCGCGGGCGATGAGCGCGGCGATCGCGGTCTTGGCGGGCCCCTGAAGGATTTCCCGCACCCGGGTGATGCCCAAGGTCTCGACTCGGATTCCGGCTTTGGCTCCCAACCAAGCAGCATACGGAGCCAATCGATTCTGAAGCGTCTGCCAGTCTTCTTCAGTGAGGCTCGCGCGCTCTCCGAGGAGCGGCAAGACGGCCACCGACCGGAACGTGGCCATGGCGCTGGCATGGGCCGGGTTGAGACCGCCGATCAAGGAGAGCGGTTGGCCCGGAACGATCCGGGACACGGGGAACCCAGCCACCTCCTGCGCCGACACGGTCAGGTCCTTGGCTAGGAGCGCCTTGTAGTCGTCTTCGGTGCGGTTGAGCAGCGACGACAGGCGCCCCTCGAAGGCCGCCAACCGACAGCGCCCGAAGTAGTCATCGATCTTGACCTTCACCGTCTGCATCGCCGCCGCGGCCGCGGCCGTCGCCGGACCGGCCGGAAGGATCTTCGTTGCCTCGGATTCCGAGGCGCTCACCCAGGCATCAAACCGGGTCAATTCAACGAAGAACTCCTCCAATTTCACCGCGTCGATGCCCGGATTTCCACTCCGGTCCATCACCGACCCGACCGCCGCGATCGCCTCGCGGACGACCTGCTGGACCGCGGTGTCATCGGCCGATTCCGGGATGATCACCCCGTCACCATTGAAGACGGTGTTGGCGAAGCTCTTCGTCGCCGCCGCGGCGTCTGCGACGGTGATCACCGCCGCCTCAGCCTTGCCCAATTGCCGGAGGATCACCCGGGCCGAACCCAGGATCTGGCGCCCCTCCGGAATGCTGTCGTTGATCGCAGCGAGAGAAACCCCGTCGCGCCCCTTCACGAGGTCGTCGGCGTCCTTGAGCATCGAACCGGCCCAACGAATGGCGCAGATGAGTTCCTGCGCCCGGATACGACCGTCTCCGTCGGAATCGATGAGCGCGGCGGTCTTGGGATCGAACTCGATGCCCGTGGTCGGACAAGCCAGTGCGACCCAAAGCTTCTGGTCCAGCTGGTCCAGGTTCATCAGGTCGGCACCGGTCTGAAGTTTGACCTGATCAAACCCGCCGGCTCGAAAGAACTGCCAGGGGTGCGGTTTCCGGGATGCGGGGGCGGACGGAGTTTGCATGTTCGGACAGCAGCGTTGGTGACAATCTATACCCGTTGAATAGCTCGGACGCTACCCAGCGTATTGGCTGATGCTGGGATCGAATGTTATCCCGGGATCCTGATTTCTGGCGGAGGCGGGGATTCCTTGAGCTGGCGATGCGTCTCAGGATCCGAGCGCTTGAGGATTTCAAGGCGTTCTACAAGACCACTCCCTCCGACTCCACCGCTGTGACAGGCATCCAAACGGGTGTAAGGCTTGAAGGATTGAGGCAATCCAATCACCCGCGCCCGATCCGGAGACCACTCGGTCACGGCACGCCGGTCGAGAACCATCCAACTGTAGGGTAAGCTGCGCAGGTCCACACCGGCGCGGCGACCAAATTGGACCCACTCCCCATCGGTGAAGGCTTCGGTCGGGGCCTTGGCGAAGAAGTGGCACCAGTCAGTTTCCCGGCCAGCCACCTGAAGGCCACAGGTTTGACGATGCGGGCAAGGAGCCACTATGTTGAATTCTTCCCGCAACTGCTCACGCAACGTGATCAGGCCGCGACTGCAGGCATGGGTACCGGGCTCCAACCACAACACGCATTGGGCCGCCCGCACGGCCGTCATCAGTCGAGGCAGATCGTCCCGATGCAACTCGTTGAGCACATGACTGATGACCAACGTGGTGCAGGAGTCCGCCCCGGACGGATCAGGCTCTGCTCGAAGACCCGGGAAACGCTCCCGAGCCCTGCGGGCTGCGAATTGCATAGCCAAGGCGGAACGGTCGTGTAGGCGGACCTCGGAGAATGTCGCCGACTCAAAGGCATCGACCACGCAACGCGAGGCCACTCCACTGCCACACCCCCAATCCAGCACCGGACCCGAGGGCGGAGCCCAGTTCAGACGCTGCAATTCGGACAAGGCCGCGCCCCACTTCCAGGCGATGCGCTGGGCGTAGGTGAAATCGTAACTCGCCAGGTCTGACAAGGTGCGCCAGTAGGGCTCTCGCACCGGTTCCGAGCGCAGGAACAAAGCCCGCAATCGTTCCAAAGAAGCCCAGTCCACCTCGTCCCAGGTCATGACACCGTCGGGGTTTCGCGCGAAACCGCAGCCTCCGATCCGACCAACGCGAAGCCCAATCGCTCGGCCAGACGCTGGCGAACAATCCCGTGGAATGCCGCGAACTCCGAGACAGCACGGGCGCGCGCCTCGGTATCACCCGGGGTTTTCCGGCGAATGGCCGCGATCATTATGTTTTTGCCGGTGTGCTCGGTCGAAATGAACTCGAAGACGCGAGTGTCATAACCGGCCCATTCGAGCAACAGGGCCCGCAGCGCATCCGTGGCAAACTCGGCGTGCCGCTCGCGAAAGATTCCGTGGCGCAGCGAGCCGGCCAACGGAGCGGGCACCGACAACTGAGGGCGAACCTCCTGATGGCAGCACGGCGAAACCAATATCAGCGGGGCTCCCGACTGAACCCCCTTGGCCAACGCCTCATCGGTCGCTGTATCGCAGGCATGCAAGGCCATGACCACGGAAGCCGAGTCCAAGCGGCTCGAAGCGATATCTCCCGCCTCAAACTTCAACTGAGCAAATCCGCAACGACCGGCCACAGACCTCCCCTGCTCAACCAGGCCGGGCCGCACCTCGACCCCGGTGGCTGTGACCGCTCCGGTGCGGGTTTTGGAAAGGTGTTCGTAGGCCGCGAAAGTCAGATAGGCCTTGCCGCACCCCATATCCACCAGGTGCAACGGCGCAGCCGGATCGAGTTGGGCCGCAACCAACAAGGGCTGCAGCACTTCGACAAAGCGATTGATCTGGCGGAACTTGGCTTCCATGCCCGCCTTGACCGCACCCTCGGCGGTAGTGACACCCAATTCCTTGAGCCACGCCGAATGACCCGGAACCGGACGCGGCTTGGCTCGGTCATGGGCCAGATCGGGCACTTCATCCACTTCGGGTTTACCCAAGAGCATTCGAGTCTGACGCCCTTTGCGGAACGTCAACTGGGCGGTGCCAGTAGTGGTCGAGAGGAAGCCATTGAGAAACTGCTGACCCAACAGGTCGCGCAACAAATCGATCGCCTCGTCGTACGGGAAATTCTTGGTCACATCCCGCGTCGGGTGCCGGTACACGAACGACAGCACCGGGGCGTCTTTCAAGCGCACCGGGCGGATGAACACATTGCGAATGCCGTCGGGCTGGATCGACGCACCGAGGTTCAGCCGGACCAGGGTGCCGTCCTGGGCGCTCTGGCGCACGCGGTCCAGGAAATCATCCACCGTCTTGGAACTCATGGGCACGAACCTTAACCGGTCACCGGTGCCGGGGACAGGATGGTTTCCGAAGGCAACGGACCCGCCAGGCGAAGATCGGCCACACATTCGACATGCTGGGTCTGAGGGAACATGTCCAGCGGGATGACCGTCTCGAGTCGATAGCGCCCGTCGGCGCACAGAATTTTCAGGTCCCGGGCCAATGTGGCTGGGTGACACGAGACATAGAGGATCTGCCCCGGTCCGGTCCGGCGCAGGACTTCCAGGCTGGGAGGGCGACAACCGACACGCGGTGGGTCGAGCAGCACGGCCGTCTGGGCCGGGTTCCATTTGGCCAGCAAGCTCGGTAATACCTGGTCCGTGTCACCGGCCACATAGGAACCGTTGCGGATGCCGCGGGATTCCTGGTTGCGGCGGGCCGCTCGGATGGCCGGCGCATCGAGTTCGACGCCGACGAAACTCTCGACCGCATCGGCCACCTCGATGCTGAAGAAGCCCACACCGCAGTAAGCGTCCACCAGATGCTGTGCCCCATGACTGCGCAGCCGCTCCTTCACCACCCGCACCAACTCGGGCAAGAGCAGGAAGTTGTTCTGGAAGAAGGAATGCTCCGGCACTTCCCAACCCGGGGCTTCCATGCGGAGCACTGTCTTGATCCCGCCCTTCGGAGGCGGATTGCGCCGCCATTGCGTGATGGCCTCGTTCAGCGACGGTTCAGCGATCGCACACGACTCGATGTCGCACACCAAGCCGCAGTCGGTGCGCATGAAGCCCAGATTCAACTTCTGGGCCGGCTTGTTCCATTGGCTGCGGACCAGGATGCGGTTGCGGTAGTGATAGGGGTTCGGACACGGAATCACCCCCTGCACGATGGACGGATCAAAGCCGCCGACGCGCCGGAACAGTTCGCTGATTTGCCGATGTTTCCAGCGGAGCTGGGCCGCGTAGTCGATGTGCTGGTACTGGCAGCCGCCACACTCACCAAAGTAGGTGCATTTGGGTGTTACCCGCTCGGTGGAGCCGGTGATGATCTTCACCAGTTCGGCCCGGCCGAAACTCTTCTTCACCTCGGTGAGCTTGGCCTCCACCACATCGCCCGGCGCGGTGAATGGAATGAACACCACAAATTCACCCACACGAGCCACCCCTTCTCCGCCGAAAGCGAGGTCCGTGATTTCCAGGCGCAGTCGCTGGCCGGCGACGGGCAGTCCGTTGGACAATGTTTCCACCCCGCCGAATTGCCACGAATCGGGCCTCCGACAAAAGGACGGACTTGAGCGAAGTGACTATTCGCCGTTCGGATAGGACCCGAGGATTTTCACAAAACTGCAGTGCTGACCCAGCATCTCAATGGCCTTGGCAACCTTGGTGTCCTCGGCGTGACCGTCGATGTCGGCAAAGAAGAAATACTCCCAGGCCTTCCGCTTCGAGGGTCGAGACTCGATCTTGGTCATGTTGATGCGGAAGCGACGGAAGGGAGCCAAGGCCCGGTGCAAGGCACCGGCTTCGTCACGCAGGCTGAACATCAGGCTGGTCCGGTCGGCTCCGGAACTCGGACCACATTGACGGCCCAGTACCAGGAATCGGGTGGCGTTGGCCGAGTTGTCCTGGATGTCCCGCTCCAAGATAGGAACCTTGTAGCGCTCTCCAGCCAGTTCACCCGTGATGGCCGCCGCGTATTTTTCCTTCGCAGCCAATTCGGCCGAACGGGCATTCGAACTGGTCTCAACCACCTCGGCCTGCGGCAGGCTGCGTTGGATCCATCCACGGCACTGGGCCAGCGTCTGGGGATGGACGTAGAGTTTACGAATGTCTTCGCGACGCCCCTTGGCGGCCAGGCAGTGGGAAATCTTGAGAACGATTTGCGAGACGATCTTCAGGTCGCTGTCCACGAACATGTCCAGCGTGTGGGTCACCACGCCCTCGGTGGAGTTCTCGACGGGCACCACGCCGTAGTCGGCCTGCTGGCGCGACACCTCATTGAACACATCGGCAATGGTTCTCTGCGGAGCATAGGCCAGCGACGCACCAAAGCGGCGCAAGGCCGCCTGATGGGTGAAGGTCGCTTCAGGCCCGAGATAGGCGATGGTCAAGCTCCGCTCCAAGGACAGAGCGCAGGACATGATCTCACGATAAATGGCCCGGAGCCCTTCGTTGGTGATCGGCCCCTGATTGTGGCGAAAGACCTTCTGGAACACGGCCCGCTCCCGGTGCGGTGCATAGATTTCCTGGCCGTGACGGGTCTTAATCGCCCCGATCTCCAGCACGTGACGCGTACGCTCGTTGAGCAGACGCACGATGTCGGCGTCCAACGCATCGATGGCCTGACGGTGTTCCTGCAAGGACATGGCTTGGGGCACGATGCCGAAACTCGGCGGCGGGGCGAAGGAGGTTTTTTGCCGTGCCGTCAGGAAATGTCTAAGAGCCTGTCTGAAAATGGGGAGGGGTTCTGCGGCTGGGGAATTCTGGGTTGGGCAAGGCGGTGAGCGGCGGGGCAGACCTCCTACGGTCTGTTCCGCCCGAACCAACGCAGTCCAAGCCGGAAAGACCCGCCGCAGAACCCCTACCCATTTTCAGACAGGCTCCAACACGGGTGACAATGGAGGAGTCAGGAAGACCAAGGAACGTGTGGCGGGCCCGTTTCCAAGATCTACCGATCGCCGTAGGGCTCAATCCGCTCCAAAACCAACCCTTCTCCGTCATGAAGATCTCTCACGCCATCACCCTCAAACGCCATCTCCTGACCTGCGCATTGGGTCTGTTGCTGGGAACCAGCCAAGGATCCGCCCAGGAACGTTTCCACTGGCCAGGCACCGGAGGGTGGTCCGCCACCTCACCGTATGTGAGACAGTTCGACACCAATTCATTGGTCACGCTGCGCGGTTGGGTCGTTCGATTGGAGTCCTTTCGGCCTGGTGGCGGCGCCTCACCCGGATTGCGTGCCATCGTTCAATCGGGGTCGGACAAGGTGACCGTCCACCTGGGACCACGCTGGTATCTGGAACGTCAAGAAATGCAGCTCCAGCCCAAGGATCCGGTGGCCATCGAAGGATCCCGGATTCCCATGGGTGGCAGTTCGGTGGTGATCGCCCGAACGATCAGCATGGGTGAACGATCGTTGGTGCTTCGCGATGCAGTGGGAACACCCACGTGGTCGGCCGATCAAATCCGACCTCCTGGCACCCGCCCCACCGTGCTGGCACCGGATAGCGGATCCACTTGGACTCTCCAGTTGCCCGAAGGCAAGGCGGACCGCGGTCGCGCCGCCTTCAACATGATGTGGTGCCACGGATGTCACGTCGTGAAGGGCTATGAAAAAGAATTCGACGCGCCCTATGCCCAACCCGCAGTGCCCGTGATTCTCGGCGCCGAACAGCGCAAGCCGAGTCGTATTGAACTGGTCAACTCGATCATCAACCCCTCGCACCGGATTGAACCCGGCTTCCAAAAAGATTTGGTCAGCCAAGGGAAGTTCTCACGAATGGGGGACTACAATGAAATCATGACCTTACAGCAATTGAGCGACCTGGTGGCATTCCTGGAATCGTTGCCTCGCTGAGCAACCCGCGCTCCTGCAATGAAAACGGCCCTCTGGATCGATGGATCCGGAGGGCCGTTGCGATTTCAGGATTCTACGCCTTCAAGGCGAGAACACCTGCTGGAAACCTTCTTCTCAGTCAAAAGCGTGTCCTGCGCAGCAGAGGACGTTGCGCAACTTGTGGCGCACGAGCTCCTTCACCGCCTTGCGGGCCGGCGCGAGATACTTGCGGGGATCGAACTCCTTGGGCTTGGTCACCAAGACCTCGCGGATCGCGGCGGTCATGGCCAGGCGCAAGTCGGTGTCGATGTTGACCTTGGTGCAACCCACGCGACGGGCCACCTCGATATCGGCCTCGGAAACGCCGGCCGTCTCTTCGCCGAGGTCGCCGCCGTACTTGTTGATCTTCTGGGCGAGATCCTTGGGAACCGAGGAGGCTCCGTGCAACACCAGCGGATAGTCTCCCATGCCGGCTTCGAGCAAGGCCTTCTTGATGGCCTTGAGACGCTCGAGATCGAGATGCTGCTCGCCCTTGAACTTGTAGGCGCCGTGGCTGTTGCCGATGGCCACGGCCAGGGAGTCCACGCCGGACTGCTTGACGAACTGGACGGCTTCATCCGGGTGGGTGTAGGCCCCGCCCTTGGAGTAGCTGCCGCCTTCTTCGCCGTCATCGTGCTGGGCGCCGACGAGCATGCCGAGTTCACCTTCGACGACGCAGTTATGCTTGTGAGCGTACTCGACGACCTTGGCGCAGATCTCGACGTTCTTGTCGAAGGGATCGTGCGAAGCGTCGATCATCACGCTGGTGAAGCCCTCGTCGATGCACTGCTTGCACAACTCGAAGCTGTCACCGTGGTCCAGGTGAACAGCGATGGGGATGGTGGACAGCTTGACCGCGGAGTCGATCAGTCCCTTGAGGTACACCGGATGGGCGTAATCGCGGGCGCCTTTGGAGATTTGCAGCATCACTGGGGCCTTTTCTTCCTCGCAAGCCTCGATGATGGCCTGGAGCAGCTCCATGTTGTTCACGTTGAAAGCACCGAGGGCGTATTTGCCCTTCAAGGCCTTCGCGAACAAGTCGCGCGTGTGGGTCAATGGCATAAGTCTAAATGTGTTGCAGGCCGGTTCGTGAGAACCGAATGAGGCGACACACTAGGAAAGTGCGTTACGGCTGGGAACTGGTTTTTTGCCCTACCCAAAACACGTGTTCACCACCAGAGATCATCCACGTCCACTGGCGTCGTTCAAAATCTCCCGGGCGCAGGCCACATCCTCAACCAAAAGTACTCCAGCGGAGCGGGATGGGTCCGAAGCCCGCTTTGGAAGCGATCATCCCTCCCACCTCGCGCGCAGAGCGAATGCTGAAACTCGCACCAGAGCTTCCCTGCGGTCGCAGGCCCCATCCCGCGTAGCGCCCCATGCATCACAGAACTCAAGCAATGAGCTTGTGGACCACCTCGCCGAACACGTCGGTCAGGCGGAAATCACGCCCCTGGAAACGGTAGGTGAGCTTCTCGTGGTCGAAGCCCAGCAGGCGCAGGATCGTGGCGTGCAGGTCGTGGACATGCACCTTGTCGACCGTCGCATTGAAACCGAAATCGTCGGAGGCCCCGAGGGTCATGCCCGGACGGATTCCCCCGCCGGCCATCCACATGGAGAAACAGTTCGGGTGATGGTCACGACCGTCATCGCCGCCTTGCACCATCGGCGTCCGGCCGAATTCGCCGCCCCAGATCACCAAGGTGTCGTCCAGCAAACCCCGAGCCTTGAGGTCCTGGATTAATGCGGCGTTGGCCCGGTCGGTGTCGGCACAGTTGCGCTTCAGATCGCCCGATAAATTTCCGTGCTGATCCCAGGCCTCATGGAAGATCTGCACAAACCGAGTACCCCGTTCGACCAGGCGCCGTGCCAAAAGGCAGGCCGTGGCATAGGTGGTCTTACCGGGCGTGGCCCCATAAAGATCCAGGATGTGCTGAGGCTCCTGACGGATGTCCATCAGTTCGGGTGCACTCGACTGCATCTGGTAAGCCATCTCGAAGGAGTTGATCCGAGTCGCGATCTCGGGGTCACCCACCCGACCCAAACGCTGGCGGTTGAGTTCTTGGATGGCATCCAAGGTTTGCCGCTGGGAAGTGCTGTCCACGCCCTTGGGATTGGAGAGGTACAGAACCGGATCACTCCCACTGCGAAAAAGGACCCCGTTGTAGACGCTGGGCAAGAAACCCGCACCCCAGTTGGAGGCGCCACCGCTGCTCCCCTTGCTGCCAGTGGAGAAGACCACATAAGCCGGCAAATTGCTGCTCTCGCTGCCCAGACCGTAGGTCGTCCAAGCACCCAGGCTCGGCCGACCGAATTGCTGGGAACCCGTGTTCATGAAGATTTGTGCCGGCGCGTGATTGAAGGCGTCGGTGTGCATCGATCGCACGATGGCGATGTCATCGGCTACCCGAGCCAAATGAGGCATGAGCTCAGAGATTTCCTGCCCCGACTGGCCGTGACGAGCGAACTTGAATTTGGGCCCCAGCAATTTGGCATCCGGGTTGATGAAGGCCGACCGATACCCCTTGAGCAGTTCGGCCGGGGGAAGTTTTCCGTTCCACTTCGTCAACTCCGGCTTGTGATCGAAGAGCTCCAAATGGCTCGGAGCTCCGGCCTGAAAGAGATAGATGACCCGCTTGGCCTTGGCCGGGAACGGCGAAGATTTGGCCGCCAACGGACCCGAAACGGACACTCCCGATCGGGCCGGGCCGGCCTGAGCCGAATCCCCCAGGAGCGCGTGCAGGGCCGCCATGCCCAAGCCCACGCCGCAATCCCGGAAGAACCACCGCCGCGTGAGGTGCGCCTGATGCTGGGACAACGCCTGTTGAAGAATGGATTGAGGGTTCATGGGGTTCACTCCTTGGTGAAGGTTTCGTCGAGATTCAAGAGGGCCCGGGCCACAGCGGCGTGGGCAGCGAGGGTTGCCGGCGTGACTCCCGCAGGGAGCCCATTCACCGGTTCGGATCGGCCCACAGCCATCTCGGCCGCGTTCAGCCAACCCTCGGCAATGCGCGCGCGCTGCTGCGTCAGAAGACGCCTGAGTGCCCGCAACTCCTCCGGTTGCGGCGACCGGCTCAAGACTTGTCGGAACGCGAAGGCGATCCGCTGCTCATCGGTCTTGCCGCCCTCATTCACCGACTTCCGAGCCAAAGCTTGGGCGGCTTCCACGAACTGCGGTTCATTCAGCGAGGTGAGCGCCTGCAAAGGCGTATTGGAACGCAGGCGACGCACACATGAGGCATCGCCGTTGGGCGCGTCGAAGGCCTGCAACACCGGATACGGGATGCTGCGGAAGCGGAAGGTGTACAAGGATCGCCGGTACCGCTCGGGCCCCTTCTCCTCGATCCAAGTCTTGGGGCCATAGCTCGCTGGCGGCTGAAACAAGAACTCAGGAGCCGGAGGATACACCGCTCGCCCTCCGAGTGCGGGATTGATCAACCCGGACACGGACAACGCGATATCCCGAACGATCTCACCCTCGACCCGGAAGCGCGGCCCCCGAGCCAACAGCCGGTTGTTGGGATCGCGCTCGAGCAAAACAGGATTCACCCGACTGGCTTGACGGTACGTCGCCGAATTCACGATAAGACGGTGCAAGTGCTTGAGGGACCACGGAGCCACGCCCGGTTCGGAGGGCTGCATGAACTCAACGGCCAACCAATCGAGCAATTCCCGATGGGAAGCCGGGGGCGACTGCGTCCCGAGGTCTTCAACGGTCTCCACCAAACCCACTCCGAAGTACTGCTGCCACAGTCGATTGACCGCCACCCGCGCGGTGGTGGGAGAACGCGGATCCACCAACCAACGGGCGAGCGTCAGGCGCGAATCATCCGCACCCGCGGGCAATGGCGGCAGAAACGCCGGAGTCCCATGAGTCACTTCGCGGTCGGGTTTCAGCCAGTCTCCTCGCCGGAACAGGCGAGTGGCCATGCGGCTTTCGCCCGGCCCCTGCCCTTGTCGCGCAGCGAACACCAGTGCTGGAGCGCCCTCCGGCCACTGCTTCCACAGCGCCTCGATCCG
>Ga0255131_1000039_pt1 | contig 36368 bp, 33 predicted proteins | sample Law_Yuk_RepC_8d_FD_188554 | JGI IMG/M metagenome (GOLD analysis project Ga0255131, IMG submission 188554) | Freshwater microbial communities from St. Lawrence River, New York, United States - Law_Yuk_RepC_8d | ecosystem: Environmental > Aquatic > Freshwater > River | place: USA: New York... | reverse complement strand
CCGTAGTAACCCATGGCGTTTTTGGCCGCGCCATTGAAATAGGACAGGCCATCGTCGCTGCGCGACATCAAGCTCTGGTCTAGTTTCCAAGAAAAGAAGAAGGAGGTAAAACTAATGGCGAGAACCGCCGCGAAAACCACCAGCAGAAACCCAACCACTTTGCGGGTGGGCTCGTGTTTGAGGGTGATGGCCGACCACACGTCTTTGGCCGATATTTTTTCAATGCGATCGCCTTGATCGCGCAGGAAATCGGGACGCGTGTCTTTGGATGATTTTCGTTTGGCCATAATGATAGGGAACGAAAATAACACCCATTTTGGTGTGTCGCTCGCGCGTGCGCGGGCGAGTTTTGCACGAGACTAGAAAGTGTTTAGTGAATCATCCAAAAAGACACTTTTGCACTACTCCCCAACCGCGTAGGTCTGTCCTTCAACCGCTTCCACGGTATTAACAAAGACCGATTGGGCCTCATCGAGGAGGGGTTGAGCATCGTTGTATCGCGCACTAAAATGACCAATCATGAGTTGTTTCACGTTGGCTGCTTGGGCAATTTGCGCCGCTTGCAGGGCTGTGCAGTGGAAGGTTTCTGCTGCACGATCGGCTCTTTCGTGAAGAAAGGTCGCTTCGTGGTACAGCAGGTCTACATCCTTTATAATCGGCACCAAGTATTCTGGATCGAAAATGGTATCGGTGATATACGCGTAGGTGCGATTTTTATATCCGGGCGAAGTGAGCAAACTGTTTGCTATCACACCTTGCCTTGGAGAATGGGAATCGGCGCCCAGTTTGATGGCATCAAACTGCTCCACCGGCACTTTGTATTTCACACAGGCATCCACATTGAGTTTGAGTTCAGGTCCTTTTTCTTGAATTAGAAATCCCGTACACGGCACCCGATGTTTCAACGGAACCGAAACAACTTTGAATTGCTCTGTTTCGATAACAGTTACTATGGATTCAGTTTGCGTTCGAATGTACAGAAGTTCATAGGGCAACACTGAATCGCTCTCTGTGATGAGTACTTGCATAATACTCTCCAACGCTGGAGGTCCGACAATCACCAACGGTTCTGTTCGTCCATACAAAGCCATAGAGGTAATCAACCCGGGCAGGCCAAAATAGTGATCCCCGTGCAAATGGGTGATAAAGACATGAGAAATCTTCAGCACGCGCAAACCATACCTCGACAACTGCCTTTGCGCCCCTTCCCCACAATCCAACAACAAATAACTGCCTTCCAACCGCACATACTGCGCACTCGGATGCCGGTATTTCGTCGGCGTAGCCGACGATGTTCCTAGTACGGTTATTTCAAAGGCTTTTCTCAATAATATTTTTTAATTAACTCTCACATTTTAGCCCAAACTCGGAAAGTGAATTTTGTGATTTTTGCACAACAATGAATCCTGTTATTTTCACTTACAGAGTCATCTTTTTTTTAGCAATTTTCTAATCCAATTCTTATCCATAGTTGGTTTTTCAATAAGTAAAAAAAACACACTACTCACCAATAAAACCAATACCAAATTTACTATTACTTGTAATGCTAAATTCTGTGTATATGACCAAGAATTAAACACCAGAATCTTTGTAAACTTCATACTCAAATGTAAAAAAGCATAATGGATCAAATAAATGCTATAACACATGCCCCCGATCATATAAATTAAGGGTCTGGTGTAAAACCAATTGAAAACAACACCCTTAAATGCAGTGATCATAACTAATGTAATAGAAAAATTAAAGAACAACTGATTCACTATTTCATGTTGGGGTTTATAAAAATAAAACAAGCCCAAAGTTGCTATAAGTCCCACAACATCATACATCCAAAATCGGGTATTAAACCATTCATAATTCCTAAGATAAATCCAACATACCACTATACCTACAGCAAAATTCGAGAAATAGGCCAAAATTGATCGACCCCAATGAGCCGAAAACGCAAATTCATTGCGGAATAAAATAGACGAAGCAATCAATGCTAACAAACACAAACTACTGGTAAAAGCACTTCTCCCTTTAAACACTATCCACATAACTACCGGTATAATTACATAAAATTGCGCCTCTGTTTCCAAACTCCAGGTGACCGGATTTATAGGATTTCCATAACCAAATATAAATACATGGCCGTAAATCAATCCTGCACCTAAATGTTTCAAAAAATCCCATAAGTCCTCTTTCAATAGAAACACATGTATCAAATAGAGAAATATTAACGTGACAATAAACGGAGGCTCTAAACGCGTCAATCTACGGATAAAATAGGATTTTAAATCAATCTTTTTTTTACTCAATCCTAAATAAAACCGTAAAAACGGCAATGCCAAAACAAAGCCGCTAATCGCAAAAAACACTTTGACACCTAAATCCAAGCGCACCCACCACCAAGCCAAAGTGAAATTAATTTTTGCCCCACCCATTTCTACAAGTGCTTGTGATATTTCAATTCCCAATTCCTTCGTTAAGGCCGTGTTTAAATGAAATAGTACAACAGTTATAATGGCCAAGAAACGGAGTCCGTCTATTTCTGGAATGAAATTCGTTGATGAAGGCTTCCGATGAAAGTGTCTGAGTAATTTCAACTGAACATACCCTCCTCTAAAAACCTCCGAACCCACTTCCTTACATCGAAATGACTATCTGTGACTTTCATATAAAATTCTGTATTTTCTATTTCGACCAACTCGTATGTTCAACCTCGCAAGTAAATCTTTTTGATGAGAGCTCTCCCGTTTAAGTACATTCTAAAAATATACTTTTTTATTTCACTTGTTACTCTGTTTAATTGAGATGCATTCAACTTAGGCTAAATCTTCAAATAATTGTGCTAGTGTGAGGATTTTAAATTTTTACACTATTAAATCAAGTTGAATTATAGGTTTAAATATGTATAACCTTATATTTTTTTTTAAATTATACTTTTAAAAAGGATCCAAAATACTTATCAGATTCATAACTATCAAAAGGACCTACCCCCCCCTCTGGATGAAAAGTAATTTCACCAAGATAAATTCTATTACCGCACAGATAAAAATCGTATCTAATGTACGGTTCATTAAGTAGTTTGTTTAATTCATCCGTAAAGGTTAACAACTTATTCAATAACTCCGGTTTTTCTGTATGGTATTTATTTTTTGAATATACATACTCAAAATTCAATATATTCCAAGATATTGTATACACATCTCGTTTATGAACTGAAAATCGATCAGAATCTATTTGAATGAATTGAGGAATACCATGAAAGGAATGAATTTTATAATCCTTTATATTAGACTCTAACAACTCTTCGATAAAAACCTTTTTGTTAATGTGGTTGTAATGTTCCTCTCTACTATTCAGGTGGGATGGGAAAGTAAACCATTGCATGATTCTACTAATTTGATGATCGCTTGGAAATTCACCCTTTTGGAAGATCACATTCATACCACTCCCATGGTTAGATTTAATCACGAATCCATTTTCTAATAAATCTGATTTAAAATTAAAATGTTTTAATTCCATCGGGTTGCTGAATATAAAAAATGTCTTGGGGAAGTTTAATTCATCTATTTTTATCAAATTTTTCAATACTAACTTATCAGCAAATTTTGATTTCTCTGTAATATTAAATTCTTTCAGAAAATTAATTTTCTCATTAAAGGTTTTGGGATTTTTTAAATTCAATAAATAATATGGGCGTTTGTGCCTAATGCAGTTTATAAAAAATAAAAAATTAAAGTACCAATCAGCTTTAAATTTTGAGAATATACAAGTATTCAAAATCAAAAAAATATTTCTCATTAATTAAACTTAACGTTACTTCGAAGAAAATAGGCAATTGACATTAAATATGGCGATAGAGATTTCCACGACACACCTTTGGTTTCCTTAATCATCCATTTTTGTAAATGATAGTCTTGTCATTAAAAATTTGATTGATTTTGGCTAGAAGCATTTGATTCTCATACTCTTCGTCCACATTTGAAGGCTTACTGTTGTTAATGGTACCAATAAATATCAACTTCAATTCACTTACCCTAATGTTTAGGGGTTAATTTTTGATTCTGTAATTTTCAGACTTCCCAAAATCATAAACAATGGGGTAATAAAGGTGCGCATTGCGGCATGGAAGGTTGTTAAAATTGCAATAGCTAACAAGGTCATTATAACTATTTTTGAACCGCTATGAAAATTTACTTGCCAAGATTTCAAGGGTACTAAAATAAAAAACATAACGGAAAAAACGAGCCCAAGTAAGCCATGATCCGCAAGTAATCTAGATAACTCGACATGAGCGGCCACAGGATAACCATCTACATCCCTTAGATAACGACTCACTCCACATCCAACACCTGTAAAGAAATAACTTCGCCATAAATCGATATCCTTTTCAAAAATCCCCAAACGTCCCGTCACGAAATGATCAGCGGTTACCGCTTTGGTTCCTAGCAGGGTACCTTGAGTTTGTCCTTGATATCGTAACAACAAATTTCCACCCGTTACCTTATTGGCAACCTCAAACACCCCGTATAACGCAAAAATACCAATTACACCTATCGCAATTGATTTATTACTCAGAACAACTCCTTTTCCATTCCGCCCATTCTCTGGGAAAAAGAATAACATAAGAACTCCTGTCGCACCCACCATCATTCCACCCCGTGAAAAACTCAGTAAACCCTGAAAAGCGAACCCACCCAATATAGCCAAATCAAACAAACGATTACCAGAAAAATTCAATTTTTTAAACACACTGTAAAAAGTAAGGAACATACCTAAACCTAATATAGTGGATACTTGATTAGAAGAGTGTCCACCCGTGGTATCAAATTGTGCTTTGAGCGAAAACGTAATTTCTTCAAAATCTGGAGTTTTGATATAGGTAAAAACTAAACTAGCCAGACATCCCAACCAAATAAGCTTGAGTATTTGGTTCAACTGAACATTGTTTATGGACAAACGATCTGCAAAAGCGATTCCTAAGCCTACAGCCAATGGAGCTAAATAATAATTTACAAGATCAAAAAAAACTCGCTGACCACTAAAATCATAAAGTACGGCAGGCGTCACCAATAAAGCCATCCACAGTCCTTTTTGCGATCGAATACCTAATTTGGCGATTCCGAGTATACCCATCAAAACCAGCAAGTACTTCCCTAATTCATATGGAATATAGGGTGACGTTTGTGCCATCCTATCCAACACCTCAAATGAAATCAAGTACGAAAAAAACATCAGGAAAAAGGCCGGCTTCCTATTCTGTAAAAGACTATTGGCCTTGAAAAAGTTCGTGAATAATATCAGATAAAACCAAATGATAAGGGCAAACGGCGTGATCGCACACATTAACCCTAAACCAATATGGGCCAAAGTCCAAAACAGGTTTTGGCGATCTCCCGCTATTCCCTCAAGTATCAAATAGATAACCCCTTCTGCAATTTTTGATAATAATTATGAAAGGTGAATTTATAGGCCATTGAATGTCCGTTTTCAGAAATTTCTTTTTGTTGAGTGGTTGAACACTTAAGTAAATCGTTAAATGCTTGGAGTAAACTTCCTTTAGAAACTTCCTGCATCATAAAACCATTCTTTCTATTATTTATATAATGAGGTAAACTACCTACCGGACTCACCAGAGTTATAACTCCATAATTCCATGCCTCCGCTACAATTTTAGGGAATCCTTCCGATTTACTCGGCAATACTAAAATATCTGCCATTTCTAAATACTTATGTACCTCCGATTGACTAAAAAATCCCGGAAATTTTGAGGGGATACCAAATTCAAAACATAATTTCATTAATGGTTCCTTCAACGGACCTTCGCCAATAAATACCCATTCTTCAAAACGATCTTGAGGGAGCACTTTTAATACCTCCATAAGTAAATCAATACCCTTTGCCTCTTCTATTCGCCCAGCAAAAACAACCCTTAGTTTACAATCGAAAGATTTTTCAATAGTTTGGCCCTTTTCAAATTGTTCTTGGGTTATACACGGATTCTCAAAACTAAGACAATGTTCGGGTTGATTCGGCCAAAAACCATTGATAGTAACCTTGCACTTCAATAAGTTCTTTCCCAAAAACCAACGCTGGAACCGATATCCCAAAGAATTTGAAACATGACCCCAATTGTTCGCATATTTCACCCATAAAATGAATTTTCTTGGAATAAATAGAAATAAGGGCAAAACATATACTCCAATACCCATTGGGACACGAATTTGAACATGCGTAGCGCCCTTTAGACTTTTTAATATTTGCCAAATAATTTGAGGCGCATGATAAAACACACTCAATTTATGCAACCCTGTGATACCTCCAAAACTTGGTATCTGGTTGAAAAGTATATTTTTATTTAGGTAAGGTTGTAAACTCGGATTATTTGTGTAGGGCTCTATGCAAGCCACATGTACCAACTCCCCCCAAAATTGCGACAGGTAATTCAACTCGGCAACCGTCGGTCCCCAACCGACCAAACTCCCATCGGGTAAATATTGGTGCGCTGTGTGGCTAATTACCACCAATTTCTTACCCGACATTAAATCAATTCCAAAAATCGTTTTCCAATCACATCCCAATCATGCGCTTTGGCCCATTCTTGGCAGGATACTATTAAACTGTCTTTATTATTCGTGCAATAAAAAATGGCTTGAACAATTTCCTCAGCGCTATTTCCATCTACCAAAACTCCCGATTTCCTTTCCTCTACCGCCTCTTCTACGCCACAATATTTAGCACCAATTACAGGCGTTCCCACCGCATTGGATTCTAAAGCCACAATTCCAAATCCTTCCACATCTCCATTTGGTTGATTTTCACTCAGCAAAATAAAAACATCCGCCGCTTTATAGTAATCCCACAATTTCGAATGTTCATCAATGGCTCCATGAAATATCACTTTATCAGCAACACCTAAATCCGTCGCTTGTTGCATTAACTTCTCTTGATCCAAAGGCCTTCCCACAATATGATACAGCGCATGGGGCAACTTATTTAATACTGCGGGCAATGCTTGAATCATTCTATGCTGTCCTTTACGGGGGGAAACATGTCCAACGGTTAACAATACTGGAGTTCCTTGTAAATCAATATTTCCCAAAAGATTCAAATCACTAATATCCAAACCATTCGGAATAACAATTAAACTCTTGTGCGTATTTAAAATCCATTGTGGCAATAACGATTCGGTAAACTTGGAAACTGAGATAATCGTTTGAAACTGTGATATACTGTGCTGAGTAAATTTTCTCAATAATCTATTCTTGAGATTCACTTCTGAACCATGTAAAATACATAAGGTTTTGGCTTTTCCTAAAAAAAACTTTTGCATCCATATCATCCACAAAGAGAATTTGCCACTAGCCCAGAAATGGGTGTATTGATGAGTCCTAAAGAGTTTCATTAGCTTTAGGAGCCTTAAGAAATAGGTAATCTTACCTCTACGTTTAAATCGAAACACTTCAAACGATTGCGACGCATCAAAAAGATTTCGTTCTTTTTTAGAAGTATAATCATCAGGAGCAATTACATGCAATTGCGCGTTTGAATTTTTAGCCAATTGTTTGGCCAAGAACCAAGCATGATGCCCAATTCCTCCAGGACCGGGCGGAAACTCACTACTCACCAATAATATCTTTTGCTTCAATCTAAACCTTCAATTAATGATCCTTGCTGTATTTTCAAAGTCGCCAAATTCCATGATTTGACCACACTCACTATCGCCAAAGGAAACCAAATAGGAAATGCTACATATATCAACAATAATGCCTTCTTATTACCCTTAAGTCTATAGGGAATATAAGATTGAGGTATATTTTTAATTAAATATAACACTGCTTCACCAACCCCGTGATATTTTCGAATGAAATATAAAACACTAGGGATAGGTCTCGGAGCAAAGAAAGTAGTCGGCCTCCATGCATCCCAACTGCCCATCTGTCGTAAACCACCCGTTGGTGCTTTTACATCAATAATAAAAGCCATTGGATTACTAATCACTTTAAATCCTGCCAATAATGCTCGGAGCCCAAACTCACCATCCCCCATTCGTTGTTTCTCGAATTGTCGATCAAATAAGCCTATTTCCTGAAACACACTCTTTTTTATCAACGTATTTCCAGTTGGGAATTGTTGAGAATACTTAAAGGTTGGTTTGGCTATACTCTGCTTTTCTATATTTCCATCATTCCTATAAAAAACACCCGCCGAAGCAACAGCATCAAAAAAATCCACACACTTCAAATGGTTTGTTAACCAATCGATGGGCAATTCAACATCGTCTTCTGTTAACACAACATAATCACCTTTGGCTTTTTTAATGGCATTATTTCTCGCCAACCACAATGCCTTTTCCTCCTGTTTTATCAATTGAATATTGAGACTCCATCCTTCGTAAAACGCTTCATTAAAGGGTTCAGATTGGTCACAAACAATTACCTCGAAATGAGTGTAGTCTTGCTTTTCTAAATCTGCCAATACATCTTTAAGGTATTCGTACCGATTAAGGGTTGGGATAATGACCGATACCAATGGTTTCGACTGAAACAAGGCACTTTTAAAGGATAAAAAATCTTTGTATTCTTTAGGAGTTATTTTAAGACGCCTATATTTCACGGAGCAGATTAATCCAAAAATCTCCAACAATGGATTATGGAACGATAACAGTCGCAAGGAGAACACCCACATAACTTGGGCTTTAGAGAAATAGCGATTGATAAAAATATAATTATCCTTTACTGATGTTATCTTTTGATCTTGAAGGGGATTTCGCTGTTCCGTAATGTTTGGAATCCACCCCGATTGCAAACGCTGATAAGCTATATCCATATGTTCGGATGCCAAAGTTATATAACCTACTCTATGATCATCTTCCAAAGGAATACTCAATACCGTTTGAGGCATGTCATGTACCAACCTATAGTAATTACCCGGATGAATATATTTTAAGAATTCGAACAAACTACTACTGCTCAGATAAAAGAAACAATGACCTTCTAGTTTCTAATTTATATAGAAATTTCAAAATAAAACTTTTGTACTCTACGTAACGAATTTTCGCAGATATTTCTGAAAATACGACATTTGGATTCTTTTTTAATCTCATCAAATCCTGTTGTAAAAGAGCTAATTTAGTGTTAAACCTCTCTTTATTTCCTGTATAATATTTTTTACTCAACCAATCTTCAAAATTGTATGGGTGAAATAGAATAAGTATGGTTACTTCTTTGTAGAAGCCAAATTTCCTCAGAAACAACATAAACATAAATGTATGAGATCTTAAAAAATACAAATGTTCTACGCTATATCTAAGCAAGCTTAAATGATTATCAGTAATATCATTCGTGCGTTTGTCATGTCCGTATGAAATTAACTCAAATTCATTTTCCTTTAAACAAGAAATCGTTTGGATATCAAAAGCATTCCATGGAGGAATAAATGACCAAACACGAACTCCCAATAAGCGTTCAAGCTTATTTTTTCCCTCGGCTATCAGTTGCAATTGACTTTCCTTTTGAATTCCATAAAACTCACCCCATTTGCCGTTATTTCGATGTGAATACCCATGCAAAGCAAATAAAAAAACATTACTATTAATCATAGTACTTAGCTCTTCATTTTCTTTAATTTTTTGTTCTGTTAATTCATTTAAATGAACTGGGATTACCCCCATCATTATTGGAATTTGTAATTCATAGAATAACTTAAACAAGGAAAGCTCAAAATTAGAACTATCCAAAAAAATGTCATCTACCCTAAATAATAACCTCATCGATTCATAACGTCTCGATTATCCATTACAGATAAAAAAGCATTTACCCTTTCCGCATTAGACCACAACTTCCGTTTTCGATAATCAATAATATACTCTCTCATTCTTTTGTACAATTCAATATCATTCAATAGCAAAGCCAATTTTTCTGCCATTCCTATAAAATCAAACTCTTGCACTAAAAAACCCGTTTTACCATTTTCTACTATCTCAGGTATTCCACTATGAATTGTGCTGACCACAGGTAAGCCTGCCGAAATAGCTTCTAAAATTGAATTAGGTAGACCCTCTTGATCACCATCAAAATCTGTAACACTATGTTGAACATAGATGTGCGCTTCTCGCATTTCTTCAAGTACTTCAGCGTGACTTAAAGATCCTCTTAAAGTTACATATGCTCGTAAATTATACCTTTCTATTTTCTCCCTTACTTCTACAAATAAGGGTCCGTCACCAATTAAATTAAACTGAAAATTAGAAACTCCACATTCATTAAGCAAAACACGCGCAATCTCAACCAACACCAGCGGATTCTTCTTCTCAACAAATCGGCCTACAAACAACAATCTGAACATACTATCAAGTGGAAAATTCATTAAGATGTCCGTGTTAGAATTCGTCACACCATACGGTAATAAAATTAGTTTTTTGATGTCCAAACTAAAATTTACCATCAATTTATTGATAAAAAACCGACATGGTGAAACAAAAAAAACATTGCCCTTTTTGGATAATTCATTAAACAGATTTACAAAATTCTTATTTCTAAATGATTTACTTACATCGTAACCATGAACAAATACGAATACGGGGACATATAATCTATTTACATTTTTAAATATTTCAACCGCATTTACAGCATAATCCACTATTATAAAATCAATATTTGATAAATTATCTAAAGTTATACCTAACCGATTTAACCTATCCAACTGGGAATCCCAAGATCCTAAATATTTATCCTTGATGCTTGATATAAAACTAAGTTTACATAGAGTCTCTACGTTTATTTTTTGGACATCATATGCTGTTTTGCTTCTTTGATAAACACTTAGATTTACGTTCTCTAGTGAATCAAGTTCAAATATGAAATTTTTAATAAACGTCTCTGTGCGATTATTTAAATTATTCGTTATAACTAAGACGTTTGGCAATTAAACTGAAAGAGCTTTTTTAATCAAGAGCAAAACCAACTTCGACTTTGGAATATACTTTAACAACAACGATTGAAATTCATAGGTTCTTCGATTATTTAATTTCAAATAAAAATGAATGAATTTTTTAACTAAAAGACGCCTTAAATCCAATTTTTTAATAGACGGATTAACTATACTTTCCAATTCGACAAGCATAAGATCAAGGGCTTTTACACGATCCAACAAACCTGATTCTGACTCACTCAAGATAGATAAACCATTAACGCTATCATTATTAATACAAACTAATGATTGATTTACGAAACCAATTCTATTCATATTCAAAGCCGATTTAAATTCGAACAGATAGTCTTCCCAATTTCTAAGCGATACATCGAAATAGGCAATAAATTTCTTATTCCACAAAATTGAGGAAGTGTGCCATGGCCTATTTTCCGACAATAAAGTTGGTAACGCGTATTCAAAAATCTTATTCGAATTTTTGTAAATCTGTCCATCTGACCATTTAGACGTGCAATAAACAAACAATGTATCTTCTGCTCCTTTGCCAACGAGTCTCTCTAAAAATCGTGGCTTAATTGAATCATCAGAATCTAAAAATAAAAGATATTGTCCTTTGCTTGTGTCTATTCCTCTATTTCTAGAAAATCCAGGCCCTTTGTTAGTTTTATTTGTAAGGTGGGTAATTGACTGATTTTGAGGCCCTATTTCTACATTCTCTATCGCTGTCTTGTTTTCGATTGAACAGTCGTCAATCAAAATAAGCTCCCAATTCTCGTATGATTGTTTAAAAACCGAATCTATTGAATTGAGAACTTTAGGAATTCGATTGTAATAAGGAATCACTATGGAAACTAATGGATTCAAATCAGTTTTAATCTTAATTTATAGTAGTTCAAATAAAAAAACGACTTAAAACGATCAAATAAGGAAATCTCAACCCCCTCTAAGGTTTTAGTAAATAAGGCATTGTAATATTTCCGACGTACTAAAAAATATAATTTTTTAGGGGTGACATTTAGGGTATCACGTGCTAAATACTTAGGTAAACAATAAGCATATTCTCCCGACACTCGATCCAACACCTTGTGATACGTCCGTTTTTCAGTAGCGTGTAAATGTATGGAATGTACAGATAAAGAAGGATTACTAATTTTAAAACCATTAACTACAAGTTCAGCTGCTAAACGATTGTCGCAGCCTGGAACTCCCATGAAGTAGGCCCCAATATTGTCAGGTAAAATGCCTTTAAATATCCAGGAGTCCTGACTTTTAAAATTAAGAAAAAACTCAATTTGTCCAGCATCTATTTGATTCCACCTCGTTAAACAATAGACTTCCTTTTCCTTCACGTGAAGCGCTTTAGAAAGTGTCTCATTAAAATAGATATCTGTGTTAGCTATGATCTTAATAACATTAGTTGAGAGCGTATTAGCAAATAAAATCAAGTCCTTGAATTTTGGTCGATTTTCGCACTTTACTATTTCTATTTTTGGACTAAAACTCCTAATAAATTCTTCGCCCGACTCGCAAAGAATATATACCTTATGAATTTTGGTATTTTCGGCATTCAGCTTTAACGCTTGAAGAAACTCATTTCTCCTATCAATATTTTGTTCATTATAAAAAGTCGTTATCAGTTCAAACATGAGATAAAATCACGAGCAAAATCCAATTGCTTCTTCTTATAATCAAATGATACCGTAGTCGGCGATTCTAAAAACCGTTCAATAACTTCAGCACATTCGTTGGCAGTATTGCGGTCAAAATAGATTCCTTTATCACCCAATTGTTCAATATTTACCTCCAAATCCGAGGCAATAATCTTCTGATTCATTGCCATTGCATCTTCAATTACCGTGCTCCAACCTTCAAAGAGCGAGGGTTGAATAACCGCAGCAGAATGTTTCATTAATTTGAGCTGCTCACGACGATCTAAGAAACCCAAAAAGCGAACTACATCCTCCAAATCATTTTCCTTAACATATGCTTTCAATTTTTCCGTATAACCCGGATTCCTATTGTCGTTTTCTTTGCCAGAAAACGTTATGACTACAGGTTTACCTTGTTGTTTTAACATTTCTGCCGCTTGAATTACTACTATATGGTTTTTATGCGCCCAAAACTGATTGGGTGAAAAAAAATAACTCTCAGGTAAACTAAATTTCATTCTAAGCTTTGATATATCTAAACTATCATACTCGGGATGGGTAACCGCAAAATGAACCACTGTTGTGTTGCCTTTGTAATTAGGATAATGTCGCATCCAATCTTTGTTTACTGACTCACTACTCAATATAATATTTCGGGCATTGTCTGCAATCCATTGGCTTCTTTCATCTTTTTTGGCCAATCCTTCTGAAGTAAAGAACTCAGGATAGTGCTTATCCTGAAAATCGGGAATCCAGTAGATTCGCTTTTCAAAAGGAATAGACTCTAAATATCTTGAACGCTGCATGATAAATAAAGCATCCAAGCGTCCTTTATACTGTTGTTTAATTAAGGCTTTTCTTAGAACTTTAAAAGAAATTTTATTGATGATTCTTACAACGACATTTGGCTTGTCCTGAAAAAGTTTTTCGTACGTTAAATACGGATAATTGGTTTCATTTTGAAGCCTAGCAAAATCTTCAACATTGGAAAATGTCACAATTTCGGGCTTTTCTTTTTCATTCAATAAATTTAGGGCATGAATTAAATTGATGGTATAATAGGTACCACCGACCCATTGTTCGTCATTGATGAAAATTAAACCTAACCGCTTCCTTACTGACACACTGCCCAATTTATATAGTCTTTAATTCCTTGTTCAATTCCAATCTCATTTTGATATCCCCAATTTTTCATAATTGATACATCCGCACACCAATTCAAAGGATCACCCAAACGCTCCTCACCATTAAATTCATAATCGAACTTTTGGGGATAATATTTCCGATATAACTCTACAACTTCTGAAATTTTTACCTCAACCCCGTTTGCAACATTAATGGCCTCACCGACGAACTCAGCATGATCAATTGCTAATAGTATCTGCTGTGCAAAATCTTCAATATGGATGAAATCCCTAGATTCTTTTCCCGTTCCGAATAAAACTACATTTCCATTAGAGTTTTGAATCTTCTTGTGCAAATCCCATAACAACAATTTTTTCTGACCGTTTCCATAAGCTGAAAATATTCGTAATGAAAGTGTTTTCAGGCCAAAGCATTGACTGTATTCCTTCAATAACAACTCTGCAATTGATTTATGAAAACCATAGGGTGATAGCGGTTGGATAGGGTCTGATTCTTTTACAGGTAATCTTGTGGGATTACCATAAACTGCCGCGCTGCTCAAATTAACGAACTTAATATGACTAAGATTGTATTCGAGTAATATGTCTAGCACTCTCCGGACTACAAATACATTACTCTCATAATCATCGTTGATTTTCGAATAGGATAATCCAACATTTGCCGATCCTATGCAATTTATGATAACACCATGTTTTTTAATAGAATTTCGCAGTTTTATTTTTGTTTTAAATTGCGCTCTATCCAAAGTATTAACCTCACAAAATATGGGTTTGAAAAACTTCAATAATTTAATTCCAATAAAACTGTTACTACCTAAAATTAATACCTTCATTATGTATTTATTGACTTTTCCTTGCTAAGTACGAGTACATTCGACCTGGTATTTTTTTCTCGTCGTAAGTATCATTATAATTTAAATTGTTTTTGATTTTGTATAATAATAACATTAAATGACTTATGAAAAATAGATTCCCAAATTTACGACTTAAAGATTCCCGTACTTTCTTAATTCTATTAGAGTGCATATTTTCTATTTCATCTCGACGTTTTGGAAAATAATTTATTACAGAATCATAATATTTATATTCATTTATTAAAGCTAGACCAGCATTTTCTATAGCCTCCTTGTATTCTTTGGTTGTATACGCATTTTCACCATGATAGTATTTATGAAGTGGGTGGTTCTGTAAAAACCTTTCTTTATCATTATCATCAAAAACAACATGATCTCTTACGGTAAAGAATACTCCACCAGGCTTGAGAACACGACCCATTTCTTTAACAAAAACTGTCAAATCCAAAGCATGGTGCATACATTGTCTCGCAAATACCACATCAAATAAATTAGATTTAAATTCAATGTCCTCGCAAAATCCTTGATTGATTTCTAAATTGTCTAATTTATAGAATTCCTTTAACTTTTGAATTGCACCGCATCCAATTGTAAGACTAGAATCGGGTTCAACTGCAACGACCTTGTATCCTTCTAATGCAAAAGAAATCGCAGTGATACCATTACCACTCCCAATATCCAAAATGCTTTTACCGGTTGGTTGTAGGCTTTTAACTATTGATAAAATGGAGCTAAATTCCTCCGAAATACGATACTTTTCCACATTATGCACTAAGTCTGATGACAAAAAGGCTTTGTCTATGAGTTCTCCATATTCTTTTCGTTCTCTGATATACAAAATTGTCTCTTCCCAATTCATTTATAGTCCTCCCTTTTCAAACATATCTAAACAACCGTTTTCTGTGTAGTCAATTATCTTGACACCAAGTAATCTTCCTAATTCAGCTTGACTCCTATACAATTTGAAGGTAAGGTGCGAGTCTAAAAACAATTCCGTTAAATCCCGATGTTGCATGTCATACTCCTCTTTTTCAAAATCCACAGAGTTATTATAAAAATGAGTTTGCTCAAAAATACCAGCAAATCTGTCTCTGACATAACTATGCTCTAATCCTACTAAACCAATCTCACGATATCTCAATGCAAGCCCCATCAACATCATCAAATTTGGAGTGTGTCTAATATTGACGGCATCGTTAATTATTTCTTCAGATATTTTCAATTTTAATACTTGATTTATCATCATAATTCTCTCTTTTAGTTCTTCTATTTCCCAAAAACTAACTCTTTTCTCTCCAAATTCCTTTTGTAGAATTTCACCAAAACTTACATGGCAGCACAAACTATACTTGGTTGACAATTTATGCTGAAAATACTCACAAATAGCTTCTTCGACAGAATTAAAATACTTTTTCGCATAATCAAGAAAGGTCTGCATTCTATCTCCCACAAAATACACCAAATTAAATTTTTCTGACACCGTTTTAAATTGTGAATGCTTATCAAAACCGTTACACACAAACAGATCATAATCACGAAATCTATCAAAGTCTAGGTCCACGATAGACGGCGCATTCCCTATGATTAAAACCTTTTCTGAGGTCTTTAACGGTGGATTACATAAATAAAAATTTTTTAAATTTTGTTTATGTGAAATTTTATTTTTATAAATTTTAAATTTATAAAAATAAAATTTAAAATTTTCAAAGATCATAATTTGTATTTAAATTCATAAACATTGCCAGATAACCAATTCGAAACATAAACTTTTTCATTCGCACTCCGCTTTTTGATACCTATTGGATCACATAATCCTCTTTCCGCAAAATCAAACTTGAAATATTTTTTAATTAAGTGAAATCCATCGCTTAAGATAAATACAAATCCTTGTTGCTTATCTAATAACAAATACGAACCGTCCACTTTACAGATGTCATGAGGCAAAAACAAAAAATCCCTTCTTATTCGCTCATGTGACTTTTGGACAATATCCACTTTTACGAAAGACCTATAACTATACCAATCGAAAACAAATAGATGATTTTCAATTATCCTGAAACGCCATGGAGAGACGGTTTTAAAACTAGTTATTAATTCTTGGCCAAGAAATACTTCACCTTGGTGAGTAATACCAATAAGAATACCATTAAAAAATCCTGACAATACAAACCGCGAATTATTAAAGGTTTTAGCACCGGAAGAAATATTCAAATTGCAACTAATGTGACTATAACAAGAATTAAATACAAACACACTATCAAATCTGTCAACCTGCGTAAAAAAGTAACCCTTATTTGATAACAAATCAATTCTTACATTTTCTATTCTAACTGTGTCTCTTGATTCTACAACTAATAATTTGTCATCAACAAAATCGATATCCCACGGATGAAAATAGTTATCCTTTAGTTTTTCAAATTCAAAAGCTTCGATACTATCAATTTCAGAAAAAACCAAGTTCTGTTGAACCAGAAAATTCAATGCTTGTACTGAGTTCTTAAAGAATAAATTAGACTTACTCTTTACTAGTAAAAAGTAAGTTTTAGAGCATAAATTAATCAGATTTCTGCAAGAAGAAGGATTAATCGATTTTCCAATATCATTCGCATTCAAGAACAAATAAATTAATTCATCTATATTGTCCTCTGACAAATCCAAGAGTTGAATGTCATTAAAATCCTCTATATAGTTTCCAACACGGTTCCTGCTAATGCACAATTTATAAAATTGATTAAAATAATCAATCGTTGTACTGGTATTTCTCAATTTTTTCAAATTATCAATCAAAATTCAAACATTTTAAACATTGATTTCCGTATTTATCATTGGATGCAACTCCAATTATACTTAAACAATCCAGTGGTATTGTATACTCATCAAATACATAAGAAAATTCAACATTTCCTTCATTTAAAAAATCAAAATTATCATGATAGTAATCCCCGTATTTAGTTTTTATTGCCAAATAAGGTTGCGGTCCAAAAATCTCTCCTGAAACTACTCTTACAATTAGTTTATTATCAATCAATTCAATATCTAAATTTAATTTCTCATTCTTTTGATCGCCATCTTGATATATAACTGAATTAAACGCGCTCACTGATTCAGAAAAATAAAAATCTACACCTGGAAAGCCTCGTTTTACATTCATCAATAATTGTAAAAAATAATCTATTTCTTTTCGCATATCTCTCCAATCGTGATTCGTTATACCTAAATATACATTTTCTCCCATATTGGCTTTTCTGAATGCTTTCTCAATTTCTTCCGTATTAATACTTCGATGTCTCGCTGACATATTTAGAACCCTTGCAATAGAACGTTGCATCTGTCCATTTTTTCTCCAATCATAAAAAGATGGTCTATAAATAGACCAGTCGTTTGGTGCTCCCCTCCAATCACCATATCGACCAAATGAAATATCTTGTTGAAGTTGGGGCTGCATACTTTCTTCTACGGATTGGTTGGACGGATCAAATGGTATCCAAGACTCCAAAAAAAGGTTAGAGTCAAATCTTACTGTATGGAATCCTGCCCTATTCACTACTGGAAACCAATTCTTGTCGATTACTCTCCTAGTTATCACTTGATGCAACTCATACATGGAATTATCATATGAGGTTGCTGGAATATGTGCATCTTTAGAGAATGAAATAGGATGAAAATGCCAATGAATCGCATCTCTATTTGAGTTTTTTGCAGAAATTTTGTCCGTGTAAAAATCAAATATTTTGTGATACCCTAAATCTCTTCTTCTTGGATTATCCCCAGTAAATCCCACATGATCCATTATGTGCCAATTATATAACCAACCATTTCCAGAAGAATCAATAACTTTATTTCTAAATTCATTAGACATCGCAACATCTAACATTTCATTTATGTCGTCCCAATTTTCTAAAAAATTCAATGAATGTTCGTCGATTAATGGACCCAATTCTAACATTTCTTTATCCGATAATCCAAACCAATTCGACCTTAACTTTTCTAAATTTATTCTTATCGGCTCCAATTTAAGTCCTGTTATAAATCTAATTCGATCAAAAGTCGCTTCTAAACTCTCAAATAATGGCCCCTCAGTATCCACATGATGGCATATATATACTTTCCCTAATTTTTTCATATTCTAAATAGACGTCCAGCCCCCATCAACACAAATATTTTGACCTGATATGTAGCAGGATTCATCAGACAATAAAAATGATATTAACGGCACTATATCCTCTGTTTTACACATTCTTCCAAGGGGTACTTTTGAGACATATTGATCAACAAAATTAGAATTTTGACCATCAAAAACTCCACCTGGTGAAACAGAATTAACCCGAATGTTATATTTCCCTAAGTATGAACACAAATAACGGGATAAACTTATAACACCTCCTTTTATAGCTGAATATGCAGCTGGCATCGTCATATTGGTGCCCTTGTAAACCCCGAAATCCGGCGCAACTACTCCGTATATTGAAGCAATATTAACAATAGAACCTGCTTTCTCAATAATCATATATCTAGATACTTGTTGAGCCAAATAAAAATAACTATTAAGCTGCCATTCAACATTTTGCTTCCAAGAACCTAACTCAATATCTTCGAATTTCTTTCCCCAATCATCGGTTCTTGGGTAAGCATTATTTACTAATCCATCAACCACTGAATAAACATTTAGTACTTGTTGGAATGCCTGATCAACCGAATCTTTACTGGTGATATCACAAAATACAAATTTAGATTTTTCTGAATTTTTTTTAAGATCAAAATTTATACAAATAGCTCCTTTCTTATCTAAATATTCAATGATCTTCTTTCCCAAAAGACCGCTACCACCGGTCACTATGATAATCTTACCTTTCAGACCTTGCATACATTAGTGTTGGTTAAGAGCTATTTTGATAACAGTTAAAGAATCTTCTAGATCATTAATAAATCTTTGTTTTTTTACCATTGTTTGCATAAAATATTTCATTTGCTTTTCATAAGTATTTAAAATGCTATAATCAAATTCTTTAAAAATCAATCCCTTATCCGAATGAAAAATTCGACACTTAATTAAGTCAACACTCAAAGTGAATCCTTCAAAAACCAATTCAATATTTCTTTTTGGATCTTTTCTATAATAATTTAAAGTACAATTGACAAAAAAACCTTCGTACTCAAGTAAATACTGAGCAAAATCAGACGAATCTATTTCTAAATTCGATTTTTTCGAAATTCTACCTTGATAATTTACAGGATTACCAAACAACCAATAGATGTAATCTAATTCGTGTATCAAATCCAAATGAACCCCTCCTCCCAAATTTTTATGAGCACTATATATTTGCCGGTAATCTAAATTAGACCTCCATTCAGGCAGATAAGAACCACAGTAAACGTTTACTTCATTTAAGTCCGAAAATTTTGTTTCGAGAAAATTTTTCAAAAACTCAATACAAGGATGAAACCTCAAATTATAGGCAACGTAAGTTTGAATATTATTAACTTTTATACTTTTCAATATCTCATTAGCCGTATCCAACGAATGCAGGGGTGGCTTTTCTATGAACAATGGAACTCCTAAATCACATACATCCAGTATGGTTTTTGAATGCATCATAGTAGGATTACTAATCAATACAAAATCAGGATTTTCTTGTAGATCATCTAAGTGGTAAATATCTTGAACTCCATCTAATGACTTGGCATTTCTCGAAGATCTCAATGCGATGATGCGAGCATCTGGTTCTATGGAATGTATAGCATTTATGTGTTTAAAAGCAATAGAACCGAGTCCAATAATTAAAATTACCATATTTCGAATGAAAGCTTATTGTTGGAGAGTAAAAATTCTAAATAATCAAAATCTATGGGATGATCCAAATCAAAACACTCATGTGGCATTTGATAAATCAAAGAATGCTGGGTAATAACTGTATTAATATCTAATTCAAACATAGACCTCTTATAAAAATAAAAAGATGCATTCATATCATACACATGCGGTGCCATTTGCCGACTTGAAATTTCCCCTTTCTGTGAAACTAAATGATAATATCCGTTCTCTTTTTTCTCTACCATATTGAAATACGGATTTCTTGCTGCCGCATTCACTGAAAATAAAGTTAATGCTTGTTCATCGCGTTTAAACAATTCAAACCCCTTTTTTAGATCATCTATTGTCCTCATTGGACTAGTCACATCTAAATCCAATACATAATCAAAATTTATTTTCTCATTTATCTCGTAAAACTTTAAAACTTCTCGTATTACACTTAGTTTTCCTGCTTGATCACTACCAAGATCATATGGACGTTTATATTCTCCATATAGTCCGAAATCTTTCGCAACTTTTTCAATTTCTGAATCATCTGTAGATAACACTACTTTGCAATCATAAATTTGAGCATACCTTTGAGCAATCTTAATACTATAGGCAATCAATGGTACTCCATTGAGTTTCTTTATGTTTTTTCCGGGAATTCCCTTTGAACCCCCTCGTGCGCAAATCGTAATTAAACCTTTAGTCAAAATTAATTGTATTAATTTCCTTATTAGCCTTCAGAAAATCCTCATGTCTACCTATATCTAACCAATATCCTAAAAAAGGATAAGAAATAACTTTCTTTCCTTCTTTAATTAGCTTTTCCATCAAGTCTGTGGCATTAAAATACTGATTTGATGGAACCATTTCGGCAACTTCACGCTTCATTATATATATGCCCGCATTCGAATAATGGGTATAAGTGGGTTTCTCTTTAAACCCCGTTACCACCAAATTTTCCGTTTCCATAACCGCATAAGGTACATTCACTTGGTAGGGAATACAAGCAACGGCGAGATCTGCTTCGTGTTTTTCAAAAAACAAATAAAACTCCTCAAAATCAATATTCGTTAGCACATCTGAATTCATCATTAAAATCCGATCATGCACGAAATTATTAACTATTCCCAATGCTCCAGCCGTTCCTAAAGGCTCATTTTCATTTACATAATTTATACGGATCGATTTCTGAGCACCTGAACCAAAATGAGATTCTATTTGCTCACCCAAATAACGGAGGGAAATCCAAACATCATCAATGCCGTAGGTATTCAGTCTATCGATATTATGTTCAATGATAGGTTTATCGCCAACTTTCAATAGTGGTTTAGGGGTATCGTTGGTTAGAGGTTTCAGGCGTTCGCCACGGCCTCCGGCCATGATCAGGGCGTCAACAGGCAAATAGGATTTTTGGTGTCGGAAATTGACCACATTTATTATTTTGTTTCTTGAGTTTAATACTGGAAATATTACAATAAATTCTTTTCTCAACGCAATTATTTCTCCAAGATTAAAATTACCTTGTTCGATGTATTTCGGTTTTTTTTGAATAAATTCTTCTAGTGAGGTTTCTAAATTTAAACCATCAATAAAACCTCTTCTTAAATCTCCATCTGTTAATGAACCTATTAATTGGTTGTTAGAATCCACAATAAACAAAATCGCATCTTCCGCTAAATCATTCAATTGAATAAGTGCTTGCCTTACAGATGTGTCTACTCTAGCGATATGTCGGTTATAGTTTTCCAAAAAACGATCGAATATGAGTTAGAATACGGGCTGAAGACTGAGTTTGATGGTACAAATTAGGTCCTAAATACGTCATTTGATTATATTGATGGGCGTTTTGAAGGATTAATTCCGCGTTAAACGGCACGTGAATCACATTATCGCCGCACAAACGTCCTTTTTGGCGGTCGCCCAAATTCAATACGTATTTCTGAAAACTCGCCGCCTCCACAATACCGCTCGACGTATTACCGATTAACAAGCGGGCATATTTCATACAAGTAAAATACGATTGGGTGCCGAAATTTTCGATTGTGTGTACCGACGGAAGTTGTTGCGCGAGCTGATTAAACCCCGTCCTATAAATCATGCCTGCCGTATCGGCATTGGGCATGGTAATCACGATTTGATAGGTCGATGCAAGCGTTTGCAGGGCTTGGATGGTTTCTCTGCAGTAATCCTCGTTCTTTTTAAATGCGACTGTTTCGGGATGAACGGTTACCAAAACGGTGGGTATTTCTAAATTTATACCCCACTTTTCTTTGAATGTCGGTAAATCCAACAAATCCATTTGGTTCAAATTTTCCAAACTCAACGAGCCCACATTATATATGGGGGCTTCGGCATCGCCTAACATTTGCTGCAATCGCTGTTCAAAGGGTGTGGCGCTCACAAAATGTAAGGCACTAGCCAAAGAAATGCTATGCCGATAAATATTGTCTATGGCCCCTAAAGTGGTCTCTCCACCATGCAAGTGGGCGAATTTTATTCCGAAGGGTATGCCAGCTGCCACAGCCGCCGCCATTTCAAATCGGTCTCCCAAAGCCACTACTAAATAAAAATCGGCGCCCTGTTCATTCCAATATTCGGCAAATTTTTCCACGGTTTGCGCATAGGCCTTTGCAATGGCGAGGGGTGTATCACCCGACAATAAAACCTCTATTTTCTTTACTATGGGAAACCCATCTTTATCAATAGCGTCTACCGTATGTCCGTGTAATCGTGAAAGGTGCGTACCAAATACTACCAAACCCCATTCCACGTCTTCGGCCTTATCCAACGCCTTCAATAGCGGCAGATAAATGCCATAGTCGGCTCTGGAACTGGTTAGAATGGCAATTTTCATTTGTTTTAGATTAAATCTTCTGGCTTTAATAAATAGTGCGCCGGCACATCTTTATTGAGCACTTTACCCAACACTTCATTGATTAACATAGGAGAAATTCCATTGCCTGGCCTTAATGCGATTAGATCATCCTTACTTAACATGACACCCGTTTTGAGATCTTTAAGGGTATGTAAGCTCTTTCGAGCCACCGAAATATTTTTCGTCTCACTTTCACTCGGCTCTTTAATTCCACTCCCCCCTATGGCCGCTTCAATATTTCTAATGGCGCTAACCATGGCCTTCAATTCATTAGGCTCCAAAGAAGCCGCATGATCAGGTCCTGGCAAACTGCGGTCCAACGTAAAATGTTTCTCAATGACACAGGCCCCTAAAGCCACTGCGGCTATGGGCACCTCTATGCCTAAGGTATGGTCTGAACAACCCACTTTTACCTCTAATTCACGGGCTATATGATTCATAGCCAATAAATTCACATCCTTCATCGGCGTTGGATATTCCGTGTTACAGTGTAAAACGGTAATGCGGTCTCGCATAATTCCTTCGGCTTCGATGACGGCTATTGCGGCTTCAATTTCACCAATAGTCGACATCCCAGTAGATAAAATAATATCCTTACCTTTTTGAGCTATGTGTTGCAAATAGGGCTTATTGGTAATTTCCCCAGAAGGAATTTTATAAAAAGGAATTTCTAACGAGTCTAAAAAATCAATGCTATCGGAATCAAATCCTGTTGACAGAAACTTCACCCTTTGTTCTTGGCAACGCTGTAATAACACTTCATACCAGTCCAATCCCATTTCCAACTTCTTAAGCATTTCAAATTGGGTATCCGACTCGCCCGACATATTTTTGAATTGGTAATCGGCTTTTTGGGCGCTCGGATTGACAATCGTTTCCGCTTTAAACGTTTGAAACTTTACATAGTCAACGCAAGCCGCCGCTGCCGCATCGATTAATTCCAATGCCTTTTGTAAATCTCCATTGTGATTTACGCCTGCTTCTGCTATGATTAAACACGGTTTCTTCATCGTATAGGCTTTGCCGGATTCCCAAACCAAATTCCGGGTTTTAATATATCTCTAAGCAATACACTTCCCGCCCCTAAAACTACATCATTGGCAATAGTTGTATTAGGTCGAACGACCGTATTGGCGCCAATGAAGGTACTATCCCCTATTATGACATTACCACAGAGTGTCGCTCCTGGTGCCAAATGACAGCCATCAGCAATGCGGCATTCATGTTCTACAATAGCACCGGAGTTAATGATAACCCCAGCCCCTATTCGCGACTGCGCATTGATAGTGCTAACTTTCCCAACATAAGTCGAATGGCCAATTTTAGCGCTTGGCGAAACCATAGCTGTTGGGTCTACAATCGATAATTGGTTCAGTCCCAAAGATTGAAACCTCGCAACCAATTGCGCACGCAGCCTGTTATCTCCAACTGTAGGGAATACCAAATCAGCACCTATAATATATTTTAGATCCACCTCATTTTCAAAGCCCATATAAGGTATTTGATAGGGATTCACGATCGCTTCTGTAATGTCAAAATATCCTTTTATCTCGTATCCTAGAGCCAATGCCGTTTCAAGAACCACATATGCATGGCCAGAATAACCGAAGATATATATCAATTTAGAATTTGACACTACTTGGTATATTTACAATTCGTTCTTCTAAAAATTCAGCATTCTTTTGTTCGTCTCGATAACAATGTTCAAACATAGGCAAACGGTACATCAATTGCCATATCGGTCGCGTCATAACACCCTCAGCATTGGTATCGGCTAGGAAACGATTTCGTGCTTCTAGATTTTCCAATTCCACACACATCAACCAATAATTCGCATGGGTATTTTCTTGTTCTTGTCGAAATTGGATATTTTGTTTTGCAAAAAACGCAGCATACGCATCCGCCAATTGGCGCTTGTTTTCTAAAAACGAATCTAATTGTTCCAACTGCGCACATAACAACGCAGCATTTAAATTGGGCATACGATAATTATATCCAATATAATCGTGCACGTATTCGTAGGTATGGGGCACTTTAGCCGTGGTTGTGAGGTGTTTTCCCAAGAGACCTAAAGAAGCATCTTTGGTAACCAACATACCACCACCGCCACTAGTCACAATTTTGTTCCCATTAAAGGAAAAGACGCCTATTTCTCCAAAAGAACCGGTATGCCGACCTTTATAATAGCTCCCCAAAGACTCTGCCGCATCTTCGACCATCGGTATATTCCATTCGCTGCATACCGCCGTTAGTCCCTCCAAATCGACGGGGAAACCAAACGTATGCATGGGCATTAAAGCCCCGATGCGCTTACCCGTTTTTTTATTGAAGGTCACTTTTTCGCGTTTTTCACAAAAGTTTTCTAGGAAACGTTTTACGGAATTCGCCGAAAGTCCCATTGTTTCATAATCCACATCCAAAAACACCGGCTCCGCGCCTGTGTAATGGATTGCATTCGCCGTAGCCACAAAGGTCAAAGCCTGCGTAATTACCTCTTCTCCGGGTTTTACGCCCACCAACTGCAGCGCCATGTGAAGTCCGGCCGTGCCATTTACCACCGCCACCGCTGTTTGCGTTTGGCAAATATCGGCCATCATTTGCTCCGCGCGATCTACATAAGCACCCACGGAGGAAACGAGAGTTGACTCTAACGTATCCAACACGTATTCCCGCTCTTTCCTTGAAAAAATGGGCACATGCAAAGGAATGCTTCCAGTAGTAGCGAAGGTGGATTGTATAAATTCAATGACCTCTTTGTGGCTCATAAAATTACATTTTAGCGTCTAAGAATTTACCTGTTTCTAAGTGCTTGAACTCAGGCAATAATTCATAAAAAAGTTCCACCAATGATTCTTTACTCCACGAACCCTGGAGCCTCAGCTTATTTATTTCCCCCAAAAAACGAATTAAGGAAGCGTCGTCGAATTGCAATTGGCTTTTTACGATCCCCAAATGCTCAAATCGCTCCAAGTCTAAGGTCTCTCCTTCGGTAAAAAACTCTTCAAAGTCCTTTTCTCCAGTGGTATCGCTGGGACTGAAATAGCAGGGCCATTTTCCTTCTGAGGGGAGCGTTTTCGCCAATTCCCGTGCCTCGTTTTCCGAGTCGCACAAATAAGGTTCGTAGCCTCTCGACTTTACAAATTCAACGGCCAAATCAGAAAACTTTACCAAGTGCTTCTCTGGGTCTAATTTGGGGAAGAATATATCACGATTGTCACCCATCAAGGCCGACATCAGACACAACTGTCCCGATTCTTCTTTACTCACAAAATAGCGCCGTACATCATTGGGAGCCACAATCGGTTGATTTTTCTCCATCCGCATTTTGAAACCATGCAGTAAGGAACCATCGGAATAGGCCACATTGGCAAATCGCGCCGTCGAAATGGCCATATCTTTACTCTCACGCATCAAAAACAATTCCATGATTCGTTTAGAAGCCCCCATCATGTTCACCGGGTTGGCCGCTTTATCGGTACTCACACAGAAGTATTTGGTAACGCCTGTTGCTTTGGATTGTTGGATGGTTTTGATCGTATTAAGGATGTTCACCTCTACCATTCGCATTAATGTGTAGGGATCTTTCTCGCTGCGAACATGTTTCAGCGCCGATAAGTTTAGCACATAATCATACTGCCCATCAGAGTCTATAAAAGCATCGTAAATAGGTGATCCTATATCCAACGCAAATGTTTGGAAATCACCATCGATATACCCGTACTCGCTTCTCAAATCACGCACCAATTCTACTAAGTTGTTTTCACTGATATCTACCGCGTGCAATTTTTTTGGATTGCGTTTGAAGATTTCTTTGGTAACGGCTTGTCCGATAGTGCCTGCCGCACCGAGGATTAGTATAGAGAATCTTGTAAAATCAATCTGTTTAAAAAAAATCTCGTTTGTAAAAGTTATTCTTTCCATTTCCAATTAGCATGGGGTATATAGGACACCATTGCGATGCGAGAATTATCTCTGAGAAATGTTTCAGCTTGAACTTCAAATCCAATAAAATTATCAAAAGATTCTATTTGAAATTTGTTTGCCTGTTTACTAGATAATCCAATCGAAATTCCATATTTACCACTTTTAAAAATTCTTTTACTGAAATACAATTCAACTTCCAATTCTCCGATCTTTTCTGTGTCAAAGAAATTATTGCTTTGATCAAACGAATCAGTCTCAACAATAATATTTCCTTTTTCATCCTCAACTATTAGATACATATATATTCCTTTTATTCTCGAATTCTTACTAAAACACATTTTAAATAATATATCTTCATCTGCACTAAAAACAAATTTTTCATTCTTGCTTTGAGCATCTAAAATAATTGCATGTCTTAAATTTATTTCTTTATCTAAATTTAATGGAAATTCTTTTTTAGTATACTCCCCGGGATATTTATTTTTTTTTAAATAAATATCAATTGCTTCGGTCACAGACCCTTTAAAAAGTAACTCACCATTATTCAGCACCATACCATATTCACATAATTGTGCGATTGAATTTAAATTGTGACTAACAAAAAGAACCGACCTTCCTTCTTGTTTACTAACATTTTTCATCTTTCCAATAGCTTTGTTTTGAAACTCTGCGTCACCCACAGCTAAAACTTCATCAACAATCAAAATTTCGGGATCCAAAAATGCCGCTACAGCAAAACCCAATCTCACAGTCATTCCAGAACTATATCTCTTTGTAGGAGTATCGATATACAATTCACATCCAGAAAAATCAACAATCTCATCAAACTTACTTTGAATCTCTTTTTTAGTCATTCCTAAAATAGCGCCATTCAAGAAAATATTTTCACGACCTGTTAATTCAGGGTGAAAACCCGTGCCAACTTCCAATAGAGAGGCCATACGTCCCGCAGATTTAATGCTACCAGTTGTAGGAGAGGTAATACGGCTTAATAGTTTCAACAAAGTTGATTTACCTGCACCGTTCTTTCCTATAATTCCTAATACTTCCCCGCGTTTTACTTCAAAGTTGATGTCTTGCAACGCCCAAACAAATTCTGCTTTCTCCTTACTCGTTCTATCATTGACCTGACCAACCTTCAAAAAAGGGTCTTCCTTTCCTAAAACCTTGGTAGTCCACCAACGGTGTACATCACCCCCAATGGTTTTAGTTCCAAAAGTTCCTAGTTGGTACTGTTTCGATACGTTTTCTACTTTTAAAATTACATCGCTCATATTAAATCGTATCCATAAAGGACTTCTCTGTTTTATTAAATACTATCAAACCCAATAGGTAAATGACAATAGCGAAGATGGCCGACCACGCAATACCCATCCAATTTAAAATACCTTCTCCTAAGAATGCATATTTAAATAAATCAAATAAGCCCGTTAAAGGATTTGCATAAATAAGCCAATGCATGTCAGGAGAAACCTTTGATAAAAACAAACTTGTGGGATAAACTACTGGTGATACATACATTAACAGCGTGATTCCAAATCCCAAGAGGAAGGTAAAGTCGCGATATTTGGTAGTTAAAGAAGTAATCACCATACCAAAACCCATAGAGATTAAAGCCATAACTAAAATAATAACAGGAGTCAATAAAATGTACATGTTGGGATGAACATTGGCTCCAGAATACATGCTGTAAAACAAGACTGTAAGGAATAGCACAAATTGTATTCCGAACTTAAAGAGGTTTGATGCAGTGATCGCTAGTGGCATAATCGCTCTTGGGAAATAAACTTTCCCAAAAATGCCTTCGTTATTTTTAAAGGTATCGGCTACACTGGTAAAAGAGATCGAGAAATAACTCCACAAGGTATTTCCAGCCAATACAAAGAGAAAATAAGGCACTCCATCAGACGGTATTGAGGCAATTTTACCAAATACAATGAATTGAGTAATGGAGGTAAAAATGGGCTGAATAAAGAACCATAGGGGTCCGAGTACCGTTTGTTTATAAACAGAAACAATATCCCTTCGGATAAACAACATGAGAAGGTCTCGGTATTGGTAGATTTCTTTGAAATTAAGCTTAAATTTCGAACGCTCAGACGAAATTTCGAAGAGCCATTCAGTTTGGGGTTGGGGGGTTGTAGTTTGTGCCATTGTCAATTAATAGTGTTATTATTAATCAGAGGTCTGCGATATTGTTGTCAGATACCAATTAAAAACCGCAGCTAATCCTTCATTAAACTTTATTTCAGGCTTATATTTTAGATTTACAACGGCCTTATCAATTGATGCTAAAGAATGCTTTACATCGCCTTTGCGCTCCTCTGTGTAATCTGGCCTCAATTGCAAATTCGATATTTGATTCAATAAATCCACCATTTCGTTGAGCGTTGTTTGTTCGCCACAAGCAACGTTGTATATTTCGTTGAGCGATTTTTCGTTTTTAGTAAAAAGCGCTAACAAATTGGCTTGAACCGCATTATCTACATAGGTAAAATCTCTACTCGTTTCACCATCACCATTGACAGTGGGTGGTTGATTTTCTATAAATGCTTTACAAAACAAAGGTATTACGGCAGCGTATGGGTTATTAAGGTTTTGTTTGGGTCCGAATACGTTAAAATATCGGAGTCCTATATAATTGAGTCCAAAAGTTCTTTGAAATACTTGCGCAAAATCTTCGACGCATTTTTTAGTCACGGCGTAAGGACTTAGTGGGTTTCCTGTCTTATCCTCTACTTTTGGTAAGTCAGGATGATCACCATAGGTACTGGAACTACAAGCCAAAATAACGCGCTCGACTTTTTCGTCAACGCACGCTTTTAATATATTCACGGTTCCCAATATATTCACTGCCGTGCTTCGCATAGGATTTTCAATACTGCGCGGTACAGAACCAAGTGCAGCCTGATGCGAAACTAAATTTATGCCCTTCATGGCATTTATACAGATTTGAAAATCACAAATATCTCCTTTAATAAACTCAAACTTTGGATTGCCAAGAAATTCTGCAATGTTTTCAAAATAGCCATTACTCAAATCGTCTAAAACCCTTACCAAACCCACACGTTCGTCGGATAGTAGTGCCTCGACCAAATTAGAGCCTATAAATCCGGCTCCGCCTGTGACTAAAATATTCTTAAAGTCGGGCATCAACCATTTCTTTATTTAATACGCCTTTGACATCAAACACGACTCCGTTCCCTACGATGCTTCTGATATCTAAGTTGGCGAATTCTTTATGGGCAACAGCTAAAATAGCCCCGCTATATTGGGTTTTAGGCAATTCGTTCACAACAGTAATCCCATATTCATGCATCACCTCGTCAGGGTTGGCCCAAGGGTCATATACATCGACTTGGATTTCGAAGTTTTTGAGTTCTTGATAAATGTCGATGACGCGGGTATTGCGGACATCCGGACAATCTTCTTTGAAGGTGAACCCTAAAATCAAGACTTTGGAGTCAATGACTTTCAGGTCTCTGCGCATCATCAATTTCACAACCTCTGTAGCTACGTGCTTACCCATAGAGTCGTTTAAGCGACGTCCGGCTAGAATGATTTCTGGGTGGTAACCGACTTCCTGCGCTTTTTGAGCCAAGTAATAAGGATCTACGCCGATGCAATGTCCGCCGACCAAGCCCGGCTTGAACTTCAAGAAGTTCCATTTGGTGCCTGCGGCTTCTAATACCTCTAGGGTATCTATGCCCATCAGATTGAAAATCTTACTCAGCTCATTCACAAAAGCGATGTTGATGTCGCGCTGCGAATTCTCTATTACCTTGGCCGCTTCCGCGACCTTGATGCTCGGCGCTTTGTGTGTACCGGCGGTAATGATACTCTTGTATAATTGATCGATAAATTCTGCAATTTCCGGCGTGCTACCGCTGGTTACCTTCAGAATTTTCGTAACAGTATGCTCTTTATCTCCCGGATTGATTCGCTCTGGCGAATATCCCACAAAAAAATCTTCGTTATACTTCAATCCACTCACCCGCTCTAATACCGGTACCATTTCGTCTTCGGTAACGCCCGGGTAGACGGTACTCTCATAGATGATGGTTGACGATTGAGTGTTGAGAGAAGCCCTAAGTTTTAGGATTCCGGCAATTACTTCACTTGCCTTCACCATCGGAGTCAATACCGGTCGATTGTGCTTGTCCGTAGGGGTAGGCACGGTCACGATGAAGACGTTGCAGTCATGGGCGTCGTTAATATCGGTACTGAGTACAAAACCGCGATTGAGGGCGGCTTTTAGTTCGGCGTCTTCGACTTCGAGGGTGGTATCCGTAGCTGCTTGAAGGGATTGGATGCGATTGGCATTGATATCGATCCCGAACACTTTGTATTTCTCGGTAAAGGCAACGGCCAGGGGAAGACCAACATAGCCCAAACCAATGACACAAATTTTAACTTTATCTAACTGCAAATTCATTTTATATTCATCTACTATGTCACAGCTCCGCCACTTCAGTCACATTGAATTTTGTAACTGATAAGAATTTCAGCAACGAATTTACTGTGTTTTCACTTGAGAATTTTTTTGATTTCATTACTGCGAGATATACTTTGTGAATCAATTCACTTTTGATTTGATCCCCAAAATAGCCAAGAATGGGATCACCACAATTTTGTAGGCCTCTTTCCACATACTTACCTTCGCCTTTTTCTCATTGCCATAGTAACCGTAACCGTAGCCGTAGCCGTAGCCGTAGCCGTAGCCGTAGCCGTAGCCGTAGCCGTAGCCGTAGCCGTAGCCACTGATGCCGCCTTTTAATCCATTCATCACGATACCCATGCGGTTGAATTTATTGTCGTTCCGCAAGCGCTCAATCAAGTTGACCACTGCAGCCTTTGGAGTATATTGATGTCGCACAATAAAAATACTCGCATCTACCCATTTCCCCAATACTTCGGCATCGGTTACCAAACCAATAGGCGGACAGTCAATCACTACATGGTCATACGCTTCACCCAAAATTTTAATTAATGCCTCGTACCTGCCATTCATCATCAACTCCACGGGATTAGGAGGGATGGGTCCCGCAGGAATCACATACAAATTATCAATGTGAGTAGCCACCATAATATCCTCAAGTGGCGCATTTCCGCTCAAATACACACTCAAACCGGTCCGTTTTGAAATTTCGAAGTGTTTGGTGATATTGGGTTTACGCAAATCACTTTCCAGCAAGATAGTCTTCCTTCCCGCCAATGCATAGCTAATGGCGATGTTGGTACTCACAAAACTCTTACCTTCCCCTGGTAAACTTGAACTCACCAACAATTTCGACTTCCCTGAAGTGTCGCCAAAATAGCCCAAACTGGTTCGTAGTCCGCGAAACTGCTCCGCTATCAAACTCCGGTTGCCATCTTTCATCACAAGCGGACTCTCACTTTCCACTTCAATAATTTCTGCAAGTACAGGCACTTTGGTCCGCTGTTCGATGTCTTCTTTGGCCATCACCTTGTTGTTCAACGCGGATTTTCCAAATAAAATCGCCAACACCAAGGCCATAAATCCAAATGTAAATCCCGCCTGTAATTGACCTTCTTTAGGACTAATTTTCCCATTGGATTCTGCGGGTTTAATAATCGTCACATCACTCAATGTCCCCGCCGATGAAATGGCAGCTTCTTCTCTCCGCTCCAACAAATAGGTATACAAAGCATTTTTAATCTCCTGTTGTCTCGTGATGTTCAGCAACTGTCTTTCCTTATTGGGAATAGACCGCATCAATGAATTGTATTCAGAATTATACCTGCCAAAATCTCTTTCAGCCCTGTTCTTAAGCAAATTGATACTATTTCTTGTATTTCTTATGGTTTCAAGAAACAAGGTCTTTGTTGATTCGATTTCTTTTTTTGCGGTGGATACCACATCACTTTTGGGTCCGTTGGTTTCAGACAAAATGGTAAATTCGCGTTCCAAGGTCAATAACTCCTTGAAGTTCGCATTCAAGTCCACCTGATTCATTCCCGCACTGTACGGCGCCATACCCGGTTTTTTGATTTTACCCAAAACGTATTTCTCTAGGTCATCCAAAACCATCAATTGTAGTTCCATTTCCGTTGAAGTTTGATCACCGGTTTGTACTTTGGCCAAAAAACGCTGTGCCTCCGCACTGACCAATTGAACATCATTCTTAGATTTGAAGTCTTCGAGTCGCCTTTCGACACTATCCAAATCTTGGCCCACGTATGAAAGTCTGGAATCGATGAAGTCCATCGTAAATTGGGATTTCTTGCGTTTGTCTGCTTGTGATTCCAGCTGATACGCTTCAATAATCGCATTCAACCAATCACGTCCTCTCCCTTCCAAATCCGTATTCAATGATAAAGTTACTTGTGAATTCTTTTTATTTGTTTCAGCGTTAAAACTTGAACCCAACCGGGCCGCAGCCTGCTCCTTGTTAAACACCGTCAAACTAATCTTATCAAATGAATGATAACCCGCTTTCTTGAAGTCCAATTCAGGATTGATTCTTTTGATGATCACCCGATTGCCTTTGAAATCAATGACCTTCCCAATGGGGAAACGCTCTTTTCCATTTAATACGACTTCCGTACAACTCTCATTCACGTTAAATTTCGCCGTAAAACCTTGGATCGAATCGGTATTCAGAAACACAAAATCTATGGGTTGAAACTGTTTGTGGTCATAATAGTAATTAAACTGTCCTTGCCATTTGATTTCATAAAAAGCATTGGCAATTTCGGCCGCTTTGGCCATTACTTTACTGCCTTTCAGTACTTCTAACTGATCTTCTATTTTGGTGGACCCCTGCCCCAATACAGCTTGTTTTACCAAATTATCTGTGCTCTCCGCGTCATTTTTCAACAAAACCGCCGCGGACACGTTGTATACAGGACGCTGATACCTGAGATATACTTTGCCACTCAAATAACCAATGATGGCCGCAGCGAAAATCACTGGCCAGTATGGCAAATAATCCCTGAGGATGACCTGCATGATATTCGGACCGGCTACATTTTGGTCTTCAAACTCTGAATTAAAATCGCTCATGCTTTATCTCAAACTATTAACAAACAATATAAAAATACTCAGCGTGCTTGTGATACTCGTGACCAAGGAAATCAATTGCACGTTTGACTCAATGAATTTACGTTGGTTGGGTTCAACATAAACAATATCGTTGGGTTGCAAATAGTAAACTGGGCTGTTGAACAGTTCCTTTTTGGTGAAATCCACATGGAAAATCTGTCGCTGACCATCTATTTGTCGTATCACCAATACATTGTCTTTTCTGTCTGTCCATGTGATACCACCCACCATACCCAAAAACTGTATGATATTGGTTTTGTTGTTCATTATCATCACAGTGGTTGCGCGATCTGTGGTGAGATAAGTTACACGAAAGTTAAGCAGTCGCACGTTCACGATTGGATCTTTCACCCATGGTGTCAGCCATTGTTGTAGACTATCACGCAATTGTTCTTGATGGTAACCAAGGACTTTGATTGTACCCAGTTTTGGAAACTCAATGGTACCTTCTTCACTCACGAGGTAACCCATCAATCCGCCACCTTGTCCACCTTGCATCATTTGCATGTTGCCACCTTGTCCACCTCCCATGGGTGTATTGAAATAGGCAGTGGTTTTTTCGTCGAGGCCATACACCATGATGCTGAGTTGATCCCCAAGTTGAATCACCGGTTTGTCTTGCACCATACTCGCCGCATAGGTAGTATCGCTGAGGCCTTGAAATAATATCTGGTTTTTATAACTATAGCAGCCTGAAAAAAGTATGCTTGAAAGTCCAATCCAAATGAGGGACTTAAGGGTTGAGAAAAATTTATTCACTGATATTGGGTTGATGTTCATCCGTTATTTGTTTTCTTGATTTGCTTCGGTGTTTTTTGGTTTTTCTCGAAGATTTGGTCGCATCCCTGGAGGCACCTTTTCCGTAGCCTCCGTAACTATATCCGTAAGCGTTTGCTTGCAGATTGCGTTTGGGCAGCGCGAAAAGTAGTACACCTGCTAGTATTAAAAACAAAGGCCAGTTTTCCGTGTTGAAAATCACACCGGGCATTACTGTTTCGGCCATGAAAGCACCGCCGGTGAGAGAAAATATGAGGGCCGACATGTTCTTGAATCCGGATAATGCCCACGCCAAAAATCCTGCGGCCATCCAAGTAATCCAGAAGATGGGCCAAAAGGAAATTAATTTGCGAACGGCGCCTTCGGCTGAATCACCACCCAATTGAAAAACCTTCCAAATGGTTCCCGCTACTATAAATGATATCGCTAAGAAAAACCGCTTATTGCCGGTTGATCTAATTTCGCGTTTAACTTTCTTTAAAATTTCTGAAGCCATGAATCTTCAAAATTAAGAAAAAATGGTGATTATCAATTATTTGGACCAAACACGGCTTCGCCCCTTCGGTCACAGAACCTAATTACTGAGTTAAACAATGGAGTTGCATGAATTGCAAACCCTTTGAATCACGGACAAAACTACTGAAAACATAGGCGTTGTACAAGACTTTACACAACATTAACGTTAATCATTGGTAAACTTGCGGTTTTGATTGGCAAACAAAAAAAGCCCCGCGAAATGCGAGGCTTCTTGGGTTGCGGACTGGACGGGACTCGATATAGGGGTTTTGTACAAACTCAACCATCGTTAAAAACGTATTGTATATTATTGTTTTTCAATCTTTTAGTTCAAAATATTAACTTACAGTGAATCACCATTTATGGTCCATTTTGTTTTACTGAATGTTTTACTGAAATTTGTAACACACTCATTTCATGAACTATACACTAAATTTCATCATTCGGGAAGATTTGAAGAACAAGAAAGGAACCTGTCCTATCTATCTCAGATACACGTATAACAGAAAATGGAAAAACCTACCACTGAATTTCTCTATTGAACCTGAATTTTGGAATGACTCATCAATCAATAAAAAACATCCCCAATACAATGAATTAAAAACTCTAATGTATCAGATGGAAAACAACATAAGGACACACATCCATCAATATTACATCCACCAAAACAATTATCCATCACCAGAAATTCTCATTGGATTATTGAATAAAACCCCTACCCTAAACCCGGAGGTTAATACTCTTTGGGTGACCGACCTTTTTGAAGACTTTGTCGTTCACAAAACCAAAGACCATATGAAACAATCAACATTAGACATTTACCGATATACAAAGGAAAAGTG
>Ga0255131_1000024_pt1 | contig 45532 bp, 33 predicted proteins | sample Law_Yuk_RepC_8d_FD_188554 | JGI IMG/M metagenome (GOLD analysis project Ga0255131, IMG submission 188554) | Freshwater microbial communities from St. Lawrence River, New York, United States - Law_Yuk_RepC_8d | ecosystem: Environmental > Aquatic > Freshwater > River | place: USA: New York... | reverse complement strand
GGCGTTCGAAAACGCGGTGCTAGCTGTGAACCGGCTAGAGGACTCCTTCAGCGCGTCACCGGCGTTGGTGGACCGTGAGTTTTACCTGCGAGGCGAGCGCTTCCTCTATTGCCTGGCCGAGTGAATTTCGGCTTGGGCTGCGCGATTTGCTCCGGAGGCCGGTTAAGGGCTCCCTCACGGCCGACTCACTGGGTCGCCGTGGCCTTGGGGCGCGAAGTCACCTCGCGGAACCGGGACTCGTAGTCGGGATGATTCGTGCCCATGAGGCGGTCCCAGATATTGAGATAAAGGCTGTAGTTTCCGCGCATTTTCTCGTGATGCATTATGTGGTTGGTGGGGGTGTTAATGAATTTCCCTAACCACGAATCCATGAGCCATTGGGGATAGAACTCGTAACCGGTGTGTCCCATCACGTTGAAGAAAATCTGCCAAAGCATGAAGAGCGTGAAGGCCAGCGGGTGGATGGGCATTACTAGCACGGCGAGTGGAAAGATGCCCGCTTCGACCACTGCTTCGGCTGGAGCGAACGCGTAGGAGGCCCAGGGCGAGGGATTGTTGGAAAGGTGGTGCACCCGGTGAAACACTGAGAAGAGCCGCGGATGGTGCATCATCCGATGCGTCCAATAAAAGTAGGTGTCATGCAGCAAAATGGCGCAACCGATACTGCCCCAGAACCAGGCAGTGCCATAATCCCCCACCTTCCAGTACATCTGAGTCCACCCGGATCGTGACGCCAAAATTGTACTGGCACCGACCAACCCGAAAATCGCCAGAGTCAGGAGGGAATAACCGATCTCACGTCGGATATCGGAGGAGGCAGGGAATCGCGGAATGATTTTGCGATGAGTCCAGCGTTGCCGAAACCACCAATAACCCAGGACCCAACCGATCCCTGCGAACAGCAAGTAGCGCAGCGTGGCATCGACCGTGGTGACACCAGCGATCTTAAAGAAGCTCCAAGGAGAATGGATGATGCGCTCCAGCGGTGTCATGGCCGTCGATCCTGATCCCTCGCCGACTCGCTGGCGATGCCTTCTTCAATACCGGAGCTCTTCCACCAATCACCCCTTGTCGCACACGGGATTCTGCCCGGCCTGTCCGGAGCCGTAGAGCGCCAAGGCCTTTTCCAGCGAGGCGAACACGTTCGCATAATCGACGATCAAGCCGTTGTGCTTGCCCGGGAACACCCGGTTGGCTCGAGCGATGGTCTGCATGAGCGTGTGGTTCCGCATCGGCTTGTCGAGGTACACGGTCGAGCGGCTCGGCGCGTCGAACCCGGTCGGGCACCGACACCCGGATGCCTTCCTTAAGCAGGCGATATCCCTAGCGATTGGCCTGCTCGAGCAACATCGCCGAGCGGTCGCGGGTCAATTCATCGAGGGTGGCAGCGTGGGATTGAGCCGCTCCAACGCTGCGCGGAGCCGGGCCACCAACACCACCTCGCCCTTGGTCTCGCGCTGCAACGTGCCCGCTGCACTGAAAGTTTCCTCCGACGCCGACGACACCTGCCAACCCCTCTCCGCGAACAACCCGATGGCGGGCTGCTCAACGAGCTGGTCTTCGGTGTAGGCGTGGGCGCTCACTTGAGGAGGTAGCGTCCTGTTTTCAGCGTCCCCACGCGCTGGACCAGGCCGGCTTTCAATAGCGGACGCAGCAAATCCATCGCGCCCTGCTTGGACACGTTCAGTGCAGCCCAAAGTTCGGCGGGCGTCATGCCGCCGCTCTGGCCGAGCAATTTCAGCAGTTGCTCCTGGCGCGGGCGCAGCACGACCTTTTCCCGCGCCGCCGTGATCGAGAGCTGCCCCATCCGCTCCCACACCCGCTCCAGCGTTTGCTGCAATCCTTCGGCGCAATACTCCAACCACGAGGTCAGGTCGTCACCCTCGCGCCTCACGGCGTCGAGGGCGGCGTAGTAGCGGGGGCGATCTTCCCAGTAGAATTCGTCGACGGAGAAGAGGTGATGCGAATCGAACCCGCGCCGGTAAAGCTCCCAGAGCGCCAGCGCGCGTCCCGCACGGCCGTTGCCATCGGCGAAGGGATGAATTGTCTCGAAGCGGTGATGCAGGATCGCCGAACTCAGCACCGGCGACATCCCCGGTGCCTCCTTGTTCCACCATTCCAGCAACTCGAACATGAGGCCCGACACATCCTCTGGAGGAGGCGGCACAAACGGTCCCACCCGCACCCGCATCGTCCGGTAACGGCCCGCCTCGCCCTGATCCATCACGTCACCCGCGATGATGGCGTGCAGACGGAAGATGTCCTCGTGGGTCAACCGCTTCTTGCTCGCCTGCTTTTCCACATGCCGCAGGGCGGCAAAGTAGTTGAGAACCTCGCGACGTGCCCGCACCGGCGCGGCCACGGTCGCCCCTTCCTCCAAAGCTCGGACCTCTTCAAGCGTCAGGGGATTGCCCTCGATGGCCGTCGAGCTGTGGGTGTTCCGCGCCCGCGTGTCCTTCTGCAACGCGGGAATCCACGGCACTTGCACTGTGGCACCTTGGATGCGTTCCCGCAGAGCGGCGATGCCCTCTACCCGCGTCAGCAGGGGCAGGGTGATGGTGAACTGCGGTTGGTAGCTCATGCGGATTGGTCTGCCGATGGGTCCGTAATCAGTCTAGTGTGGGTCCAGTATGGGTCAAGTGTTGGTGTCCAGTTCGACTCTGTGGTGGCCATGGCCTCGGGCGGCAACGTGGGATTGAGCGGCTCCAGCGCCGCGCGCAACCGGGGAACAAGCACCACCTCACCTTTGGTTTCCCAACCCAGCTCCGTGAACAACCCGATGGCGGGCTGCCCGACACGTTGGCCTTCGGTGTGGGCGTAGGGCATGGCGTTCAAGAAAAATAAGGTTCAAACTGCGTGAACAAGTCTCTGTAGGTTGATGGCAAGGGCTGCCACTGAAACGGCTTTTGTTGGGTGAAGAGCAAGTGACTGGCTATCACGAGCAAGAACGCACAAGGAAGGTCAACGAGTCGCTTGTCCCCCGGAGTTCCTTCCGGCAAACGCCGGTCAATGAACGAGACAATTCGCTGAATCGGACTTGGGTGGCTTTCCGGCGCTATCAGTGACGGCATGAAAACCGACTAAACCTGCCGGTTTGAAAACCGTGTTCTTCCGGGCGGTGCGGGACTGGATTGGTTCAGCGGTCAGGGTGGGTTGATCTGGTCCTTGGTGCGATAGCTGCGGCCCTCGATCACGATGGTTTCGACGTGGTGGAGGAGCCGGTCCAGTAGGGCCGCGGTGAGGGTGGCGTCGTTGTTGAAGATCTCCTGCTAGTGTTTGTAAGCGGCCGGTTCATCAATGCGGCTGCCTCGGCGCGAGGAACTCGCCGCCGTTTCCAGACGGGCGCGCTAGATGGAGAATCGGCCTTCGGCAAACCGGAGGAAGATGATCCCGAGAATCGGGCCGGAGTATTCCTGGGCCTTCAGTCCGGAATTGGCGCGGAATTGGTCGGCGCTCGCCCAAAGGCGCTGCTCCAGGGTGTCTGTCAGGGGATCTTTGGCGGTGGGGGCGATTCACTTCATTGGGCTTAGGCGGGGTTTGGTTCGACTACGGAGTTTCCCTAGGAATGGAGATAAACGTTGAAAGTTTCAGGACTAGGAATCCAGAGCGGATCCTCCGTTATACGGTAAAAAACCGAACCGATGCCGATACCTGGCTGGAGGGAAGGGTCACAAACCAACGACGGACTAAACAAAAAGGCCGCTCTCCCGAAGGAAAACGGCCTGAAAGTTGGTTGCGGGGCTAGGATTTGAACCTAGGACCTTCAGGTTATGAGCCTGACGAGCTACCGGGCTGCTCCACCCCGCGATCCCGAGGCACAAAGGAATACGGGATAGACGCCTTCACAGCAAGGATGAAGGCAAAGTTTCTTCAGTCGAGCCGCTGAAAAGAGGCAGAGCAGGACACACCTAAAACGCTTATTTGGCGGACGGTGATCAGCGCCCGAGGGACTTGCGCTCGACCTTCTTAATCTCCTTAGCCAAAGCCGGTCCCCGAGTTTGGGAGGGAAGAAATGATCGGGCCCATTCGGGCGTGGGAGCGCCGGTCGGTAAGGCGATCACCAGGCTTTGAAGGGCTTCGGAGGTGTATCCGCTCCGTGCTGCCAAACGTGTGCCTTCGCGCAGGGTATCGAGGGATTGGGCATCGCTGAGGGAGTTCGCAACGGGGGCTGAACCAACGTTGGCCGAATCTCCCCCCGGCTGGGTGAGTAACGTGCGAACGAGCTCGGTAGCCACCCAGGTTGCAGCCAGTTGATTGAAGGCCGTGAGTTGCTGATTCCGGTCATCGGTCACTGGCTTGCGGGCCTTCTTGGTCGGAATTTCTGCGGGGTCGGGCAATGCAGCCATGCCGTTGGGCGCATCGGCACAACGCCGAAGGAATTCAGCGAGATAGCCTGGGCAAGCGGAGTCACGGCCCATCGCCAAGGCGAGGCGGGACCATAGTTCCAGCGCGTCGTCGCTCACCAAGACTTGCCGAGCCTTGGATTCCACCCACGGGCTTTTGCCAGTAGTCACTCGCACGGGTGGTTCGGCTAAGGCAGACCGCTGTGACGGGGTCAGTGTTTCGCACAAGCGGGCGTTGATCTTTTCGAACCACGGACGCCATTCAGACTCGGCGTTGAGTCGGAGAAACCCAACGTGGATCCACAGGAGGGACAGGCAAATGAGACGAATCATAAGGTCCGGGCAGTCGGGCTGAGGAGCTCAGGCGTGGCCTAGATTCTTGAGAATCTGAACCGTGGAGTGAGCTTTGTTCAGGGTGTAGAAGTGCACGCCCGGAGCGCCACCTCGGATGAGTCCTTCGATTTGCTGCGTGCAGTATTCGATGCCGAATGCGGTCACGGCGGCATCGTCGTCACCCAGGGCTTCGAGGCGGGAGAGGAACCGCTCGGGCAACCGCGCTCCGCAGAGCGCTGTGAATTTTTTGGTCTGGTTGCGAGCCACGACGGGCAGGAGGCCTGGGATCAATGGCACATCGACGCCCAAAGTCTTTGTCAAATGGTCCCGCATGGCGAAGTAGTCGTCGTTGTCGTAAAACAACTGAGTCACTACGAAATGGGCTCCCTGGTGAATTTTGTCAGCTAGGTGCTGCCAATCCTGGTGTTTGCCGCCGGTCTGGGCGATGTGGCCTTCTGGGAACCCAGCCGTGCCGATGCTCAAGTCGCCGATCTCTTTCAAGTAGGCCACGAGTTCCGAGGAATAACGGAACCCTCCTTCGGTTGGCACCCACTCGCCGCAACCGCCGGGAGGGTCTCCACGCAGCGCCAAGATGTTGCGCACACCGCGGGCTTTTGCTTCATCGATGACTGATCCTAGTTCGGTCTTGTCGGCGTTGACGCAAGTCAGGTGCATCACCGTCGTTAACCCGAAGTCGCGCTGGATGCGTTCGACGATCCCCAAGGTCTTTTCACGGGTGGATCCGCCGGCTCCGTAGGTCACCGAACAGTAATCCGGCCGAGCGGCCAAGAGGGCAGGGAGGGTCTTCTCAAACAACGCCCGCTCACCTTCCTCAGTCTTGGGCGGAAAGAACTCGATGGAATACGAGGGGCGGCCCCGTCCGGCGTTCTCCCGATGGATCTCGTGGATGTGGCGGATCATGGGATTCAAATATGGGCGGTCCGGATAGGGAATCAAGAGTCAAATCAATCAATCCTGATGGGATGATATGTTTGTTGGCGCCCTCCAGTGACCGGTTCGATGTTTGGGCAACGCTTGGATCGCTGCCTTTGAGCTCGGCGGCGACGTTGCCTCAGTGCCCAGCGCTCAGAGCGACCCCAGGGTCCATCGCCATCGATCACAACAGAGTGACAGGTTCAAAGTGTGGGTTCGGCTCAGCCGTGTCTTTGGGTGATGATAAAGTGACAGGTTCAAAGTACTCCAATGGCTCGCTCGGCCGACATTAGGTCGGTATTGGGCCCGGAGCGGGCTTGAGTTGGCGGGCTCGATTGTCTAGCAAAGAGCCATGACACGCCGAAAGTTTCTCCAAACAGGCGCAGCCTTGTCGGCCGCCACCTTTGTTCCGACGACATTCGCTCAGGAAAAAGCCCTTCGAGTGGGATTGATTGGTACGGGTTGGTACGGCAAGGCGGACTTGCTGAGGTTGATCCAAGTCGCGCCGGTGGACGTGGTTTCGCTGTGCGATGTAGATCGCCGCATGCTAGGCGATGCGGCGGCGTTGGTGGCCCAGCGGCAGAAGTCCGGCAAGCAGCCCCGGACCTACGGCGATTATCGGAAGATGCTGGCAGAGAAGGATTTGGATGTGGTGCTCATCGGGACTCCGGATCACTGGCACGCCTTGCCTATGATCGAGGCCTGCAAGGCGGGGGCTGACATTTATGTGCAGAAACCCACAGGCGTGGATATCGTCGAGAGTCAAGCCATGCTGGCGGCGGCCCGCAAATACGGTCGGACGGTGCAAGTAGGCACCCAGCGGCGCAGCACACCCCACCTCATCGAGGCGCGTGATCGCATCCTGCGCGAGGGCAAACTGGGCACCATCGCCCATGTGGAAATCTGCTGTTATTGGCACATGCGGGCCCGGGACACCTTGGCCACCGCGCCCGACACCGCGCCGCCGGAATGGCTGGATTATGAGATGTGGACCGGCCCCGCACCCATGAGGCCTTACAACAAAATGGTCCATCCGCGCGGATGGCGGGCGTTCTCGGAATATGGAAATGGCATCGTGGGCGACATGTGCATCCACATGCTGGACATGGTTCGCTGGATGATGGACCTCGGATGGCCCATCTCGGTCAGTTCCAATGGCGGCATCCTGGTGGACAAGGCGAGCCGGGCCAACATCACCGATACGCAGACCGCGACCTTCGACTTTGGTAATTTGCAAGTGCGCTGGACCCATCGGACTTGGGGTGAGGGCGGCGACCCCAAGTACCCTTGGAGTGCCACGTTCTATGGCGACAAGGGCACTCTCAAGGCCAGTGTCTTTGGCTACGACTACACGCCGCAGGGCGGTGGCAATCCGGTGCACAAGGATGTCGGCATGGAGCTTGACCAGTATCCGGAAGACCAGACCGAAAAGGATCTAGAGAAGCACTGCGCTCCCGCCATTCGCGGACACATGCGCAACTTGCTGGAGTGCCGCCTCAGCGGGTCTAAGCCGGTGGCCGATATCGAGCAGGGGCACATGTCCACAGCCTCCTGCGTCTTAGCTAACTTGTCGCAGCAACTCGGTGGGCGAACCCTGCGCTGGGATCCCAAAACCCACACCATTGTTGGGGATACTGAGGCCACACGCCTGTTGGCGCGGCCCTATCGCAGCCCCTGGTCGCATCCCACGGCCGCATCGGTTTGAGAAGATGTGATGAATCTTGTCGGTCGATGGTAGACAAAAAGGCATTTGCAGCGTTTGTTGTCCAATCTGCAATGGGTGCAGGTAATTTTTTTAAAAATGTCTCGTTTTCCACTTCCAGGATCTGCAGGTTCCAGCCAAGTGACCAGTCAGCCAGCAGCATCTACCCCTAGTTCGGGCGTTCGTCGCACCCAGATTTTCACCTTGGTGGCAGTCCTCGTGCCTTGGATCGGTTTCATAACGGCCGCCGTGCTGGCTTGGAACAAGATCCTTCGGCCGTTGGATGTCATCCTCTTTGTGATCATGTACTTGATCGCAGGTTTTGGTGTTACCGGGGGCTACCATCGCCTCTTCACCCACCGCAGCTTCACCTGCCCAGCCTTTATTCGCGCGTTGTTCGGCATCGCCGGATCGATGGCGGTTCAAGGACCGTTGTTCTTCTGGGTGGCCACGCACCGCCGTCATCACCAGCACAGCGATGTGAAGGGTGACCCCCATTCACCCCACGAACACGGTGAGGGCATGAAGGGCCTGACGCTCGGCTTCTGGCACGCCCACATGGGCTGGATGTTCCGCGGCGCCGATGCGATGACCGTTCGCAGCCTGCCTGACCTCTCTAAGGATCCGGTGGCCCGTGTGATCCACCGCGGTTTTGTTTGGTGGGCACTGACCGGACTGGTTCTTCCCGGAATTCTCGGTGGCTTGATCACCCAAACGTGGATGGGGGCTTTAACGGGATTTCTTTGGGGCGGTCTTGCCCGGGTATTCATGGGACACCATGCAACTTGGAGCGTGAATTCCATTTGCCATCTCTGGGGTACACAACCCTTCAAGACTCGTGATGAGAGCCGCAACAATGCAGCCGTCGCAGTGGTTTCGCTGGGTGAGGGGTGGCACAATAACCACCATGCACATCCGCAGTCGGCCCGGCATGGTCTCCGCTGGTATCAGATGGATCTGACCTGGATCCTCATCCGGACTCTAAATATCTTCGGGCTGGCCTCGAATGTTCAAGTGGCCCACTGAGGTTTCAAACAATCGAAACGTCCGTACTATTCGCTGGGATTCCCTCGTAAATTTCTCACGCCAACAGGGTCCGGTCCATCCGGTTTCATACCGATGAGGCGGACCCTGTTGCTTTTCAGGCGGGCCTAGGCCTTGCGATAGAACGGCTTCTTAACCACTTCGGCCGCAAACCGCTTGCCACGGATCTCGATCTGAATAGCGGTTCCTGGAGTTGTCAAAGAGGGCGGAACATAGGCCATGCCAATACCCGCGTTCAGTGTGGGACTTTGGGTGCCGCTGACCACCGTCCCGACCACGGCATCGGCCACCACGACTGGATAGCTCGGACGAGGCGGAGCTGATTTTTCGGTCATCCGGAAGGCAACACATTTCTTGGAAAGCCCCTCTTCCTTTTGTTTCAACAGCGCGGAACGACCAATAAAGTCTCCCTTGTCCCAGGCGATGAAGAAGCCTAGTCCCGCCTCTACTGGCGAGGTTTGTTCGTCGAGTTCGTGGCCGTAGAGCGGATAGCAGACTTCCGTCCGCAAGGTGTCTCGGGCTCCGAGGCCACAGGGGCGAATGCCCACGGAGGCACCGGCGGCGAGGGCGGCTAGCCAGAGGGGTTCCAGCAAGGCGTTCGGAGCCACCACTTCGAATCCGTCTTCACCAGTGTAGCCGGTACGGGCGACCCAGAGAGCTTGACCGTCTTGGTCCCACCGCCCGATTTGGTTCTTGGCCAACGCTGAGGCAGACACACCAGTGACCCCGCCGAGCGAATGGCCTGGGAACAGGGCGTCGATGAATTCTGGAACACGCGGCCCCTGAATGGCGATGGCACCCGTGGTGGCCGACACGTGGTTCATGCGCACTTCAGCGCGATCCGGAAAGGCATTCCAACGGGTCTCCAGCCATGCCACGTCAGCGTCTATTCGGCCGGCGTTAATGATGAGTAGGTAGGTTTCTTCGGCGACCCGATAGGCGTACAAATCATCGATGGTGCCGCCGGTCTCGAGACACAGGTGGGTGTATTGGCCGAGGCCGAGGGTTAGTTTTCGCAGGTCGTTGGTCAGCAACCCGTTGAGGAATGCTAATGCCTTGGGCCCTTCGAACCAGATTTCGCCCATGTGGCTGATATCGAAGATTCCAGCCGAGCGGCGGACCGCATGGTGTTCCTCGACGATCGATGTGTACTGGACGGGCATTTCCCAGCCCCCGAACTCGATGAGCTTGCCGCCGAGTTGCTGGTGGGCTGTGAAGAGGGGGGTGCGTTTCAGGGACATGGATGAAATCAGAGCTGTGGCGGAGTGAATCAGCGACACCGAATAACCTAGGAGGACGGTGGCGACGCTCTCAGCACCGAATTCAATGATGTCCTTGAACCCCCAAAAATCCAATCTCGGGTTTTTTAGGCGACGATCGAACGGACGACCTCGCCAGCCACATCGGTGAGCCGGAAATTGCGCCCGTTGTTGAAGAAGGTCAGTCGCTCATGATCTAGCCCCATGAGGTGTAAGATGGTCGCGTGCAGGTCATTGACGCTCACCTTGTCGACTTCGGCCTTGTGACCAAAGGCATCGGTGGCGCCGTGATGCACACCGCCACGGACCCCGCCGCCTGCCAGCCAATAAGTGAAGGCGTGGGGATTGTGGTCTCGACCCGGATTGCCGCCCTTTTGGGAGACAGGCAGGCGACCAAACTCTCCGCCCCAGATCACCAGGGTCTCGTCCAACAACCCGCGTTGCTCGAGATCGGCCAAGAGTCCGGCGATGGGTTGATCGGTCTCGCGGGCGAAACCCCGGTGATTGCCGCCGATGTCTTCGTGACCGTCCCAACTGCGTTGGTTTTCCATGCCGCCGGAATAGATCTGAACAAAGCGGACACCGCGTTCGACCATGCGGCGGGCTGTCAGGCATTGGGCAGCGAAATGACGGCAGTGGGATTGATCGAGGCCGTAGAGGTGTTTGAGATGTTCCGGCTCGCGCTCAATGCCGAAAGCCTCCGGTGCAGCCGATTGCATGCGGTAGGCCAGTTCGAAGCTTTCGATCCGTGCCCCCAGTTCGTTTTGGGATCCCGCCTGGGCTAGGTGTTGCTGGTTGAGGGATCGGAGCAAATCCAATTGGGCGCGTTGAGCCTCCGCATTCATGCCGGCCGCTCGGTTTAGGTTGTCGATAGGATCCCCCTTGGGCCGGAGCCAAGTACCTTGATAGACGCTGGGCAGGAAGCCAGCCCCCCAGTTGCTGGCCTGCCCCTTGGGCAACCCGCGGTCCAGTGGGTCGCTCATCACAACAAAGGACGGCAGGTCGCGATTTTCGCTCCCCAGGCCGTAAGTCATCCAGGAACCGACGCAGGGGAACCCCATGCGAGTCGAGCCCGTGTTGATCATGAAGAGCGCGGGGCTGTGGTTGTTGGACTCGGTGTGGCAGGAGTGCAGGAAGGCCATCTTGTCCACATGTCGCGACAGGTGCGGGAACAAATCACTGGCCCAGGTGCCGCTCTGGCCGTGCTGAGCCCAGGCGAAGGGAGACTTCATCAAGGGCCCTACTGATTCGGTGAAAAATCCGGTCTTCTTGTCGAAACCCGGCAACTCCTGACCGTGGCGGCGTGTCAACTCCGGCTTGTGGTCCCAGGTATCCACCTGGCTTGGGCCGCCGTTCATGAAGAGCCAGATGACCGATTTGGCCCGGGTCTTGAGTTGCGGGGGGCGTGGGGCCAACGGATCGGCAGAGGGGGCGGCCATCGCCCGTGGTATTAGGAGGCGCTGCTCATCGAGCAATCCGGCCAAGGCCAGAAGGCCGGCCCCGTGACCGGCACGGCGGAGGAGGTCACGACGCGAGAGGGGGCCGTTCAGAGTAGGATGGGGATTCATGGAACGTTGGGGTTCTTCGGTCGAAGGCCAGGAATGGGAACAGGAAAGATCGGGTTGTCATGGACCTGATCCCGAAGGATCTCCTCGGCACGGGCGATGAGCTCTGGGTGACGGGTTGCAAGGTCGGTCCCTTCGTTGGGATCGGCCTTTAGGTCGTAGAGTTCCCAGGCTCCGGGTTGGGGCGTTTTGAGCCGCTGCCGGACCGCTTTGAAATCGTTCATGCGCACGGCGACTTGGCCTCCATACTCCGGAAATACCCAGACCATCGGGCGGTGCTGGCCCGGGCCCTTGCGGCCCGTGAGTTGAGGCCAAAGACTTTGACCATCTAGGTTGAGGGGTGTCTTCAGACTCGTCGCCTCGCAGAGAGTGGGAAACCAATCGGCGAAGTAGCTCGGGCGGTCGTTTACTGAGCCAGCCCGGATCCGTCCAGGAAGCCGGGCGATCAGAGGAACTCTGAGGCCGCCTTCGTAGACCGATCCCTTGAAACCCCGCAGTCCGGCTGTGCTATTGAAGAAGGAGGAGTCTACGCCACCGGTACCGAAGCGGGGATTTTTGCCGGCCGGATGGGTGGTGCCATTGTCGCTGGTAAAGATCACCAATGTGCGGTCGGTCAGTCCGGCTGAATCCAGGGCCCGCAGCACTTGGCCTACATGGTCATCCAGGTCCGAGATCATGGCCGCGTAGGCGGCACGCGGGCGAGGGTGGGGCAGGTAGCCATTCTGCCCTCGATAGGGTTCGTCATCCCAGGATTTCGGAAACCGATCGACCGATGCCTTGGGCGGATGCATCGCCACATGGGGTTCGATGAAGGCCAAATAGAGAAAAAATGGATCCGCGCGGTGATCGCTGATGAATCGCTCGGCCTCGGCCATCATCCTCGTAGGGGCGTAATCTTCCGCCGTTTGGTCTTCCAGTCGGACTTCGCCCTCGGCTTGAGCACGGTGGCCGGGTACCGGATGAGCATTGAGGGGAATCCGTTCGGTATTCCGCCACAGATGGGTCGGGTAGTAGCTGTGAGCCACCGCCTGACAGTTGTAACCGAAGAAGAGGTCGAATCCTTGGGCGTTGGGATCGCCGGTGCTGCCCACCGGGCCCAGGCCCCATTTGCCGATGGCCCCCGTCGCGTAACCGGCTTGATGGAAGACCCGGGCCACTGTCTGGGCGCTGGTGCTCAAGGGATACTGGCCTTCATCGAACTGAGGGAAGGCGGTCTTGGCCTGAATATTACCGCGGATCTCTGCATGACCGGTGTGGCGACCCGTGAGCAGCACGCAGCGCGACGGGGCGCAGACCGGGGCGCCGCTGTAGTGACGGGTGAAGCGCATGCCCTGAGAAGCCAGTCGGTCGAGATGGGGCGTCGGGATCTTCTGTTGACCGTAGCTGCCCAACTCGGCCCAACCGAGGTCGTCGGCGAGCATGAACACCACATTGAGGGCCTGTCCCTTGGAGGAGGTTTTTGCGGAGGCGGAGTTCGACAGCAAGAGGACAGACAGGACCGCGAGGGGTTGCAGCCGTTTAAACCAGAGGGCCGTAGAGGAGCGGAGGTTAGTCCACATAGATCACCTCGTTGAGGCTGATGAGGGTTTGCAGCAAATCCGTGGCGGACTGCAGTTCAGGTTGAGCGCTCCCTGCCTGCCGGTACCGTTCGGTTTGTTGCTTCAGGAAGTCGATGGAGGCCTTCGATTCCACCGGGCTGGGAGATCGCTGCAGGGCTCGTCGGTAGGCGATTGTAACCCATTGGGACGGTTCTTGGGTCGCGTTGTTCGCCGACCGATGGGCCCATCCAGTGGTCCACTCCCGGACTTTCGGGTTGTTCATGAGCCAGAGGGCTTGGGGTGCAATGGTGGTGGCTGGCCGGGTGCTCTGGCTGACCAGAGGTTCCGGAGCATCGAAGACCTGCATGGCCGGAATGAGTTGGCTGCGTTTGATTGTAAAATAAATGCTCCGGCGACGGCTGGATTCATCCAAAGTGCCGGGCCCGAATGGGGTTGCATCGAGGGCGCCCGTGATCCAGAGCAGGGTGTCGCGAATGGCCTCGGCTTCCAGCCGGGTTGGAACGTGTCGGGACAGGAGTGAGTTGTTCGGGTCCCGCTCAGCCTTCGCTTCGGAGGGCGCCGAGGATTGACGATAGGTGCGGCTGGTCATCATCAGCCGGTGCAGAGATTTGAGTCGCCAGCCCCCGCTCATCAGTTCGCTCGCCAGCCAATCGAGCAGTTCGGGGTGCGAGGGCTTGCCACCCTGGACTCCGAAATCATTGGGTGTAGCAACAAGCCCCTGACCAAAATGATGTTGCCACAAGCGATTGACGATGACCCGGGCGAGCAGGTGCCCCGCACCATCATGGCTGTCGGTCATCCAAAGGGCCAGCGATCGTCGTCGGCCCGAATACGGAGCTCCGGTGGGTGGCTGCCAGCGCCAATGAGATTCGGAGTCGGGCGACTTCATGAGCACCTGCAGAAAGCTCGGACTGGCGACTCCACGTTTCTGGTCGGCGCTGCCCCGATGCAAGAAATGGGTCTCCGGCAAGAAGTCTCCGCCCTGAGTGTTCATGCGAAGGGCCGGATAGCCCTCACCGCACATGAGGACTTGCGTCAACTCGGGCTTGGGACGGTTTTTCTCGTGGGCTTGGAGCTTTTGGTGGGCCTGGCTCCAGCCCGCGTCCGAAGTCTTCCACCAATCCAATAGCGTCTTCCGTTCGCTGGCCGAGAACGAGGCGGGGCCGCTTCCTGGGGTTTTGAGTCGCTCGAACAGGCCGGCGATTCCGGCCGGAACGCCTTCGGAGTCGAACGGGGCTGCGGTCATTGAGGTTACCGAAATGCGCGGCCGTCCGATGTGGTGACGGCTATTGACCTTAAACTCCAATTCGACGGTCAAGCGGACGCCTCCGGCTATCCGGATTGGAGACTCAAAATCCACGATGGCAGCTTGTCGGGTGCCGAATTTTGGGTCGACCGCCCATCCGGTGTGCGGGTCGTTGTCCAACGATCCTGCGATAGACAGGTTGCCGGTGTTTTGTTCGAAGGTGGCCCGAGGTCGCACCAAGAGGATCTCCTGCCGCTCGCCTCCCGACAACGGTTGAGCAAAGACCCGAATGCGGCTCAGCCCCAGGTTTCCATTGTCGGCCCGGCCGGGTCCGCCATGGGGTAGGCTCGGATCTGGCAGCGCCTCCAAGCGCAGCGATCGCAGCGTCGGGATCGGGCTTTGTCCGGTGAAGGTGTAGGTATCGTGGTCGGCGTTCTTGCCCTCGGCCAGGAAGGACCCGTCGGCCATTGCCTTGAAGCTGGCGCCGCCCTGGGATTTCCAGACGGGGGACTCCAGAAATTCCCAGTCGGCCGCGACCTTCGGTGCGGCCCCGGATCCCAGCCACGTCTCGAAGTGATTGGGGAGCACGGTTTGCTCGTACTGAGTGAGTTCGGCCTGATCTCGGGCGTGGTCGGCCTCAAAAGCGGCCAACCGGCGTTGGGTTTGTTCCGGATTCAGGTCGAGTTGCCGCTGACTGCGGACGGTCGTGGTAAAGGTCGACAGCAGTCGGTAATAATCCCGGGTGGGGATGGGATCGAACTTGTGGTCATGGCACCGGGCACACCCCACGGTCATACCGAGCATGGCAGAGGTCGTGGTGGACAGCATGTCGTCCATTGCGTCGTAGCGGGTCCGCTCCACCTCGTTGGCAGTGATTTGCGTGGGGAATACCCCGGCTCCAAGGAACCCTGTGGCCATCAGTGCTAGTGGATTCCCTGGCTCGAACTCGTCACCGGCCAACTGCCACTGCACGAACTGGTCGTAGGGCATATCGGCATTCAGAGCCTTGATGACAAAGTCCCGGAAGTGATGGGCGCCCGGTCGGTCGTAGTCGTGTTCGAAGCCTGAGCTTTCGCCGAATCGTGCCACATCCAACCAATGACGCGCCCAGCGCTCGCCGTGCTGAGGTTGGGCCAACAGTGTGTCTATCGCCCGTTCCCACGCCCCGGGGGCAGAATCTAGTTCAAAGGCCTCCAGAGCCTCCGGGGTCGGGGGCAGGCCGAGCAGGTCGAAGGAGGCCCGGCGGAGCAGGGTGCGTCGATCGGCCTCGGGATTGAGTGACAGTTTTTTCTCCACCAGGCGGGCCTGAATGAAGGCGTCGATCGGGTGGGAGCCTGCGGACGGGACCTCCGGGGGCGTGACTCGGACTAGCGTTTGGTAGGGCCATCCGGTGAAGGGTTTGAGGGACTTCGAATCGGCCCCGGACTGGGTTCCGCTAGAACGTCCGGCGATCAGCGGGCCGTCATAGGGGGCTCCGTTATGAATCCACTCGGAGAGGGCTTTGGCCGAAGCCTCGGGCAAAGGCTCGCCTTTGGAGGGCATGTGGGGCTTCTCCGTGCGGGTGACTAAGCGCACCAGCTTGCTGCCTGGCCCGTCAAACAGACGAATGGCGACGCCCTCGGCTCCGCCCTTTAAAAGGTCTTCGCGGCTGGCCAGACTGAAGTCGCCCTGTGTTTTTTCTCCGCCATGGCATTTTAGGCAGTGGTTGGTCAGGAGCGGTCGAATTTCTTTTCGGAACAGTTCAAGGCCGCGGGTGAAGCGTTCGGCGTGGTCCGCCGGAAAGGGAACTGCGGGTTCGGCGGCGGCCAATCGAAGGCTCCCGACTAGAAATTGAAGTATTACGGCAGATGAGCCGGAAAACCGCACCAGGTATAAAGGGACAGTCATGGCATCGGGAGAGTCGGTGAGTCTGGTTTTGTTGGAGCCCAGGATGCAACTCCGGGATGAATGGATCGAAGGTCAATCTTTGGCATCCACTTCCGGTGGGGGGTTCTGATAGTCTTCCTCACGTGATCGCTGATTATCTTGACCAGTGCCGCAGTCTTCTGGACACGGCCGTCGCCCAGGAGGAGACCATCGCGGAGGCTGCGAACCTCTTTGCCGAGACCATCCTGGCTGGCCGAATGGTGCATTGTTTTGGCTCCGGCCATAGCCGCATCCTCGTTGAGGAAATGTGGCCCCGCTACGGATCGTTCCCCGGGTTCAATCCCATCGTGGAGCTCTCTTTGAGCTTCCACAACCTCGTGGTGGGTGCCAATGGACAGCGGCAGGCCATGTTCCTGGAGAATGTCCACGGATTGGCCGCCCGCATCCTCCGCAACTATGATCTTTCCCCTAAGGATACCGCCCTGGTGGCCTCCTCGTCGGGATGCAATTTGGTGCCGATTGAAATGGCTGAGGAGTTCAAGCGCCGTGGCGTAAAAGTCGTGGCTATCATTTCCAAGGCTCACAGCGAGGCCAGTCGCAGCCAGCGTCGCGATGGTCGCAAGTTGCAGGACTTTGCGGATGTCGTTCTCGACACGGGTGCTCCGGTGGGTGACGCCATGATCGAGGTCCCGGGTCTCGAAACTCCTGTGGGCCCTGGCTCCACCATTGGTGGGTGCATGCTCATTAATGCCATCAAGGTCGAGGTCGCCGCGCTGCTCACCGAGGCTGGAAAGCCGCCGACGGTGCTCACTGCGCCCGCGTTGGTGGGCAACGAGAAGGCCTCCCAGTTGTTTGAATCGGCCTATGATGAGCACGCCCGCCGCTTGGCCAAGCTGTATGCCCACATCGGTGAGGCTCCGGCCGAGGCCCCTGCAGCCCGACCGCGCCGCGAAGCTCGCCCGGAGCGTACCGAAGATCGTCCGCGTGATGATCGGGGTCAGGAACGGGGTCAGGAACGCGCTCGCGATGACCGTGGAGAGCGCTCTGGAGTCCGTGACGGTGGCCGGGGCCGAGGTGGCGATCGCGATCCGCGTGGAGCCCGTGAGAGTGCCGTGCCTCGTCAGAGCATCGTCCCTCGCGAGAGCACTGCGCCTCGTGAAGTTCGTGAAGTCCGTGAACCGCGGGCTGAGCGTCCGCAGCGCGAGGAACGCGAGCCGCGTGAAGAAACCCGTGGGCGCACCGGCGAGCGAAGTGAACGCCCCGACCGCAGCAGCGAACGCAGCGAGGGCGGCCGTGCGCCTCGTCGCATGGAAGAACCTTCGGAGCGTCCCCAGCGAGCCCCGCAGCCCCAGGCTGAGTCTGCTCCCGAGTCCTTCGGAGGAGCTGCTCCTGTCGAGGCACCCAAGCCGGCCAATTGGGACCGTATGGACGACATTGAACGTCGTCTCTGGTTGCGCGAGAACGGTCAAGCTCCGGCTCCTGCCCCCCGTCCGGAGGGTGGCGAGCGCAGCGGACGTGAGGATCGTGGCCGCGACAATGGCAATCGCCGAGGTGGGCGTGGCCGTCGGAACTAAAACCATTCAACCATGGCGGTCCTTCTGGTCGAGTGCCCCGATCAACGGGGCTTGGTGCACGCCATTAGTGGCGTGCTGCTCCGCCATGGTTGCAACGTCGTTGGTAATCAAGAGTTCGTAGATGCCGCGTCGGGGCGCTTCTACATGCGCACCGAGTTCGACGGTCCTGAGGTCTCCGCGACTGGGCAACAGCTCGTGGCGGAGACTCAGGCAAGTTTGCCTATCGGTGCACAGGTCCGCTTGGCGCAGCCCGGGCCCAAGCGGATCGTGGTGTTGGTATCCCGCGAACACCACTGCTTGGGCGATTTGCTAATTCGCCATCAATTCGGGGGGATCAATGCTCGGATCGAGGCCGTGATCAGCAACCATGCCCTTCTAGGCGACCTGGTTCGCAAGTTTGAGGTGCCCTTCCATCCTGTTCCTGCCGACGGGTTGGACCGGATGGCCCACGAGGCGGCCGTGCGGGGCATCCTCGACGAAATTCAGCCTGAGTTCCTCGTCTTGGCCAAATACATGCGGGTGTTGTCGCCTGATTTTGTGCGCCGATACCCGTCGCGGATCATTAATATTCACCATTCCTTCCTCCCGGCCTTTGTGGGAGCTAAGCCTTACCATCAGGCCTTCCAGCGCGGGGTGAAGGTCATTGGAGCCACCGCTCATCTGGTGACCGATGACCTGGATGCGGGTCCTATTTTGGTTCAGCAGGTGATTCCCGTAGACCATACCCACGCCGCCGCGGATCTCGTCCGGGCCGGACGCGATGTCGAGCAATTCGCCTTGGCGCAGGCGCTTCGGTTGGTCTTTGAAGACCGCGTGTTTTTGGCGGGCAACCGGACAGTCATTTTCGACTGAGCTGCCTGGGTTGCGAGAGTTTCTTTTTACGGTGTCTTTTCCCACCTTATGAATCAGTGCCCCTTGCGAACTTCGGTCGTCGGCAGTTATCCGTTTCCGGCCTGGTTAGAGCATGCCTCGCATCATCTGGATCGCTTTGGTTCGGAGGACCGTCTCGAGCTGCAATCCGATGCGGTCACCTGTGCCGTGAAGGATCAGTTAGCCGCCGGGCTGGATGTCATCACCGATGGCGAACAAACCCGGTTAGACTTCAATCTCAGCTTCTACGGCTACCTTCAGGGAATCGATCTGGAGTCGGCCTCGCCCCGTCGATGGGGTCCGCCTGCTCATGACCAGCGGGGACGCCACGCAGTCGTGGCTCCATTGCAGGCCCCTCGCGGACTTGGAGCTGTCGAGGAATACCGTCGCCTGGAGACCGTTGCCCGCGATCTGGGCGCGGCCAACCGGGTGACGCTGAAGGCTTCGATTCCCGGTCCCTACACACTGTCCGGTCGCCTCTTGCCCAACGCCGATTTGGGCTACCCAGACCGTTGGGCACTGACTGAAGCTCTCCTGCCCTTGGTACGCCAAGAATTGGAAGCGTTGGTGGCAGCGGGATGTCGCGAAATCAGCGTCGATGAGCCTTCGATGAGTTGCTATGGCTACCGGGAAGACGTCCGACGTTTCGTGGACCTCTTCAACCGGACGGTGGAAACGGTCACTGGCAAGACCCGGGTTTGCATGCACCTCTGCTTCGGCAACTACAAGGCACGAGCCATCGGTCCGCGGCAGATAGCGCCACTGTTTCCTGCCTTTCTCGACATGCACTGCGATGAAATGCATGTGGAGATGGCCAGTCGGGAGTTCTCGGAATTGGAGTTGATCGCGCAGGTGGCTCGGCATCGTGACGTGGCCGTGGGCATCGTGGACGTGAAGAGCTACTACATCGAGACGCCGGAGGACATTGCCGCCCGCGTGCGTCGGTGCCTGGAACACGTCCCGGCAGACCGATTGGTTTTGGCTCCGGATTGTGGACTCAGTCAGACGGCCCGCTGGGCGGCGCGACGCAAGCTGCAAGCGCTGTGTGCCGGCGCGGATCTGGTCCGACGAACTCTCTGAATCAACGGACCTGGCTTCAGATTTTCAGCCCCAGTTTCAGCCCCCGACATGATTATTCCTCTTCAGCAGGACGATGTGTTTTTGGCCGATCTGGACCGGGCCAGGGAGTCAGCGCCCGAGTCGCTGCATGTGTGGTGGTTGGGACAGAGCGGGTTTTTGGTCCAGTGGCGCGAGAATCGACTGCTGCTCGACCCGTACCTCTCCGACTCCCTGACGAGCAAATACGCCGCCACCGACAAGCCCCATGTGCGCATGACCGAACGGGTGGTGGATCCCTCCCTCCTTTCGGGTGTCGGGCTTGTCACGGCCACGCACGCCCACACCGATCACCTCGATGCGGAAACACTTATCCCGTTGGCCCGCTCCAACCCGGGCCTGCGCCTAGTTTTCCCCGAATCTATCCGTAGTTTGGCTGCGGCCCGTTCCGGCCTGCCACAAGAGTCGCTGATCGGCCTGGACGCTCCGTCACCCGGACGGACCGCGGGAATCGGATCGAGTCATAAAGCGACCGTAGGACCTTTTCAAATTCAAGCGGTACCCGCGGCCCATGAGGCGCTGGACTGCGATCCGATGGGTCGCTTGTCTTGCCTGGGTTTCATCATTCGGGTGGGTTCATGGACCTTGTATCATTCGGGCGACACAGTCCTCTTTCCAGGCATGGTCGACTGCTTGCGGGAAGCCCGGATCGATTTGGCTTTTCTGCCCATCAACGGTCGATCTCCCGAGCGCCGAGTCGCGGGCAACCTTTGGGGCCACGAGGCCGCCACACTGGCCTATCAATCGGGCATGGGCACCGTGGTCCCATGCCACTACGAATTGTTTGAGTTTAATACGGCTTCGCCTGTGGACTTTGAGGCCCGATGCCAAGCACTTCAGCAGCCCTATCATCGGCTTCAGGCAGGGGGGCGACTGACGCTCCAACCGCGTTCGTGTCCTTGACTCTACGAAGGCCCCTCCTAACTTGCCGAATTCATGGAGTCACCCCTCCCCTCTCAAGACGGTTCATCCGAAGATCAGGAACAATTGCTCACCTTGAAAACGTTTCGATCCGCAGGGAAGGGGAGTTGGGCCTCGGTCCCGGACGCGGAATGGAACGATTGGAAGTGGCAACTCAAGAACCGCGTCACTCGGATTGATCAGTTGGAGCGTCTGTTGCCGAGCATGACCCCCGAGGAGCGGGCTGGGGTGCTTTTGGCTGGGGAGTCCAAGCTGGCGATGGCCATTACCCCGTATTACTTCAACTTGATCGACGCCTCCGATGAGTTGTGCCCCATCCGCCGTCAGGTTATTCCTCGGCTGGAGGAGACCACGACCGCCCCGTGGGAAACGCTCGATCCGGTCGGCGAAGACGCCCACTCGCCGGTGCCAGGCCTTGTGCATCGCTATCCCGACCGGGTCCTCTTTCTGGTGACCGACCGGTGCGCGGCCTACTGCCGCTATTGCACGCGATCCCGACTGGTGAGCAACGCCAGTGGCTACGACTTTCACCCTGAATTCGACCGTCAGATCGCCTACATCGCCGAGCATCCTGAGATCCGCGATGTGCTGCTCAGTGGCGGCGATCCGATGCTCCTCAGCGACGAAAAACTCGAGTATTTGCTGGGCCGTTTGCGCGCGATTCCCCACGTCGAATTTCTGAGGATCGGCACCCGTATTCCTATTTTTCTGCCTCAGCGGATCACACCGGCATTGTGCGCCATGCTCCGGCAGTTTCACCCGCTCTTTGTGAGCATCCACACTAATCATCCCCGAGAGCTGACCACCGAAGTCCGCGCGGCCTTGGGCCATCTGGCCGATGCCGGCATTCCATTGGGCAATCAGTCGGTGTTGCTGCGTCACATCAACGACGAACCTGTGGTGATGAAGGCGCTGGTCCAAAAGCTTCTGCTGTGCCGGGTCCGGCCATATTACATTTACCAGTGCGACCTCATTTCAGGGAGTTCCCACCTGCGGTCCACGGTGTCGCGCGGGTTGGAAATTATGGATTCTCTGCGGGGTCATACCACGGGGTACGCCGTTCCGCAGTATGTCATCGATGCGCCCGGCGGTGGCGGCAAGATTCCAGTCAACCCGGGCTATATTCTGCGCAAATCAGCCACCAAGATAATTCTTAGAAATTTCGAGGGAGAAGTCTTCGAATACCCCGAGGCACCGGAGGTGGCTGCCATGGCACCGCTCTGCAATCCCTCAATGGCCTTTGGTAAGGACTGACTCCTTGTCCAGGGCCCCGGAGAGCACCTGCCCGCATTCCGGACAATGTCGGTAGTCCGAAGGGCTATTACGACTGCAGGCAGGGCAGGTGATCTGGAACGATTTGTTTCTGCGGTGAATCCACAAGTTGCGCAGGTAAGGGATCCACGAGAAGGCCTGTCCCGCGATGAAGACGCTGTCGCGTCTCTGGAGCGCGTAGCTGAGCAAAATCAAGGACCCCACAAGGCTCAGCCACCAGAAGGCCTGCGGAACGACCACGCGTTTTTGGCGCTCGGTGGCATACCACTGGACGAGAAAACGGCTGAAAAAGATGGCGTTACCCACCCATCCGACCACCTTCCAGACATGCCATTCGATCCCCAGAAAACGTCCCTCGATCCACATCAATCCTGAGCCAGCCAACCACTCCATGGACACAGCATGGAAAAGAAAGATGACGTTGGCGCTGAAATTCTTTTGACGGGGGTGGGTCTTTTCCGATAGACAGACCGCCCCTCGGTCGGTGAAACCGATTTTACCCTGAGGTTAACAATCAACGCGGGAGGACTTCGGTCCGCATGAACCGCAACCAAAATGCCTAGCAAACGCTATAAGAAGGCCCTGTCCCTCGTGGACTCCACCAAGGCCTACCCCCTCGCCGCCGCCGTTGAGGTTCTCGCCAAGTTCCCGAAAGCCAAGTTCAACGAGACCATCGATCTGGCCTTCCGCCTTGGGGTTGACCCGAAGCAGTCCGACCAGATGGTCCGCGGAACCACGCCGCTGCCCCATGGCGCCGGCAAAGTTGTCCGCGTCTTGGTGTTCACCAAGCCCGGTGCACCGGCCGAGGCAGCTCGCGAAGCGGGTGCTGAGTTTGTCGGTTTCGAGGACATGATCAAGAAGTGCGTCGAAGGCTGGACTGACTTCGATGTCGCAGTTGCCACCCCTGAGGCCATGACCGAAGTGCGTAAGCTCGGTAAGGTTCTCGGACCCCGCGGCCTCATGCCGAACCCCAAGACCGGAACTGTAACCGACGACACCGGCAAGGCTGTCCGTGAGGTTAAGGCGGGTCGTGTTGAATTTAAGGTGGACAAAGCCGGCAACATCCACGTCCCCGTGGGCAAGGCCAGCTTCACTCCGCTGCAGATTGCTGAGAATGCTCGCACCGTGGTCGAGGCCGTTTATCGAGCCCGTCCCTCGAGCGTCAAGGGTCTCTACGTCCGCAGCGTCACGCTGTCGATGACGATGAGCCCTCCGGTCTCCGTGGAACTCAAGGAATTCGTCTCCGCCTAACCTAAACTTCCCTTACTGCAACATACCATGCGCGCAGAAAAGAAGCTCATCTCGGCGGAATATGTGGCCCGCCTTAACGCCTCGCCGTTTTTCCTGGTCGTCGACTATAAGGGTCTGACCGTCCAGAAATTCACGGAACTCCGCAAGCGCCTGATCAAGGCCGGTGGTGAGGTTCACGTGGTGAAGAACACCATTTTTAGCATCGCTGCCAAAGAAGCCGGTCTGGCTGATTTGTCTGGCATGCTGACCGGTCAGGTGGCCGCGGTCACCGGCAATAAGGACATCGCCGCCGTGGCTAAGGTCATCAAGACCTTCCAGGCCGAGTTCGACAAGCCCAAGCTCAAGTTCGGTGTGCTCGGCAACAAACCGCTTTCCGCTGAGGAAGTGCGTGTGATCGCTGATCTGCCCCCGCTCCCCGAGATTCAGAGCAAGATCCTGGGCCTGCTCCAAGCACCTGCCCAGAAGCTCGTGGCTTTGATCAACACCCCGGGAACTCAAGTTGCCCGCGTCATCGGAGCCTACGCCGAGAAATCGGTCTAGACGTTCGACTCCAATTTTTCACTCTTTTCGTCTCAGGCACGCTGCTTGGGCGGAATTCAACGAAACAATAGTAAATCGTCGGTCCACAGGCAGTGGACTAATTCGGAGCGGCCGCTCTGGCGACGAGACGAAACAAAAGAAAATACCATGGCAGACATCAATAATATCGTCGAAGAACTGAGCAAGCTCACCGTTCTCGAGGCCGCCGAACTGGTGAAGGCGCTCGAGACCAAGTGGGGTGTGACCGCCGCTGCTCCTGTGGCTGCTGCTGCCGCTCCTGCGGCCGGCGCTGCTGCTCCGGTTGCTGAAGTCAAGACCACCTTCGATGTGTGGCTCGCTTCGGTTCCTGCCGATAAGAAGATCGGTGTGATCAAGGCTGTCCGTGAAGTCAAGGCCGGTCTCGGTCTGGCTGAGGCCAAGGCTTTGGTCGAAGGCGCTCCCAAGCTGTTGCTCGAGGGTGCCAACAAGGCTGATTCCGATGCCGCCGCCAAGAAGATCGAAGAGGCTGGTGGTAAGGTTGAGCTGAAGTAATTTTGCAATCCGTGCGTCGGGTGTTACTGTAAAGTTATCCGGCGCACGGTTCTCTTTTCTTCACCACTCCCGCTAGAGTTCTGAAATTTTTCAAGAACTCGGCAAAGTGGCGGCAGGAGTGTCCGCTTTCGGTCAACCTAAGTCATAGGTCACCAGTTTTGTACGGCTTGAAATAGTGTTTCAGTAAGACGAGTTCCGGAGAAGTCGAAAAAGCCTTCACCGGATCTCGTCGTATTGTATTTTATGGCGAAAACAGTCTCCAGGCAGGTGCCGCAGAAATCCCCGAGTCACGAGGTCGCAATGGCAACGAAACAATCCGAGCGAATTAATTTCGGCAAGATCAAGGAAGTCATCGCCCCCCCCAACCTGATCGAGATCCAGCTCGACTCGTATCGCGAATTCCTTCAGTCCAACCTGTCCGCGTCCAAACGCCGGAATCTCGGGTTGCAGGCAGTTTTTACCGAAGTTTTCCCCATAGAAAGCTATGACGGTAAGACAGTCCTAGACTTCCACTCCTACGACATCCAGGAGCCGAAGATCGATTGGTTGGAGTGTCTCCGTGAGGGCTTGACCTTCGGAGCGCCGCTTTACGTCACCTTCCTGCTGAAGGAAGAGAAAGGTACCAAGGAGGAAAAAGTGTTCATGGGCGAAATTCCGCTCATGACCCCCCAAGGCACCTTTGTTATCAATGGTGCTGAGCGTGTCATCGTCAGCCAATTGCACCGCTCGCCGGGTCTGGCTTTCGAGACAACCCAACATCCGAATGGCAAGACCCTCCACAGCTTCCGGATTATCCCGGACCGTGGATCTTGGTATGAGGCCCAGTTCGACACCAGCGACCTCCTTTACGTTTACTTGGACCGCAAGAAACGCCGTCGTAAGTTCCTGACCACCACGTTCTTCCGGGCGCTCTTCACTTTGGCTGAAGCCAAGTTTGATGCCGATCCCAAGACGTCTCCGGACAAGCTCGGTAGCGATGGTGACATCCTGAAGTTGTTCTATTCGATCAAGGACGTCTCCGTAAAGGACGCCGAGAAGATCGAGGAGATCCAGAACATGGTCCTCGTGGAGGACGCTCTCGACGTTGATCGCGGCATTGTGGTGGCCCGTGCCTTTGAGCCGCTGTCCAAAGCGGTCGTCCGCCAGATCGCTGACCTCGGAGTTTCCAAGATTCGAGTGGTGGATACGTCGGTAGACGACGGCATCATCATCAAGTGCCTCAAGAAGGATCCGACCAAGAACGCGGAAGAGGCCCTCAAGGATATCTACCGTCGTCTCCGGCCCGGAGATCCCCCCACTGCGGCCAACGCCAAGGCCCTTATCAAGCGCTTGTTCTTTGATGCCAAGCGTTATGATCTCGGTCGGGTGGGTCGCTACAAGATCAACCAGAAGCTCAACTTCAAGGACAACGGCGAAGACCGTATCCTTCGGGGGCGCGACTTGCTGGAAGCGACCAAGTACCTGTTGCGCCTGAAGAAGGGGCAGGGAAGCGTTGACGATATCGACCATTTGGGAAGCCGCCGCATCCGGACCGTGGGCGAATTGCTCGCCAACCAGTGCCGTGTGGGCTTGGCCCGTACTGAGCGCTTGGTCAAGGAGCGCATGACCTTGTTCGATCAGAGCCTCGACACGATGACGCCTCAGAAGCTCATCAATCCGAAGGCGTTGTCAGCAGTGGTTCGCGACTTTTTCGGTCGCAGCCAGCTGAGTCAGTTCATGGACCAGATCAATCCTTTGGCCGAGTTGACGCACAAGCGTCGTCTGTCTGCTCTCGGGCCTGGGGGTCTCTCCCGTGACCGTGCTGGATTTGAGGTTCGCGACGTCCATCCGTCCCATTACGGTCGTATTTGTCCGATTGAGACTCCCGAAGGACCGAACATCGGCTTGATCGCCTCCTTGGCGACCTATGCCCGAGTCAACGACTTCGGTTTCATTGAAACACCTTACCGCAAGGCCGAGAAGGGTCGCGTGACGGGTCAGTTGGATTACCTTACCGGTGACCGTGAAGAGGGCTTCGTCATCGCTCAGGCCAATTCTCTGCTCGATGACAAGGGTAACTTCGTGGGTGACCGCGTCACCTGCCGTTGCAAGGGCGACTTCATCGACGTTGAGCCCGATCGCGTCGACTACATGGACGTCTCCCCGAAGCAGTTGGTTTCGGTGGCGGCCGGATTGATCCCGTTCTTGGAGCACGACGACGCGAACCGCGCGCTGATGGGCTCCAACATGCAACGCCAAGGCGTCCCGCTGTTGGTGACCGAGGCCCCGTTGGTGGCCACGGGTCTCGAGAGCCGAGTGGCTCAAGATTCCCGCGCGGTTATTATCGCCGAGGAGGCAGGTAAGGTGGCCAGTGTCACCGGTTGCCAGATTATCATCACCAAGGATGGCAAGATCCCTGAGGGTAAGAAGAAACTAAAGCATTCTCCCGAGGACAGCGTCTGGATTTATCCGGTGCGCAAGTTCATGCGGTCCAACGCGGCCACCTGCATTAACCAGAAAATCCTGGTTTCCAAGGGTGAATCCGTGAAGAAAGGCCAAGTTCTGGCCGACGGTCCGTGCACTCAAGGCGGCGAGATCGCGTTGGGTCGTAACGTACTGGTCGCGTTCATGCCTTGGAACGGCTATAACTTCGAAGACGCTATCCTGATCTCTGAAAAGATCGTCAAGGATGACATTTTCACCTCCATCCACATCGATGAGTTCGAAGTGGTTGCTCGTGATACCAAGCTTGGGCCTGAGGAAATCACTCGGGATATCCCCAACCTGGGCGAAGAAGCTCTCAGGAATCTGGGTCTCGACGGCGTCATCCGCGTCGGTGCTGAGGTCAAGCCAGGCGACATCCTGGTCGGTAAAATCACGCCGAAGAGCGAAACAGAACTGGCTCCTGAAGAACGTCTCCTCCGAGCCATCTTCGGTGAGAAGGCTGCTGACGTGAAGGACACCTCGCTCAAGGTTCCTTCCGGTACCTACGGCATCGTCATGGATGTCAAGGTGTCGTCCAAGAAGGACAGCGACAAGGTGGTCGGAGGCAAGAAGGACGGCAAGGATGCCCCCCGCAAGGTGGCCAAGGAGATCGAGGACGGCTTCAAGCAGAAGCGTTCCGAGCTACTGGACCAACTGACCGAGGCTCTTTCCAACATCCTCCTGGGCGAGAAGATCCCGCTCGACGTTCTCAATAGTGAGACTGGCGAGATCATCATCCCGGCCAACCGAAAGATCACCAAGACGCTGCTGAAGAAGCTGGCAGATGTCTATGATCGCATCGAGATCGACCCGTCGCCGATCCGCAACAAGATCAGCGAGATCATCAGCCAGTTCAAAAAGCGCTTTGATGAACTGCAGAGCCAGCACGACGAGGAAATGGATCGCGTCGAAGCCGGTGAAGAGCTCGATTCCGGTATCGTCAAGCAGGTCAAGGTCTATGTCGCCTCAAAGCGTAAGCTTTCGGTGGGTGATAAGATGGCCGGACGCCACGGTAACAAAGGTGTCGTCGCCAAGATCGTGCCCGAAGAGGACATGCCGTTCCTTGAAGACGGAACCCCGGTCGAAATCGTGCTGAACCCGCTGGGCGTGCCTTCGCGCATGAACGTCGGACAGCTGCTTGAGACCCACTTGGGTTGGGCTTGCAAACTCCTGGGCATCAAGATCGCCACCCCGGTCTTCGACGGTATTAAGGAGAAAGAAATCCGCGGCTACCTCCGGGAGGCCAAGTTGCCAGAACACGGCAAGGTACACCTCTACGACGGTCGCTCCGGCGAGCGTTTCGATCAGGAGATTGTGGTTGGCTACATCTACATGCTCAAACTCGGGCATTTGGTGGCCGACAAGATCCATGCCCGTGCTGTGGGCCCCTATTCCCTCGTTACCCAGCAACCGCTGGGCGGCAAGGCGCAGTACGGTGGTCAGCGCTTCGGTGAGATGGAAGTCTGGGCGATGGAAGCCTACGGCGCGGCCTTCATGTTGCAGGAACTCCTGACCGTGAAATCCGACGACGTTCAGGGCCGTACCCGCATCTACGAAAGCATCGTCAAGGGCGATAACTCGCTCGAAGCCGGTGTTCCTGAATCCTTCAACGTTTTGGTCAAGGAGATGCAGTCTCTCGGCCTCGACATTAAAGTGGGCTATACCAACCCGGCTGACGCCCCTCAAACCGCCTCGAATGCTTTGGCGGCCTTTGTCTAATCCTTTCGATCATCTGCTGAACGCACACGAACTATGTTGAGCTCCAAGGACACTGCCCGCGAGTTGCTGGGCCTAGACAAGGTTAACCTGGTCGACCACGTCGCGATCCAGGTCGCCTCGCCGGAGATCATACGCTCCTGGTCGAAGGGTGAAGTAAAGAACCCCGAGACCATCAATTACCGCACATTCAAGCCCGAGAAAGGCGGTCTTTTCTGCGAGCGCATTTTCGGTCCCGTGAAGGACTGGGAATGTTCCTGCGGCAAGTACAAACGGATCAAGCACCGCGGTGTGGTGTGCGATCGGTGCGGCGTCGAAGTGACCTTGGCTCGCGTTCGCCGCGAGCGCATGGGCCACATCGAGTTGTCCGTGCCTGTTTCCCACATCTGGTTCTTCAAGTGCATGCCGTCCCGCATCGGTTTGATGCTGGATATGACGGCCCGCCACTTGGAGCGTGTTATCTACTACGAAGACTACCTGGTCATCGACCCTGGCAGTACTGCGTTGAAGGTTCACCAGTTGCTCTCCGAGCACGAGTACCGCGAGGCCCGAACCACCTACGGTAACGACGCGTTCGTTGCCAAGATGGGTGCCGAGGCCGTTCACGGTGCTTTGGCTAATCTCCAATTGGACAAGACCGTGGATGAACTCCAGGTCGCCATGACGGAGACCAAGTCCAAGCAAAACCGAAAGAAGATCTCCAAGCGCATCAAGCTGTTCCAGGGCTTCTCCAAGTCCGTGATGCGTCCGGAATGGATGATCCTGACGGTGCTGCCAGTCATTCCTCCCGATCTGCGCCCGTTGGTGCCGCTCGAAGGCGGACGTTTCGCGACCTCCGATCTCAACGATCTCTATCGCCGGGTTATCAACCGGAACAATCGTCTCAAGAACCTGCTCCAGCTCAAGACTCCGGAAGTCATTATCCGGAACGAGAAGCGCATGTTGCAGGAGGCAGTTGACGCATTGTTCGACAACGGCCGCCATGGTCGCGCCGTGACCGGTGCGGGCAACCGCGCCTTGAAGTCCCTGTCTGACATGCTCAAGGGCAAGTCGGGCCGCTTCCGCCAGAACTTGCTGGGCAAGCGCGTCGATTACTCGGGTCGTTCGGTCATCGTCATCGGGCCGGAGCTCAAGCTGCACCAATGCGGCCTACCCAAGAAAATGGCGTTGGTGCTCTTCGAGCCCTTCATCATTCGCCGCCTGAAAGAACTCGGCTACGTCCACACGGTCCGCTCGGCCAAAAAGATGATCGAGCGTCAGACCAAGGAGGTCTGGGATATCCTCGAAGAGGTGACCCGCGGGCATCCTGTGCTGCTCAACCGAGCACCAACACTGCATCGTCTGTCGGTTCAGGCGTTCGAGCCGGTCCTCATCGAGGGCGAAGCCATCCGAATCCATCCGTTGGTTTGTACCGCCTACAACGCGGACTTCGACGGTGACCAGATGGCCGTGCACGTACCGCTGTCGGTTGAAGCCCAGTTGGAGGCTCGCCTCCTCATGATGGCGCCGCTGAACATTTTCAGCCCGTCGAGCGGCAAGCCGATCATGACGCCGACTCAGGACATCCCACTGGGTTGCTATTACCTCACTGCCGAACCGCGCAAGGCCCGCAAGGAGGGCGAACGCATCGTTCTGTGCGGTTCCAAAGAAGAAGTCATCTTCGCCCAGATGGATGGTGCCTTGAAGACCCACGATCGTGTGCGTCTCAAGAATCCGGACTTCGGCAAGAAGACGGTCTACGGCAATGCGACTGACCGCGTCATTGAGACCACCGTGGGTCGCGTGATCTTCTCGGAGATCTGGCCGCCCGAGCTGGGCTTCGCCAACATCGTGGTGGGCAAGAGCAAGTTGGGTGACCTCATTCTCAACTGCTATAAGACTGTCGGCCACGAGCGCACAGTCACCACCCTCGACAAGCTGAAAGAAATCGGATTCGAGCAGGCGACCCGTGCAGGTGTTTCGATCGGTATCGACGACATGATCGTTCCGACTGAGAAGCAGAAGGAGATCAAGGAGGCGCTTCACCAGATCAGCGAGGTCGAGAAGCAGCACAAGAAGGGCGTCATCACCAACCAGGAACGCTACAACAAGGTGGTCGATATCTGGACTCATTGTACCGATCAAATCGGTTCGGTGATGCTCAAGACGTTGGACGCCAACCAGGGCAAGAAGGAGTACAACCCGGTCAGCCTGATGGTGGATTCCGGCGCCCGTGGTAACAAGGCCCAGGTCCGTCAGTTGGCCGGTTTGCGTGGTCTTATGGCCAAGCCGAGCGGTGAGATCATCGAAAAGCCGATTCTTTCGAGCTTCCGCGAGGGTCTGACTGTTTTGGAGTACTTCATCTCGACGCACGGCGCCCGTAAGGGTCTTGCCGATACCGCGCTCAAGACCGCCGACTCCGGTTACATGACCCGAAAGCTGGTCGATGCAGCCCAAGACGTGATTATTCGCGACGAAGATTGCGGCACCAGCGCCGGCATCTCCGTTCAGTCGATTTACGAGGGCGAGGAAGAAGTGGTGAAGATCAGCGAGCGTGTCGTCGGCCGGTATGCCGCCGAAGACATCTACGATCCAGCCGACCTGAAGAATCGCCTGATTGGTGCTGGTGAGGAGTTCGACGAGATCAAGTCTCGATCGATCGACCGCTCCGGTCTCGATAAGGTGAAGATTCGTTCGGTGTTGACCTGCGAAACGAAGGTCGGCATTTGTGCCAAGTGCTATGGTCGCCATCTCGGCACCGGCAAGTTGGTTAAGAAGGGCGAGGCCGTTGGCATCATCGCCGCCCAGTCCATCGGTGAGCCGGGAACGCAGCTCACAATGCGTACCTTCCACGTCGGCGGCGTCGCGACCGGTACCTACAAGCAGCCCCAGATCAAGGCCAAGCAGGATTCGAAGGTTCGATACAATGATCTGCGCGTCGTTGCGTTGGGCGATGGCAACAACATCGTTCTGAATAAGAATGGTACTGTCAGCTTGCTCGCTCCGGACGGTAAAGAACTCGACACGCATTCCATCGTGGTCGGCTCTATTATCTCCATTCCCGATGGCGGAATGGTCAAGAAGGGCGACGTGTTCATCGAGTGGGATGCATACAATGTGCCCATCATCTCGGAGAAGGCGGGATTGGTCAGGTTCCTCGATATCATCGAGGGCGTGACCATGAAGCAAGAGGTCGATGAGACCACCGGCTCAGAGGACATGGTCATCATCGAGCACAAGGAAGACCTCCACCCGACGGTCATTGTCGAGGACGCCAAGTCCGGAGATGCCCTGGCTCAGTATTCGATTCCCGCCGGGGCTCACTTGGTTGTCTCTGAAGGCGACGAGATCGGTGCCGGTTCACTCTTGGCCAAGACCCCTCGAAAGGCTTCCAAGACTAAGGATATCACCGGCGGTTTGCCGCGTGTTGCCGAATTGTTCGAAGCGCGTCGTCCGAAGGATGCCGCCGAGATCTCGAAGATCGATGGTGTTGTTGATTTCGGATCCTCCATTCGCGGCAAGCGCTGCGTGGTGGTGAAGGACATTCACACCAGCGTGGAAGAGGAGCACCTCATTCCGATCGGAAAGCACATCATCGTCTATAAGGGTGACTTCGTGAAGAAGGGGCAGCAGTTGACCGACGGTCCGGTCGTTCCCCACGAGATCCTGGACGTTTGCGGACCGCACGAGTTGCAGGAGCACTTGGTCAACGAGATCCAGGAGGTCTATCGCCTCCAGGGTGTGACCATTAACGACAAGCACATCGAGATCATCATCCGTCAGATGCTCCGCAAGGTTCGCATCACTGAACCGGGCGATACGCTCTTCCTGTGGAGTGAGCAGATCGACAAGCTTGTCTTTGAAGAAGAGAACAACCGCGTCGAGAAGATGGGTGGTAAACCTGCAGAGGCAGCACCGGTTCTTCTGGGCATCACTAAGGCGTCGTTGGAGACCGAGTCGTTCTTGAGCGCCGCGTCGTTCCAAGACACGACCCGCGTCCTCACCGAGGCGGCGACCATGGGCAAGTTCGACTATCTCCGCGGCTTCAAGGAGAACGTCATCATGGGCCACATCATCCCGGCCGGAACCGGCTACGACCTGCATCGCAACATCAAGGTTAAGATGCTCGTCGAAGTCCCGGAAGATGAACCGACCGTGATGGACATCACCGCCGACCAGTCGCCTTCGGTCGCCTGATCGTTTTGGATTAAGATCTGACAGGGCACCTGGAAACAGGTGCCCTGTTTTGCTTTGTGTGTGCCCAGTCAGGCGCACCTGTTGGTGGGCTAGGAATATTCGGCGAAGAAAGTCAGTCAACCGATCGACCTCAAGTCTCTGTTGCCTGATCAGGATTCTGAACCTTGACGGTGAAACCGGTTGCTTCTCACCGGCCTGAATTCCAGTCTTCGGATTAGCGATCGGATTAAACCCAAGTCCTGCTGCTCCGGATTCCCCCCATGAAGAAGGTATCCCGCTCTTCCCTGAGTCTTGGAGTTGTGCGTCCTCCAGAGCCAACTCCTGCTAGGCCAACTCCAATTCGACGTTTTAAGCCGAGATTCGGTCCCGATCCCATCCCGCAGCCCCTTCTAGGGCGTTTTGGCCTCGGAGTCTCGGCAAGGCTGATCCGTCGCCACAGATCGAGCCCAGTGGAGCGACGCGTGGGAAAAGGTGCTTCGGCCCCGCTGAGATTTGTTTTTATCCGTCGTACGAAAACCGTACGGGGAAGAACCTCTCGCCGCTCCTCAGCCCAAGGGCCCCTGCCGATTCGGATTCAAAAAGCAGTGGGCAAGGGCAAGGTTTCGATGCAGGGGGCCAAGCCTGACCTCTTGTCATTGTTGGAGCCCAAGAGAGGGGCGTCGGCAATTCAGGGATTGCCCTGGGTCCAACATCTAATGGCAGTCCATTTGGACCCTGTGAACATTCCGCAAGGACTGCCCGAGATGCCTCCGATCCTGCTGGAGGGGGATCCCGGGACACTGAATTTACCCATCCTAGAATCGGGCCAGGGTTCCCATGAATTGGCAGGGGCTGCATCGGCGGTGTGGCTAACGGGCTGCGATCCGCGGACATTGCTTCTGGGTTGGGAGGAGCCAAGTCAGCCCTCGGTATCGACAGCTTCCCCAACGGAATGGCGGATTCGTTCGGTCACTGAACCGAATTCCATACTCGCTGCAGGAGCCCTGCCTACGGACCGCCGATTTATTTTCCTTCAAGATCCGCCGCAGGCAACGGGCCATATCGCTGACATTGGGATGCGGTCCCCCCAGGGGCGCTGGGAATGCCTGGCCTCTTCCGGACCGGTCTCGCTGCCGCCGTCTTCGGTGGCTCCGGATGCGTCACCAGCCCCTGTTCCACTCCCAGCGGCCGCCGGCGTTCGGCCCGGGGTCGTTCGGCCCGGGGTTATGGCGAGTTATTTTCAGCATATTTTGGATCCTCAGTTTGGGCCTGTGGGGAGTTCGGAACTCGGACTGCCCGCCGTGTCTGATCGACTGGGGCAGGGCGGGGGCTCCAACCAAGCCCCATCCTCGGAGTGGACCGTGGCGATCCCGGAAATCTCCTCGTCGGCCTTGGGTTCGCCAGGCTTGGACTCCGGTTTGCCTTCAGAGGACTTTGAGTTTCGCGTTAATGCTGAGGTGGTTCTCTTTGGCAGCACACGACCTGGGTCTCGTGTGACGATTTTTGGCCGCCCGGTTGATTTGCGTTCGGACGGATCCTTCACCTTCCGTTGTGCATTGCCGGACGGTCGATTTGAGGTGCCGATGCAGGCGGTGGGTCCGCAGGGGATGGATGTCCGGCAGGCTGTTCTCACTTTGGCCCGACAGACAGAGGTCCGCGGCGGGGTGGGCTCACATCCACCGATCTTTGGACTTCCACTTCCGGATGCCATTCCGTGAGTGAACCACCGGTGATCGGGTCTCTCGCCCTGGTGCTGCACGCTCACCTTCCGTGGGTGCGACATGCCGATCAGGACCGGTTCTTGGAGGAGTACTGGCTGTTTGAGGCGGTGGCCGAGTGCTACCTGCCGCTCTTGAGACTCATCCGGGGTTGGGCCCGCGATGATGTGGATTGGAAGTTCAGCCTCGGGATCACGCCGACCCTGGCTGCCATGTGGGCCGACCCGTTGCTGCGTTTCCGGAGTCAACGGTATTTGGCCGAGCGTCGTGATCTGGCGCGGATGGAATGCGAGCGCACGATCCTCATTCCCGAACTGCAGGCGGTGGCCCAGTTTCACCGCGCGTTTTACGACCAAGTTTGGGAAGAGTGGTTGGCTTGCGGAGGGGACCTGGTGGGAGCCTTTGCCGCCTGGGCGCAGACGGGAAGGCTGGAACTGCTGGCAGGCCCGGCCACGCACCCCATCCTGCCGCTGCTGACCATTGAACCGGGGAGCCTTCGGGCTCAATTGCGTCTGGGACTGAGGGAACACGAGCGCCGATTCGGCCATTGTCCACAGGGGCTTTGGCTCCCGGAGTGCGCCTGGTCTCCCGCGTTGGAGCCACATTTGTTGGCGGTGGGAGTCCGCCACAGCATCGTAGAGACTCATGGACTCCTGAAGGGTTCGCCTCCGGCGCCCTCTGCGATTTTTCTGCCAGTTCGTAGCCCGGGGGGAATCACGGTTTTCGGGCGCGATCCTCTGAGTGCTCGACAGGTTTGGAGCCGCCAGGGCGGATATCCTGGGGACCCTCGATACCGGGAATTTCACCGTGATTTGGCCGATGAGGCGGAGTGGGAATCCGTATCGCGGTTTCTCCCGGCAGCTGGGGTCCGCTACCCCAGTGGACTCAAGTACCATCGAGTCACCGGCGGTGGCGTCGACAAGTTGCTCTACAATCGGTCCGAGGCGATGCAGGCCGTTGAAGAACAGGTGACTCATTTCTTGTCGCAGAGGCAGCACCAACTCCGACAAGCCCGGGCTGGACTAACTCGAACACCGGTTATCGTGGCCCCTTACGATGCCGAACTCTTTGGCCACTGGTGGTTCGAGGGACCGGAATTTCTGGATGGTGTGATGCGTCAGGCTTCGCGCTTCGGTATTGGGCCACAGACTTTGTCGGGGGCTTCCGGCGATAGTACCGAGGCATGGGTGTCGCAGCCTGCCGAGTCGAGTTGGGGTGCTGGTGGGCACCTGGGGGTGTGGCTTCACCCATCGAACGCGGACCTTCAGCCACGACTGCGCTCAGCTGGTGTAAGGATGGTTTCGGTGGCTCGTACGGCCATTATCGCCGCTGAATCCGGTAATCCTCGGGGTGGGTGCCTCGAGGGATGGGCGCGGCAAGCGGGCAGGGAATTGCTACTAGCCCAAGCCAGTGACTGGCCTTTCCTAATCCGTATGGGTACCGCCGAAGGCTACGCGCGTCGCCGAGTCGAAGGTCATCTGCAGGCCTTCGAGGGCCTTGCCAAGGCCGTCCTCGGTGTCGAGGGAACGGCCGCTTTGGAGGGACAGGAAACTTCTCGGCCTGGGGACGGTTTTCCGGAGCCGGATCTCAACTGGTGGTGGTCGGCCGGGGAGGGTAATCTTTGCGTGCTTGGATGACTTCTGCGGAGCCGTCTGGTCATCGGTGCCTCGCTGTTTTGCTCCGGTGATGAAGGATTCTAACGGAAAATGGTCGGTGCCCCCGATGGAAGCTGCTGCACGAATCTGAAGTTTTGACGCTTTCCCGGGCAACGGGTGCTCTATCCATAATTCGAGCGTTGACGATTCTTCTCTCGGATCGCTTCATCTCGGGCAGCCCCATATACAGTCGTTCAACAAACCTTTTTGCATGAATCCCTATCCTGCATCTCTGACTCGTCGTGAGCGCAACCAGCGCGACGGTTTCACCCTCATCGAATTGTTGGTGGTCATCGCCATCATCGCCATTCTTGCCGGAATGTTGCTGCCGGCCTTGTCCAAGGCAAAAGACAAGGCCTTGTCGACCATCGACTTGAGTGGTTGCAAGCAGATCATGCTCAGCAGCCATATGTTCGCGACCGACAACCAAGACGACCTGCCGGGTCCGACCTGGGGTCTCACCGGTTGCAAGACCGGTTGGGCCTATTCGGCCGTCAATGACGGGAGTGCCCCGTCCCAGACTCCGGGCCAGGCCGTGCCGGCAACGATTCCCGATGGCGCAGGCGACAATAAGGTGCCGCTGAGCGCTGGTTCCAAGTCCCTGGCGCAGCAGCCTTTCTTCATGATGGGGCAGTTGGGACGATTCCTCACCACCCCGAAGGTGCTCTTCTGCCCCAAAGATCTCACTGAAGTCGCTGGTTCTAAGAAGAACGAATGGGCTGGCCGCAGCGTCAAAATCACCAGCTACACCTTCAACGGCTGCATCATTGATTTGGGTGCGTTGCCCAACATGGCCGAAGGCAAGGCTCGCAAACAGTCGGCCTTCCGCCCTCTCGACATCCTGTTCTGGGAGACGGCCGAGGGTGATCCCTTCCTCTTCAATGACGCAGGTAACCAACCGACCGAAGGCATCTCGCAGCGCCACCGCGCTTCGGCCTACAAACGCGGCATCCTCAATCAAAATTGGGGTGGTCAGTCGTCCATTGGCCGCATGGATGGCAGCGCCAGCTTCATCCGGTTCAACGACTTCACCATCATGGGAGGCGGGACCCCTCAAGGCATGCCCGCAGGTCTGAGGGCTATGCCCCAGAGAGACGACAACAATCACGTTTGGATCGGACCGGCCTACAAGAATTGATCGTCCAAGAGCCTTCGTTATCATTCGAATGCCATGAAACACGAATACTGCCTGCTATTGCTGTTGTCGTTGGGGTTGGTGACCGCCTGCTCAAAAAAGGATCAGGCCGACTCAGCTTCCGCACCGGCTGCCGAGGCACCGGCTGCTACCGAGACCACTCCGGCTGTTGCCTCAGCGCCCGCCGAGGCGGCTCCGGCTCCCGAGGCTAAGCGCAACTGGGATGCTGTAGTGGCTGAAGTGGCCCGTATCCGCGCCATGCGCCCATTGCCCGACGACAAGCGGACCCGCATGCTGCAATTGCAGGATGAGTTGATGGCGGCCTCGAATTCCGATCCGACCGCCCGGGAAGCTTGGGCCAATTTATCGCGGATTATCAACGGCCGCTGAGGTCTTGTTTTTGGTCTTCTCAGAAGTCGGGCGTCCGGAGAACCCGGGCGCCCTTTTTTGTTGGTAAGCCCTATGACCCGGAGGACGGTGATCTTGTTGGCAGTGTTGCTGTCGGTGGGGGCGCTCGCTGTTTGGCGACGCGGCCCTGCGTCCACAGCGATGGTTCGGCAGCAGGACGCCCAGGCCGAGGCGGCAGCGCGCAAGTTCATGTCCCTTCGTGAGGCAGAAGAGTTGGCCGATCGTGAAGTTTGGTCACCGACCCAGCCGGCGATCCGCCTCGAGCAAGAATTGGTCTTGGGGGTGGAGCGAGCGATGGGAGCCCGCAGTCTCGACGCCGGAGTGCTGCCCAATCTGGCTCAGCAGATTTCCGCACCGGCGGGTTACTCTCTGCGTTGGATGCAGGTCCGATTGATGCGGGTCCGTCCCAATCCGCAGACCGAGGGACTCACGGCGGGATTTCTGGCCGACTTGGAGTCGGAGGTTGTCCTTGAAGCACCCGCCGACAGGAACTCCTCGCGAGTGATTTGGACCGCGCGATTCCGGGTAGAGTCGGATTGGTCCGACGGTGAGACACCTCGACTTCGCAATTACCACCTCAGCCAGCCCCCGACGGTCCAGAGCGGTGCAACGGTTTTCGAGCCCTGGGCCGACCTCTTGATTCCGACCAATGGCGTTGGGCTTTTCACCGACCCACTGCTGAAGGAGACCACGGAGCGGGGAGTTCAATTGCATTTGGCAGGTGCGGGGGTGACGGCCGTCCGGGTTGGGGAAGGGTGGCGCTGGGAGACGGCGGACATGGGGCCGCCTGCCCAAGTAAAAGCCATCGTTCTGGCCGATTTGGACGGTCCGTGATGGGTGGCGTCAGGCCTGGGCAGCCCCGGCCAAGCTCAGGCATCCGCAGTCCATCACCGCTGGTGACATCGATGGCGACGGGGACCTCGATTTGTGGGTCACCCAATACCGGTTGCCGTTCGTCAACGGCCAGTTCCCCACACCGTACTACGATGCCAACGATGGATTCCCTTCCTACTTGTTGCGCAATGACGGAACCCAGTGGTTGGACATCACCGAGGCCTCTGGTTTGGCTCCAAAGCGTCATCGGCGCACCTACAGTGCCTCGTGGTTGGACTTCGATAGCGATGGCGACTTGGACCTCGTCAACGTGAGCGACTTCGCGGGCCTAGATCTTTATCGCAACGACGGGCGGGGTCATTTCACCGACCTGACTCCCGAACTTGGCCTGGCGCGGCATGCCTTCGGAATGGCCCATGTAGTCTGGGACGCCAATCACGACGCGTTGCCTGATCTCCTCATGGTGGGGATGGACTCCCCGGTGGCTTCGCAACTGGAGGCCTTGGGACTGGGTCGGCCCGAGTTTCCCGGACACACAGTGCATCGAGGGGCCATGACTTATGGCAATCGGCTCTTCGTCGGTTCCAGAAGTCGCGGCATGGAATTGAGTCCACTCTCTGAGGACTTGCGTCGGGCCGGTTGGGCGTGGGGGGCTGCGGTGTTGGATTGGAACAACGACGGTCGAGACGACCTTCATTTGGTCAATGGACATGAGACCTTCGAAAGCCGATCTGAGTTCGAGCGTCAGTTCTGGCAGCACGATATCTACGTCGGCGGATCAACTCCCGATCCGGCGTCGCAGCTTTACTTCATGCAGGCCAATGAGCGCCGTCGGGCCGCCCGGCAGTCCTACGGTGGGTGGCAAGCCAACCGACTGTTCACCCAGACGGTCAGGGACTCCTTCGTCGAGAATGCTTGGATCCTTGGGGTGGCAGTGACCGAGGATTGCCGCAATGTGGTGGCCGGCGATTTTGACGAAGACGGGCGGATGGATCTGGCCTTAACGACTTACGAACAATGGCCAGTGACTCGCCAGAGGCTCCTGATCTTCCGCAATCGTTCCGTCAACGACGGACACTGGATCGGGTATCGGCTGAACGCTCCGGCTCCGGGTTCCCACCTGGAAGTAACCACCCGGGAGGGCATCCGGCGTCATTGGTGGGTCAACGGAGACGGCTACCGATCCCAGTCAGATACCGAGGCCCACTTCGGGTTGGGGCATGGTTCCGAGGTCCTCAAGGCGGAGTGGGTACGCCTCGGTGGCGCTCGCCAAGAGTTGCCCCGGACTCTCGACCGATGGCATCGGATTGGCCTCCGTCCTTGAGTCTGAGGCAAACCTTTACGAGGTTCTGTTGACAATCCCATCTCGAAGCGGTCCGTAACGGGCTGGATCCGTGCTGCAAACCCAGGAAGGGGGCATTCATAGTCAAGGCGGCGATTCATGAGCTTTTTCGCTGAATGGGATTCCTATTGACCGCAAAGGCGTCTGTTGTGGACAACCTGATGGACGTGACGGATCCGATCCGGCGCGACTCCGGAAAAACACATGGCGAGAATAGTAAGGAAGGCGGGCCCTGCGATCAAATCGGCGGCCAGTTCCAAATATGACGCGCACCACAAGGTGCTCAACACGACCTACGGCTCTTTCGCGGACTTGCGTCGCGAACTGGCCGACTCCAAGGAGAAGGTCTCCGAGCGGGAGAGCGTGCTGAAGCTCTTTGCCACCTGCATGGATCCTCAGAGGGCCTTCCTGCTGCTGGATGACTATCTCGAGAAGCTCTCCCTGAGCCGCAAGGACTTCGGTCAGTCGGAATGGTGGCCGCGGATGCAATCTTCGACGGGCAAACCCCGTCTGGAGGAAGTGGCCATGCTGTTCCTGCGAAACAATCGGTCGTTGCCGACCGAATTGCTCCAGTACGCCAACTTCGAAAAGTTTGCGGCCGTCGAACAGACTGAGAAGGAGACCGGCTTCGTTCAGGAGTTGGAGAACTGGCTCTTCCCTCCCAACCACACGCATCTGGACTCGCCGCGTGCGGCCCTGCGGGTCGTTTGTGAGCCGAAGCGGGAAGACGAGAACTCCAATCAGTGGCGTCTGGCCGTCCATTTCTTTTTGTTCCGTTCCCGCTCCGGCGAGAAAGAGCGCTTTGTTTCGGACCTGTGCGACCTGCGCACTCGTGCGGCTCACGAAGCCGAACTCTTCCCGGCCGAAGACTGGCAGGTGATCGACTGGTTGCATGGGCACTGGTCGGAGAAGGTGCCCGAAGGGGAGGTTATGCTACTCGACGGCCCAGACTTGCTGACCTGGCTTGCCAAGTGGGGCCACGGACTGCGGCTCGAGCTGCTGGGTAAGGCGACCAACATTGATTTTGTGGGACGGGTGGCCGAATTGAAGCCGCGACTGGAGACCATTGAAGGCGAGATGAGTTTTACTCACGTGCTGTCATTGCCCAATGGGGTGAACCAGCCCTTGCCGGAATGTCAGTTCTTTGTCGGAGAGCCTCCGCTCGTGTTGGTGGGCAACGAGTTCTTCGTCTTGCGCCATGCGCCTCCGGCCACACTGCTGGGCCCATGGGCTCAGCGTCCGGTGGTGCCGGTGAAGCGGTTATCTCAGCGCCTGCTCACCGAATTGCGCCGCACTCAGGCCAAGGAGCAACCCAACGCCAACTGGAGCGAGTTGTGCGAGACCCACTCGGCCCGCCCTCAGTTCACCTTCGAACTCGCCGACGAGGTGGTCCGTGTCCGTCTCTTAGCCATCAGTGAAAAGGACGCTTCCGAGTGGCAATGGAACGGCCACGAATGGACTCGGGTGGTGGAGCGCCAGGGAACCGAGAACCGTCCGGAACTCCTCGACGATGTTCGGCTGCTGCCGGCGATCCATTGGCTACAGCAGGCCGATTGGTTTACTCCAGAGCCAGGTCTTTGGGTGCTCGATGCCAATGAGAACTGCCTTTCTCAGTTGGCCACGGCGTGGTTCGACCGCCCCAAGGAGGCCGACTACTTGGGCAACCCCAGCTTCCAGCGACTCTTCCTGAACCGGCGACTCGTGAAGCCCAAGCTGGTGCTCAAGGGTTCCGGTATCGACTGGTTGTCGGTGAGCGCTGAATGGGAGGCCGAGGGCATGAAGCTCTCTAAGGCTGACTTGGAACGACTGGCCGCGGCCACCTCGCGCTTCGTCAAGCTGCCCGACGGCGGTTGGGTGGAGTTGGACATCGACGCCAACCGCAAGGCTCATGAGATGGCAGCCACTCTGGGACTCGAAGGGCTCTCGGCGGACGCCCAGAAAACGTCCTTGGTCCACGCGACTCAGTTGGATGAAACAACCTTGGATGCCCTTGGAGCCAACAAGGTGGTTGCCGAATTGCGGGCCAAGTTGGCCAATTTCAAGGGGGTGCCCGAGACGAAATTGCCGGCAAGTATTTGCGCCGAGCTGCGACCTTATCAGCAGGAGGGGTTCAACTTTTTGGCCAACCTCACCCGGCTTCGTCTGGGTGGTATTCTGGCGGACGACATGGGCTTGGGTAAAACCCTCCAAACCTTGGCTTGGCTCACCTGGCTGCATGAGAATGCCGCTAAAAAAGACAAAAAACCGTCGTTGGTCCTGTGTCCGGCCTCGGTACTGCACAACTGGCGTCGTGAGGCCGAGAAGTTTGCCCCGAACCTTAAGGTGCTGGTGCTTCAGTCGGGCCAGCAGCGACACAATTTGCGCAAGCAAATCCCCGACGCCGATATCGTGGTCACCAACTACGCCATCCTCCGCCGAGACTTGGAAGAGTTGGGCAAGTTCCACTTCCGCGCCCTGGTACTCGACGAGGCTCAATTCATCAAGAACCCGACGGCTCAGGTGACGGTTGCTGTGAAGGAAATCGAGGCCGATCACCGTTTGGCACTCACGGGTACTCCGCTGGAAAACCGCATGCTCGACCTCTGGTCGATCGTCGACTTCTCGCAGCCGGGATACTTGGGCAACCAGCAGAACTTCAATGAAGTCTACGAGGCCAAGGGTGATGGCCCCGAATGGGATGGCTCAGCCAAGCGCCGTCGCCTGAGTGCCAAGCTACGCCCGATCATGCTGCGCCGCCTTAAGAAGCAGGTGGCTAAAGACCTACCCGACCGCATCGAGGAGCGCCGCGACTGCGAATTGGACGACGATCAGCGCAAGCTGTACCTGGCCGAGCTGCGCCGCAGCCGCGAGCAGGTTATGAAGACCATGCAGGAGAAGGGTGTGGCCAAGTCCAAGATGCACGTCTTGGCGGCGCTCACCCGCCTGCGCCAGATCTGCTGCCATCCAAGGCTCGTCGGCAACGACTGCGTTTCGGGCAAGACCGAGACGCTCTTCGAGCTGCTCGAGCCCATCTTGGCTTCCGGCAACAAGATCCTGCTCTTCTCCCAGTTCGTGGAGATGCTGAAGCTCCTCGAGGCCGCCTGCCGTGAGCGGGGGATCAAGACTCACATCCTGACCGGCGAGACCAAGGCGCGTATGGAGGTGGTCAATGCCTTCCAAGCCGATCCGGATCCCTGCGTGTTCCTCTTGTCGCTCCGCGCGGCGGGCACGGGGCTGAACCTCACCAACGCCAGTTATGTGGTGTTGTACGATCCGTGGTGGAACCCGGCCGTCGAGGCGCAGGCCATCGACCGCTCGCACCGCATCGGTCAGACTCAGACCGTGATGGCCTATCGGTTGATCACTCCGGGTACCGTGGAGGAAAAAATCTGGGACCTCCAGCAGCGCAAGTCGGCCACCATCGCCGACGTGCTCGGCGAGGAAGGGTTCGCCAGCAACCTGTCGAAGGACGACCTCGAGTACCTCTTCAGCGAGGACTAATCGGAGGTTTGTTTGGAAAGCATCGGGGCCGTGCGGGCCGTTTTAAACGGATCGCACGGCCTCAATCGTTTGCAGCAGGCCAAGGCCCTTGGTTTGTTCTTGAGACTGGGGAGGGGCCGTGAAGCCGATCCCGGTCTTAGAGCCTGTCTGAAAATGGGGAGGGGTCCTGCGGCTGGGCCTGTTAGGGTTCGTAAAGTCCGGCCTCGCGGAGTTGCGCCTTGAAGGCCTCCACACGCGCCGGGAAATACCGCTGGACGATGCGTTCGACCTCCGGCTTCCAATGCCCCTCGACCGTGTAGGTTTCGAAGGATCCCTCCTTGTAGCGATGAATTCGGTTCCGGTAATCGCCCCACCGCAGGGCCTCCGCAAATAAGGCCGGTTCCAAATGTTTGGCCATCGAGCGGTATCGGGCGGCCGCGGCGTCGGCCGAAAGAGCGGCCCCCGGGGCCATGTGCTTTCTGGCTCGGGTTGCGAACTCACGGCAGAAGTTCGGAGACTGGCGGAGCTTTTGAAAAATGCGGGTCGGCGATTGGTCGTCGTCGTCCTTCAGGCGATTGTCCTGAGGGTCTTCGAGGGTTCGCTCCCCGTCCCAAACTAGAAACTGCCATAGACCCGGAGGATTCCGACGTCGGGCCGCGTACCAATTGGATGAGCGGTCCCAATCGCCGTTGGCGCCGTACAGGTTCAGCAGCATGAAATCAATGAAGGCAGGTACATCTAACTCGGCGCGGAGGGCCTTCTCAGTCACCTCATTGGTAATGCCTGCGTTGATCAACCGCATCAACCGATCCCAGGCGATGGTGTCGCCGGAGAGCACCTTGTCGGCGTTGCGTGCATCGTAATCGACGCTTCGCCCGCCCCAGGTCCGGGCTGCGAAGCCAGCGTCCGGGCGTTCGCACAAATCGTAGATGCCCCAATAGAGGCCATTGAGATGCAAATGCACGGGGCGGCTGCGGGAGGCTGAATGACCCATCACCGAATAGGTCGCCCGCATCCAAGGGTCTCGCAGGTAGTCGGCGCTCCGACGTTCTTTTCCGTCCCAGTGCAGCCAGGAGTGATTGTTGCCGGCGCGGAGAATGAACTGATCAAGGCTCCCCTCTTGCCCGGGGAACAATGCGTTTTTGAGGGACGGCAGCCCATAGCGGGAACGGAAGACGACCCGGAAGGAATGCTTCGGTGATTCCTTGGGACGGCGATTCCATCCCCCCTGAATCCTCAGACCGGCCTGAACTTGAAAACCCGGGCCGCGGGGGGAAGTCCGAAAGGTGAGTTGGACCGGCCGTTCCCAGGCGTCCCCGGATTCTTGGGTATGCCGGTAGAGCCCCCGCTCCTCGCCATAAAGATCTTCGTTCTTCAGGTTCAAAAACAGATGGGGAAGGGCCTCGAGGGCCTCTTGCAGTCGTTGTTCAGTTTTGGCCGCCCCATCGGCCGGCACCGACATCCGGTACCAGGCAGGTGCTTCCCAGCCGTCTTCGCGCCCCCAAATTGTAGGCAATCCTGCTCCGTCTTGCCGCAGGATCTCAGCGACCGAGAACACCGAGGTTGGCGGGGGAGTAGGAGGCGCCTCGGCCCCGGACCGCAGTACGAGAACAACTGCGAAGAGAATCAGGGAGAGAAGATCGCGGAGGTATCGGCGCACGAAAAAAACGTGGGCTGCTTCTGGCTGAAAGGCACGCGTCGAACGGCCATAAAGATCTCAGCCTGTTGCCTCAAAACTTTTGATCCACTGGGGGATTGGCGTGGCGGAGGGGCATGAGGTCGTTGCCCCCCAAAGGGTGACACCGGCTAAGAGACGGGATACCGATGGATCCATCGAGCTCCCTGGAAAGGACCGATCTCCGAGCGGTCCATGTCTGCGGTGGTCCATTTCTGCGGACGTTGGCGCTTTCAGAGAGGTCTCCCCACCTCGGAGGTTCCCGGGTAAGGCTGAGTTTGCGGTAGGACTCCTGGCTGTAGCCCAATAACCTCCGAGGTAGGGACCGATCTCCGAGCGGTCCGTCTGAGGGCGCTGGAAACCCTGGAGACTAGCGACCGCAGTTTGGGCCTGGGCCTGGCGCTTTCAGAGAGATCTCTCCCCACCTAGGGAGCTTGTCGGAGGTGTTGCGAGTCGGTCGGCGATTGCCTCGACAGGGGGCAGGGTGGGGGCGAGTTTCTACTCGTATGACCGTTCGGGACACCTTGTCGTGGATCACCCAGACGCTTCAATCTGCCGGCATCGAGTCCGGAGAAATCGAGGCGTGCTGGATGCTGTGGCAATTGACCGGTTCCAGTCCGGTTCAGTTGCGTTTGCGGGGTGACGTATTGGTTTCTCGTGAGCACCGCCAACAGTTGGAGACTTGGGTGCAACGCCGCTGCCAGCGGGAACCGCTGCAACACATCTTGGGCACGGCTCCGTTTCTCGAATGGGAGATTGAAGTCTCCGGTGATGTTCTGGTGCCAAGGCCCGAGACCGAGGTACTGGCCTTGAAGGCTCGGGATTGGCTTCGACAGCGGGCCGGTGGCATTGCGGGTCGCGCCTTGAAGGCCCTCGATATCGGCACGGGATCTGGTTGCCTGGCGATGGCCCTGGCCGGCATTCCAGGGGTATCCGTCCAAGCGATCGATGTATCGGAAGCGGCTTTGCGAATCGCCCGATCCAATGCGGCCCGGCTTGGATTCAACGACATTGATTTTTTGCATCGCGACCTGAGGAGTCTTGGCG
>Ga0255131_1000019_pt1 | contig 49548 bp, 43 predicted proteins | sample Law_Yuk_RepC_8d_FD_188554 | JGI IMG/M metagenome (GOLD analysis project Ga0255131, IMG submission 188554) | Freshwater microbial communities from St. Lawrence River, New York, United States - Law_Yuk_RepC_8d | ecosystem: Environmental > Aquatic > Freshwater > River | place: USA: New York... | reverse complement strand
TGCCACCGGCTCGGCCCGACCAGGTCGCAACAAAACTACGCACATAAAGACCGACAGGAGAGTCCCTCGCAAGATTGGTATCAGTGAACTCAATCTGAGCAAGGCCCGTAGGGAACACGAGTCCGAGGGCTCGGGCTGAGAATGCAAATCCAGAGGCGCAGGAATACGATCCCGGAAGTGCGGCAATGGGTGTTTCATTCGTTTTTCCGATCGAATTGCTCAGACGCACGAAAACACGCCTCCGTCTCTCTACTCCAGAGCTGACCGCTTTTCGGGACCAAGAGTTCACCCGACCTGCGATCGGGATGTCCACAAAAGAATACATCAAAACCGTCACACCGCACCCGATATCGCCTCAAATAATAACATGAACACCAATTTCACCGATTTTAGAAGTCAACTTGATTGTAACTCCAGAGGCTCGTTACTGCTTTTGTGGATCTTCCGTTACAAAGTTTTGTTGGGTAATTTAATAGTCGTATCCAACGTCATCCGATCGTCACGAGCGCAACCGAAGCAATCCAGACGGTTTGATGAGAATGAATTTGATCTCCATGCACAGCGCCTCAATCACCCTCGGAAAGGACCTCCAGGGGCAATCCATTTATCTCCGGTGGTTTTTGCAGGAACACCCCTTAGAGCGACAGTGCTTGCTCAATATGTACCCGGCAAGTCGCAGGTGGTTGGTGCGCATGCTTCTGTCCACCCGCTGGATCTCCTTGCTGGAGACCGAAATTAACGTGGCAGCGGCACTCACCGGGATCAACTCTCAAGACCGCTCAAACACCCTGAAATCGATATCGGATGCCTACCTTCGAAGACCGATTCCCAGCGGATTCCCTCGTTGGGTCCTGAGAATTCTGAATGCCGACCCCCTACTATTGGGTAAGTAAAGGTTGCCAAGTTTTAAAATTTTAATTATACAAAACCTAACATTCCATGTACCGCTCCGCCAGATCTCCTGAAACCTCCTCGGAAGCCACCGTTCGCCTCTACAGTTGGACGCTTATCGAATCCAAAGCCGGCCTCCGCCTCAAGGGCTACGCCACCGACCCGACTCGGAGCGAGCGCGGCAAAATGTTGCTGACCGCCCCACTGGTCGGGCGCATCGGCCAATACCTTCTCTCCCAGAAGGGGTGCTTGTACCGATTGGAGACCCCGGCCACCAATGATCTGGAGAAGCAGGCCTCCATGCGAGCTACCTTGGAGCAGATCAAGCCCGTGGGCGACGACCCCAGCAGCCCCGGTCGCGTTCTCCAGACTATTGTGGCCGACCAGGATCCCAAGATTCGGGCTTTTCTGACGGAACTGTGCCAAGCTCAAGGGCTTAACGTCCACGAAGCCGATTCCGCCGAACAGGCGGTGGATCTCATTCTTCAGGGCAAGGGTGACGGCGCCATCCTCCGCATCTTTGGCAACGGAGCTCTGGGCGTACCGGTTTTCCGGATGTTGGCAGCTGTTCAGTGGCCACGGAAAACGCTCTTCATCCCACTAGAAACCATCTCCAACTGGGTCGAAATCCAGAACACTATCGAGAGCGGCACGCCCGTCGCCTACGCGGAGTCGCGGCGTATGTCCTTGGCGATCGAAGCCCTACTAGATGGTCGGATCGGCCTCTCACGGGATGTTCTCGTCGAGAGCGCTCCCTCTCCTCTCAAGAGCATCTACCCGCTTTCCGACCGGGAGCGTAACATCGCCGCGATGCGGGGCGGCGGTGTCTCCTGCCAAGATATCGCCGATCAATTGGGTTTATCGGTGAACACCGTCTACGCGCACACACGGAACATCGCCCGAAAAACCCGCCCCCTTCGTGGAAGCTTTGCGATGATAGCAAACACCGGTGACGGTGTGGTTGCTTGACGCTGGATTCAGGTAGCGATTTAAGCTCCCATAGCCGGAACAAGCTATGGGAGCCATTCAATTTGGGACCGATGGTTGGCGAGCCATCATCGCCGAAGATTTCACGTTTAGTAACCTAGACCGCGTGGCCCAGGCGACCGCAGATTATTGGCAGGCCAACCCGGTTCCTGACGTTCATAATGACCGGGCCGTCGTCGGTTACGACCGGCGCTTTCTTTCCCCAGAATTCGCAGCCCGGGTGGCAGAAGTGTTGGCCGGCAACGGCTTCACCGTCACATTGACCGACCGCCCGACCCCCACGCCCAGCGTATCCTTCGAGGTAAAACGCCAGAAGGCTATTGGTGGCGTGATGCTGACGGCCAGCCACAATCCGGCTGCCTTCAACGGATTCAAGCTCAAGGCCTGGTATGGAGGCTCAGCTGAACCGGCCATTTGCAAGGCTGTGGAAGGACTTCTCGACCGGAATCCGGTCCGCTCTATCCCTCTACCTCAAGCAGTGCGGTCCCGTTTGATTTCAGTCCGAGACATCCGTGGGGCCCACTATGCCGCCCTAAAAAAACTGGTCGATTTCCCACTCATCGCCGCATCTGGCTTAAAATTTGCGCATGAGGCCCTGCACGGGGTGGGCGCCGGCTGCTTCGACGAACTCTTGGCGGGTACCACCTGCCGTGTGACTACCCTCAATGCCGAGCACAACCCGGGCTTTGCAGGCATCAACCCCGAGCCCATTGCCCGGAATTACATTCGATCGATTCCCTTCCTCCAGAAACACCCCCACGACCTTTGCCTCGTCACCGATGGGGACGCCGACCGAGTGGGCGGATTGATGGGAAACGGAGCGCCACTAACCACTCACCAGATCATCTGCCTTCTGCTCCGGCATTACGTCAAGAACCGAGGCATGACCGGAAAGGTGGTCAAGGCGCTGACCACGACCTCCATGGTAGATCACATGTGCGCGCAACTCGGTCTTGAACTCATCGAGACGGGCGTGGGCTTCAAATACATCGCCAGCGAGATCCTAAAAGGCGGCGTTCTTCTTGGCTTCGAGGAAAGCGGCGGCATTGGTTTCCCCGGTCATATTCCTGAACGCGACGGCATCGCCGCCGGACTCGTGCTATTGGAAATGCTGGCCATGGAGCGCAAACCCCTGAAAGTCCTTCTCCGCGAATTGGAAAAGGACTTTGGGCCGCACCGATATGCCCGCATCGACACCACTTTCCCTCTGGAAAAGCGCTCAGCACTAATGAGCTTCTGCTCAGAACACCCCCCGGCCCGCCTGCTGAAGTCAAAACTCGCCACGGTAAAAGCCTACGACGGGGTGAAGTTTATCGCTCAGGACGGATCCTGGCTAATGCTGCGAGGCTCTGGGACCGAGCCCATCCTACGGATCTACGCCGAGGCCAAAACCGACGAAGACGCCCAAGCCCTACTCCGGCAGGGAGTTCGGTTAACCCGCAGGGTCTGATCGCCCCCAAACCCGGTCAGTACCCACCGAGCGCGGCGGCGTGTCCGTTCACGATAGCCACTCCGGAACTGGTGCCCAGACGATTGGCTCCGGCTTCTAGCATGGCCAAGGCTGTAGCTGTATCCCGAATGCCGCCACTTGCTTTAACGCCGAAAGCCGAACCCACAGCCTGTCGCATCAAGCGAACGTCCTCGACGGTAGCCCCGCCGGAACCAAATCCGGTGGAAGTCTTCACGAAGCGAGCCCCTGCCTCGACGCTGAGCGAGCAGGCACGGATCTTTTCTTCTTCCGAGAGCAGGCATGTCTCCAGAATGACCTTCACCCATACACCCTGAGCAGCCTCCACCACATCCCGAATCTCCCGAAACACCGCGCGGTCATCTCCGTCCTTGAGCCGACCAATATTTAAGACCAGGTCGATTTCCTGAGCCCCGAGATCGATAGCCACCTCGGTCTCATAACGTTTGGCGTCACCGTCCATAGCACCGAGGGGGAATCCGATCACCGCCGCCACCTTCACTTCCGAACCTTCCAGCAAAGCAGCGGCCTGAGCCACCCGACTCCCGTGAACACAGACACTCCAGAACTCGTGTTCCAGCGCCTCGGCGCAAAGTTTGGCAACGTCTGCCGCCCCCGCCTCTGACTTGAGTAGGGTATGATCGATGTGACGGGCCAGATCGCGAGCGCTCCATTGCATTGCCCCAATGTCCCGATCCTCCGCCGCGGGTTCAAGCTTCCAAGGAGCCTGTCCCTTGAAAGGAGCCTGTCCCTTGAAAGGAGCCTGTCCCTTGAAAGGAGCCTGTCCCTTGAAAGGAGCCTGTCCCTTGAAAGGAGCCTGTCCCTTGAAAGGAGCCTGTCCCTTGAAAGGAGCCTGTAGATGCAAAAAGGCCGGCCTCTGGGATGAGGCCGGCCCTGTCTAGCCGTTGACCACGCGTGCGGTGGTTCAGTTGTTTAGAACTTCTTGCTCAACTCGAGGTAGTAGAACCGGCCTCGGAGGTCGGCGAACTGACGAGCGACGTTGCTCTCGAAGGCCGAGAAAACGGCCGGCGGGCGCTCGTCGAACACGTTGTTGATACCGAAGCTGAGGTTGGCCTCCACCTTCGGGATGGTGTAGCGCGTGCGGAGGTCGATCGTGTTGTAGTCTCGACCCGAACGAGTGTCGGGCGCGTTCCCATCGATCGTCTCGTAGTTCTGTCCGCTCTGATCTTCACGATAGGCAGAGGTGAAGTTCCAGGCGACGGCAGCATAGTAACGCTCGTACTCCCAGGCCACCGACGCCGTGGCACGGTATTCGGGAAACCCAACATCAGACATGGCTGCACCGGAGGCCCAGAAGCTTCCAAGGTAATCGATCGGAGCCGAACCCGGGAAGTTCTCCATATTCATGGACAGCACCTTGGTGGCATTGCCAGCCAGGAAGAACTTACCCATTGAGGTCTCGATCTCCTGAGTCATCGATAAGTCGAGTCCGTCGGTCGAACGGGTCCCCGTATTGATCGGACCCACGTTGCGAATCTGGTCGATATCGCCGGTCGTCGGATCCACGGCTACCTGGGCACCCAGGGGATTGGCCGCGCTCGGAGTCGCAGAAGCCCCATAGGGGTTCTTGGCATTGCCGGAGCCACCGTTCATGGCCCATTGGTTGACAATGTACTGCTCGCTCGAGAACGGAATGCCCGCCTGAGTGATCTTGTAGTAGTCAAGACCCACGGTGAAACCCTTGAGGAAGTTCGGGGAGAACTTCGCTCCAATGAGCCAATTCTCGGCCTGTTCGGGCTTCAAGTTGGGGTTGTTGACGGCGAGGACGCCATTCTGGGGCTGGGTTCGGATCTGAGTGATCGGATTGTAAACCTCAGGAAAATCCTGACCACCCGCCGGTTGATAAATCGAAGCCAGTGACGGAGCGATGAAACCCTGACCGTAAGATCCGCGGATCACCACCTGCTTCTCGATCGGCTGCCAGCGGAAGTTCACACGAGGCTTGGCACCGGTGTCACCCGCGTCGGAGAACTGCTCATAACGAACAGCAGTGCCTACGGTGAAGGATTCCATGCCGGTGAACTTGAGATCATTGCCAAAGATAGGCACCTGAACCTCACTGTAGACGGCGTCCGTCTGACGGCCAGCAGCCCACTGGACAGCCGTGTTGAACGGAGCCACAGAGCCATTCTGAAGAGCGAAGTCCGGGGCGATGTCCAAGGAATCACGACGGGTCTGGGCGCCGAGGGAGGCTTGGATAGCCCCACCAGGCAAGTCGAACACTTCGCCGCGTACCAAGCCGTCGAACTGCTGGGTAACATAAGCGTTCTGCTGGGTGGCCGAACCCTTGAAGCCGTTGAGGACGTCCGCTGAATTTACCGCCGAAGTTCCGTTGATCGGGGTGTAACCGAACGGATTGAACGCGGAAGATACGTTACCAGAGTCCAGTGCCGCCTGGTACTTGTCGGTCAGCACGCCGCCAGTGATGACGGTGTCGTTCTGGGTGCGGTCGTACAGGAAGGCCGTTTCCCAGTTCCAGGTCGATTCACCGATGCGACCGCGGAGGCCCGCCACCGTGTGAATGCTCTGGTACAGGTCGTTGTAAATGCGGGGACCATTTTCAACCGGGCGATAGGTGATGTTGAACTTGTCGTTCGCAGCGCTGCCCGGGAAAACCTGCTGCCACCAGTGGTTGCCCGAAGACATCGTATACCCACCCAGAGGACCTGGAGCCAAGGTGTACGACGACTTGTTGCTCATGTAGTAGGCATCAGCAAACGCCTCGAGGTGTTCCCCGAAGAGTTGATGGGCCACGGAAGTGTCGAATCCGTAGCGATCGTGCGGACGATAAGCCGTGGTGTAGTAGCCGTAGGGGAAGCCAGCGCTGGTTCCCGGAACCAGGCTCTCGTTGCCGCCATAGCGCAACTGGGAACCCGCCGGAAGAACCCCACGCAAGGCGGCCTCGGCTGCGGTCCGGGCCGCCGTGACCTGTGAAGCCGCCGTCGCCTTGGAAGTATCCACATAGGCGCTCGGATCAAACTTGTTGCCCGCGACCACGATGGGGAATTGGAGTCCACCCACGCTCACCGAAGCCGGCACCGGACCGGTGAAGGTCGGAACTTGCGAGGCATTGGTCAGGCCTCGGGTGTTTGAGAAGGCCGGGGTCCAACGCAGGGCGATGCCATTGGCCACGTTTAGAACGTCTCCCGAAGCGCTGGTCACCGAATGGGTGCCGAAGCTGCGCTTATTGAAGAAAAGGCCTGGGTTGGAGGTACCCGAAACGTTGCTGCCAGAGGGGAAACTGCGGTCGCGGTCGATGCTCAGCAGGTCGTTGGCAGAATTGTACTCGGCAGAGAAAAACGCACGAGTCTTCTCGTTGGAGGTGCCGAAATTGACCTGAAAACGGCGCTGGGAAATATCCTTGTCCATCGTGTTGCCGTAGAACGCGCTGAACTGGGTGCCCTGGAAGTTCTTCTTGAGCTTGATGTTCACCACGCCCGCGACGGCATCCGTACCGTAGATGGCGCCGGCGCCGTCATTGAGCACCTCGATGCTCTCAATGGCCGCCTGCGGAATCATGTTCAGGTCGGAGGTCGAAGTACGACGACCGTCCACAAGCAACAAGGTCGCATTGCCCGGCAGGCCACGAAGACCCACAAACGACTGTCCCGAACCGCCATTGCCGTAACCTTCGTTGAGGTTTCCGGTACCACCCATTTGGGGTAACTTGAGGCGAAACACGTCACTCAGGTTCGCAAACCCACCATTGACCGGTGAGGCCATGTCGATGGCAGTGACCGATAAAGATCCTTCCGCCTCGGCTCCCGATAGGAGGGATCCGGTGATGACCGTAGACTCGAGGGTCTTGGTTGCGGGATCAGCGTTCTGGGCCCACAGAGCGGGCACAGTAATCAATTGGGATCCGAGCCCGACCGTGATGGCACTCCGGAGAACTGTGCCCCGGAACTGGCGATAGTTGTGGTACGACATAGGTTGGTTGGTCTGAAACACCCCAGTTACATTTATTTGACAACAGGGGTTCCTTCGGACGAAAAACCCGCATCGCAATCGGCGCAAGCGATTTTGTTCGAGAACGCGAAAAAAACACTCCCCACAGCCCCGGTCACAGGCAAACCGACAAAATCGTCAGGTTAACAGCCACGGCCGTTGACAGTTTTCCAAGCACCATCCTAGTGTCCGCCCAACAACTCTCTTTCATGTACCGAGTAGCCCTTATCCTTGCCGTACTGGCCGCCATCGGAAGCTTGGCGCTGAGCTTCACCGTCACCAAACCCAAGATCGAAGGTTTGGTTCAGGAGCGCACCGATCTCCAGACCAACCTCGCGGCTTCAGAATCTGCCAAGGCCGAGGCTGAAAAAAAGGCCAAGGCGGCCACAGCAACAGCCGACAAGAAAAGCTCAGAGCTAGCCGCCACTCAGAAGGAGTTAGAAGCGGCCACATCGACTGCAACGACTCAACAAGCCCGTGCTGACAAATACTTCGCTGATTACAACAAGACTCTGGCTGACAAGAACGCCGCCCAAGAGCAGTTGGCTCAGTGGAGCGGCACAGGCCTCAAGCCTGATCAGATTCTGGCCATGAAGGCCGACTTGAAGGCCTCCAAAGAGTTGACCGGTGTGCTGGCCGACGAAAAAACCATCTTGCAGCGCAACGTTGCCGCACTGAAGAACAAGCTCTCCAAGTACGAAGACGATAACCGCGTTGTTGCCATGCCCGGCCTCAAAGGAGCCGTTCTGGCTGTGGATCCGAAGTGGGAGTTTGTGGTTCTCAACGTCGGCTCTCAGCACGGTGCCTTAGAAGGTGGTTTGCTGATGGTTCGCCGGGGAGATAAGCTGGTAGGTAAGGTCAAGATCGTCACCGTGGAAGCCAATCGCTGCGTCGCCAATGTCCTTCCGACTTGGAAACAGGGGGATGTCGCTGTTGCCGCCGGTGATCAGGTGCTGTACTGATCCGTCCATGAAGTCACTCACTCAGCGGTGGAAAGGGGTCGCATTGGCTGGAATAGTGCTAGCGCTGCTCTCTGGTTGCAGAACAGAGGATGAGCTCATCGGCCGCCCTTGGAACACCCCTAAGTCTTGGGAATCTGGCCTCCCCTCGGCCATGACCGAGGGCCGCTAGACCTCAGATTTTAAAAGCCAAACCTGTCTTTAAACCCCTCTGAGAAGCTCTGACCACTGGGGTCGCCTAGAAATAGGTAGCGTCTTGGCCCGTCACAATTGGTTCATCCAAAATCGCTGAATAGGCCGCTGAATTGCTATTAATCACCTTTGGGTCAGCCGGTGATTGAACCCGTGCACTGAATCAGCCCAAGCCTTCTTGCCGATCAAAACCTGATCCCGCCCGAGTCTCTCCCCATTTACCTTGACCGGGCAGTGATCTTCCACCCATCCTTCGGACTCGTCCAAAAGGCTTCTCAATGTTTGCGCAGATCAAAGGTCTCTTCTCGAACGATATCGGAATCGACCTCGGAACCGCCAACTCCCTCGTTTATGTGAGGGATCAGGGAATCGTTTTGCGCGAACCCTCAGTGGTGGCCATCCAAGCCGGGACAACCAATGTTTTGGCAGTCGGCGAAGAAGCCAAGCGCATGCTCGGCCGAACCCCCGGCAACATCGTCGCCATCCGACCCATGAAAGACGGCGTCATCGCCGACTTTGAGATCACCGAGGCGATGCTTCGGCACTTCATTCAAAAGGTACATCACCGCAAGCTAATCATGCCGCGAGTGGTCGTCGCCGTACCCTCGGGCATCACCGAGGTCGAAAAACGGGCCGTGAAGGACTCTGCCACCCACGCTGGGGCCCGCGAAGTGTACCTCATCGAGCAACCCATGGCTTCGGCTATCGGAGTAGGCCTGCCGGTTCACGAACCCTCAGGCAACATGATTGTCGACATCGGCGGTGGTACCTGCGAGATCGCGATCATCTCGCTGGCAGGCATCGTCTTCAGTCGCAGCGTCCGAGTGGGCGGCGATGAATTCGACGAAACGATCGTCGCGCACATGAAGCGCGCTCACAATTTAATGATCGGCGAACGTACCGCCGAGGAGATCAAGATCCGTGTCGGGTCGGCGTTTCCGTTGGACCAGGAATTGACCATGGAGGTGAAGGGCCGCGACCTCAGTGCGGGCCTCCCCAAGACGGTCCTCATCCGGTCCGAAGAAATCAGAGCCGCCCTACAAGAACCGCTCTCGAGTATTTTGGAGTCTGTCCGCATCACGTTAGAACGATGCCCGCCGGAATTGTCTGCCGACTTGGTAGACAAGGGCATCATGATGGCCGGCGGTGGAGCGCTGTTGCGCAACATCGACCGCTTGGTCTCTCAAGAAACCGGTCTTCCGGTCCACATCGCCGACGATCCGTTGAGCGCCGTGGCCACGGGCACCGGACGTGTGCTGCAGGAACTTTCCTTCCTCCGAAGAGTCGCTTCTTCCACGACTACCTGATCTCCCCGGGGTTCGTTCGTCCGTCACCGGATCGAACGTGCTGAAGCGGACCCATTACCTTGCATTGGCCGGCGTAGGACTCCTCACGCTGAGCCTACTGAACTTGCCTGCCTCTCTCCAGACGCAGGTCAAGTCGGCTATTGGCGCATCGTTTCTGCCTCTCTTCGGCATCCGAGCGGCCGCAGATAACTTGCTCGACCGGGCTGGTTATCAAGTCCTCCCCCGCTCCACGTTGATTGACAACCTCTTGCGCCTAGAGCGTGAGAACGCCGAGCTCCGGGTCTCAGCTCTGCAGGGGGCGGATGCCCTGGCAGAGAATCAGCGGCTGCGGAGCGCGATCGGAGCGGCCCCACGCGGTCCCTGGCACCTCAAGCTGGCGCGAGTGGTGGGGCGAGACCCAACAACCTGGTGGAGAACGATCCAAGTCAATCTAGGATCCCGGGATAACTTGAAACCCGACCAAGTCGTGATGAGCGGCGCGGGCCTCGTTGGCCGAATTAGCCAGGCAGGCCTGAGTCACTCCCAGGTGGCTTTAGTCGGTGATGCCGAATGCGGGGTGGCGGTCGTGGTCAAGGAGACCCGCGATCTGGGAATCATCAAACCGGGGCAAACCCTTTCAGGCGATGGTGGGCTGGTGGAAATGACCCTTCTGCAGAACTGCCCAGGAATTATGGCCGGTCAGGTGGTGCTCACCAGCGGCTTAGGCGGGGTCTTTCCGGCAGGTCTCCCAGTTGGGACCATTGTCGACACCCGGAACGAGGACGGCAACGTATTCACCACCGCCCGAGTCCGCCTGACTGCCAATCTCAACCGACTCGAAGAGGTGTGGGTGTTGCAACCATGAACCGCTTCACCCTAATCCTGCTCTTCCTGGTGACATGGCTGTCGGTGTTCGCCCAGACCCAGTTTTCAGGGCTTCGACTATGGCTCACCGTCCCGATGGCACTCAGTCCGGCGCTCATTTGCTATGCGGCCTTGACCCACGGCTTTGGGATTACCGTTTCCCTGGCCGTCTTGAGCGGTCTCTGGGCTGACTCCCTGTCCGCCTCACCCCTGGGTATGAGTGTCATGCCTTTGTTTCTGTTGGGATTCACCCTGCAATTGCAGCGTCACCTCATCCTTCGCGACCAGGGTTTTGCTCAGTTCTGGATAGGATTGGGAGCCGGGGCCGGTGTCCCTCTCCTTACCTTGGGGATCCTTTCCCTCACCGGATCCCAACCCGTCACCGGCCGGTTCACTTTTATCCAACTACTCATACTGGGCCTACTCAATGGCATCGCTTGCCCAGTCCTCTTCCGGATATTCGATTTGCTCCACCGGAGCTTCGACTACCGCCCGCTGACAACCTCCAGCTTCCGGGCTGATCGAGAAACCGTCCGGGGTCGCCAATTTCGCCTGCGTTGAACCATGCTCATCTTCGACCAGTTCAACAAAGGAGAGCGGCCATTGAGATGGATGGCTGGCGTAGTGGGTGCAGGCCTGGTGCTATTGCTTATCGGGCTCCTGCGGGTGCAAATCTTTGGCCACCATCGCTTTGAGCAGTCCCTGCAAACCCAGAGTTTTCAGTCGGTGCGGGTTCCCGCCCTCCGAGGTCGCATCCTCGACCGGCAGGGACGTGAATGCGTAGGAAATGTCCCCCGTTACCGCTTGGACGTGTATCTCGAAACCCTGAGCCGAGACTTCACACGCGAATACGGACGACTGCGCCGCGAGGTCGTGGCAGCACGCGGAGGCACCAATACTCTTACCCCCGGACTTTGGGATCGGATGATGTCGAAGCTCCGCCGCGATCAACCCCGGGTCCTGATCCGCCCCGAGGAGAACACCCTCCTCTGGAGGCAGGCCCGCTACAACGTCCTGAGCAATGTGGTCTCCCGGGTCGCCGCCAAGGTCGGACTACCTCTGACACTCACCGAATCGGAACTGCACCGACACTGGGCCAACAGTCGTGCCCTGCCGCTGGCCGTGCTCAAGAAACTGACTCCGCAACAGGTCTCGCTTCTAACCGAGCAATCTTGGTCTATCCGGGGAATTAGCATCGAACTGCAGGCGGTCCGTCATTATCCGCAGGGACCTTTGGCCGCACACACACTGGGGTATTTGGTTCGCGCGGATGATTTCGAAGGCGAGGAAGGCGAATCCTTCGACTACCGCCTGCGGGATTATCGAGGGGCCGCCGGTCTGGAAGCAGCCTTCGACACCGCCCTCCGAGGCACTTCGGGCTCCAAGAGCATCCTCGTCAACAGCGATGGGTATCGGGTCGGAGAGACCATAACCACGGCGCCAGTGCCCGGACAGAACCTGATCACCACCCTCGACATCGAGGTCCAGAAAGCAACCGAGTCAGCGCTGTCTGCAGTGAGCGGCGAGGAACGGGGCGCAGTGGTCGTACTGGACGTCCGCAATGGGGATGTCTTGGCCGTGGCCAGCGCCCCAAGCTTCGATCCGGGCGAATGGATCGATGGGATCAGCCGGGCCCGGTGGACCAACTACTACGATGTCCCGAAGCGGACACCCCTAATGAACCGCGCCACCGACGGCGCTTATTCCCCTGGTTCGACTTTCAAGATCGTGACCGCCTTGGCCGCCTTGGAGAACGGGTTGGACCCCGATCGAGTGCAAATTGTCGAAGCCAACCCCTCCAAACCGGGCAAGGGCCTCTACAACCGCGCGAACATCAAAATCGAGGACACCGCACCGCCGGGTCCCTACGACTTTCGTCGCGCTTTCATTCGATCCTCCAACGCCTACTTCATCCAGCTAGGACTCGACGCCGGCTACGACCGCCTGCTCGCCACGGCCCACCGATTCCACTTCGGAGAACAGACACGCATCCAATTGCGCCCCACCGAAGAGCGGTCCGGCTGGATGCCCGAACCCGCCGAGGCGCGGGCCGAGCGCTGGCCCCAAGGAAGACTGGCTAACTTCAGCATCGGCCAAGAGGTCACGGTCACCCCATTGCAACTGGCCGTGATGGTCGCTGCGGTAGCCAATGGCGGCACGGTCTATTACCCACGCCTGGTCGACCGCCTCGAGTCGGGAGATCCGCTCAGCGAAGAGGCACCCAGCACCATTCGCCCCGGTCAGGTGCGCAGTCGCCTAGAAACCCGCCCCGAATACCTCGCCCGGATCCGAGCCGCTATGCGCGATGACGTCCTGGATCCCGAAGGCACCGGCACCAGCGCTCGCGTTGCCGATTACACAGTCTGCGGCAAGACAGGAACTGCCGAGATCAAGGGCAACGGGGTGAAGGACAAAGTAACCTGGTTCGCCAGCTTCGCCCCCTTCGAGTCCCCGCGCTATGCTGTGGTCGTGATGGTGGAAAGCGGCGCCTCCGGAGGTCGCACCTGCGGCCCGGTCGCCCAGAAGATTTACGAACACCTGCGCGCGCGGGACGCAGGGTCCGGCAGGCCTATCGCCCTCAATCCGGCGCCCTAACCCATGACCCCACTCTCCCTCCAAAATCGCCGTGCCGAGGCAGACATCCTCTGGCCCCTTTGGCTCTCGGTGTTGGGTTTGATGATCATCAGCGCGATGTTCATCTTCAGCACCACCGGCGGTACCGAGATAACGCGAGGTGTCCCGTGGTACCAATGGACGGCCACCCGCCAAGTAATCGCCTTCGGTATGGGTCTCTTCGTGGTTCTCGGACTCAGCCTGGTGGACTACAGCCGAATGGCACGGTGGGCCATGGTCGGCTACTGGGTGTCCATCGCCCTGCTATTGGCGGTCCATGTCCTAGGAACCTCCCGCAACGGTGCGCGGCGGTGGCTAGATCTCGGCCCGATCCAATTCCAGCCCAGCGAATTGGCCAAACTGACCTTCCTGTTCGCCATGGCTAACTTCTTGGCGCGGCCCTCTTCGGAGCTCCGCTCGCCAAGCGTCTTCCTGAAGGCCCTCATGCTCACACTTCTGCCACTGGGCCTGATCCTCAAACAACCCGATCTGGGTTCATCGCTCGTCTTTCTACCCATCACCCTGGTCATGATGCTGGTCGCTGGGGTTCCACAGCGCTTTGTGATCAAACTTTTGGGGGGAGCGTTTCTCATCGTCAGCCTGATCGCCATCGACATCTTCGTTGCTCCTGAGAACTGGCGACTCATCCGCCTTCAGGACTATCAGCGCGAACGGCTGCTGGTTTATTTCAACGCCGATTTTGCCCCAGCTTCAGCCACCCCGGAACAACGCCAGAGGGCCGCACAGCGCAAGCGGCAGATGTCTTGGAACGTGGAGCAGGCGCTCATCTCCGTCGGCTCAGGCGGTTTCACTGGCAAAGGGTGGCGCGAGGGCACTCAGCACCGTCTGGGTTACCTGCCCCGACTGGGCGCCCACAATGACTTCATCTTCTCGGTCATCGCCGAGGAACGTGGCTTCATCGGAAGCGTCGCCGTCGTGACCCTCTACGGCATCGTCCTCTTCAGCGGCATCAAGACCGCTGGAGAATCACGCGATCGGCTCGGGCGCCTACTGGCCACCGGCATCGTCACCCTCTTCTTCATACACATCTTCGTGAACATCGGCATGAACATCAAACTGATGCCGGTCACGGGCATTCCACTGCCCCTGCTCAGTGCAGGCGGAACCTCAGTGCTCTGCTCACTGATCGCGGTCGGTGTTCTTCAAAACATCCATTTGTACCGGAAACGGTACTAAAACTCGAATCCTACAGACATGAGTCAACAGACATTCAAACGCGGCAAGGTGCCGATGCGTTTCAAGCCCACCCGGGGAATCGGCTCTCCGAACCTCAACCGATCTGCGGCCAACGCCCGCATGGAAGCCATCGGCGAGAAAGCCGTTGAAGAACGGGTGTTCGACATCCGCCGCCACGAGTCCGAAATTCGGCGCGCCGAAAACCGGGCTGCCGGACTTCCCGAGGACACCATCGACGCCCCCGAGGTTAATCTGACCAAGAACGGCCGGGACCAGACCTACCGATCCCCCGATCTCACTCGCTCGGAGGAGGCGCACGAGGAACCCGCAGAACAGGCACCCAAACCACCTCGCGAACCTAAGGGTCTGATGGAAAAAGCGCGGGCCGCGGTCAAAGAGGTGGTCAAAAAGGTTAAACAATTCATCCGACCCGAGGAAAAGATCATCAAGGAAGTGGTCATTAACGCCGAACCGCTGGAAACCCGCGTCGCGGTTCTGGAGGAGAGCAAACTGGAAGACCTCACGGTTGAACGAACCGGCGATGACCGGCTGGTTGGCTCCATCTACAAGGGCAAGGTGAAGAACCTCGAAGATGGGCTCAAGGCCGCCTTCGTGGATATTGGCTTCGAGAAGAACGCCTTCCTGCACTACTGGGACATCATCCCCAACACGTTCGATTCCAGCGTCGAAATTGTGGAGCGCGATGACACAGGCAAATCTCGCCGGAAAGAAAAACCCAAAATCACCCAGAAGGATGTCCCCCGACTGTTCCCGCCGGGCAGCGAGATCATTATCCAAGTGACCAAGGGACCGATCGGCACCAAGGGACCCCGCGTCACCACCAACCTTTCTCTGCCCGGCCGCTATCTCGTCCTGCTGCCCAATTCCGACCAGTCTGGCATCAGCCGCAAGATCGAGAACGTCGAGGAGCGCCATCGCCTCAAGAAAATCGTCCGCGAACTGACTATTCCCGAGGGCATGGGAGTGATCATCCGCACCGCCGGTGAAGAAAAGCGAAAGGCGTACTTCGTCCGTGATCTCGCCCTGCTGCTGGAGGAATGGAAGCTCATCCAAGAACGGATCAAGAGCCAGCCGATGGCCTCCTGCGTCTATCAAGAGCCCGACCTCATCGAGCGCACCGTCCGCGACTTCCTCACCGAAGATGTCGACAAGATCGTCATCGACGACCTCAAGAAGTTTGAATCGATCCGCGATAGCATCAAGCGCATCAGCCCCCGTTCCGTGCGCAAGGTGCACTTCTACAACGAGGCGGAGCCGCTGTTTGACCGCTACAACATCACCCGCCAACTGGAGGCCGCCTTCAGCCGCCAGGTGAACCTCAAGAGCGGTGGCTACCTCATCATCGACGAAACCGAAGCCCTCGTGGCCATCGACGTGAACACTGGCAAGCACAAGCAGGCCGGTACCAAGGACCACGACGCGACGATCCTCAAGGTGAACCAAGATGCCGCGGACGAAATCGCCCGCCAACTCCGCCTGCGAAACATGGGCGGCATTATCGTACTCGACTTCATCGACATGAAGTCGCGCCGCGACCAGCAGTCCATCTACCAGCGGATGAAGGACAACCTCAAGCGAGACAAGGCTAAGACGCACGTCCTGCCGCTCTCGCAGCTCGGGCTCATGGAAATGACCCGCCAGCGCCAGACTGAGAGCGTGCGTTCATCGCTCTACGACGACTGTGAGCACTGCACGGGCCGTGGCGTCATCAAGAGCGCCGAGACCATGAGTGTCGAAATCCAGCGCAAGCTGACCCAGATCCTCAAGGGTCGCCCGCGTGACGACGGCGACTTCCAAGTTAAGATCGTCTGCAACCCGCGCGTCCTCGATCGCTTGCGGACGCGCGACGAGAAGTTGCTCATCGAATTGGAGAAGAAATTCTTCGCCAAGCTCAGCTTCCGCCCGGACCCCACCTTTCACAATGAGGAGTGGAAGATCTTCAACGCCATGAACAACGACGAGTTGGCTAAGTCGCGGAATTGATCGAAGTCCTATCCGCCGCCCCGGCCGATTCATCGGCCGGGGCGGCTTTGTTTTTGAACCCCTCGTTTTCCCCAACGCCCTCCCACCTTATTCTTGCCGCTCAGTCGGCGGTGATGAGACGAAAGAAGCTCGGGAATCTCTCGCGTTCCCTCCGTCCGCAGACTCTTCCAGCGAAGATCCATTTTCACCGTTCCGAAAATTTCACTAGCTCTCACCGCACGGAACGTTAGAAACAAAGAGTATCCCCAAAGTCCGTCACCCCAAGCCATGAACAGCCAACGCTTCCGCTGCACCCGTGCCTTCACCCTGATCGAGTTGCTGGTGGTCATCGCCATCATCGCAATCCTCGCCGGCATGCTCTTGCCCGCCTTGTCTCGGGCCAAATCGAAGGCAGTGAAAACCCTCTGCGCGAGCAACTGCAAGCAGTGGGGTATCGCGGTCAATTTGTACGCCTCCGACAATCAGAACTCCTTCCCAGACAACAGCGGTGGCGCCGGATTCAGCTGGATGATGCCCACCATGAGCAACTTCTGGAACGGCTACCTCATTAAGAATCGCCGCTCCTCGGCCAACAACACCCGTGCCGCCAACGACGTCCTGTTCTGCCCGACCGATGACTGGCACCGCGCCGCAGAACGCGGGATGATCACCACCGACAATGAGCCCCAATTGACCGGTTACTTCTACTTGCCAGGTCGGCGAACCGGAGACGCCGATGTCACCGGAGGAGCCCAGGGCACTTCTGAGTGGTTTTTCAAGAAGAAGCTCGGTGGCATGTACGAAGCAGCCCCCATCATCATCGACCGCATGCAGGCCTTGGGTTCCAAGACCACCAACATGCTCGACCCCAAGCTGAACTGGTTCACCGATTACAATGGCAAGAAAGTGGCCACGGCCGTTCACCGAATTACCCGGGGTGCACCCGAAGGCGGCAACTTTGGCTTCGAAGACGGCCACGTTGAATGGCAGTCCAACAAGCGCGTCTCGCTCGGCTCCGACTACGGCGGTTGGCAGTGCTTCTTCAAGATCGCAGTAGCCACCCCCGTTCCGTGATTCATCTCGTGAGTTCTCTCGTGAGCCGGCCTCCCAGCTCACAGAGAACTCGCCCGGCGATTTTGGATCGAATCTGAGTCCACACTCTTTCGCGGACCATACTCCGCGCGAAGGCTCACTCCCGGCGAAAGGTGAGCACGGGCATATCGCGCAAACTCGTGCGTCTCAAGACTGCAATGTAACGGCGAGACAAAGCCCCCAAACGGGCAGTCACGCGAACTTCGAAGGTGCTGCTGACAGTCGAGAAAACCGCCAGCGGCGTGCCTTGGTTGGGCATCACCGGAACCCCCTGCAAACGGGCGATGTCTTGGGGCCCACGGGCTGGAGTGTCGTCGTAGGTGCCATCCACCCCATCCATGCCCGCGCGCTGTTCTTGGATATTGCGAGCAATGTTCTCGTCACCACCGCAGGCCATGACCAAAACAGGATAGGGCGCCGTGTTGATATTTACCTGACCGCTGGACACCGCCGAGAACACGTCTGCCAAGCCCACCGACCCCGCGATACTCTGTCCCAGAAAAGTGGACTGGATGCGCCGCCCCATTGAGTCAACCGAATGCCTACCGCCATTGCCGCCATTGCCGCCACTACCAGCACTATCGCCACCGCCACTGCGGGGGCCCCAGTACAACTGCGGAGTAATCCCACGGATCTTGAGGAGTTCCGACATGTCGTCGATGGGACCATTTTTAGCAACATAGGGAGGATTGAGCGTCCGGTAGAAATCACTCTCTGCGCCGCCACCCATGGCCGAATCGTCATTGGGGTCGATCCAGTCCCGGATCGCTGAAGAAACATCAGCCGAGTCCGAGCCTCCGGCACCGCACAACTGCAAGATCAACTCCAACAACTGGGGATTGCGGGTGGCGATGGAGTTGATGTTGATGTAGCGCTCTGCGTCCACGATCTCGATGGAAATGGTGCCATCCCCAAGAGCCACATCCGTCAAGGAGACCCCCTCGAAAGGATTGTCTGCGATGTTCGTCGGACCGACACCGCCGGCCCAAAACTGGTTGAGTCCGTCGTAAGTCTGTTCGCCAGGAATCTGCCGGGACAACGACAGAACCCATTTGGCCATCTCAATGCCTGAGCGACCCATCCATTCCATCTCGCTCTCGCTCTGGGTTCGAGTAGCCAGGCGACCCTCCACCTTCATCGTGTAGGCAAAGGCCGTGACGATGACCGCCATGGCAAAGATCAGCAGCATGACCATCAGCAGGGCCACACCCCGCTGGCGATTTTTAGGGCTCGTCTGCGTCTGGACAAAGTTATTGATCATGGGGCGCCTCCGATCACGCCCTGAGCCTCGCGAGGCACCGCAACGGTCGGCAAGCGAACCACCCGGCTGACAATTTGCGCTGGCTCACGAGAACCCTTCGACACACCAAAACCCAGTGTCACACGAACGATGACGGGCAACTGGTTGGTCGAAAGCCACTCCTCGACAAAGTCCCGCTGCTGACCATCCCAGAACTCCAACTGGAAGAGCTGCACCTCACGCGCCAAGACAATGCTCGCTGGCTCGCCTCCGCTCTCGAAATCTGCCAGCAAGGAGTTCTGTTCGAGCACCAAGTCGCTGCCGCCCGGAGGAACGTAGAAACTGACACGGCGGATGCGTTCGCCTCCGAACATTCCGCTGTTAGGGAACGAATCCGAAAGATCGGCCGCGAAGCTCACCGCGGCAAATTGACCCGCCGTATCGGCTTGAAAGAAGTAAAGCCGCGGATTGGATGCAAACATCGTGGCCGACGCGAGGGCGTCTTCTACGGTACGCATGGCCATCCGAGCCCGCTGGGAATCTGTGGTGGAACGGATGGCCGCCTGCGAACTCTGGAAGATCAGCCTCCAGGTCGAGTAAATCATCATGAGGATCAGAGCGAAGAGGAAGATGGCCACCATGACCTCCATCACCGTGAAGCCTCCCCGCCGCAAAGACCGACCGCTAGAAAACACTAGCCCTCTCATCGGTTCGCCCCCTGAACATATTGTTTAGGGAAATAGAGGGCGCTCATGCGGCGCTCCGAACCCTTAGGGCCACCCACGATGACAAAGTCGGCACGGAACAAACCATTGGTTCCCACCTCATAAACCGAGCGGCTCCATTGGTAGCCGGGGTAGAGCTTACCAAAATCGCCATGGTCGGACATTTCTTCAAGGCGATTGGAAATCGACAACTCGGCCGCAAGGCTGCTGGCGTCCACCTCGACCCGATTGAGGGATTTGGCCGATTTGAGCGCCGTGGAACAAACCGAGATGAACCCGAAGAGCGCCAGCGCCATGATGGCTGAGGCAACAGCCACCTCGATCAAGGTGAAGGCCGCACCAGCCTGACCTCGGCGGCCTAGGATGACTGGGCGGCACCTCATCGAAGGTCCTCGATCGAAAGCCGTGCCGTGATGACTTCCAAAATAAGCTGCTTCACTTCGAGCCCTCCTTTCAGCCAACTGAGTTCGGCGGTCATCGCATCGCTCGTTCCATTGGGGAAAAACCGGATCGCAGCCAACGGGGAACTCATCATGTTCTGTCCGTTCACCAAAAGACTCCGGAAAGCGACGTCGTCATTGAGTTGCCCATGGTACGGAGGTTTGGACAGGGGAGCAGAACTCATGGACTCGGAATCCCGAAGCCGATCAAACGAGGCCATCGAAACCCCGTTGGTGGCCCCCATTACGCCTTCCGGTGCTGGTTCGACCAGAACCCGCCCCTCTGCACCGTAGAGCACCACCTGCATCGGCCGATTGCCCATGATGGCCCGGGCCCGCGCTTCATTGCAGGCCGATTCCATAACCTCGAGTGCCTCGGCCATGGGCCCCTTCTTGTTGGCCATGAAGCGGGGAACCGCCACAAACATCATCACGGACACAAGCATCACAGCCACCACCAGTTCGATCATGGTGAAGGCGGCGCGGGCGGCGGCACCTTGGAATCGAATGTGGAAGGCAGTCCTCATCGCTTCAGTCTCTTAGCGAGTGGAAATGCTTTCGGTGATCTTGAACATTGCCGACATCACACCCAAGAGCATGAAGCCGACCACAAAGGCGATGGCCACGATGATCACCGGTTGGATGAGGTTGGTCATCGCCGTTAGACCGACATTGAGGTCGTTCTCGTAGGTATCCGCCACATTGGACAAGGCCGCGGGCACGTCGCCGGTCTCCTCACCAATCTTGATCAGGTCGATCATCAGCTGCGGAAACAGTCGGCTCTTAGCCAGGGGTTGCGCCAAGGTCTTGCCGTCGGTGACGGCCTCGCGGGTGCGGGCGATGGCCTCCTTGATCACTACGTTGGGCATGACCTGCTCGGTGATGCGCAAAGCCTGCAACACCGGCACACCATTCTGAAGCAGGGTCGAAAGCGTGCGCGCGAACTGCCCAAACAAGTTGAGTCGGACCACCTTACCAATGACTGGAAGCCTCATCACCAGGCGGTCCAATGACTCGCGACCCGCCTTGCTCGCCCGATAGCGCCGGAAGCCCGCCACCGCAGCACCACCAGCCAAAAGTAATGCCCACCAGTAGCCGCTGAGAAAACTGCTCATGGCGATGAGCATTTTGGTCATGGCCGGCAACTCGATTTTGGTGTTGTCGAAGAGCGTCATGAACTTCGGCAGCATGACCGTCATGAAGAAGATGACCAGCGCTCCACCGACGACGCAGACCACGGCCGGATAAATCATGGCCGACTTGAACTTCGACTGAACCTCGGCAAACCGATCAAAATGGGCTGCCTGCCGCCGCAAAACCTCTTCGAGCGCGCCGGACTGCTCACCGGCCCGAACCATGTTGATGACCAGATCCGGGAAGATGTGGTTCTGGCGAGCCATGGCATCAGAGAGACTGCGACCCTCGGTCACATCCTGCTTCAGCTGGCGACTGGCCTCACCGGGAATCCCCTTAGAGGACAGGCTTTCCATGCTGCGCAGGGCCATCGTGAGAGGCATTCCCGCACGAAGCAAATTGGCCAACTGGAGCGTGTACATGGCCAACTCCTTGAGTCCGGGCTTTTTGGGGCCCCGTGCGAACAGCCGGCTTAATCCTGCCTGGGAGCCCTCGGCGGCCGCGGCCCGAGCTGCGGGTGAACCGGCCGACGACGAAGACGAAGACTTCGCCGGCTTGGTCGAACCCTTTGCTTGAACCACGGAAACTGGGATCACTCCCAACCGTTCGACCTGCACGACGGCAGCCGCACGGTCCCCCGCTTCGAGGACTCCTTCGACGACTTCACCCGAACGCCGCCGTGCCTTGTAGTTGAATTGCGCCATGTCGCGTGCCGTTTGGATAACCGGCGCGCGCCGAAAGTTCCATCTCCCCGATGCAGATGCTTCAGCTGACCGCCAAGAGAGAGACCCGTTGTCCCTCGGCGTTTCGGCTAATTCCCTGACCGCGCGGGTCCACCTGCAAGGCGCCATCCACCCAGAAAGCATACTGGTGGTGGCCATGGCGGATGCTCACAGAAGCCTGCCAAGACCCATCAAAGGCTTGAGCCATTGGATTGGAATCTGGGTTCCAAGCGTTGAATTCTCCCACGACCGCCACTTTTTGGGCCTGGGGAGCCAGGCAGATGAAGTGGACCGGGACCAGCGCCTTGGAACCAAGGGATCGCGGGGGGCCTGGGGAACGGGAAGCCGAGTTCATGAATTCGAGAAAGCGTCTTGGGCGGCACTCAGTCTTACTCTTTAACTCTGCGTGCCATCCGAGAACCGGCTAAGAAAACCATTTGTAAACCTGGGGCAAGTGGATTTCGCAACAATCCGTCGATTCCTCAAATTCACCGCCCTGCAGACGGGTTGCAGATTCAACCATTTCCGGAGAGTCTCACTGGCAGTGCTGGGCACTTGGATTAATGCCGTTGCCGGGGTTGGGGCCCTCCTATGGGCTCGACGCCCCCTAGGCAAAGACAATCAACCTCCCGACTTGGGGCGATTCCGCTGGGGGGCCGCTGGCTTGGCGGCGCTCATCGGCGGGACCGGGATCCTCCATACCCTTCCCACCCCAATGTCCGGCGCGATCCGATATTTGGGCATTGCGCTGGTCGGCCTCGTGTTAGGCAACCTCACCGGCCGAATTTTGCGCCTTCAGCGGGTTCTAGACGCCTGGGGACGCACCCTTTCGAGCCATCTGCCCATCCCTAATGGAAAGCCCACCGATGTGCCAGGCGCGCTGTCCATCGGGGCTCTTTTAGCGCTCAACCCATTGCTCATTCCCGCCGCAGTCCAGGACGGACTGGAACATCGGTGGGTCGGACTGGCCTTGAAGGCCGCCTTGGACGCGGTAGCGCTCTACACGTGGGTTCGGAGCCTGTCCCCAATACGATGGAGCCTGTCCCTTCTGATGCTGGGGGTGATCCTCGTCTGGCAGGCTTGCTGGACGGCGGGCGCGGCAGCCTTGGCCAGTTGGCTCCAAGCTCAGGGCGTTTCCAATGGGCTCATGACGGCTTGCAGCCTGCTGATTCTTTGCAGCGCCCCAGCCATCGCCGGTGTGCGTCGAGCCGCTCTAGCCAATTTGTTACCGACGCTGGTCTGGATTCCGGCCCTGACATTTTGGCTCCGTGGCGGTTGATCGTTGCGGAAAGACACCCATGGCCGCCCTTCCCTCGGTCGCATTCGATCTTTAAGCTTCAGGCCATGATTCCGAGGTTGAAGTTCCTTCCCAGTTGGGCGGCGCTGTGGTCGGCGCTCTGGGCGCTACCCCTCTTGGCGCAAGTTCCAATCCCTCCGGCCCAGTTGGCCAAACTGCCACCTGCCCTGAAACGACCGGTGGACTTCAAAACGGAGGTTTATCCGCTGTTCAAAGCGGCCTGTTTCAAGTGCCACGGCCCCGATAAGCAAAAAGGGAAATACCGCATGGATACCCGGGAAGGCGCTTTCAAGGTGACCGACGACCACGGCCCCGCTATCCAGGCCAGAGACAGTACCAAGAGTGCGATCATCCTCATGGCCGCTGGGTTGATCGATGAAATGCTCATGCCTCCACCCGGAGGCAAGCCCGGTGAAAGCGACCCGCTCACCGCTGAACAAATCGGCCTGCTTCGAGCGTGGATCGATCAAGGAGCCGTTTGGCCCGATGGACCCATCGCCGAGGTCGTCCAGTCGGTTCGCTTCCAGCCGGACATTCAGAAACTCTTGGCCGCTTCCTGTGCCAAATGCCATTCCGGAGCAACCGCCGAGGGCGGGTTCTCGGTGGATTCACTCGAAGGGTTGCTCACCGGAGGGAAGTCCTACGGTCGGGTCGTTGTGCCAGGCGACCTCCGCAAGTCGTCACTCCTGACCATCCTCGCCGGAAAGGATGAAGACATTCCCAAGCCAGAAGCCCACCGGGTTTCCGAGAAGTCTCTCAAACAGGTGGAGGAGTGGATTCGGCAGGGTGCGAAGTAGCGCTGCGGTCGGCGCGGACATACTGCAGGAAGCGCTCATTACCCACCGTCTTCACACGAACCAAGCGGAAGCGCACCGCATCGGCCAGGCAGGCCGCCAAGGGGCCGTCTGCGATCGTGGGTGCAGCCTGTCCCCCAAAGATCCGGGGAACCCAGGTAAGTCGGATCTCATCGACACAGTCCGCGGCCAAAAGAGTGGCATTCACCCGTCCCCCGCCTTCCGCAACCAAGCGACGGATCCCGTGGCGCCCGGCCAACCAGGCCAAGGCGGCCGGAAAATCGACCTGACTTCCGGGCGAACTCCAAACCTCAGCTTCGAGATCACGCAATCGTTGCAGATTTGGTTTCGAAGCGTTTCCAGCGCTGAAAATCACGATTGGGGCCCCGGGACGCTTCCATAATTCTGCCTCAGAGGACAGAGATCCGGAGCCACTCACCACCACTCGGACGGGCTCTGGAGCCAACCCCGCTCGCCGCCGGGTCGCCTTATGTTCCGAGGAGCCTGTCCCCAAAGTGGCTCCGGTTTCTTCGACGGTTCGCGCTCCACACAGAAGGGCGTCGGCAGTAGCTCTCAGGGCATAGAGGGCCTTTTTGTCATGTGGGCTGCCAAAAGTGGTCACCTCGCGGCCAGCGGTAGCCACCTTGCCATCGGCCGTCATGGCCATGTTAATGACGACGTACGGTCGTTGCACGGCTTCCGGTATTCCGGCAAGCGGTTCAGTGGAGGAACATGGCGTCGCCATAACTAAAGAATCGATATTGCTCTCGAATTGCCTCCGCGTACGCCGATTGAACGCGTTCACGCCCCCCAAGCCCCCCCGGATCGGCAAAGGCGCTGACCAACATCAGCAAGGTGCTTCGAGGTAGATGGAAGTTCGTCAGGAGCCCGTTGACTATGCGGAACCGATAGGGAGGGTGAATGAAAATGCGAGTTCGACCGGTGCACGGTTGGATGGGGCCTTCGGTCTGGGCGGCTACGGTCTCCAAAACGCGCATGCTGGTAGTCCCCACGGCGATGACACGCCTCCCCGATGCTTGAGCGTCATTGAGAGATTGAGCAGTCTCACTGCCCAAAATATACCGTTCTTCGTGCATGGTGTGCTCGGACAGCGACTCTGCCTTAACCGGAAGGAAGGTTCCGGCCCCGACGTGCAAGGTCACGTAGCACAGACGAACCCCCTTGGCCTCCAGAGAACGCAAAATCCGGTCCGTAAAATGCAGACCGGCCGTCGGTGCGGCCACCGACCCCGCAGTACAACCATAGACGGTCTGATACCGGACAGCATCTTGCTCACTAGCGCCCTGTTCGCCCCGCTCAATGTAAGGAGGCAATGGAATTTGACCGATTTTGGGGAGACGTTCCCAGAAAAATTCCGGTTGCTCCCACCGTACCAGAATGTGCCCGTCCGGATTCTTATCAATGACCTCGCACACCAGTTGGTCCGTCCCGGGTTCACCGAATTGCAGGCGCATGCCCGGTCGGACTCGTTTTCCGGGACGGACCATGGACCACCAAAAGCCCGCTTCAGTCTCCTCGAGCAACAACAATTCCACGCGACCTGGCGACTCGAGTTTCCGCCCCTGTAAACGAGCGGGAATAACCCGAGAATCATTCATCACCAAAACATCGCCTTCCCTTAAAAGGCTAACGATATCGGAAAACTTCTGATGCACGTGCCCCCCGGAATGACGGTCCAAAACCATCAGTCGAGACCCGTCCCGCTCCGCAGGTGGAGATTGGGCAATGCGATCAGACGGCAGGTCGAAATCAAAATCCGCTACACGCACACAGGGAGGAAAAGGGAAACAACCCTGAATGTCGATCTGAACATGACTTAAATGTTAACGGTATTCATTGGCTTTTCAGACTAAACTTTAATTGCGCATAACTTGTTCATAACAGTTAGTAAGAAAAAGCAACGAGTTAGTTGCAAAAAGGGAGGCATTTGCTGTAAGAAGTAGCCGTTCAAAGGAATCAGTGCTTTCTGGTGCTTCTGGACGAGGGCTAATCCCTCACACGCTCAAATGACCGCCGCAGGTGAAATCACAGAAATCGGAGCCGGTATGACTGGAGCCATTCCAGCATCCCAGCGACCCCGTTTCACCTGGCGCTACGACCACAAGCTCGATTCGCAAGGCCGGGTTCCATTGCCGGCCAAGTGGCGACCCGAAGATCCCTCCAGCCTGTCCCTCATGGCGGTGATGATCCGACACCCGTCGGAGGCAGAATTCGTGATGGTGCTGCCCGTCGAACAATTCGAGCGCTTCAGCAACCCCATCTGCCAAGGCGACTTCACCGACCCGCTGAGACTGGCCGAGAGACACGACTATGTGGATCGGATCATCGAGCTAGAACTCGATAGCGCCGGGCGGATTTGTTTGCCCAAAGAAATGCGCGGAGCCGCAGGCCTGACCGATGACGTTCTTTTCGTCGGATGCATCGATCGATTCGAGTTGTGGAACCCTGAAGCCTATCAGACGGCCCGCCTCTCGGAACGGCTCATCAAAAAGGTCCAGAATCCCCAAAAGACATGAAGCTGTTGGCACTGCTCAACCCGCGCTCTTGGTTTTCTTCGGGCCAACGCGGCCCCCTCTCTTCCCTTCAACAAACCTCTAGCTTGGGGGGCGTCCCACTCGGTTCCGTCAAAGCACTACCCGAGACACTCGTGCGCCGCTTTTTCTCCTTTGAGAATCATCGAACACCGAACCGAAACCTCATTCAGGGAGAGCTCCAACTGCCTGCGGTGACACCCATGCGCAACGATCTCGTCGAGGATGACGTAGAACTCGTGCGCCGCCGCCGGGAAACCCGACTCCTGCACGAAACTCGACCACCGGGAGCCGGTGGAACCCACGATCCCGAATTGGCCGTCAACCGCCTGCGGAACCGATCATCGGTAACCAGCCGCTTGGTCGCGCGGGACTGAATGCTTGATGCCTCGTGCCCTCATTTTCACATCAACCCGTTCTACTGACCGAAGTAGTGAGCGCACTCCAACCCAAAGCACGCGGACGATACCTGGATGGCACCCTGGGTGGTGGTGGTCACTCTGCGGCGATTCTGGAGGCCAGCTCACCGGATGGATTTCTCTACGGTTGCGACCGGGACACCGAGGCCCTCTGCGCCGCCCGTGAACGACTCAAGCCCTACAGCGAGCGGCTAGAGACCCATCAGTGCAATTTCACCGAGGCAGACCAGTGGATCGCCCCCCGATCGCTCGACGGAATTCTGCTCGATCTCGGCGTCAGCTCCCACCAACTCGACACGCCCGAGCGCGGGTTCTCCTTCCAGAAGGATGGACCACTGGACATGCGCATGGATCAAAGCGGAGCGGGCCCCACCGCGGCCGACCTCGTCAACACGCTCCCAGCCAGCGAATTGGCGGATCATTTTTGGAAACTGGGCGATGAACGTCATTCCCGAAAAATTGCCCGCGCGATCGAGACTGAGCGCCGTAATCGCCCCTTCACCACCACCGGCCAGTTAGCTCAATTCATCGAGCGAATCTGTCCCCGGCGGGGAGCTCCCACACACCCAGCCACCCGCTGCTTTCAGGCATTACGAATTGCCACCAATGACGAGTTGACCGCGGTCCAGACTGGCTTGAACCGCGCGTTCCAACTCTTGGCCCCCGGCGGCCGATTGGCGGTGATCAGCTTCCAATCGCTAGAAGACCGCTTGGTCAAGGAGTTCATGCGGCGCGAGGCCCGGGACTATGACTTTGAAGGCCCTGAGGATCATCCGGATTTCCGGCACCCGCGGCGTCCCCGTGGCCGGGAATTGGCCCGAAAAGGAATCGCGGCTTCAGAATCAGAACTAAGCACTAACCCCCGGGCCCGCAGTGCGCGACTGCGGGTTCTGGAGCGACTTCCGGAACCATGAGTACAAAAAAACGTTCCGAAATCCGACTCGGCACGATCGTGCGAGCGCTCCTGGGTTCCGCACTCATCGGGACACTGGGGTTCTTGTGGATTCTCCAAAGCCGTGCCCATCAGCGGCTTCAAGACCAGATCAGCCAGATCCGCACCCAATGCACAGCGCTCGAGCGATCTATCGGGCGGGACCAGCAGGAAATCGAAAAACTCCTCACCCGACCCGCGCTCATCCGCCGTATTCAGGAGCTCCGACTGGGATTGACCAACATCGCCTACCGCCAGGTCATCCACGTGACCAACCAGTCTCTGGGCAGCGCCCCCAATTCGGAACTCACCCGCAACAACACCCATCCCACCGCTCCTGCGCCCCCTTTGGCTGTAGCCATCCCCCGCTGAATCCACCGCATGAACACCCCGTCCACCCCCGACAAGACATTGACCGGACTGACCGTCCTGTTCTGTGTCGTGTTCATCGGGTTGGCTGGGAGATTGGTGTACATTCAGGGGTTCCGTCCCGATTCCCCCCGCTACACATTGGGCGCCTCCCCAGCCCGCACCACGTACATTCCGGCACCCCGTGGTGAGCTCCTCGATCGTCGCGGCGAACGCCTGACCTATTCACAGTTCACGTACAACCTCCGCGCCAATCCAGTGGTGATTAGCAATCAAGCCGCACACTTGGCGGCCCTGCTCTCACCGCTGCTGTCCATTCCGGCGACGGTCCTGGAAGATCGCCTCAGGATTCGACCCGAACTGCGCTGGAAACCCGATGCCAGCACCAACTCCGCCGGTCTGGTCGCTACCCAATGGGTGCAAGTGCTGCACACCAACCAAAGTGTTCTGGTGGCCTCCAACCTATCCTTTGTGGACTGGACCCGGGTCCACACCAATTTGAAGGTGTTCCGATCCCCGGAGGAACGCCTACTGATGGCAGCTTCGAGCGCGGTGGCTCGCCGACGAACCAACAGTGCTCCCATCGCCTGGTGGGATTTGCCGAGGCGATATCGCTTTCGCAAAGAGATCGCCCGGGACAACCGGGAAATCAATCTGGCCATGAAGCGGATCCAACCCCAATTGAGGGAGGTTCGCGAAAACGGAATCACCGCCGAAATCATGGAGCGTCGCGTGATGCCGCACGGCGAACTCGCATTACCCGTTCTGGGAACCACAACCAACGGGTTGATCCCGATCGTAGAATACCGGACAGCCACCAACCGCATTCGCGTCCGCACCCGAGAATTGCCGCCCGAGATCCATGGCGCCGACGGTATTGAGCGGCAGTTCAACGACGAGCTCCAGGGGGTTGCTGGTCAGGCGATTATCCGACGAGGCAAAGGCCGTGAATTGGCTGGCACCCGAGAACTGGACCTCGTGGCGCAACCCGGCGCGAATGTCCGGCTGACCATCGACGCCAATCTCCAATACGTTGCAGAGAACGCATTGCGCCAAGGCATGGCCAAGCTGAAGCCCAACTGGATGTCAGCCATCCTGGTCCGCCCATCGACCGGTGAGATTCTGGCCCTGGCCAACGCCACGGATCCAGACTACTCACCAGCCCGACAACCCGGTTCACCAATACAGCCTAGCGGCCCGCGCAAACCGCAGCATCGCAACCACGCAGTGTCTGAGTTGGTCGAGCCTGGATCTACTTTCAAGCTGGTCACCTACTCGGCCGCCCTAGAATCACTTCCAGGACGCAACCTCTCCCCAAGTTCTCTTATCGACTGCGAGGGCGGATCTTGGCGCCCCCCTGCCGGCCGCAGAAAGCCCATCGCCGATGCGCGTGGTCACAAGCTGCACACGGTCACCTTGGAAGAAGCCTTCGCCGCATCCTCCAACGTGGGTGCAGCCAAGCTCGGGTACGCCCTTTGGGATTCTGCTGCTCCGCCGCGAGCCACTGCGTTGGTCAAGTACGCCGAGGCCTACGGATTCACCCGACGGACCGGCATCCTCTGCGGAGGAGAGCCCAACACGCGAATCCCGGCTTGGGACGGCCTAGGCACTCAGCTCATCCTTTCTTACGGCTACGGTATTTACGCGACGCCGCTCCAGATCACCATGGCCTACGCCGCCGTGGCCAACGACGGCATCCTCATGGAACCCATGCTGGTGAAGTCCGTGGAGAGCCCCTCGGGCAGCGTCATTCGCAATCTGGCCCCGCGTCAGGTCGGCAGAGTGGTACGCTCCGACACGGCCAAACAACTGGTGCAACTCCTGACAGCAGTAGTGAGTTCCAAAGGCACGGGTAAGGATGCCGCTCTCAGTGAGTATACCGTCGCCGGCAAGACTGGCACGGCCAACAAGATGACCCAGGCCCACATGGCTGCCGGCGTCACCGCCCATTTCAGCACCTTTGTTGGATTCCTCCCCGCTGAGAACCCTCAGATCTGCCTGCTGGTATGCGCCGACGAACCCACTGGGTCGGACGGTCGGGCCGCCTATGGAGCCGCCTGTGTGCCGGTCTTCAAAGAGATCTCCCGCGAGGCCGCAAGCTATCTGACAATCCCTCCCTCACCCGTCTTGGTCGCTCATGAAGCGGCGACCGATCGCCCCGCCCTCCCGCGTCACTGACCATGCTGACCGCTGAACTCATGCTCCAGACTGCGCCTGCGTCTTTGACCGCAGAGGCGACTCTTGCGGCGTGTCGACCGAGGCACCCAGCCCTCGGTACCAGCGAGCCGACGCGGTTCCGCCGATCCAGCCCCTCCCGCAAGGTCGCCTCGCCAGAGCCCCTTTCTCAACCGGTCCCGACCTCTCTCCGAGACCACCCCCTGCAACGTCTGGATTTGTGCAGGATTGCCCGTCACGGACGCGTCTCAGCGGCCACCGCCTCGTTCGTCCACGCCCTGCTCAGCGGGGCGGGGCGTCGTTCGGCCCTGCTCACTCCAGAAGGGGGGCTTATGGCGGGTCGACTCTTCCCTCATCGACCCAAGATCAGCGAGGCCTTTGAGTGGGAACGCCTCTTGGCGACCCATGTCCGATCGGGTGGAGACTGCCTGATCATTGAAGAAGACTCCGAAATTCGAGAGCTTCTCGCCGGCATTTCACCCCGGTCGCACCTCCAACCACCGACGTCTCCACGTGCCTGGATCCAGGCACAGGCGCTGCATTGGCGCGGCAGCCGCCTGCAGGTGTTTTCCCAAGACGGCACCCCTCGGACCGCACACCTACCACTCGTCGGCGGATCGAACCTCCTGGCCCTTGATCTGGCACTCAACCGGGTCATCCACGCGGGCTGCTGCCCAACACGAACCCTCGCCACGCTCCCCTCTCTGGATCCCCCGACCGGGCTTCTCGAACCCGTCCATGCCGGACAACCGTATGGCGTCTTCGTGGACCGAGCCTCCTGCGCCGCCGACCTGGCTGAACTCCTGGCCGAGGCACGCACCCTGTCAGGTCGTCGCATTGTGCTCGTGACCGGCATTCACGGCAATTCAACCCCTGAAGAGCGACAAGCCTTGGGGGCGGCGGCGGCAGCGGCTGACGAAGTGGTCTTCACCAGCGACAATCCACGTCATGTGCCGGTGGACTCCATCCTGAGAGATCTCCAAGCAGGTCTGGGTGGTGGAGCCCTCGAAGAACCCGACCGTCACGCCGCCATCGCGACCGCTGTCCGCCGAGCCAAATCCGACGATCTCGTGCTCATCGCGGGCAAGGGAAGCCGCCCCCTCCAGGAAATTGGTAGCGCCGTCATACCCTGGGACGATCGGTTGCATGCTCGAGATGCATTGGCTGGGCGAGGCTGGGTGGGAGATTCACTATGACACCCCTACCAAAACCTCATCTTCTCGGTGTTTTAGCCGGCCTCTTTCTGGCCTCGGGACTGATCGTTTCTACAACACTCCTCACTCGGACCTGGCTCAAAGTGGCCGACGCCGAATCGATATCCGTCACCGGATCGGCCCGTCGTAACGTGAGTTCGGACTTGGTCATCTGGCGTGGTTCTCTCACCGTCGAAAGCCCCACGCTTCTGGCCTCGCAAGCAGTCCTCGGTCAACAGGAGAGCATCACACGCAAGTTTCTCACTGCCCAGGGCGTCACCAACGCCCAGTTCCATCCGGTCGCCATCCAGCGCATCCAGGTCCGCTCCAGCAAACAAACCAGCGAGGCTGACAGCGAGACCGGGAGTCCCACGGTCCGATTCCGCCTCAGCCGCACCATCGAAGTGCGCTCCGGTGACATCGACGCCGTCCTGAGCATGGATGCCAAGACCTCTGAACTGGTCAATCAGGGCATCGAATTCGCTTCCTCCTCCCCGGAATTTATTTGGACCAAAGCCGGTGAGGCCAAAATTGAAATGCTGGCCGATGCAGCCCGCGATGCCCGCGCCCGAGCCGAGCAAATCGTCTCCCAAGGCGGACGATCCATCGCCCGGATGCGCTCAGCCAAGATGGGCGTCTTCCAAGTGACCCCACTGTATTCGACCCAGAACACCTGGGACGGAATGAACGACAACACCTCCCGGGAAAAAACGGTCACCGCCGTGGTGAATGCAAGCTACGCACTGCAATAATGGAACCGGTGACACTCCAATTCATCGCTGAAGCATCCCAGGGGACCTTTCACCCTGAAGAGGCTGGCTGTGTCCGAGTTTCCGGGGTTTGCACCGACTCGCGTCGCCTTCGGGCTGGCAACGTGTTCCTGGCCCTGTGCGGCGAACGATTTGACGGGCACGATTTCCTCAAAGATCCCGAACTCGAAAAAGCCTCAGCGGTCGTAGTCTCTCAGGCTCGTCTCTCTGACGTTCCACCAGGAATGCCGGCCGTCAGCGTGCGAGATACTCGCGAAGCCCTGGGACTCATCGCCGCGGCCCACCGCAAGCAGTTCTCACTGCCCGTGTTCTGCGTGGCGGGATCCAACGGCAAGACGACCACCAAGGAACTGCTAGCAGCCCTGCTCCAAACAACGTTTCCCACCCTCCGATCCCAGGCCAGCTTTAACAATGACGTTGGCGTGCCCTTGAGCCTTCTCGAGTTGGATGGGTCGCATCGGGCGGCGGTCCTAGAGGCGGGCACTAATCATCCTGGCGAACTGGCTCCGTTGGTGCGTCTGATCGACCCTCGCTACGGTGTGGTGCCGCAAATCGGGCGCGAACACTTGGAGCACTTCGGTGACATCGATGGAGTCATCGCCGAAGAGAGCGCCCTCGGCGAGGGCTTACCCGCCGACGGCGTCCTATTTCTGAACGGGGACTGCAACGCAGCCCGAACGCTGGCCTCTCGCACTTCGGCCCGAGTGGTGCGCACCGGATTCGATGCCGGGAACGATTGGCAGGCCCGAATACTGGGCAACGACTGGAACTCGACCCGCTTCGAGGTCACCGCCCCGGAGCCAGGCTGGTGCGGCGTGTTCGAAATCGCGGTCCCCGGCCGGCATATGGTCTCCAATGCCCTTTTAGCCCTGGCTGCTGCCGCCGAACTGCGAGTCGAACCCGAAGCGGCGCGGAAAGCCTTGTCGCAATTTTCCGGAGCCAAACAACGCCTCCAATGGTCGGAGCAGCGAGGGATCCGTTGGTTAGACGACACCTACAACGCCAACACCGACTCAACATTAGCCTCGCTCCAGACCCTCTCCGAACTGCCCTGCACCGGACGTCGGGTGGCCGTGCTCGGTGACATGGCCGAACTCGGCGATCACACCGCTGAGGCTCACCGGGAGGTCGGAGCCGCCGCCTATCGTCTGGGTATAGATTTGCTGGTCTGCATCGGCCACTCAGCTGCCCACACCGCCAACGGTGCCAGCGGCATGCCTCAGGTCCTGGTATTTCCCGACGTAGAACGGGCCATCCTTGCGCTCCGCCCCCTCCTCCAACCGGGAGACTGTGTCTTGGCCAAGGCGTCTCGCAGCAGCCGTCTGGAACGGCTTTTCGAGGCGCTCAAAGTCGAAAGCATCGAAAACCACTAACCCGGCATGCTCTACAAGCTCTCAGAATTGTTCCCAGTGGTTCCCTGGACGGTGTTCAAGTACGTCACCTTCCGTAGCGCGGGCGCGGCCATCACGGCTCTGCTGCTGAGTTGGATCCTCGGCCCACGGGTGATCGAAGGGCTTCGGAACCTCAAGTTCCGTCAAGACTACCAGCCCAAGGATGTCCGCAATCCCAGTGATGCCACGGCAGCGGCGGCTGACTTAGCCAAACGAGGAACACCCACCATGGGTGGTGTTTTAATCCTGCTGGTCTTGGATATCTCCGTATTCCTCTGGGCCCGACCCAATACACTGGTGCTGCTGACCATGCTTTCGTTGATGGTATTGGCTTTTTTAGGGTTTTACGATGATTGGCTGAAGGTCTCGCGGCAGAATGCTGCGGGTGCCCAATCCCGGGTAAAGTGGGTCGTGCAAATCGTGCTCGCTCTGGTGGTCGGAGTCTATCTGTGGCAACTCCCCTCCACCCGCACCCTAGTGGCCGACATCCAAATCCCATTCTTCAAAGACCCCATTCTCCGTTCCGTCCCCTGGATAGGCATCCCGCTGGTGGCACTGACCATCATTGGTAGTTCCAACGCAGTGAACCTGACCGATGGCATGGATGGGTTGGCCATTGGCTGCACCCTCATCGTAGCCATGACCATGCTGATCCTGACCTACCTGTCCGACAACGTGAAGCTGGCTACCTACCTCCAAATTCCGCACGTTCGGGGCGCTAGCGAACTGACGGTGGTTTGCGCGGCCTTCATCGGTGCTTCTTTGGGTTTCCTGTGGTTTAACTGTCATCCCGCCGAGGTCTTCATGGGCGACACCGGATCGCTGGCCCTGGGCGGCGCACTCGGAATCATGGCCGTCCTGATTCACCAACCGCTCGTCCTCCTCATCGCCGGCGGAGTTTTTGTGGCCGAAGCGCTCAGCGTGATGCTGCAAGTGGGTTGGTTCAAATACACACGCCACAAGTACGGGGAGGGCCGACGCATCTTCCGGATGGCCCCTCTCCACCACCATTTTCAGAAGCAGGGATGGAAAGAATCGAAGATCGTCACTCGCTTCTACATCGCAGGAATCCTGTGCGCTGTGTTGGCGCTGAGCACCCTCAAGATCCGATGAGTGTCTACACCTCAACCTACGCCCACACCGGTCTTTTCAGCCCCACCGGATCAGCGATCTTCATCTCGAACCGGATGTTCCTTGATCACCCCGGTTTCGGTTGTTTAATTGAGATCTCATTAGCGGTGCACGGCGCTCTCAACAGGTCCCGATCCCGCATTGCCGCGGTGATCCGTGCAAACCCAGACTCATCCACTATCCCGACAGACGCACCCACAAGTCTGGGCCAACCTGAATCTTTTCCCAATTGCGGACGCGGTGGTCTTCACCGTTTCCCGGTCCTCTCAATCAGGACCGCACTCACTTTCGTGTCGACCCGGGTGGAGGACCCGGTTCGGTACGGATCCGACAAAACCCAATCCTCGACCCACGACGCACCGTCTATCCGCCTAACCCCATGAGCACCCCCAATTCCCCGCTGCTGCCTGGCTCCAAACTGGAACAGGCCGCCAAGAGCAAATCCACCTTCAGCATCGCCGCCTTCATTTTCAGCGCCCATGTGGCGGTGTTCCTGGTGGTTCTGCTCAACGGCTGCAACAAAGAGAGTACCACCACCAGCACGGAGCCTCCTGCGGCCACCAACCAGACGGATATAGCGGTGCAACCCGGAACCGGGGCTATCGACACCAACGCTCCCATTCAGCCCCACGGTCTCGACACCAACACGGTCGCCACTCCTCCGGGGGGTGCCGTCACTTTCCCGGGTAACCTTGCAGTCACCACTAACCCGCCGGCACAACCCTTCGCGCCCCCGGAACTCGGCACCGTCGCCCCGGGCAGTTCCACGACCCACGAGAGCACGGGTGTTGGCTCCGAGTACAAGATCAAGAGCGGCGACATCGCCTACAATATCGCCAAGACCCACGGAGTCTCCCTCAAGGCCCTCAAGGATGCCAACCCGAGTGTCGATCTGGGCAAGCTGAAGGTGGGCCAGACGATCCAAATTCCTGCTGCTGGCGCCTCCGCCTCGGCTGCCTCGGCCGCCGCCACACCTGCGGCAAAAGCGATCTCGACCCACGAACCCGAAACGGCGGGCGCAACCACGTCGTATACGGTCAAAGGAGGCGACACCCTCAGCAAAATCGCCAAGAAGCAAGGAACCACCGCTAAAGCAATCCGTACCGCCAACGGATTGACTGGCGACAAAATTAACGTCGGTCAGAAACTCAAGATCCCCGGCAAGGGTGCGGCTGCTGAACCGGCCGAGCCGTCTGCAAAGACCCTAACCGTGCCCGAGCCCGCCGCGACCTTTCCGGCAACCCCGCCGACGCCCGGCACGGGCCGCTAAATCGGCCCACCGAAGGGACGTCCGGCCCGCTGCCGGACGTCCAGACGGCTCATAATCTTCTTCTGCCATGCGTTCCACCTCCATCCTACTGCTGCTGACGGTCAGCCTCCTGCTGGCCTTGAGTTTCACCATGCTCGCCAGTGCCGTGATGATGGAGTCGAAGTTCTCCAGTTTCGTCACCGTGCAGGCCGTGGCGATCATCGCCGGGGCAGCGTTGATGTGCATTCTCTGGCGGAGCGATTACCGCATTTGGTTCAAGCTTCACTGGTGGTTCTACGCCGCCGCCATCGTGACCTTGGCGATGGTTCTCTCACCGGCGGGCACCTACCGCAATGGCGCCCAGCGCTGGATTTTCGGCATGCAACCGGCGGAGTTCGCTAAAATCCCATTACTGCTAACCCTGTCGGCCTGGGGCGCACGCTTCGGATCCCGCATGCGCTTTGGCGGCACGGTTTCCACCCTCGTTTGGGGCTTGGTTCTGCCGGGACTGGTCATCGTGCCATTCCTCGGATTGCTGTACAAACAACCGGACCGCGGAACCATGATTCTCTTCGGCATGGTCACAGTGGTTGTGCTTCTGCTCAGCGGTATGCGCAAGCGATACGCCATCATTCCGACCCTCCTCGGGGCCGGACTGGCCTTCCACTTCTACAATTCCAGCAAGATGGTCCGGGACCGGATGGATGCGTTTCTGCATCCGGAATTCTTCCCTCAGACCACGGGTTCCCAAGCTCTCAAGTCGCTGGCGGCCTTACGGGAGGGCGGTTTGGAAGGAGTCGGGCTGGGATCCGGAGTAATTAAACTAACCATCCCAGAACAGCACACCGATTTCATCCTCCCGGTCATCGGTGAGGAGTTGGGTCTTTTCTTCACGCTGGGCGTGCTCGTTGCCTTCGTCGTCATCCTGCTCTGCTCGGCAAGGATCGCCTCACGGGCAGCAGACGTTGAAGGACGACTGCTGGCCGGCGGCATCGGTTTCCTCATTGCCTGCCAGGCGATGATCAATATCGCAGTGGTGACCAACTCCATGATCAACAAGGGAATGCCGCTACCCTTCGTCAGCCGCGGAGGTTCCAGCGCAGTCAGCATGCTAGCCCTCGTAGGACTCCTACTCTCGATCGCCCGCCGCGCACCGGAGACGTCTCAGGCACCTCGCCCCAGCGGAAATAATCCATTCGAAATCTCAGAACTGGAAAGCCTGCCAACCCAATGAGATCCAACCCTGGCTCCAATACCCACGTGGCCAATACCCACGTGGCCAATACCCACGTCGCCAATACCCACGTCGCCATCGCCTGCGGGGGAACCGGTGGACACCTGTTTCCGGGTCTGGCCGTCGGCAGGGAACTCGGGGCTCGCGGGGCCCAAGTCACGCTGCTGATTTCGCCTAAGGAGGTCGATCAGGCGGCCGTCCGGGGGTTAACCGGCCTCCAGGTAGCGACACTGCCCGCGGTGGGCCTTCAGGGCCGCAACTACGGAGCATTTCTTTTGGGATTCGCCCGCGCTTGGCAATCTGCCCGGCGACAATTCTCCAACCGCACACTTTTCCAGCGACCGCCGGACGCCATCTTAGGAATGGGTGGTTTCACGGCCGCACCACCGATGCTGGCAGGGCGTCAATTGGGCGCAGCGACCTTCCTTCATGAATCCAATACCATCCCCGGACGGGCCAACCGGTTGATGGCCCCTTGGACGCGCGAGGCCTTCACCGGATTTGACGAGACTGTCGCCCGCCTCGGGCCTACCCGCGTGACCCATACGGGCACTCCCGTCCGCGAGAACATCTCTCAGTTGCGCCACCATCGCGACTCTCGGTCGGCCAAGGTGTGCCTCGATCTTGACCCAGACAAACCGGTGCTTCTCATCACCGGCGGTAGTCAGGGAGCCCGCGGCCTCAATCAGTGGGTTTGCGCCGCCCTGCCGGGTTTGGCAACAGCAGCTCCTGACCTCCAATTCATTCACCTCTCGGGGACTCCAGACCTGGCAACCGTTGCAGCGGCCCATCACCCGCTGGGTCTGCGATCGATGGTTCGCCCGTTCCTCCAAGAAATGCACTTAGCCCTGGCCGCGGCCGACGCTGTGATTAGTCGGGCCGGAGCTTCATCGCTGGCCGAGTTGGCGGCCCTGCGAATTCCCTCGATCCTGATCCCGTTACCGACAGCCCAAGACAATCATCAGTTCCACAATGCCGACGCGTTGGCCCGATGTGGTGCGGCCGTGTTGCTTTCCCAATCCAACCCCGATCCGGAGCGACTCCAATCGGAGGTCCTGACCCTGCTCCGCAACACCGCCCTGCGAACCTCCATGCAGCGGGCTTTGGTCGAGATCGATCGCCCAGAGGCGGCCTCGTTCATCGCCGAGAGCATTCTCGAACACCTTCGACAACCCTTCACCCAAGCCGTCCGCAGGACCACCGCCTCGCGCCCCCTGCCTCAGGCCCATCGCTGGATTCCCTTCAAGGAGGCCGCATGAGCGCACCGCTCCGACTCAGCCAAGAACCCGCCGGTCCGACCATTGAAGCGGCCGCCGCGCATGCCGAGGACATTTCCAACACCTTCCGCGACCTGCAGATTGTGTTGCCGCCTGACACCCTCGTCCGGCGCGATGAACCGCTCGCCCGACGCACGACCCTTCGGGTGGGTGGCCCCGCAGATTTATTCGTCGAACCGAGCTCAGACAACGCTCTGGCGAGCACGCTCGAGATCGCTCACTTGCGCGGCATCCCCGTGTTACTGCTAGGCCGTGGTTCCAATCTTTTAGTCCGCGACGGAGGCATCCGGGGAATTGTCCTGTCTTTAGCCCACCCCCACTTCTCGCGCATCGAACTGGAAGGTCAACGGATCACCGCCGGCGCTGGAGCCCGACTCAAAAACATCGCACACGAAGCCCGACGTGCCGGACTCGGTGGCGTGGAGTTTTTCGAAGGCATCCCCGGCTGCCTGGGCGGTGCCCTGAGGATGAACGCGGGCGCCATGGGAGCTTGGACCTTCGACACCCTAGAGGAATTGCGCTGCATGAGTCCCTCAGGACAAATCCTGACGTTGCCTGCCCAAGAGGTGACCGTGGAGTATCGAGCCTGTCCGTTGCTGAGAACCCACATCGCGTTGGGTGCAGTTTTCCGCGGCCGTCCCGACGATGCTGACGTTATCCGCGCCAAGATGGACCAGTTCTCCAGCAAACGTTGGACGAGCCAACCCAATCAACCCAGCGCCGGCTGCACCTTCAAAAACCCAGAACCCACCCTACCTGCGGGACGCCTGCTCGATGAACTAGGTCTCAAAGGAGCCCGCGTCGGGGACGCCATGGTCAGCGACGTCCACGCCAACTTCTTTGTGAATCTGGGTCAGGCGCGGGCTTCAGACATCCTCGCATTGATCGAACAAGTCCGCACCCGCGCCCGTGAACTCCGGGGCATTGAACTAGAAACCGAAGTGGAAATCGTCGGCGAAGACGCATGAGCTCCCCCCTCCACATCACCGTCTTGCGCGGAGGCCCCTCGGCCGAACGCGAGGTCTCCCTCCGCTCTGGCGCCGCCGTCGCCTCGGCACTGAAGTCCCTTGGATACCACGTGGATGAATTGGACCCCATTCCGGGTGACTTACAAATCCCCGCGGGCACTCAGGTGGTCTTTCTGGCGTTGCACGGCACCTACGGCGAAGACGGCACCGTTCAGTCGGAACTCGAAGAACTGGGACTGCCCTACACCGGTTGCGGCGTGTCGGCCTCGCTCTACGCCTTCGACAAGATCCTAACCAAACGTCGCTGCCTGAAGGCCGGTGTTGCCACAGCCCGATTCGAGCGATTCATCGATGCCTCGGCCCGGTGGCCAGAGGGCTGGCAAACGCCGGTCGTCCTGAAGCCCACCCGCCAGGGATCGAGTGTGGGGCTCCAGTTTGTCGACCGCATCGAAGACTTTTCCCGCGCGCTCGCTGAAGCCCTCGGTCATGGCGGTGAGGTCTTGATGGAAGAGCGCATCATCGGGCGGGAGACCACCGTGGGCATTCTCGATGGATTAGCGCTCCCTGTGGTAGAAGTCTGCCCCAAGTCGGGCTCCTACGACTACACCAACAAGTATACTGCTGGACGGACCGACTATTTCTGTCCTGCGGACCTCGAACCGGCCGTCACCCACCAGATTCAGCAATCGGCGCTGGCTGCATTCCACGCCATCGGTGGCCGAGACTATGCCCGGGTCGATGTGATGGTGCGCCCGGACGGGTCACCGGTGGTCCTCGAGGTCAACACACTGCCGGGCATGACCGAAACCAGCCTCCTCCCCAAGGCTGCAGCAGCCGCCGGCCTCTCATTCCCGCAACTTTGCGACCGCATGGTGCGACTCGCCCTCCGCAGACAGGCGAACCCCAGATAACCCATGTTCGGCCGATCTCACGAAAACCGCAGACGCCCCAAAGGAGGCACTGTTCTCCATGCGAAGCTGTCGGCCGAGGCATCTGGTGAGGCTCACCCTGCACTGCGGCGCTGGATCATCCGAACCTTAGTGACACTCACACTCCTAGGCTCGGTGGCGGTAGGCGGATGGTGGCTTCGCGAAAATTGGATCAATCGCATCCCGGCACTGGCCATCCGAGAAGTCATTGTCGAGGTCGACGGGGTGCTCTCACCCGAGGAGGTGCGCCGCCTCGCTGGTGTTCCACTGGGCCGAAACATTCTCTCAGTAGATCTTCCCCAACTGCGGGATCGCCTGCAGAACCACCCCCGCATCGCCTCGGCCCGCATCATTGCTGAATTCCCCGGCAGTTTGCTCATTCGCATCCGGGAGCGACTCCCGCTCGTCGCCGTCGAGCCCTTGTCGAAGAACGGGCTCCAGGCCCGATACTTGCTCGACGAATCGGGCCATCTGCTACTGCCCCTAGATGCCTCTAGCGCTCCTACCGAGGCCGTGGCAGCCGAATCGGCATTGCCGGTGCTCATCGGCTATCACGCCCAGCGACCCACCGCCCAGGCCGACACGCTTCGGGCGCTCGAATTCGTCAAGACCTACGAATCGGCTGAACCCGGATCTCTGCCCGACATCCGCACAATCTCTATCGCCGAGCCCGGTGTCCTGATGGTAACCACCGATACCTCTGCTGAGATCACCTTCGCGGCCCGCGACTACGGCAGCCAATTGCAGCGCTGGGGTGAAATCTTGCATCAGCTCAAAGAGCTAAAAGAATCTCGAATAATCCAGAGCCTGGACCTGAGCGTCTCCCAGAACTCCCCGATCCGCTGGAACGTTCCCACATCAGTGCTCCCTCCGTCTGAAACCCCCGAACGGGGCAGTCGTCTCAAACCCAAACGCATTCCCCGACGATCCCATGTTTAAGGACTCCCCAATCCTGGTCGGCCTCGAGATCGGAACCTCGAAGATCTGCGCCGCCATCGGCGAGGAAAACGAGCGCGGCGAATTCACGCTGCTCGGAATCGGGCAGTCTAAATCGCACGGGGTCCGCAAGGGAGAGATCGTCGACCTGGCCAAGGCGCAGGAGGATGTCCGCTCAGCCTTGGGCAATGCCGAGGAGCAGGCCCAAGTGACGGTCCGGAATTTGTTCCTAGGAGTCTCCGGACGCCACATTGAGGGCTTCAACAATACCGGAATGCACCCAGTGGCGTCCGATGACCGGTTGGTCACCCCGCAAGATGTGGCCGATGCCGCCAACAACGCCAAGGCCATTACCCTGCCAGCCGAGCACACCATCCTGCACACGATCCGCCAGCGCATCTGCGTCGATGGGGTCGAGGTCTCCGACAACCCCTCCGGCATGTTGGGTCGCAAGGTGGAAGCGCATGTTCATGTCATTTACGGCAATTCCCTGCGAATCCAGAACTCAATGCGGCTGGTTCAATCACTTTCGATCGAAGTGAACCAACCGGTCTTCAACGGCTTGGCCAATGCACAAGCCGTCTTGACCCCTGAAGACAAAGAAAACGGAGCCCTGGTCATCGACATCGGAGGCGGCGCCACCGAATTCGTCTTCCAGCAGGGCCAGGCCATCCGCCACTCCGGGGTCTTCGCCCTCGGCGGAGACCACCTCAGCAACGACATCGCTCTGGGCCTGAAGATCAATATCGCCTTGGCCGAGAGCCTCAAGATCCGGCACGGCAGTGCTGTGGTCGCGTCCGGCAGCCAAGGACAAATGGTCCCGCTGAGTGAAAACGACCTAGGACTGTCCCATCGGGAGGTGAGCCTCGAACACCTCCACCGCATTATGTCCATTCGGCTACAGGAACTCTTCGAGCTCATCGCCGAGCGTTGCGCCGAGAATTGCCTGCTCGACGAGGCTCGGGCCGGAGTCTTCCTGTCCGGTGGATGCTCCCACATCCCCGGCATCGACACTTTGGCTCAACGCATTTTCCGACTCCCGATCACACGGGGCACCTCTCGCAACATCACCGGCAATTCTGCCACGCTGTCCCATCCGGAATTCGCAACAGCCATCGGTATCGCTCGGTATGGCGGCATGCGCCAGCGCAACCGCCCACGCCAGCGCTTCAGCATCCGCGATGTCCTGCCCTTCCTCCGCTAACCCTTCGCCACACACCTCCATGAACGATGCCTCGATTCGCTTCATCGCTGTCGGACACGCGGGCGCCCAGATCCTGAGCGGCCTGCAGGCCCGTTCCGGAAGCTCTCTTGAATGTGCCCACGCAGACACTAGCCCGGAATCCCTGCGACTCTCTTTGATCGACCGGAAAATCACGCTCGGTCTTTCTGTTAGCCACGGCCTCGGTGCCGGCGGCGATCCGGAGATCGGGCGACTGAGCGCTGAGAGCGACCTTTCCTCCATCCACGAGTTCACTCAAGGGGCCCGACTGGTCTTCGTCATCACCGGACTTGGCGGCGGAACCGGCTCCGGGGCCGCTCCAGTCATTGCAAGGGCGGCGCGCGAATCCGGAGCACTGGTTCTGGTAATCGCCACGACCCCCTTCGACTTCGAACGACGACGGCTTTTGTACGCCCAGGAAGCCCTCGATCGCCTGCGCGTTTCCGCCGATGCGGTCTTGGCTATCTCAAACCAGCGAGTCCGGCGAATGCACGATGACCGCACCCACCCTCACGAACTGTACCAGTTCGCCAATGAACTACTGGCCCAGACCCTTCAAGGCTTGTGGCGACTCCTCAACGCACCGGGCCTCATCCCGTTAGATTTCGCCCACATCGAGCGCCTGCTGCGAGGTCGCCACGCCGAGAGCGCCTTCGCGGCCGTACAAGCAACCGGAGAGAACCGGGCCCATGCCGCCGCCGAGCAATTGCTCACACATCCATTCCTCGATACCGGGTCGGCCCTGACCTCGGCCAAGGAGATCTTGGTCAGTGTCGCGGGAGGCGACGACCTTCAGATCGGCGAGGTGGAACGATTGATCGAAGCCCTGCAAGGACGTTGTCCCACTGCTGAACTCATCGTGGGCGCCTCGATAGATCCAGCCCTTACCGGGCACATCCTTGTCACAGCCATCACCACACGCCCCGCCGCCTCGGCTCCCAACCCACTGGTCGGATCGGGCTTTGCCCGGAACGACGCCGTGCCGATCACAAAGGGCCCCGAGGTAGGAACGCAACGCGGCGCGCCCATCGTCTTCAATGGTGAGGATTTCAACAGGGAACCCGAGCCTCGTTCCACCACCGACTCCCGGTTCATTCCACCGCCCCCAGAACTGAACATCGAGCAGCGCCAGCGGATCCTCAGTGGTCAGCGCAACAAACCCTCCCGCCGTCGGCCCGACTCCCAGATGATCATGAACTTTGACATCGCCCAGCGCGGCCGCTTCGACAACACCGAGCGAAACCGGCACAAAGGCGTGGACCTCGATGTTCCGACCTACCTCCGCCTAGGCATCGTTCTCAATTGACGCAGGCCGCCGGTCATTGAAGACGCGATTTCTTGAGGTAGACTATTTGCCATGGAGCCCCCATTCCTAGAATCCCGTCGCGCCACGGCCGACGATCTTGGAGCCTTGGAGATTCTGTGGTCGCAATCGGGGCTTCCCGCTACCGAGCTAGCGGAGTTCTTGAGCGAGTTTCATGTAGTGACCGATCCGGACGGACAAATCCTTCACGCCATCGGGCTCTTGGTGGAAGGCGATCAAGCGCTGCTGCATAGCGAGGCCTTGTCTTCCCCCCAGTTCGTCGAACCCGACGCCTGTCGGGCTGCCGTCTGGAAACGATTGCGAATCCTCACACGCAACCAAGGAATCTCGCGCACCTGGACCCAAGAAGATGCCGAGTACTGGCGGGTCAGCGGCTACCAATCGATCCCTGTATCCCAGCTTCCCCAGGAGTTGCCGTCGTTTGTTCAACGAGAGGCTGGGTGGTGGACGTACCAAAGCCCGGACGCGGCGCAGGCCGATGTGCTGGTTCAACGGGAATTCGCACTCTGGAAGACCCAACGCGAGCAGGAATCACAAAGCTTTCAGCAGCGGGTCAAAGTGTTTCGGGTTATCGCATTTGGGCTCTTCGCCCTCTCCCTCATCCTCCTTCTAGGCTTCCTCTTCTTCGCTACCAAGGTCCCTGAGATCTTTCGACAACTCTTCCGCTGAATCGCGCCCCTTCCCGCATGGGCCGGGGGGTTAGTCCTAGGCACCCCAGAGATTTGATAAATTCTTACAATTATGTAACCTTTGAGTTGCGTTTGTTGGGCTTTAGGAATCTCTAGGTTATCAGAAATAGTAAGCCTCGGTAGGGGCTCGGCCGTTCAAAACCCAAACGCCCATGAGGTTGCACACCCATCACGGTCGACGTTGCCCTTCTGGCTTCACCCTCATCGAACTCCTCGTCGTCATCGCCATTATCGCAATTCTGGCGGGGATGCTACTTCCGGCTTTGGCACGCGCCAAACAGAAGGGACAAGGCATCTACTGCATGAACAACCACCGCCAACTCACGTTGGCCTGGAGGATGTACGCAGAGGACAATCAGGATTTCATCGTCTACGCCAGCCACAATGCCCAGGCCAACGACCCGAACAACAATTACGCCTGGACCCGCACCGAAATGAATTTTTCGGCGGACCGCAAAAACTGGGACCCCACCGCCGACATCACCCTACGCCCCCTCTGGAAGTACAGTCAAAGCGCCAGCATTTACAAATGCCCGTCCGACCGTTCGTTTGTGACCGTCAACGGTGAGCGCAAACCCCGAGTCCGTTCGATGTCGATGAACTTCTTCCTCGGCGGCTTTGCCGGAAAAACCACCACAGAGAATCAGAATTACAGTCTTTTCCTGCGTTTCGGGGATATCGCCGGGGGGCGAGGAACACCCGGCCCCTCAATGACCTGGGTGTTTCTCGACCAACGTGAGGACACCATCAACTGGGGTAATTTCATGACCCGCATGACCGGCTACCAACCTCGAAACCCGGCTCTGTACGGCTTCACCATGGACCTACCGGGCTACTACCACAGCAAGGCCTGCGGTTTTTCCTTCGCCGATGGTCACTCCGAGATCAAGCGATGGGTAGATGGCAGGTCCATGCCGCCTCTGAAGGTCCAGGCTGCAGCCACAGCCGCAGACATCCCCACCCCGCGCAACCCAGATGTCGAATGGTTGCAGGAACGAACCACCCGTCCGATTAACCAATAACTTCTCCCGCAGCCCGTCTCCCACTTCCAACTCAACCATGAACACCCGACCCACCCTCCACCGACTGGGGTCGCTGCTGTCGAGCCTGCTTCTGTTGGCCTTGACAGCGCGCACCCCTCTGCGCGCCGACTACGCTTCCACTGTTCAAGCTTTAGGGCCAGTGGGGTATTGGCGCCTCAATGAAACCAACAACTCTCCCGGTCTCAAGCGGTTGGCCAACCTCGGGGAGTTGGGCTCCGCCGCCGATGGCTACGCCGTGCTCACCGCCGCCACAGGGCTTCCCGGACGGGTGGGCAGTTGTGTCCGATTGTACAACTCGACCAACGCTCTCGGTTGGTGCGGATCCAAGGTAGATATCAATTACCATCCTACTCTCAACAAATCAGGCTCCTTCAGCGTGGAGTTCTGGGTCAAACCCAACACCTTGGGAGCCGACGCGACCGGATTCTGCCCCCTGTCGTCGATGATGAACGACTTTGGCGCATCGAGCCGCAGCGGATATCTCTTCTACATTAATAACGCTGGCCGAGTGGAGTTCAGGCTCGGCAATGCCAGCGGGTATGTCGGCACGGTGAACAATGCCAACCTACCTCAATACAACGTCAAGGCGGGCGCTTGGAGCCACGTGGTGGGCGTCTTCGACGGGAGCAACACCCGGCTGATCATCAATGGCGTGAATGTCACCAACGTCACCCTGACACCCGCCAATATCGCTTCATTGCGACAAAACACCCAGATGCCCTTGCGCATCGGTGGCACCCCTTTCAACGGCACTCTCGGCGACACCCCCATGCCCTCGGCCCTAGTCTACAGCGGCAACCGCGGCTTTGACGGGTGGATCGACGAGGTCGCCTTCTATCCCTACGCCCTGTCCACGGTTCAATGCGACGCCCACTTCAAGGGCATCCTCGGTGGCGTCTCCGGCTACTCAACTCTCGTCTTAGCTGATTCCCCGGCGGGTTACTGGCCCTTCAACGAGCCAACCTATCCAACTCCCGCCCTGGAAACTCTTCCGATCGCCATCAATTCCGGATCCTCCGGCACGACCGCAGACGCCGTGAACCGATGGGGCACTCTTGCGGGTCAACCCGGAACACCCTTTGCCGGCATGGGCAGCGGCAACCGAGCGGTATTCCTGGATGGCAACAATGGGTCCATTACGGCCGGTGCGGACACCACCCTGAGCAATCTCATCGGGCAAGTCACCCTGATGGCTTGGATCAAACCCACTGTCCGCGGCGGCATTCGCACCATTCTCTCCAAGGGCTGGGATGAAAATTACGCCGAAACCTTCCTTCGCATCACCCGCGGCTACGAGAACAGCGGTTATGGCACGACCAACCGCTATGAGATCGGCACTTCAGACGGAAAGACGTACTACGACACCGCCGAGGCCACCATGCCCGAAACCGACCTGAATAACTGGGTGTTCCTCGCTGGCACTTACGATGGAACGGCCTGGAACCTCTACCGCAACGGCCAACTCATCGCTTCCACCCCATCCGTGAACGGAGCCGCAGCGACCGTCAATGTCTCCCGATGGACCATGGGTTCACGTTTCGGTCCTCCATCTCCCACCCATGCCTTCAACGATGCTGCCAATTACACCAACGAGGTGTGGCAAGCGGCGGGACAATTCTTCGGCGGATCCATCGATGAGCCGGCCATTTTCGACAAGTCGCTCAGCGCGTCCGAGATCGCCAGTGTCTACGCCTCGGCCCTAGTGACCCCGATCATCTACAAGCCCATCTCCAGCCCCGGTGATTACCCCAGCGTCCGTTGGCCAGATCTCTACGATGGCGACACGGCCACCTTGTCGGTCTTGGCCGAAGGAGCACCACCCCTGACCTACCAGTGGTACAGCAACTCGGTCGCTCTGAACATCAAGACCGCGCAACTAACCCTGCAACCGCTGAAGGTTTCTAAACCTGTATATTCCGTGGTCGTGTCTAATCCCTATGGGTCCGCCACCAGCACGGTCTCGCTGAACATCATCGTGGGCCCGCCGACGATCCTCGAGGCTCCGGTCGACCTGCAGCGTTTCTCCGGCACCCCCTTCCAGTTCTCAGTCTTCAGCGGAGGCAGTCTACCCCAGACCTTCCAGTGGCAACTCAACGGAACCGATATCGCAGGAGCCACCAGCACCCTCATCTCCGGGACCGCATCGGTGGCCACGGCCGGAACCTACACCTGCCGCATCGCCAACAGCGCTGGAAGCGTCACCACCACCGCACAACTCACCGTCTCCCCGGCCCCGTCCGGCTTTGCCGCCGCCGCCCTCTCGGCCAAGCCGCTCGCCTACTGGCGTCTGGGCGAAACCTCAGGCACCACGGCCTACGACAGTATAGGCCGACTCAATGGCACCTACTTCAATACGACACTCAAACAGCCTGGATATTCGATGGTCGACACCAACACAGGGGCCCTCTTCGGCGGGACCAACAGCTATGTGGGTTTGATCAGCGGCCTTCCTGGGAGCGGAATCAACTTCGAAGGCACTAACGTCAGCTTCACCATCGAACTCTGGGCCAAGGGCGGCGAAGGCCAGCCCGATGAGTCCACCCTGATTGCCAAAGGCACAGGGGCCGATGGCACCACGGGCAACGAGCAGTTTTCGATCGATATCGCCTCAGGAAAATACCGATTCTTCACGCGCGGCAACAACAACACCCTGTATTCAGCGGATGCCACCGTGGGCCCCAATGACAGTTGGCAACACATCGTCGCGGTGTACGACCAGTCCAACCCGGGCTCCCCGGAAGTTCGTCTCTATATTAATGGCGAACTGTCCGATAGCTCCCCGGGAAGACCACAAGGAATCCAGTCGTCGTCGTCGCCGGTCAGCATCGGTTCCAAGCGCTTAGGCAATTCGCCGGGGTATGACGGCAGCTTCGATGGAATCATCGACGAGGTAGTCATCTACAACACCGTCCTTTCTGATACCGAGATCTCTACCCATTTTGCAGCGGCCTATGGTTCTACGCTGCTGCCCTCCTTCACCACGCAGCCCAAGGCAATGACCAACTACGTGGGGCTTTCAGCCACCTTCAGCGCCGCGGCGATTGGCTCATTGCCTCTGATCTATCAATGGCAGAAGAACGGAGTGGATATCACCGGAGCTAACGGATCGACCTTCACCACGCCAACCCTGACGACCGGATCGGCGGGTCTCTATCGGTGCCTCATCTCCAACGGTGTCGGATCGACCAACAGCACCGCCGTGACTCTCACCGTGCTGCCGACACCCACCAGCACCGTAACCATCCCTGGCCTGGTCCTGCACCACACCTTCGACAACACACTCATCGACGCCACCGGCCGGGGCAACAACGGCACAGCCATCGCCCGCGACCACACCTCGGCCAGCAATGTCATCGGCGCTACCTACACCAGCGGAAAGCTCGGCCGGGCACTGGCCTACGCCTCCGATTTCGGCACACCCACCGAACCCGGTGCCACCATCGTGACCAATACCTCCTATGTCACATTGGGCGTCCGGCCCGATCTACAGTTCTCCAACTCGGTAGACTTCACGGTCGCCTTTTGGATCAAGCTGCCCGCCAACTTCATTGGTGGCGACCTCCCCTTCTTCACCACCACCTCGGGTTCGCTGGGTGGGGCAGGCTGGGTTTTTGCTCCAGCCTACGGATATGGTATTGGCAGTGGCGCCTCCCCGACGGAAGCACCTCTCAACTACGGGAGTTGGGCTGTTTCCCTATACGGCAACTCGGGAATAGGAGCCCGCTTCTATGGAGAGGTCGGAAGCATTAACGACGGAGAGTGGCATCACCTCGTCTACGTCTTGGATCGAAAGTCGCAGGTCTCCATTTATCAGGACGGTATCCTGGCGCGGGCCTACAAGATCTCGGGCACCTCGACTGCGGCCGCCACAGACATTGACACCGGTCTGCCTG
>Ga0255131_1000018_pt1 | contig 50225 bp, 46 predicted proteins | sample Law_Yuk_RepC_8d_FD_188554 | JGI IMG/M metagenome (GOLD analysis project Ga0255131, IMG submission 188554) | Freshwater microbial communities from St. Lawrence River, New York, United States - Law_Yuk_RepC_8d | ecosystem: Environmental > Aquatic > Freshwater > River | place: USA: New York... | reverse complement strand
CTACTGAACCAGGTTCAAAATCGATGCCTTAAAGAATTGGGGGCCATGATGGGGATGTTCGGGAAACACAAGGTGGTCAAGTTTTATGGAACCAAGCGCAAGGAGGATACTCGTGCCAAATGGGAGTTGATTAGCACGCACACAGCCCGGCGCACATTTGTTATTTTGGCCCTTGAGCGAGGAATGAGGCCGGAGGTTGTGATGAAGATTACCGGTCATACGAAGTTGTCGACGTTGCAGCGTTATATCACCATTTCTGACAAGGTGGTGGAATCCGAAATGATGCGTGCGTTTGGGTGATTTGCATCCCATGAAATAGCAAAAAAGGCCTTCCCCAATGGAAGGCCTTTTTTGTTGGTTGCTTGTTAGACGTCCAGGTCATCCCATTCTGACTCAATTAGCTGGTTTTGAAGATCAGCGGTGAGGAGTTTGAGTAAGAATAGTTTTCGATATTCTTCAACCTTGGTGAATATCGCTGAGTATATAATTTTAGGGTTGGTTTGATAAATACTCATCAGATGATCAATGACCATTTTGTGGGTGCCCAGGATTTTGATTTGTTTTTCCTTCGAAATCCCGGATTCGGATTTTAGATATTGTTGCAAAGCAATGAACGACATGGTTTGGTAATTTTCGAGATGCTCTAGTAACCCCGGGTATGAAGATTTATTTCTTTTCATGTCGTTTTAGCCATTGAGTTTATTGATGATTTCCTTCCAAGGGTAAAATAGTTTTTTTCCTATGCGTTTGTAGGGGATAATACCATTCAATCTCCAATTGTACAATGTGGTTCTGCTGACATTTAACCTTCGGCGTAGTTCCTCATCGCTAATTAATTCAATGCCCAAATTTTCTTTGGCTTCTACGATTTTTTTCACAGCGGTTTTGATAACATCGATCAACATCACGCTACTTTCTAGTTCTTTATTCATTTTGTTTTATTTTTATCATTATTGTATTTGATCAGTTCAAAAGCGATGATTCCAAAGGCGACGACCAAAAGAATGGTTACCCATCGGTTGCTGCTATTTGATGATGTATGAGTGTTTGGAATGGTGGAGTCAAAGTCGGCGTTTGGAGAGAAATAACCAGGCGGGTATCTAGTCTCGAAATAGGTGTAACTAAGCATTATGATGTTTGTTTTTTAATGATTGTAACAGATTTACCCGGATCATTGGGGTTGTAATACACAGCATAGTGCATAATCAGAATAACCTTGTAATTGGGATGTGATGTGGAGTCGTAGGTTTTACCACCTTGACTGAAGTCAAAACCTCGTCTAACCATTTGGTTAATTGTGGTTTTGTAATTCTCATTCCAATTATGGGATGAAGTGATCTGCTCCAGAAGTTGAAAATTTTTTAATCCAGGTTTTCCAATTTCACGGATAATACGTTGTTTGTTTCGATTGTATTCTCTTTTGTGCAGTATCGCACATAATTTACAACGCAAACGATTTCCATGCTCCAACTCGTCTATGAAGCGAAGGCATCTAATACATTTCTTAATTTTCATATTTGCATAGCAGTTGATTGATGCTGCTTTCAAACCAAAATCAAAAATGTCACGAAAAAAATGGGGGTGATTTTCAGAAAACCCCCGAAAACACTGGGGGAGTAATATGATAAATCTTGAAAATTACTTTTTTACATCTGATTTGGATAGAATCAGGTATTTAAGATGATTGATATTCATGTCTTCACCTGCCACCTTTCGATTAGTGGGTTCTAAAAAGTTCATCAGTCCATGCTCGAGCCACTCGTTGAAATCTGATTTTCTCTTTCCATTTTTCAATTTGTAATAAAACTTAGGCTCACTGAATTGCTGTACTAATTCGCTTATTGATTTTGACATTTGAGACCAAAAACCACACCATGACAAATGCCATTGATACATTACATCTGCATCGGCAGTGCTATTAAAACTGATATCCGGCTGTATGAGTTGAAAATTGTCAGACTTGCCGTCGTTTAACAAAAAAAGTCTGTGGTATTGAAATTTACGACAATTGTTCAATCCGCGTTGAGTAATCACTCTCAGATTCGATACTTCGTTGCGAATTTTGATGTAATCATACTGGCCTTCTTCATTCCACCGATTCAAATAATAATTGAATATGTTTTGTACGAATTCATTGATATCTTGAAAAATATCATGGTTGTTTCTTGGCCCAGGTTTTTGAAATATTAAATTCCTTGGGGCGTCTGCTTTAAGTTCAAGTTCCGGGGTAATGTAATCAGATATGATGAATTGTTTCGCTGTAACTCCTAGGTCTTTTGTAGATATGATATATGGCAGATTTCCGGAAATTTCAATCAATCGCAACAGCCAATCCCTGGGTGGAGGTGTACCATTCAACATTGAAACTGTATCGCATATTTTTTGTATATCAAGGGAGTTACGGGTTTTGAAATGGATCATCTTGTTCACGGATCCTTTTTTACGTGTCATACTGCAATTTCTGAAAATTTCTGGAAATTAAATCGATTAATGTTTATGAACCCTTAAATTATGGAATTTCGTATTTTAAATTTATGGCAGTATTCGAAAGAATTTGACGAGGCTAAAATTCCAATTAAACAACACGATTTTTTACAGTTTTTATGTATTTCATTTTTTTCAAGTTAATACTCGTAATTTTCGCATCAATCTCTTGCATATTTGCGTTCTCATTTTCATTTAACGAATAATTTAAGATTTACACCAATACTATTATAATCAAATCTTACACAACATTCAATCAAAATGGCTAAGAAACAAAAGACATCAGACTCATTAAATCTTGAATCCATCCTGTTTAATTGCAGGGAATATTTACGAAGTAACGCATCGCTCAATGATAAGCGTGATTTACTTTTAACACTAGTATTTTTGAGATTTATCGGGGAGAAATTTGAATATACACAGAATGAAATGAGGGAACAATGTGTCAATGAAGGTATAACAGATTATGGCGTAATTAACGCATATCTAAATAGCCCTAGTCGATATTCTGGTGTTGCATTTGTGCCTGAAAAGGCTCGATGGTCTATGATTATTGATCAACCTGCATCAAAATTAAATGCCACGCTTGACGATGCAATTCAGGAATTAGAAAATAGCAGCGAAGCGTTAAAAGGTTGTGTTCGTTTAGGATTGTTCACAACCATAAATCTCGAAGCAAACGTTATTAAAAAAGTGGTGGACGAGGTAAATAAGATATCGCATAAAACCTTTGGTGAGGAGAGAGATTTAATTGGTCGTGTTTATGAATATTTCCTCAAGTCATTTGCAGTTAACGCAACAAAGGAAGAGGGTGAGTTTTACACGCCACACGATATAGTGGAGTTGATTGCAGCTTTTATTGAGCCATATGATGGAACACTTTATGATCCTTGCTGTGGTTCGGGTGGTATGTTTATTCAGTGTGCAAAGTATGTAGAAGCAAAACAAGGTGATATTAAAATGGTGAATGTGTATGGACAGGAAAGAGACCCTGCTACATATCGTCTTGCTAAGATGAATTTGGCTATGCGTGGCATATCTCACCATCTTGGAGAGAAGAATGCCGATACCTTTTCAAATGACTTGCATAAGGGATTGACCTTCGATTTCATTATGGCGAATCCGCCATTTAATCTGAAAAAATGGTATGACATTTCTTTGAGCAAAGACAGTCGCTGGGCAGATTATTCAGTGCCACCAGAGGGCAATGCTAACTATGCTTGGATTTTGCATATGCAATCGAAGTTGAAGGCTGGTAAGGGCGTAGCTGGTTTCTTGCTTGCTAATGGTGCTTTGGGGGATAGTGACGCTGTTGCAATTCGGAAAAAGTTAATTGAAAATGATAAAGTAGAGGCTATTATCGTTGTGCCTCGAGAACTATTCTATACCACCGATATATCTGTAACGCTTTGGATATTGAACGAGAATAAAAAGGGCGGTATGTGGCACGGTCGCAAATTGCGTAACAGACAAAAAGAAATTCTGTTTATGGATTTAAGGCAGTGGACTGAAAACCCTTTAAAAAATGAGCAAAAAAAGAAAGTTGAACTTAAAGCAGACCAAATAAAACGAGCAGCCGAAATCTACTTCAAGTGGCAAAGCGAAGGAACAGACGGGGCAAACTATGCCGAACCTGAATTATACAAGTCAATTGGTTTTATGGAGTTAGAAAAAAATGGTTTTTCGCTTGTGCCAAGCCGATATATTGAGTTTGTTGATCGTGATACACAAATAGACTATCACCAAGTATTGACCGAAACTGCCACCACCGTTTCTGACCTATTGAACCGCCAACAACAAAATGACGAAACATTGCGTAACGCCCTAAAGCAACTTGGTTATGAGTGTTAATAATGAACTTGGCAACCTCGTGAGACTTGGGGATTATATTGAAGTCTATGATGTGAAAAATGTGAATTCAAAAGATTTACCGTTTTGTGGTATAAATAAGGATAAAACATTTATGCCAACAGTTGCAGATACCAACGAATTAGACAACTCAAAATATAAGATAGTTGAAAAAGACGTGTTTGTATTTAGTGGAATGCAGACTGGTCGAGATGTTTGTATTCGTTTAGCTCTGTATGATAAAGATAAATCCATACTAGTATCGCCAGCGTATACAACTTTTATTATTAAGGATAAATCAGAGATTTTACCGGAATATTTATTTATTCAGTTTAATCGTTTCCAAATGGATCGATATGGTTGGTTTCTAAGTGATGGTAGTATTCGTTCTAATCTTGACTGGAATGTGTTTTGTGATATAATGATTCCTTTACCTAATCCTTATACTCAGCAAGAGTTAGTTGATTCGTACAACGGATTAAAAGCATTAGCCGAACAAAACGAAGCCTTAATCAGGCCCCTCACCGAAGCTTGTCAAGCCTACATAGTAGATTGCAAAAAGAAGTACCCCGAAGTGGAGCTTGGGGAGTATATTGAGGAAATTGACGAACGCAACATTTCTAATGAAATAACTTTGACACAAGGGGTTGATGTTAATATGCAGTTTATTCCTGCTAAACGTGAGGCGGCTGATAAAGAAGGTACGAAAATAGTTAGAACAGGGCAATTTGCATTTAATAAGGTAGTTAAAGCAAATGGCACAAAATTGCCTATTGCCTTAAGAACTGGTCCAGACTGCATCATTTCAAGTTCGTATGCAGTATTTCAAATAAGTAACCAAAATTTAGATGCTAAATTTCTGAGGTTATGGTTTGCTCGTCCTGAAGTACATCGGTATTGTGGATTTATCTCGCAAGGAACTACAAGAGATGTATTTTCATTTGAAGATTTATGCAATATGAAATTACCAATACCTCAACCTGAAGTACAACAAGCCATTGTAAACCTCTACAACTGTGCCGAAGAGGCTAAGAAAATAGCAATTGAGGCTCGTGAAAAAATGAAAACGCTTTGTCCTGCTCTTGTGCAAAGAGCCATGAAAGGATAATCTTTAGAAAAAGTAAAATTATGAATGGAAGGTTTTTTGAAAGTGATTATGAAGAAGCATTAATTCAATTGCTAATTCAGGAAGGATGGGAATACAAACACGGTGGTAGTATCATTCGCAACAATCGTGAGGTATTGATTGTTGAAGATTTAACCAATTATCTTAAGGCTCGATATGTATCCTTGCTACCTGCAGACATAGATGAAATAATCAACCGATTACGCCACGTAAGCGGTCAAACGCATTTCGAACTACTACGCAATTCTTTTTATTTAGTGCGAGATGGGTTTCGATATACCCGCAACAGTGATGGAGAAATATTTGATATTGAGCTTGTGGATTTTACAACGCAAAACACAAATAATTTATACCGCTGTGTGAATCAATTTGAAGTTGGTTACGGGCAGAAAGACGACAAACGTATTCCGGATGTGTTACTTTTCATAAACGGCATTCCTTTATGCATTTTTGAGCTTAAAAATCCTACTGATTCAAATGCAACAATTGCAGATGCTTACGAACAAATTCATACCCGATACATGCGAGATATACCATCTCTTTTGCGTTATTCGGTTTTATCTTGTATTAGTGACGCAACAATCAACAATACTAAACTAGGAACCACATATACCCCATACAATCATTATTATGCATGGAAAAAGGTAAACAATGAAGATCATTCAGCCACACGAGGAATTGATCAGGTAAAAACCATAGTTTCGGGAGTATATGAACCCAATCGATTTTTAGAAATAATACGGGACTATGTTTATTTCCCCGACAAAAAACATCCTAAGGAGGAAGAAATTGTTTGTCGTTATCCTCAGTTTTTTGCCACACGAATGCTGAGAGAGAGCGTATTAAAAGCATATTCTGACCATAGTAACAAAGGTGGAACATATTTTGGGGCTACCGGTTGTGGTAAAACCTACACAATGATGTATTTAGCTCGTCAGCTTTCTTTGCGTTGTTATGAATTAGGTTCACCAACTATTGTGATGATTGTAGACAGAGATGATTTACAGACTCAGGCAGGTAAGTTGTTTCTCCGTTCAGAAGAGTTTTTAGCTTTGGGAGCAGCGAAAATTATTGCAAATAGGGAAGATCTAAAAACAGAACTTTCAATAAGAGTGTCTGGGGGCTTCTTTATTTGTACGATTCAAAAATTTTGTGAAGAGATTGGCGAATTAAATACCAGAAGAAATATAATCTGTTTTTCGGATGAAGCGCATAGGTCTCAGGTGCGCTTAAATTCTAAATTAAAAATTAAGAACAAAACCACAGAAACTATCAATGATGACGACAATGCTATTGGGGCATTTGTAACAAAGCCATACGCGGAACATCTTAGGGTAGCTTTCCCAAATGCTACTTTTGTTGGTTTTACTGGTACACCTATTGATGAAACAATTCAAGTTTTTGGTAATTTGGTGGACAGTTACACAATGCAACAATCTGTTGAAGATGAAATTACTGTTGAGCTAAAATATATTCCTCGCATTGCTAAGGTTACGCTAGACAGCGATAAAGTAAAGGAAATCGATACATATTATCAGCAATGTGTAGATGAAGGTGCAACCGAAGAGGATGTAGCTACTAGCAAAAAGGCAATGAGTGCGATGGAAGTGATTTTAGGGGATGAACAGCGCATAGGTAGACTTGCAAAAGATATAATAGATCATTATTCAAAGGCTTGTGAGAACAAGCCTGATATTGTTCAGAAAGCAATGATTGTTTGTAGCCAACGTAAAATTGCTTACAGTTTGCTTCAAAAATTCAAAGAGCAAAAACCTGAATGGTTTGAAGAGAAAAAGTCACCAGATGATAGTAAGTTAACATCAGAAGAATTAAGGGAGTTGTCTAAACTTCCAACAATTGCCATGGTTGCAACTCGTGGCCCAAATGATCCTGCAGAAATGTATGAATATCTAGGTGATAAAGCACGAAATAAAAAATTAGACGATGCATTTAAAACTGAAAATTCCAATTTTCGAATTGTAATCGTTGTAGACATGTGGATTACTGGCTTTGATGTTCCGAGTTTAACTTTTTTATACAATGACAAGCCATTACAAAAGCAAACCCTAATTCAAACTATAAGCAGGGTAAATCGCAAATATGAGGGTAAGGAATATGGTTATATTATTGACTATATTGGAATACGTACAAATATGATGGATGCGATGAGAAGATTTGGGGGTGAGACATTTGGTCCAAGTGAAGATGATGTTCAACAAGCATTAGAGGCTCTGATTATCGAAATGAAACTCATTAGTGATGTATTTGTAGATTTTGATATTAGTCCTTTTACTAATCCTAAAACAACCCCACTGGATCGCTTAGAATGTCTTTCGTCCGCGGCTGATTATATTATCACTTTGACTGATCAATTAAATTTGAGTCAAGAAGGGGGAAAACCTAAAACGGTTAGTATAAAAACATTCTTTTTAGCTCACGTAAAACGGCTTAAGACTGCATACGATATTTGTCAGCCTTCAAATGTTTTGAATAATGAGCAGCTTTCTTTGTCACAGTGTTTTATGGCGGTTGCATCATACATTAGAAAGACTTCTGGAGAAAAACATGACTCAGAAAGCATGAATCGTGCTGTTGAAAAAATGGTTAATGAAGCTTTAAAATGTCACTCAGTTGTTAGTATTCTCGAAACTGATGTTGAAGAAAGTATTTTTAGCCCAGAATTCATTGAACAATTAGATTCGATAAAGCTACCTGCTACGAAGTTAGAAGTATTAATAAAAATGCTTCGCAAATCGATCAAAGAGTACAAAGAAACAAATAAAATTGCTGCTGAGAAGTATGAAGAATTACTTAAAAAAACTCTTGAAGAATATCACAATCGAAGAGAGGTACTATCATCAACTGAAGCAACAGAAACTCAGAATGAAGCAGTAAGTTCAATTATTTTGAATGCTACTAAACAAGCATTAGAAATATTGTCTAAACTAGGCGAGGATAAAGATAGTTTCAGGAAATTAGGGTTAACTTTTGAGGAAAAAGCATTCTATGATATTCTTTTGCACCTGAGAGATAAGCATAACTTTGTATTTGGTGAAGATAAAAAGGTTGGAGATTTAATTGTAAATGACAAGTGCAAGCTACTTGCACAGAAAATTAAAGAGCTTATAGATATTCAATCCTCCTTTACCGATTGGTTAAATAATTCCAATGTAAGAGCTGAATTAAACCAAAAAATATTCTTTTGTTTGGTTCAAAATGGATATCCTCCGCAATACAATGATGAAGTATTTGATCAGGTAATGGGGCAGATTGACAATTTTAAAATAAATCAATAGGTGTAGATTTTTACTAAAAGTAGCATGAACTTTTAGACGTTATTATTATTTGGATTTTATGATTTATGGAAAAAACGCTGAAATTGCCCCTTGTTTGTCGGAGTAAATTGACCCCGCCCGTCGCAACTTATCGGAACCCTAAAAACCCAATACTATTCTCGCATAACTAAACAGTTTCAAATATAACTTATGTCAACCGAGAGGATCAATTTCAGTCCGACGAAGAGGGGGTAGTTTATCCGATTATTCCATACTACAAATCTTTAAACCAAAATGCTGCTTAATACAGCTCGAAATATTAACTTGCCACACGAACCTTTTGGTCCAACAACTGGGGAGTATTATATATCAATATATAATGGCTGAATATAGACTGGCTAAAGTTGCAACAGAACTAGGTAAGAGTTTTCAAATACTTGCTGATTTGCTCAACCAGCTAGGCTTCGATGTTAGGCCTAAACCTACTACGAAAATTACTGAGGTAATGTATCAATTATTGCTTAGTGAATTTTCAGCGGATAAGGCCGCAAGCGATGTAGATCAGTTATTTAATTCCAATAACTTCAATAAATCGACACAACCGCCAGTAATAATAACAGATGCAGAGCCTGTAATTTCTTTTTACAAATACTTAGAAGAGACAGAATTAATCGCTTCATCTCCTGTTGTGAAAAATTTGGTTAATCGTACAGAAGGAGTTAAAGGACCAAAAATATTACGTACAATTAATATTGGAGTTGATAAATCCAAAAACTCTTTCCCCCAGAAGGAGTTGCAAACATTGGCCAAAGTAAATGTGGGGGAAACCGATGTGAAATCCGAAGAGCTACTATATTCAAAAGTATTTGAAAAAGTTAAAAATGCCTTTAAAGAGCGCATTGTATTAACTGGAGTTATAAAGCGATATTCAGAATATGGGGTTTATGTGATTGACTATAATGGCCTAGAAATTGGTATAAATAAACGATTTTTATTTTCGCCAAGAATATCAATTGGTAGTGAGATTTCATTTAAAATAATTGAAATAAGAAGTTCTAATTCAATAGCTGCATCAGAAATTGAGACGAGCCCAGATCAAATATTGTCATTGATGGATCAAGGAAATATTTTTTGGGTTGAGTTGTTAAAAGAATCGAATAATGGATTTGTTGTTCGATTGAATAATTCATACACTGCTTATTTGCCAGGAAGTCAGATTACCAAATCTAGCCACTCAGATAGGATAATTAAAAAAATGTTACCTGGTTTGAAATTTAGGTGTTCGGTTAATAGATTTAACACTTATGGCATTCAGGTTTCGCGCCTTAAATTTCTTCGGAAAAGAGAAAGGCTTATTGCTTCAAGTAAATATAATATAGGTGACAAATTCACATTGAAAATTGCGGATAATCTTACAAATTTTGGATTAATTGTGAAGAATGATAAAATCAAAGGATTAATTAAAATACAGAATATATTCGATGATTTTTATACTGATATTGGCGACAAGAGAGACATCAGGAGTAAATTTAACAGCGTATTTAAAAAAAGTGTAAAGTTGGATTGTTTTATAACAGAGGTTGATTTACTTGAAAAAAAAATATATTTCGACTTCGATTTAACTATCCCGATTGTTTGTGACCTCGTTGTGAATTTTCTTAAATTACTTTCTGTCAATAAAGACCTGTCGATTAATTTGTGGAAATTTTGGAAAAATAAATTTTTAAATCAGTTAAATAGTAATTCGTCTTCAGGCAATTATTATTTAGTTCAGGATGACGTTTATTTGTTTCAAGGCTCCATTGTTAATGGGCAAAGAGATGGTTTCGGTTGCTTGATTTATTCTACTATATTGAACGATGGGTTAAAAACTGTCGACTTTACGCAATATACAGGAGGTTTTAAGTCTGGTCTTTTTCATGGTGCTGGGAAAATTACCTATGCAAATGGATCTATATATGAAGGCATGTTTATATCTGGTAGAAGAGAAGGTACAGGTGAAATTTTTCATGAGAATGGTGATAAATATTCGGGAGGGTGGTATAAAGACAAAATGCATGGTTATGGGGTGTTTTATTTTTCTAATGGTTCCGTTTATAAAGGTAATTTTAGATGTGGAATTAAGTCAGGAATTGGAGAACATAAAATGCTTGATGGTTCGACATATACAGGTAGTTATGTCGGTGACTTTAAAGATGGTCATGGTAAATTAATGCTGGACGATGGTTCTTATTATATTGGTGTTTTTAAGGGAGATGAGATTTTAGGTGATGCGGATTTCTACGATGTTAGTGGTGGATTGTATAGAGGAGGATTCTCAAATGGCAAAAGGCATGGTTATGGAGAGTATACTGATAATTCCGGAACTGGAAGTATCGTATTATATGACGACGGAGTAATAGTTTCACAATCAATATGGCATTCTTGTGATTTTTTTGAAGGCAATTTGTTGCCATTGAATTACTCAGGAAGAGGTATTTTGAATTTGGAGGATGGGGAAGTCATTGATGGTGCCTTCTGCGATGGTGTATTTGTTAAAGGTGAAAAAAAATTTCCGAATGGAGAAATTGCGATTGGTGAGTTTAATACACTAGGTGATTTAGTTTCCGGTAAAATTACTCGTAATGGTCAATCTTGGGAAGGTGTGTTTATGGATGGTGAAATTGAACGCGGTGAATGGTATGGTAAAATTACATTAGGTGAATTTTATGAATTGTTATCGTTTCATTCAGAATACAAATTGAATATTGTGTCTGAATTCGAGGTTGAATTTTATTATAGCGGTAGTTTTAAGAATAACTTACCGCACAGAGATGGTGTTCTGATGTTAGGATTTGATATATGGAAAGGAGAATTCAAATTAGGAGAATTCATTAGCGGTATGCATAATGGCCCTAGTGGATTGTCTATTGTCGATAATAAATCCGTACAACATCTTCCGAGTCAATTTTTACTCAAACCAGATCTTAATCCAAGCGAATATATTGGCGATTGTGGTGAATATTATGGAACATTTAAAAATTTTTTATATCATGGTCAAGGAGAATATACGTTCTCGTCAGGTGAGCAATATCGTGGAGGATGGTATAGTGGTAAAAGACATGGAGTAGGCGAAATTTTTAACAAAAATACAATTGTAAAAGGGGTGTGGAATTATGGAGTTTTAGCGGGTGAGACAGTTGTGAAAAATTCGATTGGTGATCCTTGGATTATGACAATAACGCTAAACTCAGGAGGTAATCATCGTGGTTTATTTAGAGACAAGACAGGTGATTTTAATGTATTTTTCACTGGTGGAGTTTTAGATCATTATACACCTCTAAAAACAGATGTTGTTAAACAATATTCAAGTAATAATAGAGAAGTATCTGTTGTTCCAAAGATAGATTTAAATATTACGCAGATTAATCCTCAGAAACTTCAAGGTTCTTGGAAAGATGGTTGGGCTTTGGATCTGCATACCACGTCTAGTAAGCCTATTTACAATGATGATGGCGTGATTGTATCGTGGGATACTATACGGCCCCTAATTGCAGAAGAATTATATAGATTAAAATATAAATTTGAAAAATCAAGAAGTGATAAAATTGCAAATACTGCTGCTGATTTTTTAAACAAAATAAAGAATGATTGGAAGTTTGATCTGATCATGCCAATTCCGCCATCGGATATAAATCGTGAATTTCAACCTGTTTATGAAATTGCAGTTAAGTTAGGCCACAAGATTGGAGTGCCTGTTGATATTTCGTCACTGCAAAAACTAAAATCAACATCACAATTAAAAACAATTGATGACCCTACGCAAAGAAATGAAATACTAAATGGAGCATTTACGGTCAGAACAAATTCAATTTATGGCAAAACAATATTGCTCTTTGATGATCTTTTTAGGTCCGGGGCGACTCTTGAGGCAGTTTGTAATGTGCTAATTAATAAAGGGAGAGTCAAAGAAGTATATGTATTTACTATAACAAAAACTCGATCAAAGAGGTAAGGGGATTTGTTTTTCATTGTTCGCTTGGCTAGTCTTTGAAATAAAATGATTTACTCGCCCTTTTTTTATAATCTGAATTTCATCCATTGTATTTATGAAATTTGTAATCTTTTTGATCGTCCAGTCTAGTCCAACTTTATTAATAATCTCTTTTGCTGTAAGTGGTTTTTCATTAACGGCTGTTAATATTCTTTCATATATTTTGTCAATAGGAACTATTGATTCATACAATGGAGTTGTGGCATTTAAAATGCTGTCCATATCTTCAATCCCATTGTCGTCAACTGGTGTAGCGCCCTTTTGAATTAGAAGTATATTTGCATTTTTTTCATTTTCATTTGGAATTCTAACGAAAATTTTTCGACCTTTTCTAAGGCCATCAATTACTCCAGACCATGTACCACCTTTTTCGCTTGATTCGGCGACGAAAATTTCATCTGCAAGTCCGTAAATGATTGGATTACGAGCCATTGCTAATCCAGCCGACCATACAGCCTTCGGGTGGAATGTGCTTAAAACTAAAACGTCACCATCTACAATTTGCTTATAGTAAGTTTTCAAACCTGAATTGAATGTTGTGATTCCTTGCGGAAGAACGATTATACTCTGACCTTTATATTTTATTGCAGAATCTAATGCTTGTTTATCAACTCCTTTTGCAAATCCACTAACAACTACTTTGAAATCTTTACTTGCAAGTTTCGCAATATTATCTGTAAATTCTAAAGACTTTATTTCTGCTGCTCTAGAACCTACAATTGCAATTGATTTCTCATGAAGTATTTGTTTATTGCCTTTTACATACAATAGTGCAGGAGCGTGTGCTGCTTTAAGATTTTGTTTTAAAGTCTTAGAGTATTCGGGAGAAGTTATTGGAACAAGTTCATAACCTTGGCTAAATAAGGTCTCAGCAAAAAACGCATTGTAAGGAAGTTCTGATTTTGCACTTTGTAAGTCTGAAATTTCCTTTGAATCAAGTTGGTATTTGCTACTCCAATCTGATTCAGACAAGTTAAAAAAGTCTTCAATTGTTATTTTTTCATCATGAAAGAATTTTACAATAAGACTATTAATCTTACCGTAACCCCATCTTGGCAAATGTGCCAATGCTATCCAATATGCTGCTTCGGTGTTCATTTTTTAGTTCTTGTTCTAGTAATTGTTAAAACATAAATATGTCGTTCTTCAGAGTTTCGTAGACATCAAAGTTAAATATTTAATTTACACTTTAACATTTCGTAGGGTGTTTTTCCTTTGAACGAACCATGTTGTAAAAAACGCTGAAATTGCCCCTTGTTTATCGGAGTAAATTGACCCCGCCCCGTCGCAACTAATCAAAACCCTAAAAACCCAATGCTAATCTCGTATTACTAAACATTTCATATATAACTTATGTCAACCTTGAGGATCAATTTCAGTCCAACGAAGAAGGGTATGTTTGTCCGATTATCCCATCATGGGCACAAATGCATAGATAATAGGACGTTTAATATGATTCAAAAGTTTCCTCAGCGGTTGGAGGTATACACAGTGCGCAATCCATATAAAAATGGAGAATCGATTTTCTTAGCAGAAATTATTAATCCAATATTGTGTAATGCTCGTGGCAGGCAGATGGAGGAGCCAAGTTGGAATAATCAACGTTTCGTGAAACTGCCAAAATTTAATGTAAAAGATTCACGATCAGATGAAAAACAAGCTCAGTTGGATTTGGCCCCTTGAATCTGAAATGAGTATCTTCGAGGTTTCAGCCGAACCGATGATCTGATAGATATAACATGTATTTCCCCATTTCATGAATCAGCGAACAGATTTGATAAAGGCCATCTTGAAATTGGAAAAGGCCAATGTTGCAAATGATGCTATACGGTCATACGCTGATTTTCTGAAGCAGCGAGATTTCATTATTTACCATCAATTCAATCCTGTTGTTTTCGAGGGAATGTTGGATGTTGCGATATCGGTTTGGGTATCAAACGGGAAAGTGAATCGACTTTCATTGCTCACCACCATAAAACGTTATTTCACCGAGCAAAGTATTGATTTGAATTCACTGTCTTACGATATCATTAAGAAGATTTTTCAACTCTATTTGGTCATTTTGGAAAACAAACATATTCTGTCTTCCAATCAATTGCCTCTTATTGAAAAACTTGCTTCACAACTGATTTATGGTGTTGAATTTGAAAAGCATGAATTGCAGCAGCTCTGTAATTTGGCGACCGTTGATGATAAAGCGTTGAATCGCATTTTGAGATATCCCACATTGTCAAAGCAGGTTTCAAAATGGATCCTTGAGCAATTCGATACAAATCTGTTGAGATTAAGGAGAGCAGAAGCTGTTGGTTGGATTTTGGATGCTCAGCCTGATTTTGAAGTGAGTATAGAAACGTTAAAGGCGGATTTTGAATTTGTAAATCAATTGGATCAAGCAGCCATCGAGAATGCTGTTATGACAAATGCCATCGATGTTTTGATGACCAACGAATGGGAAGAGTTGTTTCCTCCAAATGTTAATTACTTCGAACCAATCCCTGATGAGGTTTTCGACAATTGGGAAAAGGAAAAATTATTAAGAAAATTTAAGCCTAAGGCAAGACCTGAATTTGTGAAGCGGTTTTATCCAGTCCCAACAATGAAATCTGAACAATCCGATGATTGGGTCCCTGATTTTAAATCATTGAACGAATTTTTCGAGAGAAATCATTTGAACTTGTTAAAAGTTACGATGATATGGGGAGTTGCGTATTCTCGTTTAGATAAAAAGACTAAAGTAAAGCTGTTGAAAAAATACTATGCCCCTGAAACCCATTATTCGGTTTATAGAGTCGCTAAGAAACTCGAACTATTGGATTTACTCAAGTGGATGGTTGAGAGGCTTGGTTAGGAATGGAAACCTTTCTATCCTCTAAACCCATTTCTGCATTTTGCCATTCGCGTAACCCACATAGAAACACTTTTCTTCTGAGTTGATCAACAATGACAATATGGTTGGCTCACCAGTGGCTTGTGAATGACGTTGATATTTGTCGTAAAGGTTGGTTTGCAAACGCAGCGATTCCCTCAGGAAAATTTGGATTCTTCCGATGTCGGTCACAACAAAGATGAACAGTCCATCCGGGCTGAATTGGGTGTGATAAATTTGGATGGGTTTGTTGTATTTGGTTAAAAGTTGTTCGGATGTATGAATACATTGACCAAAATCATCGCCGGGTTTCATAGACCATAGCTTCCAAACGCCATCGGCTGATCCTGAAATCAACTCAGTTTCGGTAGAGTTGATGTCGAGGCAAAAAACAGAATCAGTATGGCCATTTAGTTTGCATACCAACTCGCCGTTAGTAATGTTGAAAATGCGAATGATTCCATCGTCAGAACCCACAATGATTTTTTCATTGCCATCGAAGAATTTGCAATCATGGTTGCCAGGAACTCCAGTGTTTATTGTCTGAATATGTCGGTGGTCGGCCATGGAATAAATCTTTACATAAGCATATTTTTCACCCTTGTTGATGTATGCGATGAGGGATTGGTCTTTACTCGTGATACTCCTGAAATAGGCTGTTTTTCGCAATCGAGTATTCCCATTTTCATCTTCATAGTGCGCAAATGGATCAAAGATAGAATGAACGTGTTTGTTATGGACGTAATGCCAATAAGCTTGTTGAATGATGGGATTGGATTGACACAGTTTCAAACTGCTATCTGAAAGTTCGATGAATACTTTGTTGTCGTTGTCCCAACTCTCGCGGAAATTCGGTTCGAATTTCTCAGTGACCTTACCCGTTTCGGGGTCGATCAGATAGAACCACTGGCTACCGTTTCTGGCAAGGAGGGTCGTTTTGTCTGAAGTTGTATGCCAAGCGATTTCATCCACGTTTTGCCTGAAGATTACAGACTCCCAAATCTTTTTACCATTGAATGATGGAGGGAAGACGGTTGTATTGAAATCAAGAGACTTGAAATATCGATCCAAAATGCTCCCGTCCTGCTTCTCAGATTGCTCTAACTGTTCATTGAAGATCCGCTGACTTTCCTCTCTGGTCATTGGTGGCTTCTGTTTTGTTGGTTTTGCTGGCTGAGGTTGGGGTGTGGGTGTTGGTGAGATAATCTTCCGATGAAAAATTCTCAGGAACAGCGGCTTACGATAGTCATTGACCCAAAACCAATGAATTACGTGGGTACAAACTATTTGGGGAATGGTGAAAAGGAAAGAGGGTTGAAGGCTCCCGTTGATTGACTCCCAACTATGGGATGTGTCTGCTGGCCGATAGGTTAGATAAACCACGAAACCCATTGTGAGTAAGCAAAATATGATATGGGTAATCAATTGCCATTTCCGCGACATCTCAGATCGATTGAAGATACAATGAATGTAGTATGCCGGTGCCGTGATGATGGCGGTAGCAATCGCTGGCCAGGTCGCCGATGTTCCATGAAAAATCAGTTGGATGTCCTTGTCGGGTAGGGTTGCGGTGCTGAAATAATAAAACAGAATCCCGACAGGTATCGTTGAAAAAGGAATGAGTAGGTGTGAGACTAATCGGAATATGAAATATCGAAAAGGTAATCTTTGCATTGATTTGGCAATTTATGATTTTTGCACAATTAAATTAGGGTTAGAATTTACGTAGCCTATATTTTCTCTGGTATTTAGTTGGTTATTCCCAACTATACTCTCCATACTTTAGCAGGACACTTCTAAGTTCCTCCGTATCATATACGCTCAACCTAATACAAATTGTGTTGTCAATGCGTTGAACGATTATTTGGCTTGGATGCAATGGGACCGCTTCAACCTGGCTTGCAGCCCAATCTTTAAACCAGCGTATGATGGTGGTGGGTGCTTTGTGTTTGGTGTAATCACGATACAGCCCAATGCAGTGTGTAAAGTAATCACTCAGTTCTATGGATTTGCTTATTTGATGCCAATCAAAATGATTGGGTTCGCCAGTGTCCTGATTCACAGATTCATCTACTCTATATCGATAAATGCCATCTAATGGGAAAATGCGCAAAGATTCGGGGACTGCAGGGGCTTCTATTCGTATTGCAACCAAATAATATCGCGACTCAAAAACCCTGATTTGTAAAGGATAGACTTCTACAAATGTTGGTGTTTTGGATTTGTCGCTGCGTGCATTTACCTTGAAATAGTTGAATTCACATGCTTGTTGCTTGGCGATGAATCCCATCAATTTGGTTGTCATATTCAAGAATTCTGGTTGGAGTTGCACAGAACGATTCCAAACTGCTGCCGATAGTAGTTTGATGTCTTTGTTAGCCAATCGATGTTCTTGCTTTAAATCCTCAAGTACCTTTTTAATGGCAGGCATTTCGCGATAGGGGTGTAAAATACTGAAAACAAGGGGTAGCGTGGCTCTCTCAGTTTCAGCAAGATCAGTGTAACTCCATTTCGATCCAATGGCCTTGATTTTATATTGTCCATTTTCAACCACAATGTTGATTGGGTCATTTTTGCCAAAGCCATTCCTGAGAAGCTTTAAATCTTCACGTATCATCCGCTCCTTTACTTCCCCAAATTCTACTGCAAATTGTTGAATGTCTTCAAATCGGGTTGATTTTGCAGTGCGTAAAAATTGCTCCAACGCCGATAATCGCTTTTGTCTTTTGTTGTAGTACGACATGTAATGATGACAAAACTATTGATAATTATGCAATATTAAAATTGCAACTATGCATTTTTTTAATATGAGAAATTGCAGGAAATTTGTATCAAATCAATGGTCCAATTTGGAAATTCAAGAAAAAAGTCGTATGTTTAGGTTTCTTCGGTTTCAAAAGAATTATTGGATTTTATCGCAACAGGCCCTGCATAGGGGTCCCAAATAACTATGCACTTAAATTGATATGAAAAAACTTAAAATAACCCGCTTCGCAGCACAACGAAAACAGAGTCAGGAAAAGGAAGATTTTGGTAAGTTCATCAAAGATGCTTTTAGTGACCTTCAGGAAAATTCATTGGCGGTAGCCAAGCCGCTGTCCGCATTGAAAAAGCTGGTTGATATGGCAGATAAGTTCAAAATGTCGATAGACAGAGCCGCAATTTTCGCTACAGTTCATTGTATGTCATCAACGGATATACGATTGTCGGAACGTGCCATTACCGCATTTTTGAAGCCTTTTTTCCAGGAGAATAGTAAATTGATTCGCACCCAATTGAGGGAAATGCAAAGAGTGGGTTTGTTGGAAAAGGAACGTTATGAAGGTATACATATTTTTTCAATAGAATCGGCCATATCAGAGGCCATCGATAACGGTGATCTAGATACCATTAGTAATGTTGGCCCTATTGGATTGGATGCTGTGTTGGAGTATTTTAGAAAAAAACTACTTGATCACGATCATCTTGGCAAAGCAGAGGTAAAGCAATACGTAGAAGACATCGTTGAGAAAAACGCCCAGTTGAATGTGATTAAGTATTGCAATAGAAAGTACTTCACTGAAACATTGCTAGATGCCTATGTCTGCTTGGCTGTTTGTGTAAAATCAGTATATGATAATGATGCGTTCAACTTTAGTTATATGGATAACTACATCAACATGGGTAAGAATTACATTCAATACATGCGTAGAGAAATTCTTACGGAGAGTTGGGCACCCATTGCTGAGGGTTTGATCGAAAATGCAGGTGGTGGGATGGTTGATTTCAATCCAGAACTAAAGTTAACACCAAAGGGGTTTAATTACTTCCTCAAAGAACTGGATCCGGAAATGTTACAGTTTCTCAGATCTCGATTGGGAAAAGTGAATGTACCCATGATGCAGCCAAAAGACATTCAAAAAGTGGATTTGTACTTCAATCCTGATTTCGCAAAGAGAATCGATAGGATGTCAACCATCTTAATGCCCCAAAAATTTGCAGAGTTTCAAGCAAGTTTTCCGAAAAATGCTAAAATGAAAGGACTTACGTTGTTGTTTCACGGCGGCCCGGGATCTGGCAAAACCGAGACGGTATTACAGCTTTGTCGCAAAACCAAACGCCCTTTGATGAAAATTGAGGTGACTGACTTTCAAAGCAAATGGGTTGGGGAGTCGGAACGTAAGCTGAAACAGATATTTACTGATTATAAAACTGCCTGTGAGAGAATGGAGATGGCTCCAATATTGTTCCTGAACGAATGCGATCAAATCATTGGCAAGCGAGTAGGAATTCGGAATTCAGTTGATCAGATGAATAATGCGCTACAGAACATCTTGTTGGAGCAGTTAGAACAATTTCAAGGTATCATGATTGGAACGACCAACTTGACCAAAAATATGGATGAGGCTTTTGAGAGAAGATTTGCCATGAAATTTCAGTTTGAATCCCCCAATGAAACTGCCAAAGTATCGATTTGGAAGTCTGCTATCAAAGGATTGCGGCAGCAAGAAGCTATCGCCTTGGTTAAACAATTTGATTTTACACCAGGCGAAATCAACAACGTTGCCAGAAGATTCATGGTTGAAAATTTACTGGGTTTAGAAAAGTCACGACTTCAAACGTTGCAGGAACTTTGTGAAACGGAACATTATGAGCGCAACCATACCTCCAATATTGGATTCTCCTTTGATAAATCTCTGTCCCTCAAAAGCAAAGCCGTATAATGATGAAAGCACGTTATTTAACCAAAAGCAGATTTAGACTTGGGCTTGAGTGTCCCACGAAACTGTATTACACGAAGAATCTGGATTATGCCGATCAGGGCCAAAATGATCCTTTCATGCAGGCCTTGGCAAAAGGGGGGTATCAGGTGGGTGAAATGGCGAAGTACAAGTATTGCGATGATCCACAAGGATATGGGATCACCGTTGAAACCCTTGTGGAAGAGGATGCGCTACAACTGACCCGAGATAAATTGATGGCACATCCAAATGTGGTGATTGCAGAAGGGGCATTTCGACATGAGAACCTATTCATCCGTGCGGATATCGTAGTTCGCGACGGACACACAATCAAATTGATTGAGGTCAAGTCGAAATCCATTGCCAATGGTGATGTGTTCTTCGATAAAAAGGGAAAACCATCGGCAAAGTGGCAGCCATATTTGTACGACATCGCTTTTCAAACCTATGTGATGCAGAAAGCATTGCCACAATTCGAAATTAAACCTTATCTATTACTCATCAACAAGGATGCAGTAGCAAGTCGCGATGGATTGAACCAATTGTTCAAGGTGGGGAAAGACGAAAAGGGCCGATTGAACGTGAAGGTGGCTGAAGGGCTGACATCCGCTCAGATAGGGAATTTTGATTTGCTTAAGGAGATTCCTATGGGTGAAGTGGTAGAGCGATTATATGGTTTGCCAGTTCCCAATGATAATGTCCCTGAGGAATATCGGGGCTTCGAGCACTTTATAGAATGGACGGCTGGTCTATATGCTAAAAAACAAAGACACTGGTGCAAGCCGAGCATGGCATGTAAAAAATGTACGTTCGTTGCCGCTGGCACGGAGAAAAAATGTGGATTCACTGAATGCTGGTCCAACCACCAATGGAGTAGTGTTGGACAAGTGTCAGCGGAGCAATTAATGGAAGCAAAGGTGACGGATTTGTGGTTGGGGCTGGGAGGTGCTCAGATTTCGCAAAAAGTCATGGACCAAAACGTGCCATTTATTTCATTGTTGAACTCCGAATTATTGAGGCCAGAATCGGGCAAGGAAGATCCTGAAAAATATGGGATGACACCATTTGAACGCCGTCGTTACCAAGTTGAAGCTGTCCAAAAGGGATCTAGAGACTATGTTTTCTTGAAATCGGATTTTGATTCAATGCGCTCGAAATGGCAATACCCATTGAATATGATTGATTTTGAAACGAGTGTTGTAGCGTTGCCTTATTTCAAGGGGATGGCTCCTTATGAGACTGTTGCATTTCAGTTTTCTCATCACATCATGCACGAAGACGGTAGGGTAGAGCATCACAATGATTTTATCTCTTGGGAGCAAGGTGAGTATCCCAATTTGATGTTCATTAGGGCGTTAAAGGCATCGTTGGAATCAAACGACGGCACCATTTTTAGATATGCATCACACGAGAATACGGTGTTGAACAAAATCAAGCGAGATATTGCGTTTTTGAAGCCTGATGATCAGGATGAATTGTTGGCCTTTATTGACTCAATCACGGAAGAAGATATCGATAAGAAATCGAAAAGAACTGGCTATCGCAATATGGTGGATATGGCCGATTTGGTGAGGAAGGTCTATTATAGTCCGCATGCTGGTGGCAGCAATTCTATCAAACGCATTTTACCAGCGATCATACATGATTGTCCAACTGTTGCCGAGCAATTTTCTCAACCTGGGAAGTATGGTAAGGACTTGGAATTTGATAGTCGTAATTTCAATGACCATGTTTGGATCCGGGACGACAAGAATCGTGACCCATACAAGACCTTGTTGCCATTAACAACCTTCGATGGGGTTGCTGATTACGATTTGTTTGATGACTTAGGCGAAGTTGCCGATGGCTCCGCTGCAATGACCGCCTATAACAAACTTCAATGGAGTTTCATTGGCGATGCAGAACGCTTGGCATTGCGCGATGCGCTGCTGCAATACTGTGAGCTCGATACCCTAGCTATGGTGATTCTGATGTTGGGGTTGATGGAGTTTAAAAATTAAATAAATTTGTAAAAAATGGTTAATAACATTTTCTTGGATAAATATAATCCTAAACGGGACGTACAATACGCTCTTACTCAAAGTATAAAGGCGTCACTTCAACATAATCCGACTTACTCAAAGGATATAGATATGTTTCTTAAAACCGAATTCCGTGATTATTGGAAAATGCGTCTTCAACAGATAGGAGGTTGTTTTTTGGAAGTTCGCGATTTAAATTTTTATCTAGATCAAGTTGTTGTTTTCAGTACGGAGATGAACTCAAAGTACTTCCAAATATTAAATCCAAACAAAGAAAATTATGATAATGGGTTCAGGATTGCTCATTCTCAGAAAAGTATATCCGTTTATTTAAAACATTTGTGGTGTATGGATGTCATTCCCGCACCTCCCTGTTGTCCGTTGGATAGAATAATATCAGAACGAGCTGGCGTATTATTGCCTGTTTCATGGACTAAAATGAATAGAATTTCGGATGTGGAATTTGCTTTGAATCTATTTCAGGAATTAGCTGCTCGTCAAAACAAATCACTTTGCCAATGGGAATTGGAACTTTTCTGAAAGGAACAAATATTAATCTAGTATTCAAAGAGAAATTAAATTGAGTTCAGTAATCGCACAATGAAAGGCCACTAAAGACTTTGTAAATTAATATACTCAAAAAAAATATTTAATTACTAATTTTTGCTTTAGCAACTTGAAACCACACAACAAAAAATAAATATGACATATTTAATTACATGCTCAGGCTCCAAAAAACAGCCAATAATTCACAATCCTAGCAATCTCCAATTACTATCATTTAGTGAAGAATTGAATGATGCAAGACTAGAGTTGCTGCACTTGACAAATATCCAACTCAATTGGGATTTTACACTTCCAGCATGGCAACTCTATTCTGGCAAAACTTACCGGAAAATAACTGAAGCTAATTGGAATAAGCAGTGTATTGAAATTAGAATCTTATCAGCTCTATTTGGTTGGATAAAACATACAGACTTATTGCCATATTACAACTTAACGATGTCAGACAATATCCCTCAATTTAATCAAAAAATATTTCAGTATTGGCACAATCAAAATTTATTAAACCTTTTGGTAAATCAGGAAGATATTGATTTGTTATCTCAAGGTTACAGGAAGGCCATTCACGGAAATGCCAATGCAGTTGCGACAATACCAAATGTCCAATTCAATGACCGTGGTGATCAGAAAGGCGAATGGTTAAATAATCAAATAGAATACACTTTATGCAATTAATCAAAGACTATGTAAAAGAAAACTACTGTTTGCTATTTCACCACCAACCAAATAATACGCTGATATCCATTTTTGATAGCAAAGGCTTTAGTTTTACAAAAGATGCACAAACAATTTACAATCTAATTAAAAATCAGCCGCATCTGTATGTTGCTTGGACAAATAATAAAAATGGAAATTACTATGTTGGCAAATCCTTTCAATTAGGTGGCAGATGGAAACGACAACATGCATATCATTTAGGAACTCTAGCCCATCATTTACTTGACACCACTCGTTATGACGACCAAAATCATGCACATTGGATTGAACATTGGATGAATAGAAAAACTCAAGTTCAAATTGAAAATGATCTTTTTTCAATAGAACTAAAGGAAGAAGTTTACATATCATTTATTCCTTTTAGTTTTTATTCGAATCAAGGCTTCAACACTTTAGAAAAAAAAGAAATAAGACAGATAAATACCAATATAGAGAGACAATTAATTCAGTCTTATCGCAATGAAAATATATTCCTACTTAATGTTCAACTCAACTGTAAAACAAGACCATAACAGCACCTACACCCAAATTCTCATTGGTTTTAACGCCTCCACCGTTTATCGTTTAATTCCCTCATAGAAAAACTAAACTATAGAATACCACAAATTCATTGCGTTTTGATATAATTGTTTTTAAGTAGAATGTACTCGTCCCAAAATTCTATTGCAATTTGCAAATCATCCTTTGACAGGGGTTATGGTTGATGGAATTGCATTAAAAGACTCTGCTCCATCAACAGAAACTGTGACTACATAACTCTCGCTATGTATACATACACATACCATAGGCCACTTTATCCATTATTGAAAGAATAATCCCACCATGAACCTTTCCACCAAAGTTTGCATACGACGGAATCATAAGTTCTGTATAAATGGTTTCTGAATCTGAAATAGGTTTCATTGGTTTGTCTAAAACTTTAAACTCAGATTACCTGTATACCCATAATAAAATTTGTTTATCGGCACTGGGTTGTTTTGGTTGAATGTATGGTCATAATTGAATCCGAGCATCCAATTGTTTGTCATATTGTAGACAATTTCTGAAGACCAATACCATCGGAAACTGGGATTGGTAAAAGTGGATAATGCATTGGTTTGAAAGTACGATTGACAGACAAAATCACATTTAGGAGTTAATTTTATTGCTCCTTTGATATAGCTGTTTGTTCTAAGCTGTAGATCTTTAATGTTACTTGGATTTACGGGAATTTTTGATAGATCAGCAACTCCGTTGTAATTCCATAGTTCCGTTTGGTAAAAAGTTCCTATTCCAAAATACAGATCATACCCGTTTAATTCCAGTATTCGCTTCCTGAAATTAAACCCAACCAACGAGCGTGAAATCATTCCCCATGCTCCATTCCACTGATGTTGCAGGTAATATTCAATGCTGTTTTTTTTTCGATCAAGGTCACGTCTTCGACACTGAAAAAATCCTTCATTTTGTAATAGATCATTGCCTGATATTGTCGCATCTATTTGACCTACATATGTAATCGCTTGACCGTTTTTTAGTTTGTAAACAGCCTCAGTGTAAATACTTAGGTCTTGAATGTCTACTTTTTGTTTGTCTTTGGTGAATGAACCTGAAATAAGGCCATACCATTTTTTGGTCATGGAATCATTGACTTCTCTATCAACATTGAGAATTTGGGATTTTAAACTGCAAAATGTTCCAGAACAAACAAGAAGAAAAATTCTAAATAATGAGGCCATGGTGTCACTCTGTAAAAATCCACATACTCAGTTGTTGGATTTCTTTGTTGCCCGTTTCATCACATTCCACCATCACGGAGACTTCTTCAATACCAACAAAGCGACCACTCTTTCCAACATTGGAATTGATAAAATTCTCAATTTTTTTTGCGACGTCCACTATGGGCTGGTCTTTTTTCATGCGCACTAGATAGGGGACGACTTTATATTTACCGCTCATGTAATTAATTTTAATGGATTGAAATAATATCTGGATATGGAACTATAGCTTCACACAAATTACCTACATAATTATCCATAATGATTGCCAAACCTAAGATAATAGCACCGGAAATCATGGAAATTACATAGTTGTTATTCTTAATTTCTGCCCACTCATTGACATGAGTCATTTGGAATAATGCAAAAACACTGCTCGCAATTGTTAAAAAAGTAAAAAAAATGCCAATCAACATAAAAAGTAATACGTAACCTGCTGAAATAGCCATTTTATAGATGTTCTGATCCCCTTGGTTTAATAATCGAATAGCATTAATTCCTGGATCAATTACCGAAGATAATATTACAGAGGTTGACAGGATTATAGCAATTTGTAAAATGCCATATGCTAAGTTTCGCTCACTAATGTCGAACCTGCGTCTCAAATATCCATTTAGAATATTGTGTACAACAACAAGGGACATAATACCTATGATATAGGCAACGATGGTTTGAATAATTACAATTGTATTCATATGTTTTTTATTTTTAGTTGTGGTAGTTTGAGATAATCCAATTGTTCATATTTCTATGCTCAGGGGCAATCATGCCGAGTCGATATCCCTTTGCTGTTAATTCTACAGCATAGTGTTTTACGCCGTTTAGTGTTTTGAAGTTACTTCCTTGCGTTGGTAATCCGATACCCAAAACAGAATGACCATAGGCTGTGCTAATCCAAATGGAAGTTGGGATGTTTAACTTCTTCAAAATAGAAAAACCAAGTAAGGCTCGTGTGTCGCAGTCACCCTTGAGATTATGGGCGAATTCATAGGGTGATTGTACCCCGGCAGAAATATTGGGAAGGCAAGGTTTTTTCTCTTCATGATATTCTTTGATGAAATCATTTTCTGAGTTTGCAACTACTTTTTCACAGCTCATATCGTGAACCAAGACATATGGGATTTCTTGAATCATAGTGACCACCATTTCTGCTGTTTGGGGTAGGGTGAGTTTTTTTTGTTTTTTTTGTGCTATGATTTGAACAAAAAAGGAGTCCAGGAACTTTTGATCGAAGTTGTTTAGTTTTTCGTAAATAGCTGAATAATACTGCGTTTCGTCGTTCGTACTGATGGCTGTAGATTTTACTCGATTTTCCGTACTTTTTCTATAGTTAACCGACGAAGTAGCATAAGTTACACTGTAGGATTTGTTCAGAAAATCCCACCAATCTAGTTGCTTTTTATTCAGAAAGTCACGAACAGATGGGTCTGGATTATTTGTGTCCTCAACAGGCGGAAATTGCTTAATGCTGCCCTCTTCTGTTTTTTGAGGTTTTAATTCGGACTTGACAAAGTGCTTGTTATTTTGGAAATAATAAATAACAAATAATAAAATTCCCCATCCACCAATATTACTCCAAAAGGATTTATTGAATAATTTGCCTAGTATCCAAAATATCACTAGACCTAAAAGCAATCCAAACAGCGAATAATTTGAATACCATAAATAATATAATAGTAATCCAACAATTGCGCCCATTAGCATTGTAATTATCTGCGATAGGCATCCTCCAGAATGAGAAGTGTTTACAGTTGTATTTAATGATCTATTATTATTTTTCCTTTTTAAAAGAGCTGTTATTGTGCTGGTAATGTTAGACAAACTGCTTTTGGGGGTAGGTAAATAAATTGTACCAAAAGTATTTTGTCCTTCACCAAATCCTGGATTTAAATCAACTGCACCTTCATTTATTGGTTTGTCAATTACAGAAAAAAAAGCTTTGCCTGTAATTTGATATAAATCATGATTTACTTTTTTGATTTTCGGTATTCCTGGACTTGCAGTTTCAATATCACGAACGAGAAAATTATTTAAATCTCCGCTATAAATATGATTGGTATCGTGGGGGATGAAAACGGAAGTATTTATTCCAGTTAAATTTTCCCATTTTGATGTTCGAGCTTTAAGGATGGGCGTAAAATAGTATGCGCCTGCTTTTAACTCTTCGAAATTCAAATTTTGACAAGCAGTAATTTCCTGAATGTTTACATATTCCCACCGTATTTTGTTAAAGTTGAATTTCCCCTTATGGACCTCCCTGTCCTTTCGGAAAAGTCCATTAAAACTACCAGAATAAAATTTCAATTTCTCCATTTTTTAATTACATATTCGCAGTTGTACTATCTGGTAGTTCAATTCGCTTAGTCTTAGAAATTTGATTCTGTTGCAGTTTAACTTCCACTCTCCGGTTCATCAGTCTACCTTCTTTTGTCGTGTTCGGAGCCTTGGGCTCTGTGTCTCCTTTTCCTATGGCTTTGAGGTTGCTGTCTTTAACACCAATGTTGACCAGGAATTTCTTCACTGATTCTGCTCTTCTTTGAGATAGGTCAAGATTTGCTTTTGAATCACCTGTATTATCTGTATGCCCTAAAATAGTTGCTTGAAGGCTATCGTTTTTAATCAAATATTCAGCCAACGCCTGGAGCTCTTTGGCACTCGATGGCAATAACTTATCACTGTCTGTGAAGAATTGAACATTGGGTAAGCTTACCATTTCATAATTGTTTGTGGTTGTGGAGTCCACAAAATTCTTTACTATTTTAAGGGTGTCTTTAAGTTCCCGAAAAACTTCAACATAAACGGTATCGGTGTTTTTTTCAATCTTAGAAGTGGTATCATTGCAACCTCCACAGTTACCAAATAATAAGCAGAATAATAACCACAAAAAAGCAATCAATCCCAAAAGCGAGCTCAAACCGCAGCCTAATCGACTTTGAATTGGCACTGCCGATGAAAAACAACCTACAGGATTGAATGTTCTTCCCCTGAAGCACCCTTGCGTATTGGAATAGTCTAGCCCTATGGGAGATAAATAATTATGCCATAAGCGTTTGGTACTACCAGTTCCTCCAAAACAGCCATCTCCAAAACATCCATCCTGACTTGGGCCTGTTATGACATTACTATGCTTGTCACAGAATTTCACATCAGTAGGAACAGTGTTTTCACATTGAGTGAGCATGTTTTTATCTACATAGTCGCATTTTTTTTCATTCTTTGCGGGTGTTTCAATTTCTGGAATTTCAATTTCTTCGTATGTTCTTATAATTGCTTTGGCATGTAGACGGCCATGCTTGTGATTTTTGTTATTTACGAGAAATGGTGTTAGTGGTAATGAAAATTTATATTTTTCAATATTTCCATCTGGAATAAAGGTATTTACCCATAGTGTTGGCTCGGAAATTGCCGTTTTATTGTCAATTTCGCTAATGCGATTCGGTTCTGCATTTTCAAATAATAAATATGCCAAATCAAAAGGCTTGGATGTAATGTCCTTTTGCGAAACTGGAATGAAATTGATATAGTTACTTTCTGTTGGAAGAGCAGTGTGTTTCAGGAATTTACCTTGGGCAATAGATTGGGCGTTTTTGTCAAAGTCTTCTTTGGAAATCTCTTGAAATTCAAATATCCGAAATATGGGTTGTAATTGGATCTTGTGCTGACCGTTGATTGATTTGGTTAACGGTAAGTCACAGTCTATGAGTTCGAATTGAGACTCAATGACTCCGCCAAAATATTTATAATTGCGTTGAATCACCTCATTTCCCATTTGTAATTGTATTTAGATCGACTGAAGATTTGGGGTTGAACACCAACTTTAATTCTGTTTTGTAAGGTGGGTTTCTCCAAACTGAGTCGAATTCATATTCGATATTGTTCTGCTCGAAATATGAGTTTGCTGTGGAGGCGAGCTCATTGTAATTTTCAGCAATTTGAGCTTCGTATTTATCTTTAACTAATTTAATGTAATTATATCTCGTGCCGTTCAACAATTGTTTCTTTAGCGATAAGCCTAATAACATGATACCACAAATAAAACAAGACCAAAAACGAAATAATGGTTGATTTGTGATGAAGATTGCCGTTTTTGATAGGTAAATTTCTCGCGAATGAATAGCAGTTGTCGAAATAATAAGATCGTTATTAAAATTGATGACATCCGTCCAATCCAAGGCTAAAGCCCAGCCAAAACTAATAATGTAACCAATCAAAGTAACGACTACAGTCCTAACTAGAGAAGAGACATTAATTACCTTAGTAATGTTGTAGAATTTGTATTTCAAATTGAAACCATTTGTCTTTTCTACTTTTTCGGGGGACGTTTTTTTGAGTTCATTTTTACCTAAAACGACTCCTATACTCACCAAGGCAAACCGATATATATTGAAAAAAAGAAAACTGAAAAATACTCCAATTCCAATTGAAATAAATGTCTTGCCCATAACGGAATAGCCGATAAAACTCATTGCTACAATGCTCAGGGTAGAAATAATAAATAATATCATTGCAACCATTTTGTACATCAACCTCTCATGGGAAGAAATAATGTCCCATGCAGTTTTTTCGATGCCAAGTAAGTTGATGGTTATTAATTCCACGATCAACTATTGTTATTTGCAGTGCTGTTGGAATTCTCGGTGTAAAAAGAATCCGGATTTTCTTGAATATTCTTCAATGTTTTTGCCTTCCATTCATGGATAATAGCTTCGTTAAATTTCTTCGTACTGTCGAGTTTTAAGAGTTTCTCGTGTTTTGCAGCTTCGGTCTCATGGAAATTTACCTTCTCAACATGTATCATACCATCTTTACCCTCGTAAACTAATTCTTCCGTCCATATTCCATTTTCAATTTCTCGGCGTCGATTGTAGTTTTCTACGAGGTAATCATAAACCCCTTTGTTCATCATCATTTTGAACAATATTGGCCCCAACTCTAAGCACAAGAATACAAGGAAAATAACCCGCGGTATTAGTCCTCCTACTTCATGAGAGATTTGAACACGTTTCAAAAGCCCACTGTACCCATTAGCGCTCTCACGGTTTCTTTCATATTGCTTTAACTTGTCTTCTTCAATAGCTTTCATGCGGTTCTCAATGTTTAACAACTCACGGTTATATCTCTCCACGTCAGATGACTTGTTTTTGATAAAATCTTCTTTCTCTTTCCTTTTATTATCTACATCTTGCTGTAATTTTTTCGCAACTGGGCCCTCTCCATAAGCACGTTTATCCTGCATTTCGTTCACCCGTGTTTGCACAAGTTCGTCAATCTTCTGATCATAAAGTGCCAATGATTTTGAATATTGTTCCAGTTTAAATACAACTTCACTCTTATTCTTTTCTAAATCTGTTTTATTTTGTTTTGCGAGTTTGTCGGTTTTTTGGTTTAACTCTTCAAAATAGGTTTGTTGAAATTTGGAAAGTTCGGCATCAATCTCTTTTTTCAAAATTCTTATTTCCATTGGTGTTGAAATGGCAAATGATAAGATAGTTGCCATAAACATACGTGGAAGACCCTGAAGAAGTTCTTTCCAAGTTATATTGTCTGTTCCATCTCCTTTTCCTGTGCTAGATACGATATACCTATCTAAGTTGAAAATTATAAGCCCCCAGCAAAAACCCATCAGTCCCATGTACAGGACGACGTCTTTAGCTTCGGTGAGTGTTGAAATATCATGTGCATCACCATCGGGTCCAAAAACAGTTAAAAAAGCGAAGCCCCCGGAAATCCATGCTAGAATACCAGTACAAAGCACAATTCCTCCTAAGCCAGCATATTTTACACGATCTGTTTTGGGGCTTTGTAAAAGGAAGTACTCGTCGGCACCAGCACACCACCACAAGAATTTCGTTATTTTGGTAGCTTTGTCTAGAGGATAATTTGTAGAGTTATTTTGGTTCATATGTTATTGATGATAAATTGGATTGAGTGATGGAGTCGTTAGGTATAAGTCAATATTTTTTGAATTTAGAGACCTCAAGGATATATTGACTTTATTGAGTGTTATACTAGATTCAACTTTTTTAATGTTTGGGTGTGAAGTGGCAATGTTTGCCGACTGTAAATCAATGACAATACTGTGAGTTGACCCAATCTCGCGCGTATTCAAAAAATTGATTTTTAAGGGTATTATGACGTTGGTTGGTTTAAGACTGAATAGTGAAGAGAAAAGGACTAGTTTTACTTTCGGGTAATAAGCATTGGAGATTAGATTGATCTCATCCTTCCCCCGAATAAATTGAAAATAGCTCAGGGCCGGAATGTTTGAACCCAGTATTCGAGAGCCAGGTTTGTGAACTCTTGTCTTGTGAACGTTCCCAAGCATCGTCGCTGGTCGGTAAAATACAATGCCCCATTTAATATTCGAAAAATCAATCTGTAATTTAAAGGGTTGGCCATGGATTAGGTATCCTTTGTTTTGGTTATTGATTTTAATTTTACCTAATATTTCCATTGTGGATTTGGTATTGGCAATATAATTGATTTTTTTTATTTGCAGGTAATATTAGGATTAATATGTTCGGGTTTGATAGTGGTATTTCTTACAGTCAACACGTGAATCTTACCATCCTTTAAAAACAAATGATATCCGTCTCTGCAGTTGTTGTAGCGGTGACAAAAAATTTTGATTGCGGATTTGAAACCTCTTTCATCTGCATATCTATACACTATCCTTGAGCAACTTTCTTTGTATAAGCATTTTCTTCGCTTTGAGGTTGGGATTGTTTTCCAATAAATTTGAATAAGTAATTTGATTAGTACTCTCATCCTGTAATTTTGGATTTTTATTAATTAGTTGGCGATATCAAGAAACCCAGGTTCTCTTAGTAGCTTGACATTGCCATTTTTTATTGATTACCTTCCAAATTTCTTCAGTTCCATGACCCATCATTGGACCTACGCTATATCCTGTCCAAATCAAAGTGAATTCTGGATTGGGTTCGGTTGGCAAAACCAAACTATTGATCATTGGGGGGTGTTTCATTTCAAATGGAACAGTCTTGCGTTCATGCAAATTAGATTTATTGTGTTTGCACACTAAGTAGGTTTGAATTATTGTTGGCAATTTTTTATTGGGCAAATTCCGCCGTAAATCAGAGATCTCATTTTTTAATTTATTTAGGATTTCAATAAAGTCATTTTCAAATAAGGCATCTTCTTGTTCTCTGATAATTGAGGAGTATCGGCTTAAGTCTGTTGTTGAAATGGTATCTTTTTGAAGAAGTTTCTCTGTATTCAGCGCTAACTGAGAATATGCATTGTTTAATCGTGAGCTAAGGTTGATCTTTGAAATGGCATCAATTGATTGCTTGATTCTAGAGAGTTTTTGCGGGTAGTATTCAAACTCCTTGTGTTCGCCGTAAGGTTCTTCGTTGAGCGTATATAAATATAGAAGATACCCATTTTCCATATTCACGAGCGATTTATTGCTATTGATTATAGAGTCAAAAAATGCTGAATTTTTTTGATAAAAATCCATCGATTTTAGTTGTTCTATTGTGACATTCATAGGTGAAAGGTTTTTTTGCTTTGGCTATGTTTCTATATCATTCATCTCTTGAAGCTCTGCGTTCGATTTTTATGCTTTCAAAGATCCAACCGAAAATGAATGATCCCATAAATAAAAGCCCTAGGTCAAGTATGTTGAGTTTATAATATTCTGCTATTCTTGATGCAATGATACAAACGCTTCCGAATAAAGCTAAAATGGGCCGTGAGTATTTTTGTTTGTTTTCCATAAATTTTCTTTAAAACTTAATATACGAATAAATTGATGTAAATCCAATTATTGTTGTTTGAATGTGATGTATTTTTATTGCATTGATTGGGGCGTTGAATTAGATAATGAACATGTTAGTGGTATTTTTTGATAGTAATTAATTGTGGTATATTTGAAATTTAGACAATTAGAAAAACAAGGATTATGGGAAAGGCAAAAGTGTTTATCGTTTCATATGAATCGCAAGCAAATCACAAAGTGTATTTTTGTGACTACGAATCTCAACAAAGGAATCATCAAATTATTTCCCCAGGAGAATTGGTGAAATACGAGAGTCAAGCTGATATAAAAGTATTTATTGTTCAGTATGAATCTCAGGCCACAATAAAAATATTACGGAAGAACTTTCCAAATTAATGCGTAAGCAATATATCAAGGATGAATAGAAAATTGAAGAACAAAATTCTTTTGGGGGTTTTGGCAATTGTTGTTGGCGCCATATTGTATGTATACTTGGGGCGAGACACGTTCTTAGTAATTGCCTCAATTGTTATTGGATATCTCACAATTTCATATTTGTGGCAATTGCTTTTCTGCCGTGGAAAGTTGATTGATAAGGACACGATGGAATTTAATCTAAGTAAAGTGGGAGAGACGTTAATGATTTTTTACTTCCTCGCATTAAGCTCGTCTTCCATTTACGGGTTGATTGAGAATATGCCTGTTTGGTATTTATGGTTTGTACCTATCATATTTTCTGTTGTTTGGTTTAGTAGGGCTCATGAGATATTTGCGAACTCAAATGATAAAATAATCATTTCTAAAAAAGAGTTGCGTTGGATGAATAATGATGAGGAGAAATGCTGTACGCCAAAATCATGGGAGTTTAAAATGCAAAAAACAGATTGTATTTCTGTAAACACATATTCTCCTAATACCGGTTGGCATATGATTATAACAGATGTGAATGGTGAAATTCATTCTTTTGATTTGAAAACCATGAATTTGAACGGTCATAAGAATGCAATTGAGAAACAGTTGAAGACATTGAATCTGAATTCATAGAGTATCGGCGAAGTCTTGAAAAGATATTGGGCTGAGTAACCCAACAATATTAAAGTTTGCCGCACCTTTCGGATTTTTATTCATCTCCAAATTATGAAAGACATTCAGCAGGAAATCTCAAGATGTATCAATCAAATGCTCATCAAAGAGCCATTTTATGCTCATCTGCTGTCTGGCGTAGTACGAATTTATACCGATGAAATTCCAACTGCAGCTGTTGGCATTAAAGACAACTACATCGCGCTATTTATTAATACCGATTTTTTTCTTAAAGAACTTACAACCTTTAGCGAACGAGTTGCTGTAGTAAAACATGAAACCCTGCACTTGTTGTTTAGGCATATTTTCAGAGATTCTAAATTCAAGGATCACGAATTGTTGAACATCGCAGCCGACCTCGTAGTGAATCAATATATAGGTAGTTGGGACCTCCCACAAATGGCAATTACATTGGCTACCTTTCCGGATTTGAAGCTACGCGAGAAGCAAACAATGGAATACTATTATTCCGAATTAGATAGGTTAAGAAAAAAGGGAGGTGAAGATTCACCCATCAGCTTCCGAGCTTTGACTTCAGTTATTGGCGAACCAACCAATGGCGACCATTCTAAATGGGTAACGAATGGAGAACTTGATAACATCATCAATGAGATATTAGGTCAAAAGATTTTAGATGCATTAAAGCGAACACCTACTCGTATGTATGGAACTCTACCAGGTGATTTGATTGAGTACATCAAATCTTTGGAAAAATCCAAGCCGAGTGTTGACTGGAAGCGTCTACTCAGACTTTTTGCATCAACGAACGGAAGGTCCTATGTTTCACACACGATGAAACGGATCAGCAAAAGATATGGAACTCGTCCTGGTATTAAAATCAAACGGCTTTGGAAAATTGCAGTCGTAATTGATACCTCTGGTTCTATCGATGAAACTACATTACGGTTGTTTCTCAATGAAATCAATCATATTCATCGCTGTGGTGCGGACATTACTTTGATTCAGTGTGATTCGGCCGTGCAAGAAGTCATAACTTATAAACCTAGCATGACGGTAAAAGTAAAAGGCGGAGGCGGAACCAACTTCGATCCTGTTTTGGAATTGATTAAGAAATCAAAAAACAACTACAGCGGGGTTATCTATTTCACGGATGGATTTGCACCATCTCCAAAAGTGAAAATCAAACAATCACTGCTTTGGGTAATTACGCCGGATGGCAAAACTGGGACCCATTTGAATTTCGGAAAACAAATTCAAATTAATATAAATATTTCACATCGATCCCAATAATAACCTCGCCAGTCGTTTGTCTTTGAGCATGGCTTTCACCGTTTCAGAGCCTTCCTTGGATAAGTCTAGATAGAAGCTCATTTTCAAATCATTGGGTATACTTGGGTGTAAAAGGAAATTAATTAGATTCTCATTGTGGGCACCTTCATGTTTGTAATGGGCGGAGATTAAATGAAAGTACATTCTCATGCACAATGTTGAGATACGGTCGAGTCTTTGTTCACCATTTTTTCCAACTGCAACTTGTTCAATTTGTTTACTTACATCGTCCCAATCAGAACAGTTTAAAATTTCTTCAGGCGGTAATAAAATGGTTAAATCGTCATTTACAAAACCTAAGAATGTGCCTACCGTCACATCATCCAAAGCACTATGGGCCAAGATCTCAACAATCTCAATATTGCCTTTTAAGTCGTTGATTGACTTGATTTGATCAAAAAATTGAACGAGGCTCCTTGGAGTTGTTCGCTGCCCTGTGATACTTTCCGGATATGTTGATACAAAATCTACCCCCCTTTTGTCGACGCCCGTTTCTAAAGCCCATTTCAACCATGATTTCACATCGAATTCTAGTGTCACGTGTAACATACGTGTTAGCATTGCATCGTCCATAGTAGTTACGGAATAATTTCCATCATCAGGATTTGCTGTTGCGATGATTTGCCATTTTGCAGGTAGTTTCCACGAAAGCAATTCGAAGTTTTGTAATAGTTGCATTACACCTCTCAACATCCGATCATCCGCTCTGTTTATATCGTCAAGAATAAGCAAACCTGGACCTTCTTCTGTTGGGATCCATGCGGGAGGACTGTATACGGTAATTTCGTCGCCTTGAACATTTATGTCTGGGTCCAACACTGATGGCATACCATGTAAATCACCCATTTCTTCGAATTGGGCAGGGGCACAGTATGCGATTTTCCAATTTTTGTTTTTGGCAAAATCCATCACACTCTGTGTTTTACCCAACCCATGTTTACCCCATATTAAAATCGGGGTGCTTCTCAGTCCTTCTGCTTGAAGTTGATTGTTTGATGTGAAGACATGCTCTAATAAATTTTGCAGTTGGGTTGTAGTTATTGTTTTTCCGTATGTGCTCATGGAATCGAATTTTGTTTTGTATTATTATGGCTTTGATTGCCAATCAATATTGTTTTGAAGATAATCGGGGAAGTCAGCTTTCTTTAAATTGCAGTCAGCAATATAGAGTTTGTCTATGGCAACATCTTTTAAATCTTTAGGGTCGAGTAAATTTTTTGAGCCTACGAGATTTAAAATCTCTAGATGTTCAAAAGCATTGAATATTCCCAATGAAATTGGCATATCGCTAGATATTTTAATTCTCTTGAGTGCCTTGTGTTCCTGAAGATGCGAAAAGTCACTCAGAGGGTGTTTACCTTGATAATACCCATAGACCAAAGTTAAGCTTGAGACTTTTTGATAAGTGCCTAATCCTTTTAATGATTTCAACAATGGTGCACGCAATTCAGTAAGACTCAGGTTTGGATTAGGGATTGGCAATTTTTCGGTATATAGCGTAATATAATTCCAGTCCACTACTGGTAAATGCTCAATATTCTCGATGGAAGGACATTCCGTTAAATCAAGTCGATTTGTTGTCATAATTACATTCTCAAAACCCTTAAAACTTCGTAGAGAGGCGCAATTGTGAATTGAGAATTGATTGATCTTTGTGACGTTTTCAAATCCATTGAAATCGACGATGTTTGGACAGTGCTCTAATTCTAAATATTCTATTTCTGATATAGTATTTATTTGTGAAAATTCGCAAATGGGCGTTTTGCTTAGGCTCAAATATCCTATGGATTTGGTATTTGTTAGGCAAGGGAAATTGACAATGGCTGTACCTTCAAAATTGAGCTTCCTGATATTTTCAGGATAGAAGGATGAACCCAATGTCTTCAAATTTTTAGATGAAAACTCTCTTACTGAATAAGACGAACTACCAAAATGTAATTCAGCTAATTTTTGGAAATTTTTTGGGGGTGTAAAATGGACTAAATCGGGTGAAAGTATTTCTACATACTCCAAATTTGTTAGTTCAAGGAGTGAAGAAGTATCTTTGATTTTCGACCCAATAATGGTGAGGTGCTTTAGATTGTCCATAGTTTGAACACCACTCAGGTCTATAATTTCTCCCAATGTACTTTCATGATATTGAAGTGAAATTTTCTCCATCCATTTAGCGCTAGCCAAACCTTGTAGTGATTTAATATGATTTGCTTGTATGCCAATCAAGGATAATTCTCTCAAGGCAACTAACTTGGTCAAGCTATTTATATCATCGGAGATGATTAGAAATCGATCTATTTGAATATGTGTTAGATTCAGACAATTTGAAAAAATATCTAGAGAAAAAGATAAAGGCGTATTGTCGTAATTTTTCTTGGTTAGAGTGAAAGATAATAAATTGGGCAAATTCAAAGGAGCATTGACACGTTCTACATTCCAAACATTCAATGACTTAATATTGGAAAACGCATTCATGTACTCTAAAACTTTAGTTTCTATTTCTATCTCTTCAATGCTTGATAGAAAGGTAGACCATTTACTAAATTTTGAAGCTACATATAAAACGCCAAGTAAACCGGTATTTAAAAAAGGTTGAGCAGGTCCTGTCCCAGTGAATATTTTGTTGGGTACAAGTTGTTTGCCATTCATTTTTATTCCATCTAATAGCACATCGCAAAGACCTTCATCAGAAAGGGAATCAACCATGTTTACGGCAGAAATAACCATCTCCAAATCTCGGGATTGCAATAACTTTTTTATATTGTTTACTTCCTTTGTGGAGAGCGTTGAAGATTTTGTTTCTTTCTTTGTTTCTAATTGGGCTAATAATTTCTCAGTATTTTTGATTTGATAAAACTCTGCAATCTTCAATTGGTATTTAATCAAATCCATTTTCAACATTTGTCCTTTTGGTCTTGGCTGAACCTCGAGTGAATTACAATCCTCAGTATACATGTCTTCCAGCCAATCCATTGCACATAAATCCCTACAAACTGCCAATTTGGGTATTTTCTTGAATGATAGATGCCTTAGTGTTTTAAGTGTTGAAATCCCATCTATTGATTCTAAATTAACAAGCTCATCTATGTCCAATTTGTTAATTTCATTGTTGTTGGAAATCCCTGACAGCGAAAGCAATTCTCGGGACTTTATAATTTTCAAATAACCAATAGAAACACCATTCATGAAGGATAAATCCTTGGAGTCTAAATAACTAAATGTTAGATTTTTGAATTTCGTATTTTTGAGTGTAAGATTGCTCGTACTTTCAATTGATATGTCAAAATTTAGCGTAGATTTTGTTTGGATATCAATGGTTTTGGAATCATTTATATTCAAACTTTGGAAGGCTGTGATTTCAGCAATTTCAGAGATTAATCCATCATTGATATCACACTGAGTGAGATTTAGTTTACTCAGTTTTTTTAATCTACCAAGTCCTTTGTAATTCGTGATGCCAACGTTGTAAAAGCGCATTGAAGTGACAGAATTAATTACATGGTCTATTTGGAGGATATCATGAAGGTTGTTTAGAGATGGCAAACCACTTAATGAGATTTCCTGCCAATAATGGTAATCACAATTTGCTAATGTTGGCAGTGTCTGTTGCGGATTCCTTTGGATTTGGTTGACGTCCATGATGTCGGAAAAATCACCACCAAATAATTTCAAATGGGTTAAATCACTTATGAATTCAATCGAAGTTAAAGATTTGCAGTTGTTGAAATTTAATGCAACTAATTGTTTGAGGTTGGATAGGGGTTGAAGATTAGCTATGGTATCAGATTCAATGATTAAGCCCAGTAGATTTTTGGCTTTGATAATACCATTAATATCCTGTAGGTCATTACACGTAATTTTCAATCCAATTAAGTTTGGGAATTTTTCAATCCAATTTAGATTCCTCATTCCAGAACAATTAATTGATAAATATTCCATTTTGTCAAATGTTCTATCGCTTAAATCGCCCCAATTCCCCATACTTAATTCCAAATTATCTCTTTGACTTCCAATTAAACCTTTAATTGATTGGAGTTTATATAATCTCAATTTGTGTTTGTTACTGTATGGTTCGGGTTCAGCAACATCCAAAAGATTGGGTAGTTTGTCCAAAGCGGACACGTCAGTTAAAGATTCACAAGACTCAATGCAGATTTTTGAGAGTGATTGATAGAATTCAATTCCGTTTAGGTTAACCAGTTTGTTAAATCGGTTGAGTACTAAAATTTCTAATCCCGTATTGTCCGTTTTACCTTGTAATGGAGCAAAACTTTCAATTTGATTGGAGATCCCAAAATCAAATTCAGTTAATGGTAGATCAATTACTCCTTGAATAGAAGTTATTGCAGGGCAATTCTCCAATACCAATGATGACAGATTCTTACACTTGCTAATTTCATCGAGTGAAATAATATTTTCTATAGAATCAAGCAATATTAGCTTTTCCAAGTTTGGTAAGCCATCCAAGTGACCAAGGGCCGGTATATCAATTCTCAGTTTCTTTATGCTATTCTTTAGCTTGCTACAAATAACTGATTGACTATCTGAAAATTTTAGGATTCCAATAATTGCATAATTGTGTAAGGGTTGTAGTTTCTTTGTACCTGTAAATAATTTATTCGGTATTATTTCGGATTGTACTTCAAGTTCAACCAAACTAACGCCTTCAATCAACGAATCAAAAAGAACTGGGTCGCCAATGCTTGACAGCAGTAATAATCCAGAATCAATCAGTTCCACTGTTTCTGCTGTCAGCAATTTTTTTAACTTGGCAAGTTCATTCTTGTTATTGATGAAAGAACTCTCATACACATCTGAGGCATATAGTTTAGGCAATTCGCTTTCCTCTTTGATTCGATCGGCGTTTTGTCTCGCTTGTGGATCCAGCTTTATGGGAAACAAACCAACAAGCTCATCTTGAGAGACAAATTGAATTTTACTCCACTGATTTCCCTGGAAAAGTGAAGAAATGGCGGTCTCATTAGAGATATTCTTCGAAACAGCTATTATAGTCTGTTCGGATACATGGGTTTCAACAATTCCTCCCAAGGATTGGAATTCAACTTTTACGGCATCATCAACATCGTCCGAAAAATATGCTCGAGTAAACTTGAACGGATTTTTTCTGATAGTGACATTGGATTTCAATCTTCCATCTATCACCTCATCACCTGGGTATTGGAAATTGAAATATTCAAATAAGTTTTCCTTAGAAATTCTGCTTCCATAACCGCCCCAATTGATGGTCATATTTTGCAGATTCACATTGTAGTCAAAATCACTTTCGGTTAGTGCTATTTTCTTTCCTACATGCCATATGATTATTTCATTGGCTAAGGCCTGTTGAATGATATTATCAAACTTAAGTGCTAGTTCGTTATCATTGATTTTACCGGCGACATAATGTCGAGAGAGCTGTTTAAACAGGATTTTCATGAATTCGGTGTTGATTGATAAACAAGTGCTGTGTTAAATAAATAGGTTCATTTTACTTATTTAAGTATGGATTTTATTTAGAAAGCTGAATTGAATCCATACTGAGAACCTATTTGGGAGTTAAAAATAAGGGTAGGGGAGTTTCTATTTTACGGTCCCAGCTTTAGGATGTTTTTACTTGAGATAATCCCCAAATTTCACTTTGCATGTCAGATACGTTGTATCCAATACTAGAAATGTCAGAAGACAAATAGTTAATATCGCTGGTGAGTCGGTTTAACGCGTCAATTGACTGCAGAAGTAATCGGTTTGTTTCGTTTGACACTGAAATTTGAGTCTTTACCGACTTGATGATTTCTGTTAATTTTCCCGATATTTCTGCCATTGTATCAAGCAATATCTTTTCGTTTAGTGTAAGGAAAATTCCGGAATCTTCAAGTTTATTGAATACTTGATGATACAGCAATTGGTCCCCGTCCACTTCAACAATTAACAAAAATAGTAGATGATATGAATCTAGAATTTTAGCATAAACAGAATATAAGTCGGAGATAGATTGATCGTACGGATTTTTATGATAGATTGTGGTGGCCTTGGAATATAACGATGCGTATTGATCCTCAAGTTTTTCTATGTATGTAAAAAATCGTGTGATTTTGTTTAAATGATTAATGTCAAAAAGGTCAAATTTGTTTGACATGACATTGTGAAAGAAAACGCTGCCTTGAGCTCCTGATGGATAGTTTTTCAGTGTATTCTCCTCTTTTATACTCTGACGTTGAGTTTCAATGTGATTTTGTAATTCTCCAAACGTCGATATGTTTTCATCAATGGTTTTTTCGATGTCGACCATGATTTTATTTAAACCAGATAATTCAAGGTTTAAACTCTGTATGTTTTTAAGAAATAGTGCATCCATAATCAATTGCTATTATTGCTGTTCCAAATTTTTCCTAGGCTTTTTAATTCTTTTAACGATTCGTTCATTTTGGTTTGATACTTCAAATTAGATTTCAAATCTTTCAATTCTTGATCAATACTGTTCAAAATACTAATTTTTGTTTTTATCGCACTTGTGAAAGTCTGTTTCACTGCATTTGCTACATCGTCTTGATTGAAATTCATTGTGTTAGACTTTAGTTTGTCTTCATAACGACTTTCTAAATAGATGAAAAAGAATGCACCACCTAAAATGTAATACCAATCTAGTCCCAACCACCTGCTTTGAATATTAAAAAAATTCAAAAAGCTACCTTTACCATCTTCCCAAAACACCCAATCGTAAAATAGAACAAACCACAAGAACCAACTTGCTAATTTCAGCGTATACACCAAAATGCGTCTTTTATTTGCCAATGACGTATAGTCCCAAGTAAGGTTTTGGTAATATTTACTGAGCGTACTTTCATTCGCTTTATAGAGAAAATCAGAGTGGTTAATTGAACCTGCCTTACTTCCCAACTTACTTTCTATAGATGATTGTATTTGTTGAAGGGTCTTCAGATATTCTAGCTTTAATGTCTCCCTGCTTTTTTGATATTCATCACTCTTTTCAATCACTTTAATTCTAGCGTTCTCATTTGTTTGTAGTTCCGCCAAGTGTTTTTCAGTTTCTTGGATTAATAACCGTTGATTATCTATGGTTTTTATTATATCTGTTTCTATTTGTTCCTGTTTGTTCAATTTAGCGAGTTTCTGGAAAGTTGGTACCTTTTTCGGCCTCTCTTTTTTTGAAGTTTCTGGATTTGCTGAAGGGTTGGCTTTTACTAGAGAGCTGAGAATTACTTCACAAGTCTCTCTAGAAACACCAAGCCTATTTGCTTCGTTATAAATTACGTCGTTTTCTTTATCGGTTATCTCCCCATCAATGAGTAGTAAGTTGATAAATTCAATTAGTTCTTTGCTCATGTTGTTAAAATTTTATTATTACCTAATTAGTTTGCCAAGTTCCATGGAACTGAATTTATATCTGATATTTCAATGTTTTTTGTTAATGAAAATCATTAATGAGTAATTGCACTTTTGAGTTCGAGATTACTAAGATGCATGATTAATATATATCCATTGTCTTTGATTCGGCCTTCTAGAAATGCGCGATAGGCTTTGCCCCCATTTTGAAATACCAAAGGACCAACACCTTTATCACCGCTTCCTATCAACATTAATGATTTTTTTTCATCAAGTTCTTTTGCCAGCTGGTACAGGAAATCAAATGTTAAGCCGTTTACGTGAAACAATTGATATTTTTTCGAAAAAACAAATTTGGCATAAACTTCGGTTTTAGGGAAAAGTTTACCCGAAGGTTTGATAGCCGCGTCTTCCAAAATATTGCCTTTTAATTCTTTGGGCATTCGCTCTTCTTTCAATACTCCTTGAACGTCAAATATGAGTTCTTTAAGATTTACGGTAATACAAGGCTGGAACTCAGAATCAACAAAGACTTTCGTACTTCCAGTGACGAACAAACCTGTTTGGAGAAAATCAATTTCAGGATCCTGACTAATTAATAGCTGTGCCAATTCAGATTCGTTTCCACACTGTTTAATGAGTTTGTCGTAACTGCCATTCAGGGTAGTTTTTAAAATCCTTACTGTTTGGACTTCCTCATCGTTTGGTGTGAAATATTTGATTTTGGACTTTTTGGTAAATCCAGAGAAGAGCACATTGGCATCGCGCCCCTTTGTGTCGGAAATATGAATAAACTTAGCCATAATTATAACATTCCAAAATCCAATTCTTCTTCTGAAACTTCTGTTTCTTCGATAACAATTGGTTCTGATATTTCATTTGTTAAAAAATTAAATTGATTCTTGTTTCCTGTTAGGATAAAAAATACCGCACCGTTAAACAGCATAAAAGCATCCGCCGCTTCGTAATCAGAGCGATAATTAAATGGGAATGAGTACACTGCGTTGTCCAAGAACTTCGATTGCATTTTTGATTTAATTTCAAGGTCATCGAAAGTCAACTCATAAACTGCAGTGACATCAAGATCCAATAAATCTTCAATGGAAGCAGCTATCAAATTGACAGGTTGCTCGTAAATTGAGGGTTGAAGGACCGCCAACGACATATCTGGCAATTTTGCTACGAGCGTTGATTTGTCCACCTCTACTTTATTACTGTCCAATGTTTTTTGGGCAATTCCACCGCTGCCAACCATCGTCCTGCCATCGTTTAATAATGATGCTGTCAAACAAGTATTACCTGCCGAATCTGTTGCTACAGTTTCTATCCAACCATATACTTTGTCGCGGTCCAACTTATTGATCGCCGCATCAAATGATTCTGTTCCTATGTTAAATTTTACTAGACGTGCCATATCAATTTACTTTCTCCCAACCTTTTTTGATGTTCTCTTCTTTTAGTGCTAAGAATTTAATTTTCGCTTCATCTAAACTATGATGCAGATAGATATCCGTTTCAATGGGAGATTTTCGCCCAGGACTGTAGTCTGTATAAAAATTAATATAGCTGGTAAATTCCCCTGAACTCTCTTTATTGGTTTTTAGTAAAACCAATTTTCTCACAGCCAGTCCATTCTTCGAATCTTTTGAAAACACTTCTTTGATTTCGATCGTTGACGGCAATTTTTCGTGAATTTCTGCAGCATCGTCTGCCGAACCCAAAAAGGGCTTTAGCTGATTCCATCCCGCATGTTCTGCATTTGGCATTTTGTCTGTACGCAAATTCTGAAACACCAATGAAGATATTGAGACAGATTCTCCGTCCTTAGCATACAAATAACCATCTTTGGCTGAATATGTCAGAACTGGCTTCAAAATGGTGCCTGATGCGTTTTCTCCCTGAATGTCAAGGCAAATACATTGGGCAATCAATTTTGGCTCAATAAATACAAAGGCCGTTTTTGCCGATGATACCTCCGTATAATTGGATTTTACATGTAAGGTTGAGATTGTTTTTAACAGTTCCCCACCATTGGCGCTGTTGATGCCAGAAGATGTTCTTGCAACCAATGTGATTTTGTTGTTATCGTCCATCACACCTAGCAATAAGTCTCTCAATGTGCCGGCATTCTCACCAATATTCATAGAGTAGCCCACAATTATCAAATCAATGGTTTGAATTGGCTTCAGTTTATAGATGAAGCCGGTCTCAGTTGCGACCACTAGACCTTCACCTTTGTCGGCGACTACACCATCAAATGCCTGCCTGATTTCTGATCGACTAGTGACTTTGTTCCATTCCACTTTTTGAATGTTTTCGCCAGCTATAGATAGTTCGATAAATTTAGAGGTAGGCAAAATCCCATTTTGATCTTTTGCTGCAAAAAGAAAAATCTTCAAATCGGTTGAGCCAGACGCAATAGCCGCAGCGACATCGGCATTTGTGCAAGCCTTTCCGTCACCTACAACAAGCTCTCCAAACAATTCACCCTCAAATTGAGTCGTAGAAATTCTAATGTGTGGGAGATTAATTGCCCGCCCAGATTTATTTTTAAATTTCAGTTCATCTCCTTGTTTTTGAATCCGAATAAAGTGTCCATCGAATTTTCTTGACCACCAATATTGATCGGTTTCAACAATCTGTCGCTCCAACAATTCTGGTTTTATGGTTATATAATTCAGCATGATTTAGTTGGTTAATATTTACGATTATCTGACATCAGCCAAATCTAATATCCACCCATTGAATAAACAAAAGGTTGTCTCATTCGATAACTGATTAATATTGTTTTTTTATTACTGATTCCGTATTAAATTTCGCCAATGGCAACTGTAATACACTTTAATACCTTCTTTGGAGAGGAAGCAGAAGAAAACAAAATGAATATCCTAGACACCCTAGAATCAAAGTATGGCTCAACGGTATTCGCTGAACAGGTTTTTGAAAATCCTGAGGATGAAAGTGATGGTTTTGATTTGTATGTCAAATACCCTGACCTCAGTGAGGTCGACTTCGACTTCTTAAAAGACCTAGTTGTGGACCTAGACCTTTATGTAATCGTTTACGATTTAGATAATAAGCAGAGAACCGGATATTGGTACGACGAAGAGGATGAATGGATTACATCCCCTATAGATGATCAAACTCTTGTTCATCTATCTGGCATTTTTTAAGTTAATCTAAGAGTTCAATATCTTTGAAGGCTTCGTGGGTGCGAAGGCTCCATACTTCTATTATTCCGTTTTATTTTCTTGGGCGAGAATGACATCGTCTAATTCACCGATTAAAGCCCAAATTTCAAGACGCTATTCACCAAAAGTCGAGGGGGTATCGAGTGCGATTTTTCTATTGATCAACCCAATAAGCAAACAAATCAACTCAGTGTTTCAATTAGATTCCGAATTCCAATTTGATATTTAGCAGGATCGGAAATATGCAAATAGGGAGAAATACATGGCAGATCAGTTTCGGTATAATTAAACGGAAAACCATGCTCTTCATTGTTGGTTGCCAACCAACCAAGTAACACACCGCTTTTAAAAATAAAATGCGTAGAATAATAAATATTACCCGATTCTACCTCCGAATCCTCATCTCGCACCAATTCAATACCGCCAACTGAAGCAGCATGCAGCAGATTGAAACCACTAAAATCAAAATCGGCAAAAACACTGTAAAATGAATCTATACCCAACCTCACCTTAAAGGCCGAGATCCCTTCAATGTTTCGATCGGTTTTCAATGATTTTGGCAAGACTCCATTTGCCCTAAAATACAAATCCATTGCACGGACACTCAGGATGATAATTCCATCTTCCGGAATTTGTACCATTTCGCAGCCCTTAAAATCAGGATCCGTTACCCAGATATCCGTGGCATTATCAAAATATTCATCAGACAATCTGTACCAGTTAGCTGTAGAATACTCATTGGTATCATTGCATTCACAAATATCTTCATAATAAACGAGGCCATTTTTATGATAAATGTCGTGAATGTCCATGAAATCCTGAAGCAATGGTGACCCTTCAAATTTACCACCCCAAAATCCTTGCATTTCTTCAAACAAGGTGTTTGATTCCAATTGGCTTTTTAGTTGATTGATTTTTTCCCCAGCCAAATAACCGATGGATATTTCTGCACCAAGATATTCTGTCGGACTTCCTTCAGGCTGGCTGTTATAAGCTACGATAATTTCTTCAGATACTGGTGTCATTTTTCAGTCCACTTAAAGGGTAATTACAGCATCCAATTTACTACACAGATACCTAGACACAGTAAATTGAAATTAAGTAAAAGATACAATGCCTTTTTCTGTATCGGCAGATGTAAGCAAAACTTTAATCTCATTAAATTCACATGGCACAAGTAGTTTTTGGGTTCTTAAATCCATTACGCCATACTTTTTATTCCCCGACAATACGAATTGTTTAGGATGGTATATCCCTCCATCATCAGACTTGAAATTGGCGGCTGCAATATTCAAGCTGCTTGCCAATGTACCTTTACCAACAATCCTGTAGTACTTAATTGTGTTTAGCAACTCCTTCATTGATGTATTCGGAATTGTGATCTTAGAAACAACCACTTCGTTGAATTTTTGACCTTCCTCGTCAAAAACCCTATTTACCTCTGACTGAACAGAAACGCCATCAATTTCATCGAGCGATCCGTTATACGCACCTTTTATCGAAAACGACTGTTCCCCATCATCGCTTAAATTGGGATCCGTCCGAAAATCCATGTTGAAATAACTAAGGGCAGTTCCAGCGAAATGTAAACCGGATATCCAATCCACATCTTTAACAGAAAATATTTCCAAAGTCTCTGTATCTAGGTAGGTAAGGGACTTTTCTTTGTAGTTTACAATTGGCAACAAACCGTTTGCCAGAATTCCGATATCCGTGAAACCGGAAATGATGGTGGAATCTTTGGATTGTATTGAAAGCCCATCCGAAGAAAGATCCAGTACCAAATCTTTAGCTATTTCTTTGATTTTCATGATTATTGTATAAAAAAATTCACATTTAAGTATTCATAAAGGCATTTTTTAACTCAATCTACGAGTTCAATATCTTTGAAAGCTTCGTGGCTTCGAAGTTTTGTAGGCAACCCTCCAATTTTCTTGGGCCCCCACCAACGAATTCGAATCGTAGGATCTAAGTTCACCATAAATGCTGCAGATTTCAAATTTGGAAATCCATCCAATCCAAAGCTTGTAGTAATTTTTGGCAATATCGGAAGTTCTTCCAAAGTGCTACCACTTCCTATCAATGTTAGATGACTTAAGTTAGTCAAATCAGACAACGCAGATAAATCTGAAATTGTAGATCGTACGTACAAATCGGTAATTTTTAAACTCACTAGATATTGAATTACTGGGACATCCAATAAAAACTTCTCCAAGTCGAATTTTATCAAATTCTCAACTTCGGCTATCGCGCTAAGGTCTGTAAGTTTTGAACATTCTTCAATTCTCACATCGTTTAAAGCAGTGAATTTTTCTATTCCACTGAGCGATTTCAAGTTTGAAGTCTTCTCAATTGTCAATCGCTGCGCACTCGGGAAGATCTCAGCTAAATCATTTAAGTCTTTTCCTTTGAATCCTGAAACCGACACCCCTGTAATCTTGGTAGCATAATCTTGCTCATTAAACTCCGATAAGTAACGTCCTCTAAATCCTACACGGCCCTGATCGTCTGACTCAAAAAACATTGAGCGATTGTGATTAAATAAAGTAGCTAAATCCATATTGCAATAATAACTAAATATCTATTGAAAAATCCCTATGATTTTTTGTTTAGGTGAATTTAAGCGCACCTAGACCCATTAAATTTTTTCTGTTGACTGGAGATAATTGTATCTCATTTTCGGACTTTTTAAAGTAGTCAATGATGTGATCTCTTTTTTCACTCATCGATATTTCAAAATATAAACTTGCATTTAAATTACCGTGAAAAATGCAATATACCATATTCATTTCAGTTATCATCTTTCGGTATTCGCCTTTTGAATTATTTGGCCAGTATTGCTGACACTCAAGGTACTGCTTCATTGCTTCCTCGTAATTCCCGGCCTCTTTTAATATTTGACCATACTGAAATATACTAACGCCAATCTTAGAAGGTGCCAAATTGCCAATTTCCCGGATGGTTTGCATGGCCATTTTCACGTCCTCAAGTGCCTTATTAAGCTTACCCATTTTTCTGTTGGCAATATTGCGATCAATTAGCATGTCGACCAACCTATGTTTCAAGTTAATCAACCTACACAAGTCAATTGCCTGCGTACAAGCCTGAAGGGCACTCTCGATTTTTCCAGTATTATACTGCAATGATTCTTCTTTCTGTAATAAATCAATAGTGAATTTCAAGTAAGATTGATTTTTAGAATCATTTGGCATTTGGGCCTTTGCTTCATTAATAGTCTTCTCTGCTTCAGGCCAAAGTTCATTGGCTATGTAATATTGAATTTTCAATAAGTACATTTTCACCGTTAATTCAGACACTTCGTCCAACCATCCGCGTTTTTGTAAAAATAATTCTACGTCCTCCATAACAGATTTGAAATCGAATTCCGGATTTCTCAAAATGTGGTCAGGATGGTTTTTCAGTAAAAAGGTGGCCCAATATTTTGATCCATTTTTGCCATTCAAGAACTTCATGGCTTCCTTAAATACCAATAATTGCGAAGCTTCGTCTTCTTCAAATTGATAATAAATCAACTTCAGTTCAAAATATATTGCCCATAAGAAGAATCCTGATTGTCTACCTAACTTGAACTTTAATTCGCCAAACTGATATTCGATTTCATCTCGGGTTTTCGAAATCTCGCAATAAGGATTTGTTAATATCTTAATCGATAAAAATCTAAACAGGATTTCCAATATTGGTTCTTTCCGTGTTCTAAACTCAACGTCAGCATTAAATTTATCTAGCAGCTCCATGCCATTCTTTTGAATTAAGCTCTCAGAATTTAGAATCATTTTGACCATCAATTCAACAAAAATGGTCTCTTTGGCATTTTTACATTCGTCAATAAACTGCAAACATTCCGCTTCACTGATTTCCCCTAGAATGATCATGATATAATATTTCAAATACCAACGCGTGGTATGTGATTCAAAATTCCCATAAATCAAACTAGATGAATGTAGGGAATCGCGAAGAAATTCAGCGTCGGCACCACTAAGCACTGATTCTGTTTCGAAGTACTTGGCTATGCCTTTCAGATATTTTGTGAGGCCCGTATTGTCGTTTTTCAATATAACACTCAGCTTGTCATAGTCTTCCAACTCCAGAATTCGAATTACATATATCGTATACACCAACTCATAGGTACTATCAAAACCCTCAATATGT
>Ga0255131_1000011_pt1 | contig 68409 bp, 55 predicted proteins | sample Law_Yuk_RepC_8d_FD_188554 | JGI IMG/M metagenome (GOLD analysis project Ga0255131, IMG submission 188554) | Freshwater microbial communities from St. Lawrence River, New York, United States - Law_Yuk_RepC_8d | ecosystem: Environmental > Aquatic > Freshwater > River | place: USA: New York... | reverse complement strand
ACTCATTGTGAACAGCGAAGTGGTGCAACTCAAGGGCGATGCAGAATCCAATCATTTGAGCGCCGTGGGAATAGCCACCGATGGTATAGAAGAGCTGAATTGGGTTGAGTGCGATTATTTCCTGCCGCTGTTTGGACTATCGCCCAAATTGGGCCCGATCGCCGACTGGGGCTTGAACATCGACAAAGCCGCCATCGAGGTCAACACTTTCGACTACAGCACCAATGTCCCCGGGATTTATGCCATTGGCGACATCAACACCTACCCCGGCAAGCTCAAACTCATATTGTGCGGATTCCACGAGGCCACCCTCATGGTACAGAGTGCGTTCAAGCGCATTTATCCCAATAAAAACAATGTTTTGAAGTATACAACCGTTAACGGCGTACAAGGATTCTGATGATAACACTATTTATATTTTACCGCGTTATCAAATGGATTTTCCGATTGTTAATGGCCTTCATCGCGATATCCCTGCTTTGGGTGGTTGCTTACCGATTCATCAACCCGCCCACAACGGCACTCATGAGTAGCAGAAGCAGTCTGTACGATATCGATTGTAACCAAACTTGGGTTGATTACCAGAGCATCGGCAACAACATCAAAATGGCGGTCATTTGCGGCGAAGACCAACGCTTTAAGGAGCACCATGGATTTGATTTTAAGGCGATTCAAAAAGCCATTCAACACAACATGAGCGGTGGGAAAGTGCGTGGGGCCAGCACCATCTCTCAACAAACCGCCAAAAATGTATTTCTGTGGGAAGGTCGATCCTGGGTGCGCAAAGGCCTCGAAGTATGGTTCACCGCATTGATAGAACTCGTTTGGGGAAAAGAACGCATTTTGGAAGTCTACCTCAACATCATCGAATTTGGTCCCAGCGAAGAACTGTTGTTGAAGGCCCAAACCTTGAGAGCAGAAGGCAGCGAATCTGAGAAAGCGAAAATCGCCCCTGTTTTTGGCATTGAAGCCGCTTCTCAATTTTACTTCAACACCCCTTGCAACAACCTCACCAAAACCCAAGCCGCCAAATTGGCAAGCATTCTCCCCTGTCCAAGCAGTTGCGGGATGTCGTCCCCGTTTGCCTACAAACACCGCTTGTTCATTTTGCGATGCATGCGTCGGTGGGGAAAATCACTATTGTTGTGATCCAAAACCCAATCATTTGCTGGGCGAGCAGTCCATATTAAACCCTTTGCGAAAATTGTCGTATTTTTGCAGTAATTCAATTTATGGCAACTACTCAAGACGTATCGGTTGGAAATTTTCTGCGCTACAACGGCGAACTCGTTCAAGTCATCGAATGGCAACACCGCACCCCAGGAAACTTGCGTGCATTCTATCAAGGCAAAATGCGTCGTGTGAAAGACGGCAAATTGGCTGAAAACCGCTTCCGCAGTGGTGAATCAGTGGAAATCGTGCGTGTAGAAACCAAGGAATTGGCCTATTTGTATGCCGAAGGTGAGGCATTTATCTGCATGGACAACGAAACGTACGACCAAGTGCCGATCGCGAAATTTATGTTTGGCGAAGGGGCTAAATTCATGAAGGAAGGCGATACTGTATTGGTTGCGTTTGAAGGCGAAACCCCTGTTTCTGCTGAACCGCCATCGCATGCTGTGGTAGAAATCACCTACACTGAACCCGGCATGAAAGGCGATACTGCCACCAACACCCTCAAGCCTGCGACCACCGAAACCGGTGCAAACGTGATGGTGCCCTTGTTTGTGAATACCGGTGAAAAAATCAGGGTTGATACCCGCACTGGTAGCTATGTTGAACGCGTAAAATAACCCCGCGTACCCATGCAACCATTGATGTCGGCCGAAGAAGGCTTTTTGGCCTTTCCAGAAACCGAACTCGCTACTTTGGAAAACGCCAAAGTGGTGGTTCAATTGACCCCTTACGAACACTCTAGTTCCTACCTCATGGGATCGGATAAAGGTCCTGCCGCCATGATAGAAGCCAGCCATTTTGTAGAATTTTACGACGAAGAAATTGACCGTGAAGCCTACAAGAATTTTGGTATCGCTACATTGCAACCCATCGATTTCACAGGCGCTATTGATGCCGATGCCGTGAAACTTATTGCCGACCAAACCCGCGAACTCCTCAACCGCAATAAATTTGTGGTTTCCTTGGGTTCGGAACATACCGTTACCTACGGATACATGCAGGCCTACGCCGAAAAGTATCCCAATATCAGCGTATTGCAGATCGATGCGCACAGCGATTTGAGAGTAGCCTACCAAGGCAACCCCTATTCACATGCCAGCGTAATGCACCGCATTCACGATATGGGCTTGAATTTGGTGCAAGTGGGTATCCGTGCCCAGTGCATCGAAGAAAGCCAACTCATCAAATCCTCGAACAACATCCATACTTGGTATGCCCATGATTTGTGGGACAACGATGCTTGGATTGATGATTGTATCGACAAATTGGGCGATGTGGTTTATGTGACCATCGATGCAGACGGGTTTGACCCCTCTGTGGCACCCGCGGTGGGTACGGCAGAGCCCGGCGGACTCACTTGGATCCAAGGATGTAAGTTGCTTCGCAGAATTGCAGAAAGAAAACAAGTAGTGGGTTTCGACATCGTTGAAATCGCTCCGAGAGAAAATGATATCCTCACTGAATTTACCATGGCCAAGCTCTGTTATAAGTTCTTGGGATATTTGAACATCAACAACAGAATATGACAACGGCCCAAAGAATTTACCTCGACAATGCTGCCACCACACCGATGGCCGACGAGGTAATTGAAGCGATGGTTCCCATGATGCGTGAGCACTACGGAAACCCCAGTTCAACCCATGCACACGGCAGAAAAGTTCGTGGTATTATCGAAGAAGCCCGCGGTACCGTTGCGAAATTGCTCAACTGTGCGCCCGGTGAAATTTTCTTCACTTCAGGGGGCACCGAAGCCGATAACCTCGCACTGCGTGGCTCGGTTGCCAAATTGGGCGTCCAAAATATCATCTCCTCGGCCATCGAACACCATGCCGTTTTACATACCGTAGAAGAACTCCACCAAATGCAAAACATCGGTCTAGACTTCGTCAAAATCGACGAAAAAGGCCATGTAGACATGCAACATTTGGGACAGTTACTCCAGCAAAAACCCCATACTTTGGTAAGTCTGATGCACGCCAACAACGAAATTGGCAACATGATCGATATCCAAGCCGTGGGTGAAATGGTGCACAATGCCAATGGATTTTTCCATTGCGATACCGTGCAGACCATGGGTCATTTTCCCTTTGATTTGAATCAAGGCCATATCGACTTTTTGGCGGGTGCCGGACACAAATTCAACGGTCCAAAGGGCTGTGGATTCATCTACATCAACAAAAAGAACAAAATTGTTCCGCAAATTACCGGCGGTGCCCAAGAGCGTGAAATGCGCGGCGGTACTGAAAATGTCATTGGTATTGTAGGACTGGCCAAAGCGCTGGAAATTGCGTATCGCGATATCGATGCCAAAAAACAACACATCACACAGTTAAAAACTGCCATGATGGATCTTTTGCGCCAGCAAATTCCTGGCGTGAGTTTCAATGGTGATCCTGAAGGACGTAGTCTTTACACAGTATTGAGCGTTTCTTTGCCTCCCAATGACATGAGCAGCATGTTGTTGTTCCAGCTCGATTTGGCCGGTATTTCTTGCAGTGGTGGCAGTGCGTGTTCCAGTGGAGCCACTGGTGGAAGCCATGTAATCAACAGCATCCATCCCGGAACCGATCGCAGCACCGTTCGCTTCAGCTTCGGAAAACACAACACCTTGGACGAAATCCAATATACGGTGAACCAACTCGCCACTTGGTACGGAAACAAAGCATAATCGCCGCGGTTGTCGCAATTGCCCTCAGCTTCACAGCCTGTGCAACCCTGATTACGGGCAAGCAGCAAGTAATTCGCGTTGTTTCTACCCCCGCCGGGGCAGATGTACACTTTTTTCGTATCCTTGGACCTGAATTTATTCCAATGTCGCCCGGCGACACCCTCGAACCCACATCATCCGCAGTACCATCGTCCAGAATCAATCACCGTTTAGACACCGCGGTCCATTGCGTTACGCCGTGCTTCTTGCGGGTGCCAAGATTGCAAACCGACACCCTCGTTATGGTCGTGGAAAAGGCTGGCTATCAACCGGTAACACATCGCTTTAAAAAGAGATGGAACGAGGCCAGTGCCCTGAATTTTATCCTCCCCTGGAATTGGATGATCGATGCGAACAATGGCGCTGTTCTCAGATATGATCAACCCGATACCTTTCTACTGCAAGAAATCAAAAAAAGGCAGTAATTTTGTAACCTAGCAATGCCCATCCTTTACCTCACACGGAAAGAACATTTTAATGCCGCCCACCGGTTGTGGAACCCCAATTGGAGCGAAGAGCGGAATTATACCACGTTTGGAAAATGTGCCAACCCCCATTATCATGGACACAATTTTGACTTGTTCGTTTGTGTGAAGGGACAGCCAGACCCCGATACCGGATGCGTGATGGATTTAAAGGTCCTTAAGGTGATTATTCGCGAGGAAGTCATCGACCACTTAGACCATCAAAACCTAAACTTGGACGTACCCTGGTTGGCCGGCACCATGCCCAGCATCGAAACGGTGGTGGTCGCGATTTGGCAACGACTGAGTCCGAAGCTCCCCGCGGGTGTTGCTTTGCATAAGATTACGCTTTGGGAAACCCAAAACAACTTCGTAGAATACTACGGAGAGTGATACCATGATAGCTTTCTTCCATCGGTTGGTGAATACCGAAAATGGGCTACGTATAGCGGCCTTGTTGCTGTTTTTACCGATGTTTTTTATCACCCAAGGCAGCATTCTTTGCACCACCGATACCGGTGCCTATTTACAAACCATTAGCAACATTGAAACACAGGGATTGGCAGCTGCGATTCCCATGGACCGATCGGTTTTTTACGGTCTCTTCCTATGGGCTGGTAAGCACTATTTTGGCATCGGTCCGTTGCTTTCTCAAATGGGCATAGCGATCCATCCCCCATTTCTGTTTGAGATTTTGCTCGTTCCTTGCGTATTGCTCTTGCTGGGTGCGGTATATCTGCTTGAATCTGCGTTCACCCAACAGGCAGCTTGGATCGCTGCAATTGCGATGTCTGTGGCCACACTGCTAACGCCACTGCCATGGTTTGTTTTTCAAGTGATGCCCGATGTTTTTACCCCATTGCTGTTTCTGTATGCGATGATGTTTTTGAAAGCTACATCCCGGGGAGCAAAAGTCTTGTCAACCTTCGTATTGTTGTTTGCTGCTTTGATGCATCACTCCCATCTGCCCTTGCTCACTGCGTTCGCTGCGGGCATCCATCTCCTCAAAAAACCCCTGCGCAACCAATTGGATTTGACAGCCAAAAACACCCTACGGCTATTGGCCATTAGCCTGATTCCTTGGATCATCACCATTGCCCTCAATGCCTGGGCAGGTAACGGAATCACACCCTCAAAAGGAAGTCACGTCTTTCTAATGGGTAAACTCTGCGAAAATGGCATCCTCAAAGCCTACCTCGATGAAAACCCCATCGCCACCAACCCTTTGGCCAAATCACACCCCGAAATCGCAACGTTTTATCAGCACAAAGACGACCTGCCCAAACACGCTTGGGACTTCGTGTGGAACGACCAACCACTGCTCGGCCCCACCGGTGGATGGCACCACAGCAAAGACCTTTACCTCAGCATTTATGCGGCCACCCTCACATCGCCCAAACTTGTCATCAAACACATTGAAGCCGCTGTGAAAGCCACATTTCAGCAAGTATTTCTAAACCATGCAGGAGATGGACTTGAACCACTTAGCAAAGAGGGTGCAGTGGCCACCGAACTCAAAAAACACTTTCCGGGCGATTATCAAGGATTTTTTGGCCATTCAGCCCAACAACAATCCCGCATCAATTTTGGCACCTTCAACCAAGTCTACGATATCGTGGCAGCCATCCTGATTCTGACATGCCTGCTTCTGCTATACAAATTCTCTAACCCCCAATATGCTTGGCTACTGGGTGTCACCCTGTTCTTTGTGCTATGCAATGCATTCGTTACCGCCAACTTGGCCAATGTACTGTCACGACTCAATGCACGTACATTTTGGCTAATCCCACTGATGTGCGCCGCCGTCATCACTGCTATTTTGTTGGAATTGCGCGATGGCAACCGTCAATCTACCCGATAAACCGGATACAAATTATGGGTTGGCTCATAGTGTTCCGTTTGTTTGTAAACCCAATACAACTGGGCCCAAGCATCTTTCGCAAACGCCGGATCCTGCGCTTTTTTCCGCTGCAATTCGGCATATTTTTCAGGATGGGCTTTTAACCATGCCGCTGCTTTGTCCTCAAATACGTAATCGCTATACCCCTCTTTCTGCTGCAAAATGCCGTCAAACGCGTTCCATGCAAAGTAAGAATCCGCGGCGCGGGGTTCCAGCACTGCCGTGAGAAAGCGCTCATTATCGGACTTCACCACCGCCACTGCGTCACCGGCCCTCACCATCACTTTCATCATGGTATCGCGGGTCTTCACACTGTGATGTAAATAATGCTTTTCATAGGGGTTCGACACCGTTTTGTAGTCAACAATGTAACTCACGCGCAAACTCACCAAGGTATCTATAGGCACGTTGCGAAGGGCGATACCGTTGCGTTTAAGTTTTTGAATCACATCCTCGTAGGCAAACGGAATGATATAGGCTTTGGGTACCTGAACACTGTCCGTTGCCACATAACGATCATAATATTTCACAGGCTTTTCCCAAGGTTTGCGGGTATCATACACCAAGCGATCAGCACCCGTGACATCACTGGGCTTATATCCAAACTCAAACCCTTTGAAGGGAATCATTTTGTAGTGTTTCATGTCCAGCGTATGGGCGATGGGCAAATAATGAACGGGTTGATCGGCCAACCTACGCACCCACCCATTCATCCGATTTTTATCAAACTGAGCGCGCAATGAATCAGACGTGGATACCGCTAAAAACTGCTCCATGAAGGCCAAAGTAGCCAACATTCGTTGAGAAAATGGCTTGAGCATATGGGTTTCTACGGTGTAGCCGATGGTATTGTGCAAGGCCGCGAATCCGGTAGCATACCGACCGCTTTCCCAAAAGGCAAAAAGGCCACTGTCGGGCACAGTTTTTATGGTTTCTACATAAGGAGCCGTTGGCCATTCTTGACGGGTCAATTGATTCTTTAACCGGGCCTCCAACTGGAGCAAATTTGGCACAATTTCCGGCATCAACTTTTCGGGACGCGTATGAAAATAGGTCAGTACATATTGGTAGTCGGCCCCATTACTGGTGTGATTGTCTATAAACAAATGATACTTTTCGGAAGCCATCAATGCGACCAAGGCTTTCGCATTGCGCGAGTCCATTTTAATAAAATCACGGTTTAAGTCAAGGTTTTGGGCATTCCCGCGAAAGCCATATTCCACCGGACCATTTTGGTTAGCACGGGAATGGGCGTTGCGGTTGAGCGTGCCATCAACATTGTATTGACAAACCACATGGAGTTCCAAATAGGGTAGGGTTTCTTGCCAATACTGCCCGAAAAACAACAAGTCTCTCACCAAGAACATGGAAGCGTCGGTGCCTTCCGGCTCACCTGGATGAATGTTGTTGTTGATGAGTATTTTTACTTCGGGTGCTGCCAACTGATCTGGCGAAACAGCAATACCTTCGTCGTCTATGCCCAGCCGATCCATCCTTCCCATGCGGTCGCCAAGCAACTTAAAAACATAAATATCCTTGCCCGCGTCACCCAAACCAATGGAAGTGAGTGCACAGTATGCGGGGAAGGCGTTGGCCAGTTTTCGGTACCAAGCCACACACTCAAAATAGGAGGCGGTAGCTAGTCCTCCCGATTTTTCAAAGGGCGTTTCAAGTGAATCAAACAGCTTTTGCATCTCGGGGCTCAGGGCTTTGCCCTTCGCCATGCGCGCGCCTTCGGCGCGCTGCATCACCCCACTCAACCCTACAGTACCATATAAATCCTTGGCAACAAACGCATAATCAGTGAGAGCCAATTTCACCCCGTCCTTACCCGCTTCGTCCGCCACGGCAGATGCCGCTTTCTTCCCAGATTTGCGCTGAGCCAACAACATACCGCTGCTCAACCCAAAACACAAACCCAACAATACCAGTCTTTTCATCAATCCTTACCGTATGCGGTCCATGCTGCGAACCATCTCCTCGTCGGCCTTCACACCGCGATAAGCCATATAACCCGAAATCGCCATCAACCCAGGCCAAATCAATGGAATGCCCAATTGTCCCACAAAATCTGCATGTCCCCACTTGAAAATATAATACCTCCCCAACATCACCACCAATATCAACACACACAACAAAGTAGCGCCAAGCACCATCTTCAACTGAAATTTGCGGTTTTTGAAGAAGAAAATCGATAAAATACTCACCGACATCGCCGATAGAGAAACAACAATGGTCATCCAATCAGCCCCGTAATTCACCCCATTGGAAATCACGTTCGGACAGCGCTCAGGGACAGTGTTGATGCCAACCGGCGCAGAACCAGCGTAACTGTTCCAAAACATCAATACATACGAGCTAGGGTCCTTCGAACCTTGGAAAGAAGCATACACAGGATCTTGCCAAATCAATATCAATCCGATGGCAAACAATGCAAATAAATAAACAGTTTGGATTCGCTGTATCATAATTCAAACTTACCGAAATTCTCGCACAACGCCAACGACTTCGTGGCACCTATACCCATCAAACTGAGGCAGTCAAAACAATCCGTATGGTGGTTCTCTCCAATGGTACACTCTCTTTCACATAGATCTCACCGCGGTGGTAATCTGTAATGATTCGTTTGGCCAACGACAATCCCAAACCCCATCCACGCTTCTTGGTGGTATAACCCGGCTTAAAGACAGATTTCATCTGATTGCTCGGAATCCCTTTACCTGTATCCGTAATATCGATCACCGCTTTGTTCTTCAACTGCTTCACCGAACACAACAGTCGACCCTCCCCTTCCATGGCGTCGATACTGTTCTTCACCAAGTTCTCTATCACCCAATGAAACAGGTTTTTGTTGATCGAACACACCACCGGATGACCCCAATAGCTCGATTCAAACTCAATGCCTTTTCCGGAGCGATTTTTCATGTAATTCATCGCCTCCATCACCACTTCATTCAAATCCAAATCTTCCAATATCGGCTCACTGCCAATTTTGGAGAATCGTTCTGTGATGATGTTCAACCGATCGATGTCTTTGCGCATCTCAACCCCCGCATTTTCTGGCAATGCACCCATCTCCATCACCTCTACCCAACCCATCAAACTTGAAATCGGCGTACCCAATTGATGCGCCGTTTCTTTGGCCAAACCCACCCATACCTTGTTCTGCTCGCTCCTCGTAGAGTAGGAAAATGCCGCGTAGCTCACAAACATAAACAACGCCACAATCCCCAAAACCACATAAGGGTAATATTGCAATTGGGTAAGCACCGTGCTGCTGCCATAATACACCCGATAATCGGTTTTCTCATCCACTGGCACAACAATGGGCTCGTTCTCTACTTTGAAATCCTCTAACCGCCGCTGCAAAAATCCAGGAGCCTTACCCACCGTGTCTACATTTACACTCTGGCGAATGGTTCCCTTTTCATCCACCAAAATCGCAGGGATGGTGGTATTCGACTGCACAACACGCAATTGAAACCCCAAATCGCCCTCACTAAATGGATCAGAAAGAATGCTCTCCGCCTCAGCCCACATTTCCATTTTCTTCTTCTCCTCCCCCGCAATTTTCACCACCAACAACTGACTTAAATACAAGGTAGTAATACTAATAACCAAAGACAATAGCATCAATATGATCCGAATAAACTTCCGCGACTCATACAAACTATTGACCGATTTCTTCATGATAATATACGAAATTTAGACCGATTTTCCTAGTAAATTCCGCCAAAACACCCACGCGTCTTTGCTCACTTCGTAGTCCCTGGCATAGGCCAACGCGGCATCCGACTCAAATCCCGTTCCCTGATATGGCTTGGAAACATCCAAGACGCAATGTTTGATTTTGGGCAATTTGATCGAAAGGGCAGAAGGATCATATCCAACCCATGTTTTGTTTCCGATCAACACGGCAACACATTGATACAGCAAGTTTCTGCCACGGTTATTCAACATCAATACCCCCGCAGCCAGGAGCACAAATACAGACAATATCAAATCAAATACCCTTTTGTTACGCAAGTGGTGTTGCTGTGCCAAATGATAATTCACCTCCAACGTGAACAATTCTCCTGGCTGATTTTTTGAATCTGATCCTATGATGGTCTCACTCCGCTCTGGCGCAATTTTCACCTGAACAGGCAACGATTGAAAATCAATCATGTGTGCCATAATCTCTGTGGATGGCACATCCTTGCCGCTAAAAATCACCAAATCGGGTTGATAGATGGCCAAGACCTCTGACAACTGACCCAAATGTCCCATAAAGCCTGCAGACTGCGCATCGCTCACCGAAACCCAACCCAACACTTCGTGGTTGACACGGCCCAGCTTCAACAATCGCTCTATTCGTTCACATTCCTGTACACCGCCCACCAAAACCACCTTTCTACGTCCGCCATGATCGAAATGCACACCGCCCAATTTCAGCGCTTGTGCCATGCCACGGGCTATGAATAGGGAACCCAATGCCCAAGCCGATCCCAAAGCCAAAATCGCCCGGGAAAACTGCCATTCTCTTGGCAAAAACGCGTACATCGCAAACAACACAACAGCACCTACGGCACCGCCGCGGAACAACCTCCGCGCAACCATAATTCGATCATAGCCGCCAGAAATCCAAACCATGAATATCACCACCACAGCGTACAAGGGCACATGCACACCATAAAATTCCGGCGGGTAATATCCCCGCACAAATTTGTGATACAGTTCCCAGTATTTCGCAATGCCCACATAGCCTGCAACAATCAAAACAAAATCAAGCAACGGCAACCAAATCTGCTCTGCCAAACGGGCAAAAAATGCCACGCCCGCACGCAAATAAATCGCCATTTGAATAAAAAAAGCAAACCAACCAGCCATTGAACTGCTGTAATGCTTTTTGGCAAACAACACCATCGCGTTGTAAAATACTTTCACATAATTCGCACTTTTGCGCTTGGTACTCTCGCCCTTATAATGAATAATGGTTGTGCCAGCAAAATATACATTCTTGTATCCGCCCAGTACGATGCGATAACTCAAATCCACATCCTCACCATACATAAAATAATCCTCATCCAACAGACCCACCTGATCCAGTGCCGATGCGCGCATCATCATGAAAGCACCGCTTAACACATCCACATCGTGGGTTTCGTGCTCGCTCAAATACTTCAAGTGGTAGCGACCAAATACCTTAGACTTGGGAAACAAGCCACTTAAACCCGTCATTTTATACAAAGCCACCGCAGGTGAAGGCAGTCCGCGCTTGCTCTCCGGCAAAAACTTACCCTTTCCATCGATCATGCGAACACCCAAAGCACCCACATCTGCACGTGCATCCATGTAGGACACACATTTCAACAAACTGTCTTCTTGCAAAACCGTATCTGGATTCAACAACAAGACGTACTCACTGTTACTCTCCCGGATGGCTTGATTGTTGGCACGCGAAAAACCTACATTGTCTTTGTTCGCCAACACCTTGACCCAAGGAAACTTTTCCTGCACCATCGCCACACTGCCATCAACACTGTTGTTATCGACTACCCAAACCTCCGCATCCATGTCCTCCACGGCCTTTTCCACCGAACGCAACGCCTGCTCCAAGAAGTACTTGACGTTGTAGTTGACGATAACGACCGATAATTTGTGCAACATGGCGTGAATCGAGCAAATTACAACAAATATTCTGTTCTCTGGGCGATAGACCTACCCAATGTTACCTCGTCGGCATATTCAATTTCGCCACCCACCGCAATTCCACGGGCGATGCAAGTGATGGTAACCCCCATGGGCTTGAGTTTCTTCGCCAGATAAAACATGGTCGTGTCGCCCTCTACTGTAGCACTCATTGCCATCATGACCTCACCCACCATGCTATTTTCCACCCTTCCCAACAGCGTAGCGATGTTCAAATCATCCGGTCCAACACCATCCATCGGGGAAATCAAACCGCCCAAAACATGGTATTTCCCTTTGAATTGGGCTGTAGATTCAATGGCCATCAAATCGCTAAAATCCTCCACCACACAAATCACCTCATCAGACCGATTTGGATTCACACAAACATGGCATCGCTTGTGATCACTGACGTTACCGCATACTTCACACAGATGCAATTCGGTTTTCAACTTCAACAAAGCATCAGCCAAATGCGCCACTTCCATTTCAGGACGCTTGAGCAAATACATCACCAATCGCAGGGCCGTTCGCTTGCCAATGCCCGGAAACGAAGAAAGTGCTTCAACGGCTTGTTCAACAATGCCCGATGTAAATTGCATAAGACGCGAAAATACATCAAAACCTGCTACCTTTGCATCGCATGTTTATTGAGGTATTACAAGCAAAAATCCACAACGTCCGACTAACCCAAACGGAGTTGAATTATACAGGCAGCATCACCATCGATGAAAATCTCATCGACGCAGCCGGCATGATTGCCAACCAAAAGGTGTTGATTGTGAACAACAACAACGGCGAGCGATTTGAAACCTACATCATCAAAGGTGAGCGTGGCACGGGCATCATTGGTTTGAATGGCGCAGCGGCGCGTAAAGGACAAGTGGGCGATGAACTCATCATTATGACCTTCGTACAAATGACCCCCGAAGAAGCCAAAGTGCATCAACCCAACAACTTGTTTCCCGACAGGAACAATCAAGTCATTTGAAAATCAACAAAAAAATAGTCTCCCAAGTGTTGATGATTCTGCTAGCAGCGGGCGTCTTCACAGCCATTGGGTTCAAAATTGATTGGCAACAAACCGCCAATTCTGTCAAGAACGCCAACCTATATTGGCTTTTGGGGGCCACCGTCACCATGCTTTACGCCCACTATCTGCGGGGCTGGCGATGGAACATGCTCACCGAACCAGCAGGCTATCCACTGAACAAAATCAGGGCTTTTTATGCCGTGATGATTGGATATTTGGTGAATGTAGCCACTTCCCGCGGCGGCGAATTTGTGCGATGCGCCATGGCTGCCAAAAGCGAAAAGGCCCCTGTACCCACGTTGGTTGGATCCGTTGTTACCGAACGCATCATCGATTTACTGGTTTTAATGTCGCTCTGCCTCCTCTGCCTGGGCATTCAATTCCAAGAATTCTACGGTTTTTTTGATCAATACATCATCACCCCCTTAGGGAAGCATTATACCGCCATTTCAACAATCTTATTGATGGGCATTTTCGGCGTTAGATACCTGAAAAAACAGCAAGCCCGCAAGCCAAAAACCGAAGGCAAAGGTGAACCATCGCTCATCGAAAAATTCAGCGCCGGCCTTCAATCGGTACTTCACCTGAAACAGCCGTTGGTTTTCATCCTTTCTTCCTATGGCATTTGGATTGGCTACTGGTTGAGCACTTATTGTACCCTACAGAGCTTAGACATCACCGAGCACCTCACAATTGCCAATGCCTTGGGCGTGGTCATTTTCTCCTCGCTCGGTGTCATCATACCCATTCCGGGTGGAGCCGGTGTTTGGGGCACACTGGCTTATGGATTAACCCTCATTTACGGCCTAAGCGAAGTCCATGCCAACAGTTTTGGCATTTTTTCCGTGGCATTCAGTAACTTGCTGATGATTGTGTTTGGGGGAATCGCCTATCTCCTGTTTTATTTGGCCACCCGCAACACCGCCAAAAGCAATGACTGATCAAAAAATCTGGACCTGGGATCAAGCAAAAGAGCAGATTGCACAATTCCGTACTGCCGGTAAAAAAATGGTATTTACCAATGGCTGTTTCGATATCCTGCACGCCGGTCATGTTCACTACCTAGAAGCAGCGTCTCAATTGGGCGATGGTTTATTGGTGGCGCTCAACACCGATGAAAGCGTTCAGCGTTTGGAAAAATCACCCGCAAGACCTTTGCAATCGTCGAACTCAAGATCAAGGGTAATGGCCGCGTTGGGCTTTGTCACTGGCGTGGTGTTGTTCAACGAAGACACCCCCAAAGAAATCATCGAATACATCACCCCACACATTCTTGTGAAAGGCGCCGACTACGCCATTGAAAACATCGTTGGGGCAGATTGGGTATTAAAACACGGTGGCGAAGTCAAAACCTTGGAATTTGTGCAAGGCTATTCAACCACCCAAATCGAAAAGAAAATTCTAGCCGCCCACGGCTTAAAATAATCACTTCATGGCCAGCTGGGACCTACTTCTCATTTATACCAGCATCATTTTGGTGGGTTATGCCTACTGGTGGCAATCGTTTTTAAGGCCCTATCACCACTGGAAATCACAACCGGTGCACCCCATGAACAAAACACCGAACGTAGGATTGAGCATTCTCATTCCATTTCGAAACGAAGCCCATCGCATAGAACCCCTACTGAAAAGCCTACAACACATCCAATTCCCCCCATCCGCAGAGCTCCTTTTTTGCGATGACCACAGTACCGATTCAACCACCGCGATTATTGAGCAATACCGCGCACATTTTACGGTAGAATCGCGCATATTGGCCCTACCCACAAACCAAAATGGCAAGAAATCGGCCCTCCAATTGGGTATTAATCAGTCGAAATACCCCGTCATTTTTACCACTGACGCCGATTGCACCCTCCACCCCGCATGCATTTTAACCCTGTTGGCAAAAATGGAATCCGAACAGGCCCATTTGGTCTTGGGTAGTGTAGAATATTTGTGGTCTGATAGCACCCCAGAAAAATCTAGCCGCAACAGCCCTTTGCAAGTATATCAATGCATTGAGAATGCGGTTCTATCGGCGATCGGTTGGGTAGAAAGTCAAAAACACAACGCGGCAGTGGCCAATGGGGCGAATATGATGTTCAACAAAGCGTCATTCAATGAGCTCGGTGGATATCAAGGCCATGAACACATTGGCAGCGGCGACGATGTACTCACCCTCGAAAAATTCCTTTTATCACCCAACCATAAAGTGGTCCATGCATCGCACAGCAACGCGGTGGTTTATACCGCCTACGAAACAGAATTTCGGTCGTTTTTCAATCAGAGAATGCGCTGGATGAAGAAAACATTTTTGCAAAAAACACAAAAAACGGCCCTAAAGCAGACATTGGTGGGATTGTTTATGATTTCGGTTTGGGTGATAACCGGAATCTCTGTGTATAGGGGCACATATGAAACATTGGCCTTTGTTTGGCTGGGGAAACTGCTTGTGGATTCAGCCGGTGTACACATTCTTTGCAAAAAAGAACTTCCTAACCCATTTGTCGTTGCCCTGGTTTCGGCACTCCAAGTACTTTGGTTACCGCTACTGGCCGTGGCCGCCGCAACCATTCCCTACCGCTGGAAAGCCCGTCCTTACCGGGCCTAAAAATCTCCTTCAATTACTTGCACCGCTGCTGTTGCTCGCCAACGAACCCTTGTGGGCGCAGTGCGATTTAACCCTAGCGGCAAATGTTGCGCTCGGACATCCCACCCAATTTCAATGGACTGCGAGTGGCATACAAAGTCAAATTCCGGTTAGCACCGTAAAACAAACCGCCAACTTATTCTTACGGTGCAACACCGATACAACGCAATGGTTGGAGTCTACCCTATACTTGGATTTCAATCCCAGCAGTGCCAACTATGTGGATGTATTGTATCGATTCGACAGTACCCTTCAAAATGGTTGGATACTGAGGCTTGGCGATCTAGAGGACGGACTCAAACTCATTGAACGAAAAGCGGGCAAAGAGCGTATCGAATGCTCGGGTGAATTGGGCTATTTCAACAAATCAAAATCAAACATCACCCTGCGCTGGGTAAAGCAAAACAACCTCATGTTACTATTGTACAAGGACAGCAGTTGGGAGCAATATCGCACCCTGTGTGCTGCCATAGATACCTTGACAATGAACCAAAATTACGTGGGGCTCTCCATCATACAAACCGGAAGTGGCGCGGCGGGAAAACACAGAATCACAACCTACACCGTAACCCCGCCGCGCCCCGATAAAACGGCCCCCACATTACAATCCCTACAATGGAAAACACCCGAGTGGGCTCAACTCAACTTCTCCGAACCCATCGCCCTGGAAAACAAAAACCAACTCATCTGCAATTTCCAACAAGCCGACACCTTTTATTTCACAAATACACGAACCCTCAGGGCCAAATTCCCCCCACAACCCTGTAACAGAGAGCATACCGTTTATGTCCAAAATGCCAAAGACAGCGCAAAAAACATCCAACCACTGCAACAACGCAAAGCCTTTGTAGAATGCACCACGCCCGTGGCCCCATACCAAATCACATTCACCGAAATCATGGCAGACCCCAACCCAACATTAGGGTACCTGCCACCGGCGCAGTACATCGAACTAAAAAACAACAGCAATGAATTACTCTGGCTCAACGAATTAACCCTTTCCGATGCCCAAACAACCATTCAACTCCCAAAATACCTCCTTCAACCCCAACAGCGAATTACCCTCTGCGATGTGAGTGATACTGCCCTCATGAGAACTGTACCCAACCTCCTCGCCTGCAAACTGCCCTACATCAACATCGAATCGGAAACCCTCACCCTCACCAATAACCAACAGCAAGTAGTGCACCAACTGCATTACCAACAATGGATGCATCACCCCAGCCATGAAAACGGAGGTTATAGCTTAGAACATACCGATAGCACGGCACCCTGTTTGGACCTCTTTCAATGGTATTCCAATTCCCACGAAGGCGGCACCCCTTCCTTTTCGAATCAAACACCCAAGCCATTTCCCAGCGTAAAATCGCCCAGCCCGAACACCCAAATTCCCTTCCAAGTGGCCTATATCGCAGCCACCCATACCGATACCCTCTGTCTGCAATTTACACACCCCACATCACAAACCACACCGCAAGTTTATTCGGCCAACGGCGAAACAGCGCACACCTTTACCCCAATACCGAATACAGCCCAACAGTATCACATCCAACCACCCCTAAACCCTGGCGAATGGATTCATATTGTCATCAAAAACGCCATGAGTTGCAACGCGCAAACCTTGAAGGATACCCTGCAAAAAATCGCCTTCACAGTATCGCAGCCCCTTCCGGCCGACATACAATTCAATGAAGTCTTGTTCAATGCGTTTGACCACCTTCCTGATTATTTGGAAGTTGTGAACACCTCCAACAAAGCACTGCAATTGCAAGGGCTTCAACTGAAAGTATTAGAAAATCAACAAATTGCTACTCTAACAACGCTTCAAACCCAACCCTTTGTTTTGTATCCCCAACAAATTCGATGCTACAGCAACAACCCCTATCGATTGGCCTTGGCAAACAGTCCAACCCATTATTTCCAACACCAACAAGTCAAAGATTTTCCCAATTTACCCGCCGATGAAGCCACTTTACAATTGTTCTATCCCGCAAACAATGTCGTAGATGAAATGCACTACAATGAAAACATGCACACCCCCATTCTTAACAGCAAAAAAGGGGTAAGTTTGGAAAAAACCCAACCCAATGCACCATCCAATCAGCCCAATCATTGGGTGAGTGCCACTTTTACAGCAGGCTACGCTACGCCCGGTGCACCCAACAGTCAGACAGCCACCGCCCGCAACAACCCGCGAAGAAAACCTTTCTTCCTGGAGAAAACGATTTACTTGGTACAAGACGACGATTACATCACCCTACATCACCGCCTTCCAAAGCCGGGCTATGCAGTGACGGTATCGCTTTTTTCCATGTTGGGCAGCGCCATTCCATTGAACTTTCCCAAACTACAGGTTTCAGACGAAGGCAGTCTTCTTTTGCCACTGTATCAGCTAAAAAATCAACTCCCGAGTGGAAATTACATTCTACATGTAGACGCTTTCCACCCAGATGCAGACATTTGCAGGCAGAACTTGCGTTTGGTACTCATTCATCAGCCGTAAAAATTAATTGACCCAATGAATCTTCAGATGATCCAAGCCCATATCCAACAGCGATTGCAACCGCATTTTTCAGCAGATGAAATAAAGGCCTTCGGATTTTGGATTTTGCCACACTGTGAAGACCTACCAGAGAACGACCGAATGCGGGCCCTGGAGATGATTTGCGAACAACTCAAGCAGCAAATTCCCATTCAATACATTTTTGAAACCGCCTTCTTCGGTCCACTTACATTAAAAGTTACACCAGCAACCCTTATTCCCCGACCTGAAACAGAAGAACTCTGCCACCTCATCAGCCAAAAAAATAAATCCATAGAATCAAGCAATGGTCCAATCATAGAAGGACTTGATATCGGGACGGGCAGTGGTTGTATCCCCATTTATTTGTTGCACCACAATCCCCAATGGAAATTCACAGCGGTGGATGTGAGTGAAGACGCATTGGATGTTGCGGCTGAAAATGCCTTCCATGTCGGGGTCCACGACCGCATTCAACTGAATCAATCCAATTTCTTGGAGTGGGAAAGCTTGCCCCACAACATCGATCTATTGGTGTCGAACCCACCCTACATAGAATTGAAAGAGGCAAAAGACATGGCAGATAATGTGCTCAAGCACGAACCGCATTTGGCGCTGTTCACACCGAAAAACGATCCGTTAATTTTTTATCGAAAAATGGCACAACTCGCAGAAACCGCCATGGCACAACGCACCAAACCATTACACATCTGGTTAGAAATTAACCAATATCTTGCTGAGGAAACCAAACAGTTGTTTGCCTTGTTCGCTGAGGCGGAGGTTATCCGAGATTTGTCTGACAACCCCCGCTTTATTCAAGCGATCGTGTTACCCAAAGGATAACTAAAATTTATGGCAAGGACACGATACCGTCGTCCTTTTTCAACAAACCTGCCTTGTACATTTGGGTCAGGGTTGTATACATTCCTTGTGAAAAACGCGTTTTGTCGCGCTCGCCGCTGCGCTCGTACAATGCCAAAATCAAGGCACCTGAGGCGATAGGCTGATTCAATTCTTTCACATAGTTCAAAATAATATCGCGTTTGGTCAGTTCGCCAGCCTTTCTACGTCCACCCCCTTTGCGGTAACCAGTTTTGGGTGGTCTACCTCTGCGTCCGGCCTCTTTTTCGGCTTTTGGTTTTGCAGGACGGCCTCTACGACCGGTGCTCACTTTGCCTTTTTTCAAATTGGCTTTTGCGCGGGCTTTCCACAACGACAATGACTTCGCTGCTTTGGCCTTTACCTTCTCGATATCACGAGATTGTTTCTTTTCTAACTTTTCAATTTCTTTTTCAGCCTTCAACGTGGCTTTTTTCAAAGCGTTCGAAAGCGACTGAATTTCTTGTTCTAAAATTGAAAATGCGCTCAGATAAGATACTTTTTTTGATGTTCTTTTTGTAGAAACCTTGTTCTTAGAACCCGGTTTTCTGCCCCTTTTTTTGGGCAATGCCGCTACAGAGTTATCTAAATTTTCCATGTTTATTGTGAATTTTTTCGAAACAATTTCTTGTCAGAATTTGTTTTCATGGCACAAAACTACAAAATATCATTAGGCACTTCCAAATTAAATTGCAATTTTTTCGTCTGTTTTTTATTGATTTTTTCAATTCAATAAACATTTTATCGGGGATTTTTAATACTAACGATTAAATTCATCGGTAAATCCAATGCGTTCATCCACAAATTCACATGAACATTCACTCAACAAATCACCCTATTTTTGCGCCCATACCCCTGAAAAAACATTGAACCTACTTCAAAAAATATCCTCTCCGAACGAAATCAAAAACTTCTCTTTCTCAGAATTAGAAATATTGTGTGAGGAATTAAGGGCCTTCGTTACAGATTCAGTACTTCAATCGGGCGGACATTTTTCGTCGAACCTCGGCGTCATTGAATTAACGGTAGCACTCCACCACACGATCAATTTTCCTGTAGATGCCATCGTTTGGGATGTGGGTCACCAAGCGTACCCGCACAAGGTACTCACTGGCAGAAAAGACCATCTCAGCGGTATCCGCACATTCAAGGGCATTTCTGGGTTTCCCAAAATCTCAGAGAGTGCCTATGACGCATTTGGTACGGGTCATTCAAGCACGGCCATTTCGGCGGCCATGGGCATGGCCGCCGCCCACAACATCCTGCCAAAAACCAGTGACACCGCTTCCAACACACGCAAACCCACCTTCGTGGCTGTTGTGGGAGACGGCGCCCTAACCGCTGGCCTATCCTATGAAGCCCTTAACAACCTATTTGAATCGAACCTGAATGTATTGATTGTACTCAACGACAATCAAATGGGCATCGACCCCAATACCGGCGCATTGAATACACAATTGCGCGCCAAACCCGCCGATGTAAAAGCGTGGTTCGAATGGTTTGGCCTGAAGTACGAAGGTCCGGTAGACGGCAACAACCTCAGCGAGCTGCTCCCTGCCTTAACCAAATCTTACGAACACCAGGGCCCTCGCTTGTTGCATATCAAAACAATCAAAGGCAAAGGATACCTCCCGGCAGAAAAAGAACAAACCAAGTGGCATAGCGCGGCCAAGTATGTAAAAATTGAAACCCCCACCAAACCCGCCAAAAAATGGCAAGATGTGTTCGGTGACATACTGATTGCACTCGCAGAAAAATACCCAAACGTTTCTGGCATCACACCCGCCATGCCATCCTCTTGCGGCATGATCCACGCCATGAATCAATTTCCAGATCGATTCTTTGATGTAGGCATCGCCGAACAACACGCCCTCACCTTCGCTGCAGGGATGTCGACCCAAGGACTTATCCCAATCGTAAATATTTACTCCTCGTTTCTACAACGCGGATACGACCAATACATCCACGACATCGCCCTGCAAAACTTACCTGTGATATTGTGCATCGATCGTGCGGGATTGGTTGGAGAAGATGGTCCCACCCACCACGGTGCGTTCGATATCGCCTTTTTGCTCTGCGTACCCAATACCACCCTCATTGCCCCACGCAACGCCAACGAGCTCTCTGCAGCCATGCAATTTGGCATCACGGCCAACAAACCCATCGCCATCCGATATCCCAAAGGCAACATATCGGAAGTCTACTGGTCGATAGATTCAAGGGAACAGATTATCAAGACACTGCAACCACAGTGGCTACACCAATCGCCCAATGCAAAACTGCTGGTTCTAAGTACCGGACATGCAAGCAACCTTTGTGCACAAGCCCATGCCTTATTACAAGGTGTAACTTTTGACCACCTGCACTGCGCAGTCATCAGTGAAACTGCCTCCCACATCGCCAATGGCAGCATCAACCTCGATGCATATACCCAGATCATTACGGTGGAAGACGGTTGTATTCAGGGGGGATGGGGACAGACAACGGCGGCCAATGCGCTCGACCACGCGGCGAAATTTACCTTGCATTTGGGCATACCGAACGAATTCATCGAACACGGTAACAACGAAGAAGACTTGTATCCTTTGTGCGGCTATGCGCCTGAAAACATCGCCAACGCGGTGAGATCAGCCGTTCAATTGGGCGATAACGCTTAGTCCTTAGAGCGATTAAACGCATCGGCCAGCTTCACCCAACGATTGATCATCGCCTGCCCTTGCGGTGTCAGCACACTCTCGGGGTGAAACTGCACAGCCCAAACACCCATTTCTGCATTGCTTAAGGCCATAATTTCTTCGTCGCATCGGGCATCAATGTTCAATGCGATGTTCAATGCGCTTAAATTATTGGGCGATGTCGCTACCAATGAATGATATCTACCCACTTGAAGCGCAGTGGGCAATCCTTCAAAAAGTCCTTGTCTATTGTGATCAATTAGGGAAGGTTTTCCATGCATGGGATAGGCGGCATGATCAATTTGCCAACCACAGGCTTGGGCGATGGCTTGCTGTCCCAGACAAATGCCAAGCAGGGGTTTCTTGCCTATCCAATGGGCGATAGCCCGCATCAAATGGGGGTAGTCTTGCGGTCGGCCCGGTCCCGGGCCGACCGCCCATGCATCACAATCTGCCATTTTTTCTGCCAACTCCGGCCAATCCTCACCCTCGTTGCGCAACACCTCAACCTCCACACCAGCAACCAACATACAATGCACCAAGTTGAAGGTAAAACTGTCCAAATTATCGATGAACAAAACCCGCATATCCCTACAAACTAAATTTCTTGCTCACCCCAGCCACAAAATCTTTCAAATAAAAAGGCTCGTAATACGCCAAATCCACAAATTCACCGCGCTGAAAACTCTCCACCGCCATGCCTAACATGTGCGATGCCCTGGGCGATTCATCCCAAAATACCGAATCCTCGGCCAACAATAAGCGCTTCACCTTTTCGTTGGCATTACCCGCAAATACCGTATGAGAACCGTAGCCCACAACGCGCTCTGATGGCAATATCTCTGGCTTAACCCGGCCAACTGCGCCACCCTCTCTCATCACCTGCAACGCATATACCTCGTCGCGCCGCGCATCCATCATCACCCACGCTTCTGAACAAGTGGGATGCTTTTCCAAGGCCACCATCGCCAGGCTTACAAATCCTGAAACAGAAATCAATGGCACCGATAACCCAAAACACAATCCCTTAGCCAAACTCACCCCAATCCTTAGTCCTGTGTAACTCCCCGGTCCTTCCTGAAAAGCAACCGCAGCGATCTCCTTGCCTTCGGCCCTCGCAAAATCTACGGCCCGTTGCACCATCATCGGCAACTTTTCCGCATGCGATTGTCGGTCTACTCCCACCTCATCCCACAACAACAACCCCTGCTCATCACAAACAGAAACCGATGGAAATTCAGCAGAAGACTCAATCAAAACAATCATACACGAACAATTTCAGCACAAAACTAAACCATTATCGCCCAAACGTCATTAACCAAAGGGCAATTGGCATCGATTATCCGCAAACCCGTATCTTTGCAGCGTTCCAGTTTATGACAAAAGAAGTATTCATCGTAGCGGCCGCCAGAACCCCCATGGGGAGTTTCAATGGCGCACTTTCTAGCGTTCCAGCCACCCAGTTGGGCGCCATCGCCATCAAAGGAGCCCTTGAAAAAGCAGGCATCGACCCAAACCTCGTAAACGAAGTGTTTATGGGTTGTGTGTTGCAAGCGGGGGTGGGACAAGCACCTGCCCGACAGGCATCAAAATTTGCCGGTATTGGTGACCATGTGCCCGCCACAACCATCAACAAAGTGTGTGCAAGTGGATTGAAATCGGTTTCTTTGGCTGCGCAAAGCATCATGTTGGGACTGAACGATATTGTTGTTGCCGGAGGAATGGAGAACATGAGCCTTACCCCACATTACTTGCCCAATTCACGCGCTGGATACCGTTATGGTCATGTACAAGCGCTCGATGGCATCGTTCAAGACGGATTAACCGACGCTTACGACAAGAGTCTGATGGGTACTTGTGCTGAGTTGTGTGCCAAGGAAATGAACTTCACCCGTGAAGAGCAAGACCAATACGCCATCGAAAGTTACACCCGTGCCGCCGCAGCGTGGAAGGCCGGAAAATTTAACGACGAAATCGTGCCCGTAACCATCCAAACCCGCAAGGGCGAAGTGGTTGTGAGCGAAGACGAAGAATATAAAAATGTTAGCTTCGATAAAATCCCTGGTTTGCGTCCCGTTTTTCAAAAAGACGGTACTGTCACCGCCGCCAACGCCTCTACCATCAACGATGGTGGCGCTGCCTTGGTATTGGTAAGTGGTGAGAAATGCAAAGAATTGGGCTTAACCCCACTGGCGAAAATCACCGGTTTTGCCGATGCAGAACAAAGCCCAGAGTGGTTTACCACCACCCCAGCCAAAGCATTGCCCATTGCCGCACAACGCGCAGGCATTACCGTGGCTGATTTGGATTTTGTAGAATTAAATGAAGCTTTCTCCGTTGTATCCTTGGCCAACAACAAGTTGTTGAACCTGGATGCGAGCAAAGTAAATGTGAACGGTGGTGCGGTTGCTTTGGGACACCCATTGGGTGCTTCGGGTGCGCGCATTTTGGTTACATTGTTGCACGTACTCAAGCAAAACAACGGCAAATATGGTGGTGCAGCCATCTGCAATGGCGGTGGCGGTGCCAGCGCGGTTGTGGTTGAAAACTGCTAAACCAACTCACATTCATACTTCATGCGGTACAGACTGCTTTACATACGCCGCGTATTTACGCTGATGATCGCCTTGGGCACTTGCGCATTTGCGCAGGCCCAAGGCGATGACAGCCCTGCTGAACAACCTGCATCGCTGGCTGAACAGGAAGACAGTCTGCTCAAAGTGGCCCCCTTGGTCATCAGCGCTCCGTCAGACTCAGCCAAATTTGCCGTGGCTACACAGTTGCAACAAACCTTAATGGATGTGCTGTCGGAACCCGCATCCTTTGACTACGAATTCTCCAACCTGAGAATGAGCACCGTGGCCATCGCATCGCACCCAAAATCCGATGTGCGATTGTTCACCTACAACATCATCCTCAAGAATGGGGTATTTCACCACTACGGCGTAATTCAACACAAAACCAAAGCAGGAATCGCCCTCTACACACTCCACGATACGGCGCAAAACCTGCCCAAAGACGCCAAAGAATCCACCCTCGAAAACAGCCAGTGGATCGGTGGATTGTACTACCAAATCATCCCCCACAAAATCAAGAAAAAACAGTATTACGTGGTGATGCTGTTTGATGGACACAACCTCAACTCAAACCGCTCCATCATTGATGTACTGAGTTTTGAACCAAACGAGGAAGCGGCCGACCCAAAAGCACTGAAGCCCATTTGGGGCGCACCCTTGTTCCGCGACGGATTGGAAGATCCCTCTGAAGACCATCGTGTGATTTTCGAATACCACAAATCTTCCCGTATCCTCATGCGCTATGAGGAGGAACAAAAAACCATCGTATTCGACGAAATCGGACCAGCCTTCCCATCGGCCGATGGCAATGTGTATTATTACATCCCCACCGGCGATTATTCAGGCTACAAACCCTCCAAGCGCGGCATCTTTACCCGTGAACCATTGGACGCCACAGATTTTGGACAAGGCATACCCAACCCAACCATTTTTCGTTAAACTGCCCCCCTTTTCAAGCCTCTTGAACCCAGCGAATCACAGCGCTGGCCGATCCGGCAGTTGCTGGTTTATCCATGCAGCAACCACACCCAATACCAAACTATAAATATTGACCCACCAAAGCCATCTTGGCCGCGGTTTCTTTCCATTCGATATTGGGGTCCGAACCCGCATTCACACCACAGCCCGCATACAATGTGTAACCACTTTGAAACAATTGCGCGCAGCGCAATGTCACAAACAAATTGGCGTTCTGTGACCCCATCACCCCCACAAAACCCGAATACAATGCCCTACTTAAACTCTCATTGTTGCGCAACCAATTCAACGCCTCGGCCTGAGGATACCCACCCACGGCTGGCGTTGGATGCAACTGGGCGATGAGCAACATCAGAGGATTACGAACCACGTCAAATACATCATTCGGTTGAATAGAGGCGCTCGGCAATGGGAGTTTAAAGCGCCATTCCGACATCAAATGTTTGATATTGCCCATTTGTAATTCGCCCACATTCGATTCCACGGCGTCATGGATTTCTTGGGCCGCGAGTACCTCCCGAATAAAGGTACTGGTCACTGATTGCTCTAGGGCCTCCTTTGACGTCCACCCGTCTTGATCTTGCGTGAGGGTCCCAGCCAGCGACATGACTGTGGCTTCTCCATTTTCGGCGCGCAACAAGGTTTCCGGCGATGCCCCCATCCAACATCCCCAATGCGGGTGTATGAGAACAAACACAAACGCCGCTGGGTAGGCCTCATGCAATTGTATAAACGAATGCCAAATCCGGTTTAAATCCATGGGTTGGCTCACCGACATCGATCGAGCTGCTACCGCCTTCTGAATTTGATGCGATGCGATTGCCTGTTGTATGCCCAAAACTTCCGAAACAAATTCAGACGCTGGTGTAGACATCGGAGGTGGCTCAGCAGAAAGCTGTGTACCGTATTGCAACCAAATCTGATTACTGTCTTCCCATCCCTCACCGCATTGCGCGGCCTGTAGGATTTCCAAATCAAAGGATCGATCGAAGGGCTGTAGACAAAATGTATCCGCTGAAAATGCAGCATTTGTGGGGGATGAACACCAATTCCCAACAGAAAATTCGGGCAAAGTGGCTTGGGGCTTACGATAAATCGCCATCCCCTGTTGTATATTTGCACCTTTGTTTGGCCGTTCCATCACCGTCATTAATCTATGCAAAGTTCACCCTCCCCCGCCATAAAAACAATGTACATCATTCGGCATGGGGAAACCCAGTATAACCGCATGGGAATTGTGCAAGGTTCAGGGGTGGATACAGACATCAACGAATTGGGACAGCAGCAGGCCGACGCTTTTTTCCAAGCCTACAAACACATTCCCTTTCAACGCATTTACGTCAGTTCGCTGAAGCGCACCCATCAGACAGTAGCACCTTTTGCGCCATTGAACATTCCAACGCACGTGATCCCGGAACTCAATGAGATCAATTGGGGTATCCTAGAAGGACAGCAACCGAGTGAACATTCGCGCAAAGAATTCTATGCGATGTTACAGCGTTGGAGAAACGGCGAACTCAATCAAGCCATCAACGGCGGAGAAACACCCTTGGCCATGCAAAAGCGCCAAAAATTGGGATTGAAGAAAATCGAAACGGGAAGCGAAAACCCCGTATTGATTTGTATGCACGGCAGGGCATTGCGCGGATTTTTATGCTTGCTCACCAATACGCCCCTTCAACGCATGGATGATTTCGAACACGACAATGTTTGTTTGTACGTGGTAGAAAAACACGACCATGAAACCCATTACCGCATTAAATTAAAAAATAGCCTCGAACACCTGACCCATTTGCGTTAACCATGGACGATTCACTCATATCCATTCGTATTGTTGACCGAAACGGCGTAGAAAATACCTACCAAGCACCCACAGATACGGGATTGAACTTGATGGATTTTTGCAGGGCCGTAGAATTGCCCGTAAAAGGCGAATGTGGTGGCATGGCGATGTGCGCTACGTGCCAGGTATACGTCCTCAGCAATCATAAACTGCCAGAGCCCACAGATGATGAATTGGGGATGTTAGACCAAGCCTTTTTTGTGAAAAACAACAGTCGTTTGGGATGCCAATTGCACCTATCGTCAGACATGGAAGGACTGAAGGTTCAGCTCGCTCCAGAAAATGATGGATAAATTTTGAAATGTCTTGTTGAATTCATTGCATTTGGTTATCTTTGCAGTCCTTTTTAATAGAAATGGCAAATCATAAGTCCGCAATCAAAAGAATCAGAGCCAACGCTGCCAAGCGTGATCTCAACCGCTACCAGCACAAGACTGCTCGTAATATCGTGAAGACCATTCGCAAGGCAACCTCTAAAGACGAGGCATTGAAGTTGTTGACAAACGCTTTCTCTGCTTTGGACAAATTGGCTAAGCGCAACGTAATCCACAAGAACAAAGCTGGCAACTTGAAGTCAAGTTTGCAGAAGCATGTGAACTCTTTGGCGTAAGTCGAACAGTTACTAGATATTCAAAAAGACGGCCTTGGCCGTCTTTTTTGTTTTATCCGAGCTCCAAAAAAAGCAATTACTTGTCCCAAGTAATTCCAAGGGCCAATAATCCCGCCTCAATCCGTTGAATACCTGTATCACCCATACCGTGGGCTCCTGCCAGTTCTTTCCGTGTATAAGACAACAAATCCTCCACGGTGTTGATATTGAGCGATACTAAAGCACGAAGGGCTGGCGAAGCCAGCCCCCATGATAAAATACGTGTATCCAATTGTTGGCAACGGTGTGCCATCTCTTGCTGTAAATGCTGGTTTAATTGCAAGTTACAACGACTCATGTTATTCCTACCTTAATCGATTACCAAGGTTCCCACTTTATCGCCCTGTACCAACCGCATCAAATTGCCCTCTCCGTTCATATCAAATACCACGATGGGTTTGTTGTTCTCCTGACACAGTGTAATGGCCGTTAAATCCATTACTTCCAATCCAAGGTCATAGACCTTTTTGAAAGAAATTTCATCGTATTTAACAGCTCCTGGGTTCTTCTCCGGATCGCTGTCGTAGATACCATCCACGCGCGTTCCCTTGATCACTACATCGGCTTCAATTTCTACTGCACGCAAAGATGCTGCCGTATCTGTGGTAAAATAGGGATTGCCTGTACCGGCACCAAAGATGACAACCCTACCTTTTTCTAGGTGGCGGATGGCACGGCGACGGATGAATGGTTCTGAAATTTGTTCCATCTTGATGGCAGAAAGCAAACGGGTGGACATACCCACTTTCTCAAAGGCACCTTGCAGCGCCATCGCATTGATCATGGTTGCCAACATGCCCATGTAATCACCAGTTGCGCGATCCACAACACCCCCTTGGGCGCCTTGAACACCGCGGAAGATATTTCCACCACCAATGACAACAGCTACTTCTACGCCGGCGTCTACCACTTTCTTTACTTCCTTAGCATAAGCCTCGAGCACTTTGGCATCGATACCGTATGATTGAGTACCCAACAGAGCCTCACCACTTAATTTCAGTAGTATTCTTTTAAACCTCATTTGATGTTGTAATATTAGCAAAAAAAATCCCTCTTTCGAGGGATTTAAAAATTCTTAATTATCCGAGTTGCACTCGCTTGAAACTTGAAACGGTGAGACCGGGCTCAACGCCAGACAAGTATTTCTCAATGGTCATAGAACCATCTTTCACGAAGTCTTGGGCCAACAAAGTAGATTCTTTGAAGAACTTCTGCAACTTACCATCAGCAATACGATCAATCATGGCTTCGGGCTTGCCCTCTGCACGTGCTTGCTCGCGACCGATTTCCAATTCACGCTCGATGGTCTTAGCATCTACGCTATCGCGGTTTACAGCCACAGGGTTCATAGCAGCAATTTGCATCGCTACGTCTTTACCTGCAGTGTGGTTGGCATCATTGGCGGCATTGTTCATTTCTACCAACACACCCATGCGATTAGCACCGTGGATATAAGAAACTACATTGGCACCTTGTACCAACTCGTATTTGGTCACGTCGATTTTCTCACCAATTTTGGCAACCTCTTCCATCAAACGATCGGCAATGCTAACACCGTCAATGGTCAATGCCTTCAGCGCATCCACATCAGCAGGTTGGTTTTCCAAAGCCACTGTTGCGATATTTTTCGCCATTGCCACGAAATTTTCATTCTTGGCAACAAAATCAGTTTCACAACTCACCAAAACAATTACACCCGTAGTGCGAGCGTCGTTGGTCATGGCGATAACACATCCTTCAGTAGCTTCACGATCGGCGCGTTTCGCTGCGATCTTTGCACCTTTCTTGCGCAAGAAATCTACCGCAGCCTCGAAATCACCGTTGGTTTCTACCAAAGCGTTTTTGCAATCCATCATACCTGCGCCGGTCATTTGACGCAGTTTATTTACTTCTGATGCAGTAATAGTAGTCATTGTTAATTGAATTATGCTTCTGCTGCAACTTCTTTTTCAGCAACCGGAGCTGCGTCGTCTTCAGATTTTTCACGCTTGCGCTCTTGAGTGCCTTCAATGATGGCATCCGCGATTTCACGGGCAATCAACTGAATTGACTTCGAAGCATCATCATTTCCTGGGATTGAATAATCAACCACGGTAGGATCTGAGTTTGTATCTACCAATGCAATGGTCGGGATACCCAAACGGGTGGCCTCAGACACAGCAATGTGCTCACGCTTTACGTCGATGATGAAAATAGCACCTGGCAATTTGGTCATATCTTCGATACCACCCAAAAGCATGCGCAATTTTGCTTTTTCACGATCCAACATCAAACGCTCTTTCTTGTTGATACGATCAAACGTTCCATCCGTTGCCATCTTGTCGATGTTCTGCATACGCTTGATGCTCTTGCGTACAGTTTGGAAGTTTGTCAACATACCACCCAACCAACGCTCAGTGGTGAAAGGCATATTGGCGCGCTTGGCTTCTTCTGCAACGATTTCTTTCGCTTGCTTTTTGGTAGCCACGAACAAAACCCTACGTCCTGAACGCGCAATGTTCTTGGCAGCCGCTTTGGCTTCCTCCAACTTGCTTTCGGTTTTTTTCAAATCAATAATATGGATACCATTCTGTTCCATAAAAATGTATGGAGCCATCTTGGGATTCCATTTGCGGGTAAGGTGACCAAAATGTACACCTGCTTCCAACAAATCTTGCTGAGTATATGCCATGGGTATAATTAACGTTTAGAGAACTGGAAGCGACGACGTGCCTTTTTCTGACCTGGCTTCTTACGTTCAACAACACGTGAGTCACGTGTCATGAATCCTGCCTGTCTCAAAGGAGATTTCAACTCTGCATTGATGTCAACCAAAGCCTTAGAAATGGCCAAACGGATCGCTTGCGCTTGTCCGCTTACACCACCTCCACATACATTTACTTGAACGTCGTATTTTCCTCCGTTCTCAGTCAATGTCATAGGGGCTTGAATGGCTGATTGATGCCAAGGCAACGGGAAGTAAACTTCCAATGGCTTCTTGTTTACAATGATGGTTCCGTTACCTTCTTTCAGGTACACGCGTGCTACAGCGGCTTTTCTTCTGCCTGAGGTGTTTATCATAGGGCTCAGTTTTCAGTATTCATTACTTTGGGTTGTTGTGCCGCATGTGGATGCTCTGATCCCTCGTACACAAACAAATTCGTAAACAATCTACGGCCTAAGCGATTCTTTGGCAACATGCCCTTCACCGCCATCTCGATCAAACGAGCAGGCTTCACGTTCTTCGCCAAGGTGCTTCGCTGTCCACCAGGAAACCCTGTGTGACGCAAATACTCTTTCTTGTCGAACTTGCCAGCCGTCATCACAACATGCTCCGCGTTGATAACGATTACGTTATCACCACAGTCCACATGGGGTGTGTAAGAAGGCTTGTTTTTGCCTCGCAATACCGAAGCAATTTGAGAGGCCATACGGCCTAATGTCTGTCCATTTGCGTCAACAACAAACCACTGCTTGTCGGCAGTCATTTTGTTAACCGAAACGGTTTTGTATGTACTCAGCGGATTCACGTTTGTAATTCTTACTTAGTTTTTGGGGTTGCAAAAATAGGTTATTTTCTCTCTTAGAGCAAGATATCCACAACTTTTTTTCATGCTTTCTTCGATTGGACACCAAATGCCTGCATTCAATGCCAACAATACAGGGGTAAAAAGCGTACTATTCGTTGTAAATCAATCGACCTACCAATCGTCCTCGTCGGGCTGATAAGGCTGCTGCAACGTCTTCTTCAAGCCCGTCACTACATCGTTTACCTCAAAATCCGCCGCCAACAAATAACGATCTGTGTATTGAAAACCTTTTTTCACACGCATGTAGTGCTCGTGGTAGGTTCTTGAAATCTTCGTGCTCAGTCCCTCTTCCGCCTCCACATGAATAAAATTGCCAAATTGATATTTATATCGACTGTCTTTGAATCGCAATGTCAATCGGTACTCCAACACACCCTCTTGCTTCTTGTTATACTGCCCGTACCTACAAACCATCGGCGTGGTCACTGTCAACACAATCCGCTCAGCCAACTTATCCTCAACCACCATCTTCTTGTATCCCTCCTTGCCCAAACGCTGAACCAAATATTTCTTGGCGCGCCAATACAACGAATCAGCCCCACAATTCTCGCACATCTCATCCTCAATGATGTTTTCGTAAAAGATTATCTCACGCATGCTATCGTAAGGAGGCACAAACCGAACGTAAGGCGCACGCTTGATCGACGGCTCTTCCGCAGACCCGCCACCATCCATACCCCAACCACCATCGCCACCACCAGAGGTTGCACCGCTGTCTTTTGCTGTTGTATCTGCACTACCTGCATCTGCACCAAACCCCCACTGACCGAAAACATCACTGGGCGCCACCATCACTGTAAGCAGTATCACTGCCCATCGTAACCAAGATTTCTCTTGCGCATTACGAGTATATATCATCGTATTGTGTTTCAATTAATATTAATTCTGCGAATATAAGGAGCGGAGACCTGCAACCACGACGTACGTACACCGCCGTCTCCGAATTCATTACACATAAACGACAAACTGCTCAAATTATTTTACACTTTGCCCGGAAATCTTCCTTTGCTGAAGATTCTGCCCGCCGGTTTACCCTTGCGCAATTGAATTTGCTCTGCCTCTGGCAAATGTATCACCGACTTGCATTCCTCAGAACAACAATGCTCGAATTTCTCAGCACAAGCACCACACTGAATAAACAACAAATGACAGCCCGTATTCGCGCAATTGATGTGGGTATCAGCCGGCGCACCACACTGATGACAAACCGCGATCACATCCTCACTCACCCGCTCAGCCAATCGTTGATCGAACACAAAATTCACCCCCTTGAACTTATTCTCCAATCCCTCCGCCTTCACATGATTCACATAATTAATGATCCCACCCTCCAAATGATACACCTCGTTGTAGCCGTTGTGCTTCATCCATGCACTGGCCTTTTCACAGCGAATTCCACCCGTGCAATACATCAAAATGGGCTTGTCCTTCTCCTCTTTGTACAAATCCAACACCCGCGCCAACTCTTCCCTGAACGTATCTGTATCCGGACAGCTAGCTCCCTCAAACCTACCCACTTCGCTTTCGTAGTGGTTTCGCATATCAATCACAACTGCATTGGGATCGGCCATTTTATCATTCCAATCTGCAGCGCCCAAATATTTTCCCCGGTTTTGTAAACTGAAAGTTGGGTCATCGATGCCATCGGCCACAATCTTCTCTCTCACCTTCACATCCAATTTGATAAAACTCTTTTGTTTCTCCTCGATGGCCACATTCAATCGAATGCCGTTCAAGAAGTCAATGGTATACAAATCGGACTTAAACGCCTCAAAATGCTCTACAGGCAGCGCTAACTGTGCATTGATACCTTCCAAGGCGATGTAGATTCTCCCCACAACTTCCAATCGTGAAAACCGCAAAAACAAATCATTGCGGAAAGCCATGGGATCCTCAATGGGATGGTAACAATAAAAAGAAATGGTGGAGTAAGGACGAACATCGGCATCCATCCGACGTTTTAGTTCCTCCCGGTTCACAATGTTTCGCAATAACATGGACTGAGATTTTATTTGAGTAAAGTTCCACAAAAATACGAAAACTTCTACAAAAAAGCCCCGGCGGAGCCGGGGCTTTTTACATTACATATTCAAAAATGTATTGTGATAATATCGCTTTCTCGGGGGCTTACAAGATTTACCCTTGGCTGTCCCACATGATTCAAGCAACATGGCCGCTAAAAACACGATCAACAACAAGCCCGCGATTTTGGTTAGATACTTCACAAGTACAAAACGCAAAATCAATGATTAAATTCTATCACCAACAATTAGTGACGAACAACCATCTTGCTGTTCAAGTTCTTGCTGTTGCCATTTACACTTACCATGTAAACACCTTCAGACCAGTCAGCTACATTCATACTCAACGCACCTGCATTCATGTTGCCATTGAATACAACCTTGCCTTGCATATCCGTAACTGTCACAGCAGCATTGCCCATTTCTTTTGACTCAACCACAAACAAATTGTTCGCAGGGTTGGGGTACAAATTCAAATTCTGCTCCACGGCTTCAGTACCAACCAATGCAATTGGGAAAGTCTCAGATTGCAAAATTTCTTTGGTGGTTGCGTCTTGAACGAATACAACTACAGCCAAATCATTCCAGGTCTCTACACTGTTCTCGGTCAAATGGTTGATGTGCTGTGCAGCAGAACCATCCATTGGCAAACGGTATCCACCATTGAAAGTGTACGCAATTTTCTTGGTCACTTTGGTGTCCTTCTTCAAAGGTGTCAAAACCTGACCAACAGTACCGGTCATCATTTTCTTCATCACCGATTCAAACTGTGTTTCACCGTTTGATTTCTTGTTGGCATAGGTTACACCCTCTACAATCACCGCATGCAACTTCAAATTGTTGCTCGCGTTATCCAACAATGGATTTAAGTTTACATCCAAAGTAATGGTATTCTTCCAAGTCAAAGCCACACTACCTGTGATTTCAATGAAAGATGGCTTGGATTGGAAATCGTCGTACAAACCCGTTGAGAAAGAATTCGCATTGCCATCCCATCCACCATCAACTTCCATGCGAGGCACAGAATTTACAGCATAAAATGCCATACGATCAGTAACCTCTTTTGTGCAATATGGATCACCCGTTCCTGGGAAGTTCACTTGGTACTTAATGGTACTGTGCTTGGTTCTGCCATCAATCACTTTGTTGTAATTGATGTTTCCAGGGGTACATGGAGGACAAGTAGAAGAAGTGAATATTTCATTCAAAATCTTGCGATCAACCGCTTTGTCAAAAATCATCAACGATTTCGACGCCGTGTTGTTACCAACCTTGGTATCGTCCGCTCCGTTTACCTTTACTATTTTCACAGCAACGGTATGCGAACCCACAGTAGCACCTGACCATTTGGTTGGGTGAACTGCAGTACCCTTGGCACCAGAAGCAATGTTCAAGCCCGTGATTTTACCGCTTACAGCAGCACCACCATCGATGGTGTATTCAACATCCATTGAAGTAATTGCGCTTGAACCACCGTTGATAACACTCATAGAAATATCGTAAGGACCGCTGCTCACACTCAAATAGTTCGCCAAGTTCAACGCTGTGATACCGGCCTCATCTGCTGGCTGACTGCCAGGCAAGAAACTGTAATGAACGTTGTCCGTTGTGGTAGGATCATTCACTGCTTTCATCCCGTAAGCAGGTGTTCCACTCACCTTGATTGCTGTGCTTCCATCAATTTGGACACCCATAGAAATCTTAGACGCCGCTGTACCGTTGTAACGCTGATCTACGATGTAAATGTTGTTGGTTCCTTCTTCCAATACGATACTGGCATAAATCCACCCTGTACCAATGTTCGCCTCAGAGCAGCTGTTGTACTGAATCCAATGCTGACGTTTGCCAGCGGCACCGAAAGTTTTAGACACCACGTAATCACCCGTAGCGGTTGCACCAACACCCCACACACAAACCGACTGGTTAGGAATACCGGCATTTGGCAAATCACCATTCACCGCTGAAGGGGTGATGGTAGTAGCCACATCAAAAGTAACAACACCGTTGGCCGATACTTTGTAGCTCGTTACATCTTGGTCGTTGAATTTGAAAGTAAAAGGCATATTTTGCGAAGCGCTCCACATTTCATTTTGAGGTCCGGTCAAAACAGTTGTCCATCCCGTTGGCAAACCACCCCCTGGAGGGTATTCCGCATCGCCATTCAATCCTCCTGGATTTCCCGATCCAGCACCCGGAGCTACATAATATCCTGTCTGCGCAAACGCACCCAACGACACCAGAGCCATCAAAGAAAGTATTGTTTTTTTCATAGTATTTTATCTCTTAAAAGCAAATGTAAGGAAAACTCTTAATTCACCAAGCCTTCGTACTCCACCAAAATGCAATCCAAGGTTTCCAAAATCTCATCCGGAACCTCGCAACCCACCAACTTCACCCGGAAGTCCTTGAAATTCGGCAACCCCTTGAAGTAATTGGCATAATGTCGGCGCATTTCAAAGACCCCCACCTTCGGACCTTTCCACTCCACACTCTTCACAAAATGGGTTCTGCAAGCATCCAATCGCTCTGCCAAAGTAGGTCCTTCCAACACTTCGCCCGTAGCCATAAAATGCTTTACCTCCCGAAATATCCATGGATAGCCAATGCTCGCCCTTCCAATCATAATCCCATCAACCCCATACCGATTCCTGTATTCCAAAGCCTTTTGAGGCGAGTCTATATCGCCATTGCCAAAAATCGGAATCTGTATCCGAGGATTGTTTTTCACTTTCGAAATCAACGTCCAATCTGCCTCGCCCTTATACAATTGCACCCGCGTTCTGCCGTGAATCGTTAACGCCTTCACCCCCACATCCTGCAATCGCTCCGCCACCTCCTCAATGTTCTTCGTACTATCGTCCCAGCCCAATCGCGTTTTCACCGTTACCGGCAACGACGTTCCCTTTACCACCGCCGATGTCAATCGAACCATCAAATCAATGTCCTTCAACACCCCAGCACCCGCGCCCTTGCACACCACCTTCTGCACCGGACAACCAAAATTGATGTCCAACAAATCAGGCTGCGTGGCATCCACAATCCTCGCCGCCAATCCCATCGCCTCTTCATCACCTCCGAAAATCTGTATGCCTATGGGGCGTTCATAATCAAAAATATCGAGCTTTTGTCGGCTCTTCACCGCATCGCGAATCAACCCCTCACTGCTAATAAACTCGGTATACATAAGGTCGGCCCCCTGCTGCTTGCATACATACCGGAACGGCGGATCACTCACGTCTTCCATGGGTGCCAACAACAACGGAAATTCTCCCAACGCTATGTCGCCAATTTTTACCAACTTTGCTGCAAAGTTACGCATGCTTTCACAAACCCCTTCCACCAATCCACTCAGAAATCTCTGGGGCGTAGGCGCACTGCTGTTTACCATCATCGTTTTTAGCTTGGTGGGATTGGGCATTTCACAACTCATGGGCAAAATCCTCTACGGATTAACGCCCGAACAAACCTCGCAACTCCTCAACCACCCGTCCCGCACCGCCATAGGCATCAACGTGTTGCGCTGGGGCAATTTCCTTCAATTTTTGGCATTCATGGCCATCCCCGCGGTACTCATCACCCTCATCGCACAATACAAACCCAATGACATAGGACGGTATACCCAAAAACTGAGCGGCAAAAAACTTCTCGGCGCCACCCTGCTTGCCCTCGGCATGATTCCCCTGGTAGCGCTCTCCACCGCCTTTTTTAAACATCTGCCTCTGGGCGATTTTTCCCGGGCGTTTGCGTTGTTGGATACCAAACGACAAGCGATTTTTGAGGCGATGCTTGACATGGAAACCCTCCCAGAACTCTTTGTCTGCCTATTCATTTTGGCCCTCATGCCCGCCATTTTTGAGGAATACGTTTTCCGCGGACTGATCACCACCATGGCCGTACAAACTTTCCAAAAACGCAGGAGCGCCGTGCTTTTCCAGGCATTCGTTTTCGCTACCATCCACTTTTCTCCCTTTGAATTCGCGGGTATTTTTGCCATGGGATTAATTTTTGGATTGGTCTATATGGCCACCGGCTCGCTCTGGTATTCTACCCTAGCACACTTCACTTTCAACGGCAGCACCGTGCTAATTCACTACCTCACCCTGCAACACTTCCAAAAAACGGGCGTCTACTTCAATGCAGAGTCGTTTTTGGCCCAACCCGCCGTATACATCATCGCCATTCCGATCACCTCGGCCGGACTTTTCCTCACCCTCAAAAAATAAACCATGAACAACTTCACCCTGCGCGCCATTTCTGGATTTTTCTATGCGATAACGGTCGTTGCCTGCATCTTGCTTTCACCCACTACCTTGGCGATACTGATGTTCGTGATTGCTTTTTTCTGCGCCTTCGAATGGGCACGCATTCACGATGCAAGCAAACCATCAGCCATGGGTTTTGGCGTTTACACTTGGTTGTTTTTATCGCCATTCGTCACCAACCTCACACCACTACAAGCCGCTGGCATCACCGCCATCATCGCCCTGCTCTGGATCACACACCGTCTTTTTACCCAAGGCATCTCCGCACTAAACCAAGCCAAAAACTTGGGCCTCGGAATCCTGTATATCGCCCTGCCCATCTACCTGTTTTTGTTGCTCTGTCAAAGTCAACATTTGGCTTCCGGACAGCCCCACACACCCCATGCCTTTAATTACCTCACCTGGCCAAGCGGTGGCTTCTTGAGTCCCAAACCCGGACCCGATTTCCCCGCCATCTGGAACGCCCCCAACTATTTGCGCGGGCCGGTGCTGCTGGTCTTCATCCTCATTTGGAGCTCCGATACCTTTGCCTACCTCACCGGCAGGGCCTTCGGAAAAAACCCCTTACACGCCGAACTATCGCCCAAGAAAACCTGGGAAGGATTCATCGGTGGTACCCTGCTCACCGCAGCCGTTGGCGCCTACTGTTTTTACGCCTTCTTTCACATCACCAACATCTGGCAAGGCGCCATCCTCGGGGCACTCATGAGTGTGTTTGGTACCGCCGGCGACCTCTTCGAAAGCGCACTCAAACGCGAAAAAGGCATCAAAGACAGTGGCAAATTTTTGCCAGGTCATGGCGGTGCTTTGGATCGGTTCGACGCCTTCCTGTTTGGCTGCATTTTGATGTGGGCACTGGCCCAAATTTGGCCGATGACGCAAGCCCCTACCGCCGCAATCGCCACCCCCTTCTAAACACTTCGCTGCGCGATTTTTATACCTCACCCATTTTGGGTAAATTTGCGTACTATTATGAGCGCTCCTGATACTTCTTTCTTAACCAATGCCGATCCTGTAGCCATCGACAACCTTTACCAACAGTACCAAGCCAACGCCGAAAGCGTGGATTTTGGCTGGAGAAAGTTCTTTGAAGGCTTCGATTTGGGAACCCAGAAATTTGAATCCGGCGACGCCATCAGCGAAGATGCCCTCAAAGAAATCCATGTCATGAACCTCATCCAAGGTTACAGACAGCGTGGGCACCTCTTCTCAAAAACCAACCCCTTGCGTCAGCGCAGGCAATATACCCCCACCCTCGACATCCAAAATTTTGGCCTCGAAACCGCCGATCTAGAGAAAACCTTCAACGCCGGTCATGAAGTGGGCATGGGTCCAGCCAAACTCAAAGACATTATCGCCCTGCTCGAACAAACCTATTGCGAAAGCATCGGCTGCGAATTCAGCTACATCCGCGACCCCAAACGCCGCGAGTGGTTGCAAAGTCGTTTCGAGCAAACCAAAAATATCCCCAACCTCAACACCGACGAAAAACGTCACTTCCTCAAGAAATTGAACCAAGCCACCGTGTTTGAGAACTTCTTGCACACCAAATACATCGGTCAAAAACGCTTCTCCTTGGAAGGATTGGAGTGCTTGGTGCCCGCCTTGGATGCCGTGGTTCAATACGGTGCCGGCCTCGGCGTGGATGAGTTTGTGATGGGAATGGCGCACCGCGGTCGCTTGAACGTGTTGGCCAACATCTTCAACAAAACTTACAGCCAAATTTTTGGCGAATTCGAAGGCAAAGTCTTCCAAAATGAAACCGAAGAAGGCTTCGAAGATTTTGAAGGCGATGTAAAATACCACCTCGGTTACAGCACCGACATCGACACCGCCAGCGGCAAAAAAGTGCACTTGCGCTTGGCCGATAACCCCTCTCACCTCGAAGCGGTGAACCCCGTGGTGAAAGGCCTCGTTCGCGCCAAACTCGATACCAAATACCAGGGCGATGTCACCAAAATCTGTCCGATCTTGATCCATGGCGATGCAGCGATAGCAGGTCAAGGCATCATGTACGAAGTGGTGCAGATGAGTGGTTTAGAAGGCTATTACGTGGGCGGAACCATCCACGTGGTTACCAACAACCAAATTGGCTTTACCACCAATTACCTCGACGCCAGAACTTCTACCTATTGCACCGATGTGGCCAAAGTAACCCTTTGCCCCGTATTGCACGTGAATGCAGACGACGTTGAAGCCGTGGTACATGCCGTGAAATTGGCCATGGCTTATCGCCTCGAGTTCAACCAAGACATTTTCATTGACTTATTGGGATACCGCAAATACGGTCACAACGAAGGTGATGAGCCCCGTTTTACCCAGCCGGCGATGTACAAACTGATCGATAAACACCCCAACCCCAGAGAGATTTACAAGCAAAAACTCATGGAACGCGGCGATATCGATGCAGTTTTGGCCCAAGAGATGGAAGCCGATTTCCGCGCCCAACTGCAAGCCAAATTTGAAGAAGCCAAAGGCGATTTCAAACCCAAAACTTCCGATGTAAAAAATACCTGGGAAGGGTTCCACCACGCCAAACCCAAAGATTTCCAAAACCCAGTAAAAACAGGCGTTGATGTAAAAACCCTGCAAACATTGGGCAAAAAATTGGCCTTCATCCCTGAAGACAATTTGCCCATCAAAAAAGTACAAAACCTCTTTGCTGAGCGCGCAAAAATGGTTGATAACGGCACCTTCGATTGGGCCATGGGCGAATTGTTGGCCTATGCCACCCTGTTGGCCGAAGGTCACCCCGTGAGAATGGTGGGTCAGGATGTAGAGCGTGGAACTTTCTCGCACCGACATGCGGTCATCAAAAAGGAAGACAGCGAGCAAGAGTATGCGCCGTTGAACAACCTCACAGAGAACCAGGCCAAATTGAGCATTTTCAACTCTTTGTTGAGCGAATACGCGGCATTGGGTTACGAATACGGATACAGCACCAGCACCCCCAACGGATTAACCATTTGGGAGGCCCAGTTCGGCGATTTCTCGAACGGTGCGCAGATCATCATCGACCAATTCATCGCCAGTGCCGAAGCCAAATGGGGCAAATTTAGCGGCTTGGTGATGTTGTTGCCACACGGACAAGAAGGCCAAGGCCCTGAGCATTCCAGTGCGCGTTTGGAGCGTTACCTGCAGTTGTGTGCCGGTTCCAACATGCAAGTATTGAACTGCTCTACCCCGGGTAGTTTGTTCCATGCGATGCGTCGCCAATTGAAGCGTGACTTCCAAGTTCCGATGGTAATCATGAGTCCCAAGAGCTTATTGCGTCACCCCAAGTGCGTAAGCACGATGAAAGACCTCAGTGAGGGCGAATTCCAAGAGGTAATCAACGACACCCAAGTGGCGAAAAAGGTCCGCCGAGTGGTTTTCTGCACCGGTAAAATCTACTACGATATTTTGGCTGGCAAGGAAGCGGGCAACCACAGCGATGTAGCCGTTGTGCGCATCGAACAGTTGTATCCATTGCCAGAGTGGAAGTTGGCTGAGATTTTCGAGCAGTACAAAGGCGCCGAATTCTGCTGGGCACAAGAGGAACCCAAAAACCAGGGCACTTGGTTGCATTTGGCTCGCTACGATTTCCCATCGGCATTGCGATACATTGGCAGAAAGAGCAGTGCATCACCCGCTACAGGCTACAAGAAAATCTACGACAAAGAACAAGCCGAGATTGTTGCGGCGTGTTTTGCGTAATTGGTTGATTGTCTGATTTCAAATCTTATTCATTAATTTGCCGCGAATGTGGCAGGTATACTCTTTTGGCAAGATGAGAATCAATGTATTGTTGATTTTGATCTTTTGCAGTCTAAAGCTGTTCGCCCAAACCCCGTTTGTTAATACCAACCCCTTTCCGCAGCATTATTTCATTGAAAATAAGGGTCAATTCAATTCCAATAGTGAATTTTCCGCTGCACCAGATTTTGAATTGAATGACAAAGATTGTGACATCCAAATATTTAAAAATGGTTTTTCTTGTATAGCGGGAGACAATAAAATATCGCAAATTTTCACAAACACAAACCCCAATGCAACGATCATCGTAGAGGGTAAAACCCAACATTATTTTAGCTATGGTCTGGCCAAGTTGAAAGCACATGGTTACGCATCTGTTACCATCCAAAATCTCTACCCCAATATCGATCTGAGATATGAAGTACATCCAGAAATAGCCTCCGGATTCAAATACTCTATTATTCTGAGGCAAGGGTCAAATTTGAACGATATAAGTTGGGAAATTAGAGGCGCAAAGCCAATCCAATGGCAAACAGACTCAACCATTTTCCTAAAATGTGCAACGTTTACCTTAAAGCAAAACCAATGGATTGTATTCGATGAAAATGCTATAAAACAAACACTCTCTTTTTCTCAAAACAACGCCGAAATTTCTCCAAAAATCATAGAATACCAACCCGGAAAACCCTATTTCATCGACCCTTGGGTTCATGTAATTACGGAACTCGACACCGCTGTTTACGTAAAATTGCCATTGTATCGAAACACAGGAATTAATCTCGATTACGACAATGACGGCAACTCATATGTTTATGGAGGTTGCGGTTGGGAAAGTAAATACAATCTCTCGGGTAAGCACAACCTTTTCAAAATTGCAAAGTTTGATCCCTCAGGAAAGACCATTTGGGTTTTTTTGGGCAAGATTGACAGTCTTCAATGGTATACCAACTCGCAATATTTCGGCGCCGGCAATTTTTTGGTTGAACCGATTCAAAAGTCTATTTACATCTCTCAAGACTACAATCCTTTTGGCGGAAATAAAATGATTCGACTGGATTCAAATGGGAATTTTGATCAGTTTATTCTTCCCACAAAATCCAAAATTTTAGGAGGCCCATACAACACCGGCTTTAGGATTGATAAATTTATATGCAATTGCACCGACAATAATTTTTCGGCCTTTGGATCTGATTCAAAAGGCAGCGAAGAAATCATCATGAACTTTGCGGATACGGGGATAATCAATTTTAATCATCCAAACAGATGGCTCAGGCCAGGAGACCAACACGAAATCAACAGTGCAACACAAAATCCGAAAGGTGAAAGATTCATTTTGTATGGCAGAAATGAAATTCAAACGATAGTAATCAATCAAACCTGTATTCAGAGATTAAACCGAGCTCAAGATACACATTTGTGGTCTACCCCATTTCTGGATTCGTTTTTAGCGTTCGATGCCAATAGAATTACCAAAGGTGTAATATTAACGAATTTACGAGATCGCAATAAATACAGTAATGCCAACATAATAACCCAATATTATCCATTAAGAAGCATCAACGCCACCGCGGCAAATAACAAGTATGTATTTGTTTACGAAGGAAAGAATTTATATGCTTTTAATGCGATCAATGGTCTGCTCTTGGATACATTCCACAACTTGTGCGATACCCAACACCAGCAATCAGGCATCGCTGTAGACTATAGCAATCACTTGTTTGTTGGCGGCGATTCAAGCAACATAAAAGTTTTTTATTTTGACGGAAAAAAGTTCACTCCGCAACCTGAAATAGTTCTCATCTCCAAATCTCGCCGTCGCATTCAAGATGTGAAATATGACATCAACAGCAATACACTCATAGTTACCGGGGATAGTTTGATTGCCAAAATCGCCAACCCCTACGTCAGCATCGATTCCACCCTGTTATTCAACTCCAACGGCCCCGCCACCTGCGATGATTTTCTCTTTGTTACCTTGCCTCGATGCGATTCAGCCTCCAAGTATTCATTCGTTTGGACCGATAACAAAACCCAACAAATCGTTAAGCAAGTCGATTCGCTCAACCACTTTTCAGATACCCTGTTTAATCCCACCGCCGGACAGCAATACACCGTGAAAATCCAGCGCAATTTTCATTGTAACGGTGCCTTTACTCGGTATCAACTTCAGTCCAATCCCAAACAGTTCAATACGCAATCACTGCAATTCTGTGCCGCCGATACCTGGATCCACAATGGATTCTCGCATCACCGCGATACCACCTTCACCGACTCCCTCAAAAACCAATTCGGCTGCGACTCCCTCATTCAGTACAAGCTCACTTTCAAACCCCGCTCGTTTACTTTTTTAAATCCAAAAATCTGTCGGGGCGATAGTTTCTCCGTTGGCAGTCGATTCTACCGGATTTCTGGCTCTTACACCGATACTTTCACCAATTTCCGCGGCTGCGATTCCATTGTCAATACGAGCCTGACCGTCCTCACCGACACCACAATTTCTATCAAGTCGGCCATTTGTTTGGGCGATACCCTTCGATTCAACAACTTGCCGTTTTTTGCCTCTGGCAATTACCAAATCAAAACCTCGCGCATCAACGGCTGTGATTCGGTAATCAACCTTCAGTTGACCGTAAATCCACCACAATTTGTATCGCAGCAACTCAGCCTTTGCAACACCGATTCCTTTGCCTACCGAAGCGAAAAATACCCATTGCCATTATCGCTCCGCGATACGCTATCGGCCTTCACTGGCTGCGATTCGGTTTTTGAGTTATCGGTCATCAGCCACAACATAAAGTCCGATTTTTCCATTGACTCCTCGCAATTTCCAACGCTCAAATTCATCGGCAAAACCAACAACGCCAAACAATGGATCTGGGATTTTGGGGACCTAAATAGCAGCAACATACAAAGTCCCACGCACAGTTATGTCAAATCATTTCTATGGATCAGCTACAAGGTTTGCTTGGTGGTGAGGGATTCCTTTGGCTGCGATGACACGCTTTGTCTGGATCTACCCATCAAACCCGAAGCCAAAATCCAAATCCCGGAAGGCATATCACCCAACGGCGATGGAATAAACGACTCTTTGGTGATACCCGGACTCTGGGCCTTCCCAAAAGCATCATGGGTGATATTTAATCGCTGGGGACAGATAGTCTTTGAATCCAATGCCCAACAAAACATCGCGTGGGACGGCCGCAATCACGCATCGGGCCAAAGCCAAAGCAACAAACCCACAGAACTACTCCCCGAGGGCGTTTACTACATCGTCTTCAACTACAACGATGGACATCGCCCCAAGCTAACCAAGAATATTTATTTAAAGCGTTGAGGGTCAACGGCAACTGCTCAATTGGAAAAATGTATATTCGTATAATTTACCTATCCAATTAGCCATGTTCGCATCCATGCATATTTGCAACAGCTCTCGTTTCCAACTGTCGAAAACAATCTGTCTGCTCTTCGTGAGTTTGGCTACCACACTTCTGAAAGCCCAATTCAACTATCGGCTGCAAATGGGTGCGCCCATGATTTCAAATGGCAGTGCTCAAATTGAACATCCTTTCTGGGGTGGATTTAACTCGCCACAGTTTCAACCATTCGATCTAAACGGTGATAATCAAATGGACATGATTGTTTTTGATCGATACGATTCAAAAATTTTCCCATTCGTTCGACAGAATAACAGCGATGTGTTTCAATACGCGCCGGAGTACACAGCCCGTTTGCCCAAAGGTTTGAATTATTACAAAATGGCGGATATTAATTCGGACGGCAAACTGGATATTTTTACTCAATCCGAGAGCAACCTCCTGCTCATTTACATCAACAGAACTGTATCCGGAACAAACAATTTGACCTTCCAAGATTTGGGCCCTTCGTATTTTCGAAACCAAAATCCGCCCACTGAACCCATCCTATACAATCCATTGAGTTTGACCAAATTTGAGTTACCCGATATTTCAGACATTGACGGAGACGGAGATTTGGACATTTTAACCTACGACCAAGCCAACATTTCCTACAGTTTATACAAGGATGTTCGAGTAGAAAACGGCTGGAACAGGGATACATTTGAGTTTCAAATCATGGATATGTGTTTTGGGTATTTTGTGGAAGGGTTAGATAATTCGATTGTTTTGGGTGAATGTCCACCGGTTGATTTAAAACTCAGACCACGGCACAACGGTGGGGCTTCAAGTTTAACTTTCGATGCTGATGCCGACGGTGACAAGGACCTTCTGATTTCAAATATTGGTGATACAAGATTTAACATGCTCATCAATGGTAAGGCCCAAAACAAATCGTACTATGATACCATATTGAGCTACGATACCATTTTCCCTCGCAATACTGTGGCGGCAAACAAAATGATGTTCCCTGCGGCCTATTATTTGGATATTTCGGGCGATGGTGTGCAAGATTTGGTCGTAGCACCCAATGGTTCTCAAGATGTAAAAGAAACCGATCAGATAGGATATTACAAAAATAAGGGGCAGTACAATAAACCCAATTTTGAGTTTGTTAAATCCAATTTTTTGGGTGAAAAAACCTTGGATTTGGGTGCTCGAAGTGCCCCTGTTTTCGTGGATATAGATGCCGATGGCGATCAAGATTTACTCGTTGCTTCAAATGGTGATTATTCTGTAACCAAGGGATTGGCAGATCCTCTGTATTTATTCAAAAACACCGGAACCAAAAATGCGCCCAAGTATGATTTGGTTGATAAAGACTTCATGAATTTTTCTCAGTATAAGTTCCAACATGTGATACCCAATGTGGGTGACGTAGATGGCGACGGGGATTTGGATTTGTTGGTCGGTCGGTTGTCAGGTCAGATTGCTTATTTTTCAAACACAGCGGGAGCAGGCAAGCCGGTTTCCTGGTCTTTGGTAGACTCCAATTACTTGACGAACAACCTTACTTTGGAGGAAGCCAATTCATCGCCTTGTGTTTACGATTACAACAAAGACGGGAAAATGGACCTGTTGGTGGGTCATTATAATGGACGAATTTCTCTGTTTGAGTGCAAGTCTACTTCGCCACCGTCCTATGTGGAGGTAACTAAAAATGCTTGGGGTGCTCGCGGCAATGAATGGAGAACCAATGTTACCCCGCAGCAATGGAAACTTTATGGAAATGCATCGCCTCGCATTTATGACATCAATGGTGATGGGAAGGTAGAAATGATTGTAGGCACCGCCTACGGATACGCTCGGTTGTATAACATTGAAGGACATCCCTATACGGATTCTCTGTTTGCCGACACCACATGGTTTTACGAAAAAACAGCCTCCGATTCTGCCATGCCGATGATGGGTTCACTCATTGTTCCCGCATTTGCAGAACTCACCGGAGATACGTTGATGGAAGCAGTTTTTGGTTTAGGTAGAGGCGGTCTGCAATGGGCGAGTTCATTGAAAAGTAAAGGACCATCGATTAACACCAAGGAGCCCATCGGTTTGGCATTTACCGTTTTTCCCAATCCAAGCAAAATGAGCGTAACCTTTCAGCGGGGCAACAATTGCAGGGGCGATGTGGATTTGTTGGTGAGTAATTTGAAAGGCGATATCGTGTACCAAACTCATTTGCAATCGAATGAACGTGGGGTTGGGATTGCCATTGAATCCTGGCCTGCAGGGGTTTATACCGCCAGACTTTTGGATGAAGCGGGTCAACAGGCGTATGTTAAACTCATCAAATTGCCTTGATTTTTTACGAAGGTTCCTCAAGTATTAATATTAATTTGTACAACACCCATAAAACCCTAATTCCGGTTGTTTGATATACGGGGATGGGTCGCACAACCTATGCGATACTTTGAACGGAAAGTCAAAATCAGAATTAGGCCCAGCGGATATTGAAAACTATACCGTTGAAAAAAAGGGCGACAACAATTTTAAATGCACATTTCGATTTACTGATGAGGCTATGAAGCGAGCCAAAATATGTAAATAATTGAAAATCTCCTTGATTTTCTGTTGGAAAATCGAATCGAACCATCAAAACAAGTCACCCCTGAAATTGTAAACAGTCACATTACCTACGCCCGATGTTATACTTGACACCCAAGCTTACCATGTAAATCGGTACATGTTGAAATTGGATCTTATCATACTTGTTTGATAGTGGTCCCCATGAATAATCATTATTCAACTTCTCATATAAAAAGCCTGCATAGAAGCTAGATCGTCTTTTTGGCAATTGATAGGTGTAATTTACAGTGTAACAAATGCCATTACCTAGGATAAGATAGTAACGTTTATTAAGGTTGTTATTAATGAAGGCTGTTGATGTACGAGCTAGAGTTAAGCCGCAGCCGATATTTAACGACGAATTGGTTTTATGAAGTGTCCTATATATGGGCAATAGCCTTAATTGAGTCAAGTTAAAGGGGATTTCCGTTACTTCATTTGTTGAATAATGATTGATATGTCTGAAACTGGAGTGGTCAAGAGAGAATTCCAATGAAAAATTCTTTAGGGAAGCATCCAAGCCCAATGTTAAACCAGAATTAAACGGATAAGACCGGGTTAAGTTTGATCCATCCGAATATCTCTTATTGTATTTAAAACAATATGGTGAAATTACACCCGTTTTAAAACTATAGATAATCGAATCCTTGGGAATAGCCTTAATTCCTGAAACGGAAAAAACTGTGATAAGTAAAATGGTTATTTTTTCTTTCATTTCAGAAAATGGATATAGGAAAAACCCAAAAGCAATGTATGTTGGTTACGCATCTCAATTTATGATTTTATAGTATTTGAGATTCCAGCAGTGGTTTTTATCAGCGTTTGTGTTAAAATCGAAAGCTGTTATTTTTAGTTGAACGATTCCCACATTTTTAGCGAAATAGTATTCTATATTGGTTCTAGGGTATAGATTTTTGTAAAATGGGTGATTTGTAATTGGATGTGATGTAGAAGGTGTTGCCCTAAATACTCTGACAGTATCAAAGGTGAAATTGTTTAATTTATAGTTAGTAATCAATTTTATATATTTGGTGATGCTATAGCCAGCGCTACTCTCTGTAACAGTATCATACGGAGTAAAGAATACTGACTCTGTTGCACGTTCCCTGTTTGGGTGAGATTTTTCGACTTCTAAGTGGTCATTTCTTTTTTTATAATTTGCGTTGTAAGGAATACTTGAAGACATCATAAATTCAGAATAGAGGCTTCCTTCATTGCGACTCTTACGTTGAAAGCTCATTACCTCATAGTCAATATAATCTGTAGATATCCACCATGTGTAGCATTTGAGCATTACTTGCGTGTCAAGCTCTCCGGTACTATCGCATTCATATACCCACATACTCCCGGGCTTGAAGAATGTGTAATTCCTCATTTCGCCGATATAGAATTTCCCTAAATATTTCTGGGGCTCGGGTTCTTCTGGCTCGCAACTTGTTACAAAGAAAGAAAACAGCAGGATCATCGCTATCAATAATAATTTTCCTTTGTTAGAATAATCATTCATGTCTCAATCTTTAATTGTTCGCAAAAATTTACATTATCAGTAGACTTAAATCCAAATTTCCGCACCACGGAGCCAAAAGTCAACCCATCACTCCACCACCCACTTGATTTGATTTCCAGAGCCCTCTATCTCAATGAAGTAAATACCGGGGGCGGCTGCGTTTAGTGTGATTTGTTGTTGTCCTTTTTCGATGCGATGCGAGGACACTTTACCGCCCACGGCGTTATAAACCGTAATGCTCCTAGACTTGAAATTGCCTTCAATGCTGAGCACCACCTCATTGCCCGCCCGGCTGGGGTTGGGGTAAAGGTTCACCGTGAGATTCTCACCAAATTGGTTCGTGCTGAGCAATCTTGCACTCACCACACCCAAACTGATGGTGTCTCGACAGCCGCCAGCCATCCCAATCAACCTGGGGTAAAACTTGCCCGTATCCTTGTATGTATAACTCACCGCAGCGCCCCAAGCCGTATCCTTGGGTGCTTGCTTCATATCACCAAACAACCACTTGTATTGAGTGGCACCCGCAATGCTGTTCTTGCCATCGAAATTAACGATCAACGGCACTTTGCCCGCTGAAGCGCTCAACGTACCGCTGATGCTCAACACCGCAGGTGCAATGCTAATCTGTCCTTCACTCTGATAATCACAGCCCAACGTATTCTTGCTGTGTTTGTTCACCTTGAACGTTCCCGCGCTAGAATTCCGGGGATTGATCCTACCCATGCTATCTATCGCCAAACCCCCAGTGGGCGAATACCAAACACCAGCGCTGGAAGACTTGAATGAAACTGGCGCATTCCACAACTTCGTCTCCTTGCAGATGCCATCGATGCGTCCCAAGGCCGTTTTTACGGTATCCGTTACCCAGAAAGAATCGCTTCTTATGTACAAACATTTTGTGGCGGCATTCTCGTAGATATAGGTCAGCCAAAAACTGCTGGGATACTTACTAAATTTATCGAGCACTATACTGTTGGTGTTGCCTTGGCTGTGCGACCACAATCCACCGGATGGAGAAGCCCCGATATCTGCCAACAACAAAGACTTCATTCCCATACACAATTGCTTTGGCATTGCTTTGAAACGTAGTTGGGTGGTATCGATGTTTATGTCTGTTTTGAACGATGTGTAGCAGCCGTTATTGGAACTAAACTCCGACAAAACGTAATACCGCGCGTCTTTGTAATAGTAAACCAAAACGCTGTCGCGAATACTATAAATCGTGCTTCCACTGCCATCAATCACGGAGTATTGGCCCATCCAATAATTGCTGGAAAAAGTAGATGTCGCCGCCAATGTCAACGTATCTGGGCCGCAGTGCGATAAACTGGTCGCCTGCTGCAAACTGTAAATCGTATCTAACGGCAAAACGAAAGTCTTGGTCGACATGCAACCAGAATCGTCACGAAGGGTTAATTTCAGTGTTGTGGCACCCGTGAAGTTCATGGAAAGGGTGTCTTTGAGGCCAAACAAAGATTGTCCGTTCACCTCCCAGCTGTAATAGACTTTTGATTTGAAATTCTTGACGTTGCTCGCAAAGTATACTTTTGAGGAATCTTTGAGACAAACCGTATTGCGATTTAGTCCAAAGTCCAAGCCTGGCCACATTTTTTTCATATCCAGCGAGTCGATCACCGTTTTTCCCGTGCATTTGCAGGTTGCGGCCACAGGCATCACGAAGCACTTGATAAAGTATTTCTCGGGGAGCAAGCCTGAGTATACCAACTCTTTGGCGGTGCTGGTGAAGATGGCAGGTGCAGAGGGTGACTTCTCGTGGATGGTCCATGTAACTTTTACAGGTACATCGGTGTTAACGGATTTGAGCACCCCTTTGAGGTTGTTGCAACCATTGGCCGCAACGGCAATAACGGGAATGATGGGCTTGTGCACGTACACCGGTACGGAGCGTGCGGCTTCGCCGCGGGTCCAATTGGAATCGGCATGCACACGCAAAGTCACAATGCCTGGGGTTGGAGAATAATCGCCCGAACGCGCTACCACTTTGATCTTGAATGTTGGCGTTGAATTTCCGGTGCTGTAGTCTGTAGTTACTGAAGCATCTGGAAAGTTGCCATCTACAGAGGCGGTGTATTTATTCAGCAGTTGAGTTACTTGGGTTTTGATACTGGTGGTGGATTCGTCTCCCTCGCATAAATCGATAGACGCTGGCATCACGAATGTGGGAAATAGAGTGCACTCAGATTTATTGGTGATTTCAATCCAAGTATACATAGCATGGTGGAGCTCGGTATATCCCAAATATCGCCACTGTCCAGATGCATTTTTTCTGTAATGATGGGCTTTCATGGCATACCGTCCTAATTGTCTTTCTCGTGCTGACGCGAAAACAAAATCTCCATTGGCCGGGTTGAAATAAAAACCTTGCGGCGGGGTGGCATTGGGTTTGGGGGTACAGGTATTTGAACTATCCAAACAGTATGCATAAAAAGGTGCGGCAGCTGAATATCCCTTGGTATAGGCATTTGTCTTGCCCGGCAATTCCTCCGGTTTGACCAACTCCATCACCACAGAATCTCCGTATTTGCCATAGGCACCGTGATTCATATAATTCACTGCGCGGTAGGTGTATGTATTATAATCTAGTAGCTTGCTAAATCCAACGTGAGAATACACCAAACTCGTTTCATTGATTGGGAGCTCTTTCAGGTATACACGTGTCCGTGAAATGGGGTTTTCGTAACCCCTGTCCATATTGAAAGTAGATACCGCATATGAGCCTAAAATACCTCCAGTGTAATTACAATAAAACTCTAAAAATGAGGAATTTACATTTATTTTTGACTTGATATAAGTTGAATTCAAATCAACCGTGCATCTAAAGGTGTTTTTATAGTGGTTATTCCAAAGGTCCTGGTTTGGATCCATCAACTTGTTGGCGGTGTCTTTTTGGGTGTAAAAACAGCCATCTAACAAGGGTGTAGTAATCTTAACATAGTTTTGGGCAGAATCATAAATCCGCAATTCAACAGAGGTATCAATTCTAACCCTTTTATGGTGGTTGGGCGCAAGCGAATACGCCCCACCCAACGCCGTTAGCAATTGGCAGTCAACTCTATATTTTGCATTCCCCAAAGGTGTAACTTCAATCCAGCCACCAACGGTGTTTATTCTTCCATTGCTTTGTGAATATGCTAGTTGGGCACAAAGCATGAAAATTAAAATCCAAATAGTACGTAGTTGTTTGATCATAGATTTATGACGCATTATTTTGAAAAGGTTGCAGCCTAATTGACTGTATATTAATGGAAATGTCTGAGTATTCATAACGCTTAAAATTGAATCTGCACCAATGGGCACAATCACAATATTAGGGATTACTCAATTAATTCAAATGATTACATGTAACTATAACTAAAAAAAATCATCGTACACAGTACAATGTAACTATCACATGCACTCCCAAAATTGTTACATTCGTTGTTGCTCAAAGATTTGTTCAACGCAATGTGTCTAACAATACCCAAAAGAAAGCAATTGATTCCACTCAGCTTGCGCATGGCAATGGCTGTCATGTCATGGCTGTGTGTAATGCTTGATTTGTGCGCCCAAGAATCAATCAACCAAAGTCATAATCTCGATTTCAATACGCATTATTTTTTCAAGTTTGATTCCGATTCCCCAAAACAACTGGCAAACGCCAACAGCTATTTTTTGCCGCAGAGTAACGGAACCATCGAATTTAATCAGACCGGATTTAATTGGTTTCCTTTACAACATGGCACACTAAAAACCAATGGATTTGGCGTCCATTTTATAAATACATCGCCGTCTCCAGAAATTGAAACTACCACGGCGACCAAACACTATTTTACCTTCGGTACACACCCCGGCCGATTTCAGGGAATCAAACAATTGGTTTATCACAACATTTATCCCAACGTTGATTGGATTGTTTCCGTAGATCCCCACTTTCCAGATGGCTTTAAATATACCTGGCGACTGCTACCCGGAGCGAGACCATCGGATATTCAATACCAAGCACAACAAGCACAATTCAAGCTCTCCAAGGATGGTAATTCCCTGCGAATAATGGGTAACCAAGATACGCTGTTGGATGCAGAGCTCCACATTTTTACTCACGAAGGAAAAACTCTCATGGGTAGGTTCACTCAACATAACAATGTGGTAAAAATCCAAATCAACGGTCATTATAACCCCACAGATACCATATACATTGACCCATGGGTATCCAAAGTTTCAGCGCTCACAAGACTACGACCAAAAGACAATCGAGCGCCTGACAACATTGGGGCCAACCTCGATTATGATTATGCAAACAATGTGTATGTTTACGGCGGTCAATCCATCGGTTCAAGCAGTTGGGATACCACCATTCGTTTCAGTGGTTTTAAAACCGCCAAATACAACAGCAGCGGGGTGTTGCAATGGGTTTTTTCAGGGGATATCGCCCTGCCCAATTTCCCCGCACGATATGTGGATGAAACACTATCCACCATTCTTGTCGATAAGTCAACCGGAAAATTACTCATCGGCTGTAACAATATTCTTCAAGAACCTGCCCAATTGATTCGTCTCGATTCCATGGGGATGTATGATAACTTTACCTATGATACTTCTTATCACTTAAATGCGATCGATGAATTACATTTTGACCCCTATGGTGACAGAGTGATCGCTTTTGGCAACAAGTACAGTTTTCAGGGCGATTCGTTTGAGTTGGATGTAAAAACCATGGGAAAACCCTCCTCGAGTAGAAGTGTAACGGGCAAATTGTTTCCTGCTAAAAAACAAATATTGTGCGCAACACAAGATTATTCGGGTACATCACACGTGCGGTTTTGCACGTATGATGTTGACACCTCCATCACCAACTATGTTTATTCAACACCTCAAAATTATCAGAGATATCAATTCAAATCCCCTTCAGGTTTGATGGTCGATAGCAACGCATTCCATTGGCGGCGATACAGAATCAACAATCTTAAAACCGTATTTTATGGCGCAACAAATGATTTGGTCGCAAATGACAATTACATTTTTGAGAGCGATGGCAAGACCCTATCAGCCATCGACAAGAAAACACACAAAGCCATTGGTTACAATTACATCACACCCAACCGAAAAATGGCCTTGGCAACAGGGATGGCTGCTGATCCTTGTAACCATGTTTTCGTTGCCGGAGACAGTGGGAATATCTTGTGTTTTAGCTTTAACGGAAATGGCTTCCAGTTAGATAGTCAAATTCTCGTTTGGGGTGTTAAAAAATCCTGCGTTATTCAAGACCTGAAATACAATCCCAACGCCCAACTGATTTTTGCTACCGGGGATAGCTTTGTTGGTAGTTTTAGATCGCCATACAATTGTCATGATACCTCACTCGAGATCATCGCCTCATCGCCGTGTGATCCTTGGATGGTGGCTTCAATTAAAAACCCTGATACAGCCAGTGTTTACACATTTCAGTGGGTTTCTACCGTCAACGATTCAATCAAGCAACAAAAAACAATTCGCCATCACTTTTCCGACACGCTTTCAGCCTCAAATGTGGGTGAAAATTATGCTTTGCGGATATACAGAAACAAGAGAATTGGGGGCTATTATAGGGACTACACGTTTCAACGATTCCCAAATAGTGCATCGACCCAATCACTGCAATTCTGTGCCGCCGATACATGGATCCACAATGGATTCTCGCATCACCGCGATACCACCTTCACCGACTCCCTCAAAAACCAATTCGGCTGCGACTCCCTCATTCAGTACAAGCTCACTTTCAAGCCCCGCTCGTTTACTTTTTTAAATCCGAAAATCTGTCGGGGCGATAGTTTCTCCGTTGGCGCGCGGGCTTACCGGACTTCAGGCTCTTACACCGATACTTTCACCAATTTCCGCGGCTGTGATTCCATTGTCAAAACAAGCTTGACAGTCCTCACCGACACCACCATTTTTATCAAGTCGGCCATTTGCTTGGGCGATACCCTTCGATTCAACAACTTGCCGTTTTTTGCCACTGGCAACTACCAAATCAAAACCTCGCGTACCAACGGTTGTGATTCGCTGATCAATCTTCAGTTGACCGTAAATCCACCCCAATTTGTATCGCAGCAACTCAGCCTCTGCAACACCGATTCCTTTGCCTACCGAAGCAAAAAATATCCATTGCCATTATCGCTCAGCGATACGCTATCGGCCTTCACCGGCTGCGATTCGGTTTTTGAGTTATCGGTCATCAGCCACAACATAAAATCTGATTTTTCGATTGACTCTTCGCAGTTTCCAACGCTCAAATTCATCGGCAAAACCACCAACGCCAAGCAATGGATGTGGGATTTTGGGGACCTAAACAGCAGCAACATACAAAGTCCCACGCACAGTTATGTCAAATCATTTCAGTGGATCAGCTACAAGGTTTGCTTGGTGGTGAGGGACTCATTTGGCTGCGATGACACGCTTTGTCTCAATCTGCCCATCAAACCAGAAGCCGAAATCCAAATCCCGGAAGGCATTTCAACCAACGGCGATGGCGTAAATGACTCATTGGTGATACCCGGACTATGGGCCTTCCCAAAAGCATCATGGGTGATTTTTAATCGATGGGGACAGGTGGTCTTTGAGTCCAATGCACAACAAAACATCGCGTGGGACGGCCGCAATCACGCATCGGACCAAAGCCAAAACAACGATCCCGCAGAACTACTCCCCGAAGGCGTTTACTACATCGTCTTCAACTACAACGACGGTCATCGCCCACAACTATCTAAGAATATTTATTTGAAGCGATAAACCTTGGGTTTTTCTATATTGGCATGAACAATTGTGCCGTTTCCATCGTTTAGTATATTGTGATTACATCATCAGGAAAAAGCGGTTTTTACTTCAAAGAATTTGAACCCAAAACCATTTCACCTTTTGACAAACTGTTCGATATTTTCAAAGAACTCATTGTGCATACCTCGGGCGACTTCGACGAAGCCATAGAATGGTTGCGGGAGCTCGACAAAGAATATGCACTCACCGATGAGCACTACACCATCGATGATTTTATTGAAGACCTAAAAGCAAAAGGGTATATCAAAGACGACGTTGACCCCAATGGCGAAAAAGGTATTGCCCTAACGGCTAAAATCGAAAGAGCCATTAGGCAGTCGGCCCTGGACCAAATATTCGGAGATATCCGTAAAAATGGAAGCGGCAATCACAAAAGCAAGGCCACCGGACAGGGCGATGAGCTTACGGGTGAATTCCGACCTTATCAATTTGGCGATGGCATTGAAAAAATCTCCCTCACCGAAAGTCTGAAAAATGCGCAAATCAACAATGGTGCGCAAGCTTTCCAGCTCACCGAAGACGACTTGGTGGTGGAAGACACCCAATACAAATCCCAAATGAGTACGGTTTTGATGATCGACATCAGCCATTCCATGATTCTATACGGTGAAGATCGTATTACCCCCGCCAAAAAAGTGGCCATGGCCCTCACCGAACTCATCACCACACGATACCCCAAAGACACCATCGACATACTTGTTTTTGGCAACGATGCCTGGCGAATCCCCATCAAAGACATTCCCTATTTAACAGTGGGACCGTTTCATACCAATACGGTGGCCGGACTGCAATTGGCGATGGACATCTTGCGGAGAAAGCGAAACACCAACAAGCAAATCTTCATGATCACCGATGGCAAACCCAGCTGCGTTCGTGAAAAAGATGGCTCCTATTACAAAAACAGCAATGGTTTGGATGCCTACATCACCGAAAAGTGCTACACCCAAGCCGCCCAAGCCCGAAAACTTCACATTCCCATCACTACGTTCATGATCGCCAGAGACCCCTATTTACAACAGTTTGTGGACACCTTTACCGAGGCCAACCAAGGCAAAGCCTTCTACACCGGCTTGCAAGGACTGGGAGAAATGATCTTCCAAGATTACGAATCAAACAGAAAAAAAAGACTGAAATAACATGATAACAAATTTAGGTGAACTCAAATCCTCAGGATACCAAAGTCAGTCTATCAAAGATGAACTTCGCAACAACCTCATTAAATACCTAGAAGCCGGAACCACCGTATTTGAAGGCGTTCATGGCTTTGAAACTTCTGTGATTCCTGAATTGGAAAGAGCCATCCTATCCAGACATAATATCAATTTATTGGGATTGAGGGGACAGGCAAAAACCCGTCTCGCGCGGCTGATGGTTCAACTCCTCGATGAATATATTCCCGTGGTTGCTGGGTCCGAAATCAATGATGACCCCCTCGCCCCGCTATCGCGCTATGCCATTGATTTGATTGCCGAAAAGGGCGACGATACCCCCATCACGTGGCTGCACCGCTCAGACCGATTTTCGGAAAAATTGGCCACCCCAGATGTAACCATCGCCGATCTCATTGGCGATATTGATCCCATCAAAGCCGCCCACCTCAAACTCTCTTATGCTGATGACCGAGTGATTCACTTTGGAATGATTCCCCGGGCCAATCGCTGCATTTTTGTGATCAACGAAATCCCCGATTTACAGGCGCGCAACCAAGTGGCCTTGTTCAACATCCTTCAAGAGGGCGATGTGCAAATCAGGGGCTTCAAAATTCGATTGCCCCTAGATGTTCAGTTTGTGTTCACGGCCAATCCGGAAGATTACACCAACCGCGGCAGCATCGTAACCCCTCTGAAAGACCGCATCGGGTCTCAAATATTGACCCACTACCCAGAAACCATCGCCATTGCCCGAAAAATATCCGCCCAAGAAGCACGCATCAACGCAATGCAATCGAGCCGGGTATATGTGCCCGATTTGGCCTATGATGTGATTGAACAAATTGTTTTTGAAGCACGCAAAAGCGACTATATAGACCAAAAAAGTGGCGTCAGTGCCCGCATGAGCATTTCTATGTTGGAGAACCTCATCAGCACCGCTGAACGTCGCGCACTCATCAACAAAGAGACGAAAACCACACTCCGTGTATCCGATTTCATGGGCACAATCCCAGCCATCACCGGCAAAGTGGAATTGGTCTACGAAGGTGAACAAGAAGGCGCTGCTTTCGTGGCCGAAGAATTGATCGGTGCCGCCATCAAAGAAGCGTTTTCCACCCGATTCCCCAAAATCGAAAAGCTCTCCAAACAATCCGAAATCGGTCCGTATACCAGCATCATGGAAACCATTTTCGCCGAAGGAGGTATTGTTTTGTACGATGAATCGGATTCTGTTGAACACGCAGAAACACTCAACAACATCGAGCCATTGGAATTTTTGTTAAACCGCTATCAGCCCGATTTTCCCCAGACCGACAAACTCTTCCTCAAAGAATTGGTCCTTTGGGCTTTGGTAGAATATCAAAAATTGGGCAAAGAAAGACTGAAAAACGGCTTTCAATTCATCGATTTATTTTAATCCCGCAACTCCCAGAGTCCCACGTTCTCCACGTGATGCGTATGTGGGAACATGTCTACCGGCTGAACCTTCACCAAACGATACGCCACATCCAACAACGCCGCATCGCGGGCCTGGGTCGCTGGATTGCAACTTACGTAAACAATGCGCTTGGGTCTGGCCTCCAGCAATCGCTCAACCACACTCGGATGCATGCCATCGCGCGGTGGATCTGTGATTACCACATCGGGTCTTCCGTGCTCCGCAATGAACTCTGCCGTGAGAATATCCTTCATATCGCCTGCGTAAAATTTGCAGTTCTCCACCCCATTCAACAGCATGTTGTCCTTGGCATCCTTGATCGCCTCTTCCACATACTCAATACCCACAACTTCCCTCGCTTGATCGGCCACAAACAAAGCAATGCTGCCCGTTCCCGTATACAAATCATACACCAACTCATCGCCCGTTAACCCGGCAAAATCCTTGGTGATTTCATACAAATTCTCGGCCTGCAACGTATTCGTCTGAAAGAAGCTCTGCGGCCTCACCTTATACCTTCTGTTGCCCAATCGCTCCGTTAAATAGGGCTTACCCGCAAACAACTGCACCTCCAAATCCTGCAAAGTATCGTTCCGCTTGGGATTGATCACGTACACCAAACACACAATTTTATCAAAAGTATCGGCGATGTACTGCATCAACCCCGCATTCTCTTCGCGCGCCTCGTGAAACGATACCAAAACCATCCACTCGCCATCGCGGTTGCATCGGAACATGATGTTGCGCATCTGCCCTTCCTGCTTAATTACGTTGAAAAAGTCTATCCCATTCGCTTCGCAATACCCCTTCACCCCGCGCTGAATCAAATTCACATAATCAGGCATCAAATGACACGCCTCAATATCCAACACCTTGTCGAATTTTCCCGGCATATGAAACCCCAACGCCGTTGGAAAAGGCTCCCCCTCGGCAGGCATTACCGTCACCCAACTGCGATCGGCAAACGTCAGTTCCAGCTTGTTGCGATACCCATAAACTTGACCACTACCCAAAATCGGCATCACCTCAAATCCCTCCACCTTGCCAATCCGCTCCATCGCATCCACCACCTGCTGCTGCTTGAATGCCAACTGATCCGCATAGCCCAAATGCTGCCATTTGCAACCGCCACAAGTGCCAAAATACTGACACGTGGGATCAACCCGCAACGACGATTTCTCATGAAACTTGATGATTTTGCCCTCCATGAAGTTCTTTTTCTTCTTCACGATTTGCACATCCACCACATCGCCCGGCGCGGCGTATTTCACAAAAATTACCTGTCCGTCGTGACGGCCAATGCTATGTCCCTCGGCCCCAGCGGATTCAATGGTTAGTTTCTCGAATAATCGAAACTCTTTTACTTTTCTTGTCATAACGTTTTAATGTCGCTTCTTCACCTCCGCCAACAACTTCAAAAACTGATCGGGGGGCAAATAACCTGCCTGTGAAGCCCTCTCATCGTTCTTGGTTGGATGAAACACAAAATAACTGGTGGGATATCCCCCGGGCTGACCGTTGGCCAACCAATACAACAGCTCGTTGCTCTTCAAATTGTATTTGCCAAAGCTGTGAGTCATCTCCACTTCTGGATTGAATTTCACACACACAAAATCTTGGTTCAACGCAGCGATTACTTCGGCATTGGTATAGGTTTCGCGGTCCATGACTTTGCACCAACCACACCAATCGGTATAGGCGTCTACCAATAAAATCTTGTTCTCCGCTTTGGCCTTGTTATAGCCTTCCACGTACTCAAACCACTGTAGTTTGTTCGATACCACTTTTTTCGTCGCAACCGCACTATCGCCCACAGGGGTTTCTGTACTTTGCGATGTTTCTGCACCCACCGCTTGCGCTTCTGCACCCGTTTCCGCGGCACTCACGCCATCAGACGATGCACCACCCTCCGATTTCGCATTGCAACCACTCTGCGCACCGCCAACAATCAGCGATACCATCATCAGCCCTGAGGCAAACAAAATATTTGATATTTTCTTCATGATACTACTTTCGTTTTAAAACTGATATCCAACGACATCACACTGTGGGTGAGCGATCCCAAAGAGATGAAATCAACCCCAGTCTCAGCATAGGACCGCAAATTGCCTAAATGGATACCCCCTGAGGCCTCGGTTTCGCAACGACCAGCGATTTCCTTCACCGCCATAATGCACTGCTCAGGCGTAAAATTATCCAACATCACCCGCTGAACACCGCCCAACGCCATCACTTCCATCACTTCATCCATGTTGCGGGTTTCCACTTCGATGCCCAACGTCAATCCCTTCGATGCCAAATATTCCTTGGTGCGATTCACCGCCGCCGTAATGCCACCGGCCGAATCGTTGTGATTGTCTTTCAACATCACCATATCGTACAATCCAATGCGATGATTCTTCGCGCCCCCCATCGTTACCGCCCACTTTTCCAATGTTCTCAAACCTGGGGTCGTTTTACGGGTATCCAAAATGGTGGTTTTCGTGCCTTCCACCAATCTCACTGCCTGATAGGCTTGGGTGGCCACGCCCGATAATCGCTGCATGAAATTCAACATCAAACGCTCTCCGGCCAACAATGCATGCACCCGGCCTTTCACCGCAGCAAGCTGGGTTCCGGCCAATAAATATGAACCATCGCTGGCCATAGAAACCCACTCAATGTTGGGATCCAGCCTACGCAAAATCACTTCGCCCAGAGCCAACCCGGCCACAACCCCGTCTTGTTTCAACAACAAACGAGATTCACCCATCGTACCCTCCGGAATCGAAGCCATACTGCTGTGATCGCCACTACCGATGTCCTCGGCCAAGCAGCGATCTATCAAATCCAATATCTCTGCGCTCTCGAAATTCATCAATTCACCATCACTGTGGTCACCGCCTGCTGGGTAGCACCGTGAATCAACACCAAATACTGTCCGGCCGACCATCCCTTAACATTCAAATCCATGCCATTGCCGTTGCTCTTGCCTTCGAACACTGTGCGCTCAAAGAAATCCACCACAGTCACTTTTACATCGCTGCCGTTGAAACCAGACAAATCAATGTGCATCACATCCGAACTTGGATTGGGGTATACTTTTGCGTTCACCACAGTGAGCGGTTTTACAGCAATCGTTGGACCGCCACAAGCCGAACCACCTTTGGCGTATTTCATGCTTGAAAAGTCGATAAAACAAGCCCAATCAGGGTAGTCCACGAAGGGGTTACGGTTTTTTTGTACCGAAGCAATGTATTCATGTCGGGCAATTTCCCAACCGTTCGGAGGAAACTGCTTGTGCCAACGCTTCAATACGTTCTGGTCTTGGTTCATCCCCAAAAACTCATTGGCTGTAGGAATGGTGAAGGGAGCACCCGTGCGGTTGTAGGTTGCACAGATATAAAAATTGGAACGACTCAACGCACCCTTCGCAAAATCACGGGGTTCGTAAGCAAATCCACCGCTTGAATCGGTACCAAATTTTCCGCCGTAGAAATTCATGGTCACGGTCTTCAAATTGTTCATGGGATAATTGCTGCGCACGGCGTTGCCTTTGTTTTGGTGCACCAAATACAACAAATACAAATCGCTGTAGTTGGCACTGTCTTGACTGGCCTCACCCATCCAAGAGTAGGGGTAAGAGTGTTCGCGACTCAAATAATTCTGATCGGCCACATCGAAGAAAAACGGCGGGGTAAACACATACGGGAAACCGGTATAGAAACAGTTGATCACCTTTTTGCCATCGGTGGTGTCACGCGCATCGAAATTGGATGCCATGGTTGCGCCGAAGTTGCTGTAATACACTTGGAAGTGTGGACGAACGAGTCCGCGCAATTTGGGCACCAACAGGGTATCCGAAGAGCCCAAAGTACCGTAATAGCTGCCTGGATTGAGGCCGGGCGTGGTATATTCCAAAGTACTCGCCGAGGCGGTGTAGTAATTCACGTAACTGCTGTAACCGTTATACGCAAAGGCTTTCACGTAATATTTTGTGGCACCCCAAATGTTGTCGAAGTTCACATCGGCCAAGGCGCCCGAATGCATGATGCGGGCTCCGTTGAGGTATTCGCCACGCTGGTAACTCACACCGTCTGCGGGTGTGGCGGTAATGGGCGATGTGCTCAACAAAACCAAGTAGGCATCGGCCGAAGAGGCAGTGATACCCAACACCGATTTCCACGCCAAATTGCTCACCAAATTGAGAGCTCCTGGTGCGGCGGTGGGCTCGGTGGCTACGGTTCCACGGATGGCATATACGTTTACGTTGAAGGGCAATTGCTGACTATCATTGCTCAGAATGCCCAAAGTGGCTTTCAATGAGCCTGTGGTTGCTGCCTGATTTACGTCGATGGTGAGGGTGGTTGATTCACCGGCCTTTACGGTTACGGGGAAGGTTTGTGTGCTGGAAAAATCAGCGGCATGGGTACCAGTCTTCTGAAAACCTGTCACCTGTAAATCAGCCACGGTGCTGTTGTTTTTGATGGCCAAATCGAAAGAATTGGCATTGCCCATGCGGATTTCGTTGCCACTTTGCAAGGTTTTTCCGCTGTAGTCTACTTTGATTTCGGGTTTTGCACCGCCTTTGCCTGGACGTACTTCGATGTCGTCGATGGCCAAATTATACCCCGATGTTTTCGATGTGAAAATCAAGCGAGCGAAGCGAGCGGTACTGCCCACTTGAACCCATTGCTGTTTAGTGCCCATGGGCATGTCGGTATCCACGTATTTCTTCACCGATGTCCATGTGCTTCCATCCGCGCTCACCTCTACGTCGAAAGTGCCTTTCCAAGCCGTCACGCCAGATGCACCCGTTCCCGAAGCATAAAACCACAGCGTATCTGCATTGCCGGTCCAGTTGATTTTGATCCATTCGCCAGTAACATCCAAACGAATCGCCGCAGGTGTACTCTTCACCAAACTCGCTGAAGTATATACGAACGTGCCCGAAGTACCCTGATTCAAGGTAAAGCCTGTTGGCGCGCCCGCCGGATCGTTGCAATTCCAAAATGCCGGCAAGGTGGCCTGTGAAAATGCCATCCCAATACCCGCAAAGGCCGTAACCGCAAATCCATATAATTTTTTCATGTTCATAATTTCTTTTCGATGTTAATAGGTAATTCTGATTCCCGTAGTAAAGCGCAAGCCCTGTGAAACATACACTTCCAAATTCTTGGGGTTAAACGTATTGATGGGATTGCCATCCACATTTCGGTGCTGACCATCGCTGATATATACGTTGTTCGTTACGTTGTTCACCATGCCATAAATCTGCACCTTCATGCCACCTTTCATCGTCCATTTGTAACCACCTGTCAAGTTCATGTACCAGTAACTCGGTAACGTGAAGGACTCTTGTCCTTTGTAATCACCACGCAACGCCGTAGGATCAAAATCGGCATAATGCTTGGCAAAACGAATGTATTGAGCCGTGAAATAAGCCCCTTTCAAATAGGTCGGCTCCCATCTCATTAACAAAGCCACTTGTCGCTGAGCCGCATCGCCCACGTGAACGCCTGTAGCATCAAAATCAACCTTGGCGATGCTATCGCCCAAGTCGTTCCGAACAATTACCTCCGAGCCCGAATTCCAAATCCAGTCGCCCATGCTCAAACTGCCCTCCAACGTAATGCCATCGCCCGCTTTGAACGATGCCTGAAGCTCCGCACCCATGTGCCTAGCCCCCAATCCGTTGATGTTAAAGCTATAGTTGTTGCCATCCAAATCAGTGAACGTAGACAGGAAATCCACTGGTTTGTTCATCCACAGCGTGTAGTACGCATTCAGATTCAAAGCCAATCGCTTCGATTTATAGCCCGATCCACCTTCCACCGCCATCACCCGCTCGTTGCGAATGTCGCGCACCTGCACATTTCGGTTGTCGAACACGTTGCTAAACCGCGTAGGTCGGTTCAAATAACCCACGTTGCCAAACATATTCAATTTGCGGTTCACGTTGTGGTTAACACCCGTTTTCAATGTGTACCCACGTCGCTGAACCCAATCCGTTTTCTGTCCAAGTTGACTGTCTAAATTCAACTTGAAATAATCAATTCTTTGCAACCACGTATTAGACACACTGGCATTCACAAACGCCGTTGTGCGATTCTTGCTGTACTCCAATTCTCCAAACGTACCCGCCCATCGAACCAAACCATCGTTGTTATAACCGAAAATATCACCCTGGCGATACATATGCTTAGCGTCATATGATGGGTTCTTTTCGGACTGACTAGGGATGAAATAATCGCCGCCCAACAAATTGTATCCCTCTCGGTAATGCCTACCGCGATAGGTGCGCAAATCAATGCCTCCTGTAAAAGACCACAAGTTATTGATCTTGTGCTGGGTGGTGTTCAACAAACCATACCAGTTGTGGTTGTTCACGGCGCGCTGCAAAATTCCAGCAGATTTGTTTTCCGTCAACGAATATTTGGGATCGATAGGCGTGGTAAAATCACTGCCCGATGAGTTTAAAAAATATACACCCTGAAAATCGTACTGTCCATAGTTTTGTGGCAATTGCGGAATCTTCAATGTGCTGTTTGAGCTTACGCCACCGCCGCGGCCGTATGAAGCGTATGCCGTAGTGGTAACCAATGTCTTTTTTGAAACCGACCAGTCATGCTTCACATAAAACTGGGGTTTGTGGAACATGTTCTCTCGTTCGTTTAGGGCGTAACGGCGCGACCAAGTAGTATCAGATTTATCCGCACTCACGGTGGCCTCATTCAAATATCCCCAATGTTGGTTGTATCTATTGCCTTGGTTACTCGACATTCTTGGCAACACCGTATCGATGCCCAATTGCTGAGCCATCGCCCGATCGTACATCGAAAGTCGGGCCCTGAAACTGCGCTGGCCATGACTCTGTGGCGCACCCACACCCACAAAACTCAGGGTATGTGATCCATGCGATTTGGTCTTCCATTGCTTTTCTACCTTGCCGAAATACGAATACATATCGTCGTAGAGGTAGTCTACATAACCAGTACTCTGGCGTTTGGTTACACTCAACAATGCACCCCAACCGCCTTTGAGACGGCCGCTGCAATAATTCATGGAAAACTGTTCGTATTTGCTATCGCCCAATTCCACATTGGCTTCCAAGCGGGCTTGTTGTGAAATTCCTTTTGTGATGATATTCATGGTGCCTCCCACCGCCGGGTTGGCAATGCGCGATGATCCGAGTCCCCGCTGCACTTGGGTCAATGCCGTAACACCCCCCAAACCAAACCAGTTGCTCCAATACACCTGCCCATTTTCCATGTCGTTCACCGGAATACCATCCACCATCACCGCGATGTTGCGCTGGCTGAAACCGCGAATACTAATCCGCGCATCTCCGGCACCTCCACCTTGTGAGGTTGCATAAACCCCTGGCATCTGATTCAACAACAAAGGCAAATCAGAACTACCCAAACGCTCTGCAATGTCTTTTCCCGTAAAATTGGAATAAGCCACCGGCGTTTTGCGGTTCTTGGCGATGCTGGTTGTGATTTGCACGGCTTGCATCGCTGCGCTTTGGTTGTCGAGTTTAAAATTGACGTCCGTAATCAAATTGCGATCGGCCTGCAACAAAATCGTGTCGTTGTCGAAGCCCTCTACCTTAGCCACCAACGCATATTCGCCCATCGGCAGCACCAGGGTGTAACTGCCATCTCTGCCCGAAAGAGCTGATTGGTTGCGGGTAGAAATGGTGGCCCCCTCAAGCAGTTCCCCGCTGATGGCATCCATGACTTTGCCCTTCACCGTGACTTGGGCGGTTGCCATAACCGACAACATCAAACCCAATCCCAACAGGAAGATTTTACGCATTATTTGATCAATTTGGCCGAAGCCTTAGCACCATTCTGTGCGATGAATTCCAAGGTATACACACCGGCTGGAAGATGTGCTACATCCAAGCTGTACTGCGACATATCATCCATACCAACATGATTGAATTTCACTTTAACCAATTGACCAGCAGCGTTCAAACAAACCAATGCCTCCATTTCAAACGGCAAGAAAACCGTAGCGGTGGTAATGGCTGGGTTGGGGTATACTGCCACCTGACTGATCGCCGGTGCCTTCACAGACACACTTGGGCCTTGGGTACACAAACAACGATGGAAACCCAAAGAATCGAACATGTCGCGGGGATTCAATACCCACTCCATTTTTGGATTGAACTCCAATGGATTTTTTGCAACACCGCTCATCACACTGTCTTTGCGAATCAATGTTTTATCGATGGAATACCATGTACCAGTGCCAGTGTAAGGGGGTTTGTCGCTCCATGCAGGGCTTGGGCGCTCACCAATTTTACCGAAGATATCTACAGGCACCCACTTACCGGTGGCGTCGTTGAATTTATCGATCGACATGGCATCATCGCCATTGAAACTCATACTGTAGCTGGTGTTGTAATCTTTGCTCAAAAACAAATCGGCTTTCAAACGCAAAGGCAACACAACGGGCGTATCCTGTCCTTTTTGGGTGGTATCTCTGCGATCGATAACCAAAACCATCACATCTTTTGGTTGAATGCTGCCGGACAACACATCCGACATTTGGGCCGTCCAAGCGGCTGAACCATTCTGCCAGCGGGTTACACGATAGTTGCTCAGATTGATTGCGCTATTCGTGGGATTATAAATTTCCAACGCTTTGTTGTTGCGAGAACCTTCTACATATTCTGAAATAAAGAGCTCGTTGCACTGCGCTTTTACTTGAAAAGCACACAAAATAGCAACACAAAAAACACCAATGATTTTTTTCATGTTACAAAAATCACAAAAAAACATCCAAATACATCCCTTTTTATCAATTATTTAGCAAGAAATTCACATTGCAAACACCAAATTTGCGCTACCAATGACAGACCACAGACCCAACATCGGGAAACTGACAAAAAGAGGATCCATACAAATGCTCTTTTTAACCGGCATCTTATTGATTTTCAGTGGTTGTTTCACCACAAAATCGGTGAACCAGAACGCAGCTACTTTCACCATTTCAAACAACACCGCCGTCTATGATTCTGTGCCGGATGACTCCCTAACCATCGCTTTAATCAAACCCTATAAAGACACCATGGAAGCGCAGATGTCTGAGTACATTGCCACCATCGACTCGCCGTTTTCCAACGCCTTTTTTGTGGGCAATTTGGGTCGGTTGGCTGCTGATTATATGCTCCTGAGTGCCAACGCCATCAGCATCAAAGAATTCGGAGTGCCCTGTCATTTCGCCATCAGCAACAACGGCGGTTTCCGCACCGGGTTTTACCCCGGCCCAGTGACCATGCAGCAACTTTTCGAGGTCATGCCATTTGAAAATGAATTGGTCTTGGTACAACTGCCCGGCATCTACGTAGATAGCCTGTTCCAATACATCGCCCAGTTACAAGGCACGCCCGCATCGGGTTTTCTTATGTCGTACAGCAAAGGCAACACCCGCAAAGACAACCGCTACCAATCGCTCAAATTGAATGCCCAACCCGTCAATAGCATCCAAGACCTGCTGAATCCTCAGTACACCCAACCGTTGGATACCCGTCGCGATTACCTGATTGCCGTGAATTCCTACATGGTGGTGGGTGGCGATGGCTTCACCATGCTGAAGCATGCCAAGAAAATCCATTACACGGGCACAAACTTGAGAACGGTTTTGGCGCAACAGCTGAAGGCCGAATACGAAGTCAACAAATTCATCGATCCACGCAAACAAATCCGCATCTACCATGAGCCTCAATAGAAAACGCTTTTTACAACAAATGGCCATAATGGCGGCGGGTGCGGCTTTGCCCATGGATGCGATGGCAAAAACCCTGCAATCTGCCTCGAACAGCGGCAACAAAAAATCACAGGACCGCCTAGACTTGCTTTTGTTGCACACCAATGACCTCCACTCCCGCATAGAACCCTTCCCCGCCAACCACCCCATGGCCGGAAAAGGAGGCATCGCCAACCTAGCCACCCTCATCCAACAATACAAAAAACAACACCCCCACGTGCTGTTGTTAGATTGTGGCGATGTGTTCCAAGGCACACCCTATTTCAACCTGTTTGGTGGCGCAGTGGAATATCAGTGGATGCAAAACATGGGCTACCACGCAACCACCATGGGCAATCACGACTTTGACAATGGCATCGAACACTTGGCCAATATGCTGGAGAAAAATCCCGGTGTTGGGATGCTCAATTGCAACTATCAATTGCATAACACCCCGCTCAAAGACCTGGTTCAACCCCACAAAATTATTCAAA